>ERZ795060.3814-NODE-3814-length-13412-cov-4.882384_pt1 | contig 13412 bp, 18 predicted proteins | sample MGYA00375144_ERZ795060 | MGnify/ENA primary metagenome ERZ795060 (study PRJEB30189, sample SAMN05720157) | activated sludge metagenome | isolation source: anaerobic digester from wastewater treatment plant | place: Japan | collected 2015-05-15 ... | reverse complement strand
AGTGCTTGCATTGATACCAGGTCGAGGTTACCGGCTCCGACAGCGGGGACGGTGGCGTGGATGTGCGGCTTCGGCGTGACGGCAAGACCACGCTGGTGCAATGCAAGCACTGGCAGGTCCGCAGCGTCGGCGTGAAGCCGGTTCGCGAGCTGCTGGGCGTCATGACCAGCGAGAACGCCCATTACGGCATTCTGGTCACGTCTGGTTCATTCACGCCTGATGCGGTGGCCTTTGCCGAGAAGAACGGGATTCGGCTGATCGACGGGCCGGAGCTGGAGAAGATGATTCGCTCCGTACTGCAGGCTGGCCAGCCGGAATCAGCAGCCAGACAAACCGCTTCGAGCCCGGCGGTGGCGGATTCGGGTGCTGCACCGGCGTGCCCCATCTGCGGTGCGGCCATGAAGAAACGCACGGCCTCGCAAGGGCGGCATGCAGGCACCCAGTTCTGGGGCTGCTCACGATACCCCGCGTGCAAGGGCATACGGCAGATCCAGCCTGCCTTCGAGCACCGGGCATCATGATGGGGTCGGGCAAAGCAGGACTTGAATCGCCCCGTGTACGTGCATTATCGGACCGCACCGGGACTACTTCCCTAGACAAAGCTCCCCTGATCCTTTAGGCTCTGACGGAAATCCGGGAGATGTCGGCGGGGAACGAGAGAGAGACGCCTTCGGGCGGGCTCTCTTTTTTATTTGGCATGACGCTGAATGAAGCCGCCGAGGGGCACCTGAACGGAAGGGAAAAGCCATGAGGATCTGGAACACGTCGCCGTTGCGTCGTTTGTCTACGGCCTTCGGCACCGCAGCCACCCTGACTCTACTGGCGTTATTAGCAGACCGGGTCGATGCCCAGGCTCTGACGACGCTGTACAGTTTTGACGGGACCCACGGCAGCTGGCCGATGGGCGGTTTGACACTCAGTGGCTCGACGTTATATGGGGTGACTTACTACGGCGGGGCCAACTACGCTGGTACGGTTTTCAGCATCCCGGTCACTGGCGGCACCCCTACGGTCCTCCACAGTTTTGATGGGACTCACGGGAGAGGCCCGTCTGGCAGTTTAACGCTCAATGGCTCGACCCTCCACGGGATGACTTACGGGGGCGGTACCAATGGAAAAGGGACGATTTTCAGCATCCCGACGAGCGGCGGCACTCCCACCGTCCTGTACGATTTTGACGGCCCCCATGGCAGCTGGCCCAGCAATAGTCTGACCCTCAGCGGCTCAACCCTCTATGGGATGGCCGGTGGCGGTACCGGCACTGCTAGCGGCACGATCTTCAGCATTCCCGTGAGCGGCGGCACTCCAGCAACGCTGTTCAGTTTCGATGGGACTCACGGCAGCTACCCCAATGCTGGCCTGACCCTGAGCGGTTCAACCCTGTACGGGGCGGCTTGGCAGGGCGGTGCGAACGATCGCGGTACGGTTTTCAGCATCCCGGTCACTGGCGGCACCCCCACGGTCCTGTTCAATTTCGACGGCACGTACGGAAGTGGTCCATATGGGGATCTAACGCTCAACGGCTCTATGCTGTACGGGGCTACCGCCAGTGGTGGTGCCTTTGGATATGGCACGGTTTTCAGCGTCCCGGTGACGGGCGGCACTCCCACAATCCTGTACAGTTTCGATAAAAACCACGGCAGCAATCCACACGGTGGGCTGATCCTCAGCGGTTCAACCCTCTATGGGATGACGTCGGGAGGTGGCACCCATGACGGGGGCACGGTTTTCAGCATCCCGATCACGGGCGGCACCCCCACAATCCTATTCAATTTCGACTACGGTTGCACTCCCGTTGGCAGTTTAACGCTCAGCGGCTCAACGCTATATGGGGAGACTCAACGAGGTGGTGCTAACCACAACGGTTCGATTTTCTCGCTCACCATCCCTGAGCCAGCCACTCTCTCGCTACTGGCCTTGGGCGTGCTGACGATGATGAAGCGACGGAACCGGCCTACGGCATGAAGGGGATGACGCGACTCGAAGCTGCAATCGGTTGACATGCAGGGGATCATCAAGGAAAGGGAAAAGCGATGCGACAGCGGCATGATCTGATCGCGGCGTCAATCCGTACGGTTGGGACAAGGCGGTTTTCCATTCTGGCGGCTTCGGTACTCACCGTCATTTGCCTGCTTGTGCCGAAACCTGCCCAAGCCGTTCAGTACACCATTACAGATTTGGGCACCTTGGGCGGATCGGAAAGTTATGCCTACAGCATCAACAACAACGGCCAAGCGGTGGGGTACTCCAATCCCGCAGGCAGCACCGTATGGCATGCCTTTCTTTATAGCGGCGGGGTTATGAAGGATTTGGGTACTCTGGGTGGAACGCATAGCGTCGCGACTGGGATCAATGCCAGTGGTCAGGTGGCGGGCTATTCCTTTCCAGGCATAACGGCTTTCCATGCCTTCCGTTACAGTGGCGGCCTCATGCAGGATCTGGGTGCCCCCGACAGAACGGAAAGCCTCGCCCACGGCATAAACGTCAGTGGACAGGTTATCGGTGAGTTGGACTTCCCAGACGGTGCTGTCCATCCTTTCCTTTACAGCGGCGGGGTCATGCAGGACCTGGGTACCCTCGGCGGAACGGTGGCCCACGCCTATGCCATAAATGCCGGCGGTCAGGTAGTGGGTGATTCGACCCCCGCGGGAAGTGCGTACGGGCATGCTTTTCTTTACAGCGGCGGGGTCATGCAGGACTTGGGCACGCTCGGCGGAAGATGGAGCGGTGCCTTGGCCATTAACGAGAGCGGCCAGGTGGCAGGTTGGTCCGACATCACGGGCAGCACCGGCTCTCACGCTTTCCTCTACCGCGACGGAGTCATGCAGGACATGGGAACCCTGGGCGGCACGCGGAGCATGGCCTATGGCATTAACGCCAACGGCCAGGTCGTGGGTCGTTCCTATCTCGCAGGCAGCACAACCTGGCATGCGTTCCTCTACAGCGGCGGAGCAATGCTGGACCTTAACGACCTGGTAGCTGCCGATTCTGGCTGGCGACTCTCAGAAGCCCGTGCCATCAACGATCTGGGACAGATCATCGGTACCGGCACGAATCCCGCAGGCCAACGGCACGCTTTTTTGCTCACTCCCGTCCCTGAACCCGCCACCCTCTCGCTGTTGGCAATAGGCGGGCTGGCGGTGAAATGGCGACCCAAACGACGGATGAGATGACACGAGTGAGGTGGCTCGACACTCCAGCGGGATAACGACGATTGGATTACCGCAAGGAAAAGAAACAAGCATGAAAACTTCCAAATCATGGGTATCGACGGGTGTGATAATCGGGCTGCTGGCGGGCACAACGCACGCAGTGAACATCGACACCGTGCCGGTGGGCAATCCGGGCAATGTCGCCGATACGCATGGGACACCCGGTTACGGCTCCGTGGGTTACACGTACAACATCGGTAAGTACGAAGTGACGGCCGGGCAGTACTGCGAGTTCCTGAACAAGGTGGCCGCGACGGACACCTACGGGCTGTACAACACGTACATGTGGTCGACCACGTACGGCTGCAAGATTCAGCAGAGCGGTACATCGGGCAGCTACACGTACAGCGTCGCGAGCGACTACGCCAACCGCCCAGTGAACTACGTGAGCTATTGGGATGCCTGTCGATTCGCCAATTGGCTGCACAACGGCCAGCCAGCCGGGCCTCAGGGAACGGCCACCACGGAGACGGGAGCCTACACGCTGAACGGCTACAACTACTCTGGTGGCCGGACGATCCCGCGGAATGCCGACTGGACATGGGCAATCACCAGCGAGGACGAATGGTACAAGGCGGCGTACTACCAGGGCGGTTCGACAGATGCGGATTATTATGACTTCCCGACCAGCAGCAACACCGTCCCAGGGCGAGATCTGGACGACGAGTCCGGCAACAACGCCAACTATTACGGCGATCCGTGGCCGATTCAGTCGCCGTATTACGCGACCCTCGCGGGCGAGTTCCAGAACTCCACGAGCCCTTACGGCACGTTCGACCAGGGCGGGAATGCGAAGGAATGGACCGAGACCATACGTGAGGGTATCTATCGTGGAGTCCGTGGCGGATCGTTCCGTACCTCGTACCAGAGCTTGCTCGCTTCGTACCGCATCTACGAGGGGGAGATGGCTCAGTGGGACGACATCGGCTTCCGTGTTGTCGCGGTCCCCGAACCCGCTACCCTTTCGCTGCTTGCCCTTGCCGGCATCGGGCTGTTTACCAGGAAGCATTCACGTGCCCTTTAGACGCCAGCTACCCGGCTGGTGTTCACATAAAGCCCCGGATCAGCGTGAGTTGTTCCGGGGCGTTTTCGTGTACCCGACCCCTGGCTTTTACTCCGGCAGAGTCCGGCGTTCCTGAAACCCGTTCACGAGGGCCTCTGCATGTGGTACGTCCATGAAGTCATCGCCGGCGAATCCGAGATCCGTGCCCGGTTCCCCACCAAAGCCGAAGCTGATGCCTACGCCCGCGAACTCCAGGGTGAACAGCCCAAGGGCATCTTCACCGTGGTACCGTCCACCGAGACGGCCATGCGGTTGATGGAAGAGCCGGAACAGCAGAAGCAGAGAGGGCGGCCTGGGAGGAGGCCGTAGTAGCTCCGTGCTCTCCGAGCGTTAACGGGAGGCTGTACACGGACCGACTATGCTCCATAGCGGGTTAAGCCTATGTGGCTGGAGATTGGTCACGAATCTATGAGATAATGAGCACTGATCGCTAGGGGAAGATGCCCTATCCCACAACCAGCATAGTGCGATCCCGCATCTAAAGCCCCTCTCAGCTTCCCATCCGGATCATCCCACGTTAAAGTAATAATCATGATCCTGGATGGATTCGGTTTCTCCATGTATCGCAGTTTCGGCCCGGAGGCTCAACGGATAGGACCGTTGAAGAAGGTGAACTTCCTGATCGGGCAGAACAACTCGGGCAAGTCAAATGTCTTGCGGTTCTTGGCTGAGCATTTCGCTAACGCTCTGGAAGTAATACGTGGCCAATCGGACAAGCTCAAGCTTAGCGACTTGGACTGGCATCACGGGCAAGTGCATTCCCTTACTGTTGTTGAGGTGGCAGTAGACCCCACCGACCCTCAGTTTGAGAAGCTGTTCGAGAGGCTCGATCCGAGAGCACGAACCGAGGTTAACCGAAAGCTCATCAAAAAGCTGCACCAGAGCAAGACGCTAACGGAAGGACACTCACTTGCGTGGTTCCGCTATGAGAAGCAGGCAAACGGGTCGTTCCAACTCTCACCTGCTCTTGGGAATGCACTTTATGACGAAGGCATTCTTCACCATAGCGAGTGGGCAAGCCTATGGCAGTGCATAACAAACACGAGCGGTGGCGATATCAAGTCCGCCTGGATTCCGCAGACCCTGAGACGTATCGCTCCGGTCCAACTAATAAACCCAAAGGTTTACCTCGTTCCCGCCATTCGTCGCATCGGTGAGGCCGGTACGAAAGCCGAGGACTTCAGCGGGCTTGGGATTATCGACCGACTGGCTCAGCTCCAAAACCCAGATCGCAAACAACAGCATTTAAAAGGCAAGTTCCTTCAGATCAACAGATTCCTGCAGACGGTCACCGAGAACGAGACTGCCCAACTCGAAATCCCTTACGAGCGTGACACAATCCTCGTCCACATGGACGGCCACACCCTACCATTAAACTCGCTGGGGACAGGAATCCACGAGGTGGTGATCCTGGCGGCTGCGGCTACGGTTCTGGACCACTCGCTCGTCTGCATCGAGGAGCCCGAGCTGCACCTGCATCCTTTGCTCCAGAAGAAGTTGGTTCGCCATTTTGTCGAGCACACGACCAACCAGTACATGATCACCACGCACTCGGCCCACCTGCTGGATACGCTGGGGGTTGCGATCTTCCACGTCAGGCAGCAGGATGGAGCCTCGCGGATCAGCACTGTCACGACGAGCATGGATCGCTGCCTGATCTGTTCGGATCTGGGCTACCGGGCATCCGACCTGCTACAGGCCAATTGCATTATCTGGGTGGAAGGACCGTCTGACCGGATTTACCTGCTTCACTGGATTCGTGCGGTGGACCCGGAACTGGTGGAGGGCCTCGACTACTCGATCATGTTCTACGGGGGCCGACTGCTGTCCCATCTCTCTGCCGACGATAAAGAAGTCGAGGACTTTATTTCGCTTCGGCGGCTCAATCAGCACCTCACGATCATTATGGACAGCGACCGGCCCAATGCCAAAGCCGCGATCAACGCCACGAAGCAACGCATCCAAGCCGAGTTCGACAAGGGGCCAGGCTTCGCGTGGATCACAGCGGGTCGCGAGGTCGAGAACTACATCCAGCCAAGTGATCTGCGGGCAGCCGTCGAGCAGGTCTCGCCCGCAGCGGCTCCGCTGCTCAAAACCGGGCGTCACCAGAACTGCCTGAAGTATAAGACCAGTGGCGGCAAGACGGCTACAGCGGATAAGGTGAAGGTCGCGGCGGAGGTCGCGAAGCTGAAGCCGAATATGACCGTGTTAGACCTGCGGGAACAGATGGAGCGGCTCGTGGAGTTCATCCGGAAGGCGAATGGATCGTGAAAGGGATGGGGCCAACGGGAGTCAGACACGTGCAGAGCATCCACGAGAGCCTGTGCCAGAGGTCAGGCGACATTCTGCAGCTGGTCAATGAACTGCTTCGGACGCACTCTGCCATCCAGCCTTCCCGTATGGACAGCGACGGGCGAGTGCTGTGCTTTTTCGGCCCGTCCTGGGCACCACTCACTGATGAAGGGCTTACACTCCGGTCCCGAGCCTATCAGCAATACGATCGGTTCTTTGGCATCCTGTACGCTCTTCTACGAGATCAACCTTCTCCCACCAGAGAGTCATTGCAGGAAGCCGATCAGATCATCCGAGGTGCCATCAACCAGGACCAAGGTCCCCATCACGAAAACCTAGAAGAGATCCTAGCGGACGTTGCGACAGCCTTAACTGGCCAACTCAACCTCCTCCGAGTGCTCATCGGCACCAGCCCAGGACCGGCAGCTTATGTTCCGGACACGAATGCTCTGCTGTTCAATCCGGATCTGGAGGATTGGTCTCTCCCAGATGTCACACGGTTCAGGCTGGTACTCTTACCGACCGTCGTGCGGGAACTAGATCGACTCAAGGTTGAGCACCGCAACCCGGACCTCCGGCAGAAAGCTGAAGGACTGATCCGACGAATCAAGGGGTATCGGCAGCGAGGGTCCCTGACGGAAGGCGTACCGCTGAAGAGACCGGTCAGTACGCTCATCTCCATCGCGGTCGAACCGAACATGAAGGACTCTCTCCCGTGGCTTGATCCAACTAATGATGATGACCGTATCCTCGCAGGATTTCTGGAGGTAGTGCGACGGTTCATTGATTGCCCCGTGATCCTGCTGACCCGCGACCTAAACCTACAGAACAAGGCCGAGTTCGCTGGGTTGCCTTTCGCAGAGCCACCGGAACCGAGCAAAGCCACGGGAATATCCATCCAGCCCTGACCCCGCCAAGGCCGTAACCGGAACACCCTCTCTTCACTCAGCGAGATCGTCACGATGGGAGAGCCAGCGATCAGGCCGGTGCTGATGTCGCGGTGCGTGCCGATGTAGTGGCCCAACTTGCCGTCATACCAATTGAGAAGAAGCCCGTTCAGCCTCACGTCGATGCTGGCCCGTACCCAATCGTAGGGAATCAGCAGGTCGGGAATGGGCAGTGCCGCCTTGCTCTGGCCGGGGTAACGGTAATCATGGCCATAGGACTGCTGCCATCGCGGCGTTTTGAGCAGCTTGCCGTGCATGAGGATCTCTGGGTATTCGGCGGGGTGCAGGCTCCAGAGCTTCTCGAACTGAGCCTGGTCGGGGGTCAGGTGGTCGGGTAGGTGACCGCGAAAGACGACGTGCTGCTGATCCAACTGCTGCGGCTCGAAGCCGGGATACTGGGCCTGTTCGTGTTCCGTCGGCGTCACTCGTCTTGCCCTGATCACCATCAGTGCTGTGGCAACCTGATCTCGATTCCGTAGAGAGGTGCAATGGCCAACAGCCTCTCAATCTCCGCCTTCGAAGGTGGAGCGGGCTTCTGGCCCAGTGCGACCGGCTGGCCAGCTTCCATGAACATCTTTTCCAGGCCCGCCGGTGCAACCGAAATGATCATCCGGGCGGGTTCGCCTGTCTCGTTCTTGAAGCTGTGCAGACTGCCGACCGGCATGTTGGCGAACGTGCCCGCTTTGGCCACGATCCGCTGTTCGGCAACTTGGAAGGCGATCTCACCTTCAAGGATAAAGAACGATTCTTCTTCCCGGCTGTGAACGTGTGGAGGAGGACCACCGCCCGGCGGCACGAAGGCTTCCCACATGGCGTACCGCCCGTCCGTTTCATCGCCGGTTGCCAGAAAGCGATAGACATCACCGACAACGGCGACTGCCTTGCCTTCGTCCGGCTCCCGAAGCGTCGGTGGATGGGTCATTTGTGTCATGCGGCATTATAGGTGGGGTGTCGGGCAACTCAGGTCCCGGAACACCCCGCGGATTCCGGTGGACAACCTGTGCATTAAACACCGTTGGTGCGTGTAAGCCATGCTGTCGCAGGTGCCTATGTGCCACAGCGGCCTCACCTACACCTGTTAATTGTTTCCTCCGATATGACTGTTTTCCCACGCACACGGGGCCCAATTTATGACCAGCAACCCCGGCAGAAACACCTGGACGCAATCCTCGCCGCGGGTAGACTTACGCGAGATGTGGCCGGGCGGGGAAAGGACACCGAACGGATTCGACGCCCGGATTTTTGATCCTCGCACTGAACCTGTCCGTCACTGGGCATTGTGACTTCATGGCCGCACTGCTAAAGCGGCAAGTCGCCCTTTCAATCCAGTTCGTCCTTCATCTTTTCCCGGGTGAGCTGTGATATTGCCGTGTCCCATACTGAATAAATGGCCTCCAACACCAAATGATGGTACACGTCTCCTTGACTTACAATCTCCGCATCCGACAAGGCTTCATCTTCCTCGAAGTTCTTTCTCAGATCCTCAAGGGCCACCTCATACACGAACGCTTTCTTATCTTTGTCGTACATTTTCACATCTCCTCTCGGGGGCCCACCGCCTCGTGTGCCGTCTATTTCCGAGGCGATGACTGCACGTTAAGTCGCCTTCACCATCGCCCTGCTCTTTTATGCAAGTCGGAGCCTTCACTGCCTCGACCGAGTAGAACCAGTCTATCCGCCCGCAGGGCAGGCGTCACCAGGCTCGCTTGACGGTCCGCCCGCGTCGCTCACCTGTTCCCTGTTCGCCAGGTCATCTAATGAAAAGGAGCCCACGGCCTCGCAGCCAGGGGGCTCCCATTCATCCAGGGATCTACAGCGGCACTACAGTTACGCGGCCAGGCCCCAGTGGGCCTACAGCCCCGGCTGCGTTAGGCGGCGATTACCTGCTGACGCTCAGCGTCGGCCTCCTCCACCTCATCCGCCTCGTCTTCGTCCCACTCCTCTTCCTCCTCAACGCTGTCGCGGCACCACCCGCAGTACACCTCGCCGTTCAATTCTTTCCCCTCGTAATCCTCGAAATGCTGTCCACACTCTGCACACTCCGGGAGGTCATCCGCACAATCCGGGCAGTAGAAGTTCCACTCCACTTGCTCCAGCTCCTCCTCCATGCATTGAATGCCGCAGCCGTCACACTCCGTCAGCTCTGCGGCACACTCGGGGCAATACTCCTCGCCATCGGCCTCGGTGCTCTCGCATTTGGGGAAGTCAACGCCGCAGTGGTAGCAGCTAATAAAGTCCTTTTGGCACGCCTCGCAATAACACCCGCTCTCGTACTCGCACATCTCGTTCTCATCGTACCGGCGTTTACACCCTGCACATGGCACGCCGACCAGACCTCTAAACCAATCCCTAATCTCAGACCCAATCCCTTGCACTTTGTCAGTCCACTTGCTGATCACCATTTAGAATCTCCTTAGGACAATCATCTCTTCCCACTCCACAATAAAAAGCTTCTTCCCATCAGAAGCATTCTCTACCTCTTGCTCTCGGCACAATCTTTTTCTAACCACATACCTTTCTGGAAAGATTTTGCCGGGATTTTGGACGTGGTGATTCGGGTGAGTAGATGGGGATCGCGAGAGTGGGTCCTGGATAAAGACACGGGCCACAGCTCCGCAAAACACGGAGCTGCAGCCCGCGGATTATTACCTCGTTGCGACCAACCTCTAACCGGCCTTTTTCTCAGCCTCTCCCTCACCCAGAAATGCTGCCATGTGCAGCAGCAATTCGTTGACGATTTGCTCAACCTCGGCACGGTCGTCCGTCTCCAGAATATCCCGGTCGCGAGCCAGTGCCGCCATGACTGGCACGATTTCCCGCAATGCTCGGATGCGGCTATCTTCGGTGCCTGGTTCAAGGGGTTCGTCGGCTGGCACCAGCTTCAGGCTGGGCTGCTGCTCCACCTTGCTGCCCGTTTTCGCAGGCGGCGTTTTCCCAACGGGCGTTGCCGGTGCCGTCGCGGGTTTGGCGGCTGGGGTTTTCGGCGGATCGGGCTTGGCGGCCATTGCAGCGTTCGTCGGTGCAGACCCGGCCTCTGGTAGGGTCTGGGGCGTTTGCGTGGCCTGGCGGGCCTTGGATGAATTTCCAGAGGGCTTCCGTGCGGGCTGTTCCTTCCCGTCCAGGCCCACCACCGTGTCGGCGGGGTCGAGTGTACCGGCATTTTCCAGTTGCCGCCGGTGGATTCGCACCCATGACTCGCTGACTCCCATTTCCTGGGCAACCCACCCGTTCGACGGCTGCTTGCCGTGCGTTTTCGTCAGTTCCTCAATGACCTTCTGGCAGGCCGTCATCTTTTCTTCTGCCTTAAGCGGCAATCCGTGCGTCAGATTCGACCGCATGGCCCGAATAAACGCCTCCCGCCTACTGCCCTCGAAAACGTCCGCATCAATATCAGCAGTTTTCAACCTTGCCGCCGCCTCGATTCGATGCCAGCCTTCCACGATTGCGTATTTGCCGTCATCGCGTTTCCACAGCACCGGCCGGGAGGCAAATGCATCCAATCGCCGTGAGGTCTTCGCCACCGTCATGTACTGCTGAACAGTCGGCTCATCCAACCCGCTTCGCACCTGAAAGGCCTTATCCGTCCGGTCAATCTCATCCAGCCGAATACCCTCAACCAACTTAACGCTCGCCGAAGCACTCGTCGGCCTGCTATTCTTATCCGTCATAATTTTATCTCTTTCCCCAGTTACTCAGACCGGGCTTCATTTTCAAGAAAGGCCCTGCTGCCGTGTTCAGAGTTGCGGCAGTACACCAGGCCAGCGAACCAGGCCGCAATCGGGCCTGGTCCGCGTGAGGGCACACCGATCCAGGTGGCCCCATCAAAACAATCATGATCACCGCGACCATGATATACATCTACGCTCACAGCCACTTCACCGAATCGCCAAGGGCCTGAAGCTGGGCACGATCCGCAGCCGTCACTTTTTCGCCATACAGCAGATACCGCAGCTTGCTCGCGTCGCCATAGACCTGAGTCATGGCCTTATGCACGTTCTCACCCAGGTCCGCCGCGTACTGGCTCCATTGCGCATCATCGCTGGCGATCTGCTGGATTCGGCTCGCCTCTGCCGTGTACCCGGCCTGCTCCAGTGCCGCTCGCGTGGCCTCAAAGGCATCCGAGCGGGCATTTACGGCCTCGCAAAAGACCTCTTCGCATCCCACTTCCTTCGTGAACTCCACCAGTTTCAACACGTCGGCGTAGCTGTCAGACACACCGGGCAGCAGCGGGCAGAGCATTCCGTACGTTTTGAGGCCACGTCGGTGGGCCTCACGCATGGCTTCCATCCGCTCGGAGATCAACGAGGCATACGGCTCGATTGTTTTGATCATGTCCTGCTTTCCGACTGTCCCGGTGAGCGAGATGCCCACCAGCACCCTGTCGCGGTAGCGCTCGCACACGTCGAAGTCCTCTGCCACCGCCGCGTTCTTGGTCAAAATCCGGACAACCCAATCGGGTTCAGCCAGAATGCCTTCCAGGCATTTCCGGCCCAGGTCCCGCTTTTTTGATTCCGGTGCCCAGCCGTCTACTGTCGCACAGAACTGAATAATGCCTCGCCTGCCCTTGAACCGCTTCGCGTCGCGGGTGATTCTCGCCACCGAGTCTGGGTCCACAATCGCCAGGCTCATCTCGGTGGGCTCAATGCCCAGCTCTTTGCAGCGCTTATTGCTGGGCGGCAGGCATTTGCCAAAGCAGTATTTACAGCCGTGACTGCATCTCACGCCCACGTTCGCCGAGAAGTCTGCCAAGCCCTTTTTCTTGAACTCGGCGTTCCTGCGGATGCCCTCGATGAGATCCACTGTGTATTCCTGCACATCCGGATTCGCGGCACTCTTCTGACCACTCTCAACCATTGCCATCACATTAACATCAGACATCCTCATACTCCCTTACACTTTAGATCAATAATGCTCCTTTCACATCTGAAGCATTCACTACCTATACTGTCGGCCCAACTCTTAAGAATCCTCATGGTCACCACAAAGATTCTGCACATTCTTCAGACATTCTGTTCCGAATCACCCATTTGCGATTCAGCCAGCCGTCTTTCCAGCTCATCAAATATGGCCTGCGCCGCCTGCATCCGCGGGAATATGCGATGCTCGCCGGGTCGATGGCAACAGGGAATAATTCTTTCCTTGACCCACTTTCGGATTTTCCAGGGTGATAAGCCGGTATTACGCGAAAGCTCGCCTATTCCAATATACGGCTCGATGCACGGGGTCGAACCCACTTGTATGGCCTGGCGCCACACGTCCGGTCCTTCTTCAACGATCTCTATTTCCATACGATCACTCCTTTCCATGTTTGTTTTTCCTCTCTCCCAACATTTGAGTTATTATCTGCACCTCTTCATTACTGAATACTCTCCGGCCTGCAACTCGGTATTTCGAGTCCGGAACCTGCCCGGTATCGATGTAATACTGCAACCTGTAACGGGGTATGCCGATCAGTCGGGCCAACTGACCGGTAGTTATTGCATTACCATCTGATCCGCTTTTATTCATCATTTCACCTCCTTTCATTGTATACAGTATAACACGACCTGTTGTTATGCGCAAGAGAAAATTCAAACGAAGTGCAAGGATCTTGCACTTTCTTTAGCAGCGGCGCAATGCATTTGGGTTAGGCGCGATGGCTCATTTATTAATTGAGTGGTGGATCGTGGGTCATAATTAGCTGCACGGCATGATGGCTGCGACTATACAAGTATGTGGCTTATAGAGGGTACCTGTTCGGCGCTCATTTATCGGTATTTAGAAAGGGACGGAATATGGACTTCGCTGGCAGCGTGGCGCTATTGGTGCGGCTGTGGCCCGAGCGTGCAATGGCGGGGCTCTAATTCCCAATCAGCCATGCAATTCATTCAATGGACGCAATAACCTGACGATCAGGCT
>ERZ795060.3810-NODE-3810-length-13425-cov-3.994465_pt1 | contig 13425 bp, 13 predicted proteins | sample MGYA00375144_ERZ795060 | MGnify/ENA primary metagenome ERZ795060 (study PRJEB30189, sample SAMN05720157) | activated sludge metagenome | isolation source: anaerobic digester from wastewater treatment plant | place: Japan | collected 2015-05-15 ... | reverse complement strand
ACAGAATTATGGAATAGAGCTTGGTACAGGAATTTTAATTTTCACTACCTTATACTTAATCTTTAACTTCCTTCTATCAGACGAAAATGAAAATAAATGGCTTTATATTTCTATACCTTTTATATTCCTGGGTGTTTCTATTCTTAAAACAATAGGATTAAATTCTATTACAGCGTGGCTATTTTCCGCTCTTATTTCAGCCTCAATTTTATGGCTCTATCCTTCTTTAAAAGAAAACGAAGTTTCAAACAGCGCAAAAGTTATACATGCATTCTGGGGAATAGGATTGACTTTTTGGGCACTTGGAAAATACAGCGGAGGAGACAAAATACTGTGGGGAGGATTCTCTGTCATTGCTATTCTCGTTGCCTTTAACATAGTAAAGATGATTCCCTCTATTGTAACAGCAGTCGTAATACACAGACTAAAAAGCGAAAAATGGAATTATATTTACAGAGTTTTTTTCGTCGTTCCAATGATAATACCTGGTATGGTCTATCTTCTAATATGGAAGTTCTTTTTTAATCCCAATGAAGGAATATTCAACAAAATTTTGATATACACAAAATGCATGGATATACTGATTGCCATTGATAAAGCATTGGGATGGGGCGGCCTATTTAGAGAAGGTATAATGCCAGTATGGTTAGGCAATGAACATCTCGTTCTTCCAGCTTTAATATTATGGGGATTCCCGTGGGTCGGTGTGGTAGGTGTATTAATATACCTGGCAGGATTACAAAATATCGAACAAAGCGTTTATGAAGCTGCAGATCTCGATGGGGCTAACCCACTTCAGAAATTCTTACACATTGAATTACCTCTTATAATGAATCAAGTAAAAATAAATATGGTCCTTATGATAATAGGAACAATGCAGGCATATTCTCACATCCTGATTCTTTTTGGCGTAGACGGAGGACCAAATGGTAAATTAATGGTTCCAGGACTCCTTATGTTTCGTTCTGCATTCCAGGAGGGAAGAGCGGGGTATGCATGTGCTATAGGGTTAATCATATTTTTCTTTATTCTCGCATTAACTGAAATAAATAATAAATACCTTAGAGTGGAGAAATAAAATGCTCTTTAAAAGCCATAAAACTAATTCTATTGTATGGGAAATAGCAAAACATCTATTTATTCTTCTAATACTTTCAATGGCTCTCTTCCCACTTTATGTTACTATTACAATAAGTTTTAAAACGAATGCTCAATTTGTTGGTAATCCGTGGGCATTTACCCTCCCCTTTCATTTTGAAAACTATGCCATAGCATGGAAAAATGTTTCAAAATATATCTTTAATACCATTTTTATAGCATTAACCTCTATCATATTCACATTTTTTCTGACGATAAATGCCGCTTATTTCTTCGCTCGATTCAGAATGCCAGGAACAAGATTTTTTTGGTACTTTTTTCTTATTCTAATGTTAATGCCACATGTTGCGAGCTTAATACCACTATTCGTCTTACTTAAAAATATGAATTTATTAAATACCTTCTGGGCTCTTATAATTGTCTATGTTGCTGGTGGTCAGGTTATTCAAATTTATGTGTTGAGAAATTTCATTGAAGATATTCCTCAAGACCTCTTTGATGCAGCTGAAGTTGACGGAGCATCGCATCTGCAACAGGTTTATAATATTGTTCTACCAATGTCAGGAAGTATTCTCTCAACCCTCGGTATCCTTCAATTTATTGGTTTATGGAATGATTACATACTCCCTCTGGTTGTTATGCGCGATGATGAAATGCTTACACTCGCAGTAGGACTTGTCAGAATGGATTCAGAATATATAAAAGAATGGGGACATCTGATGGCTGGCTATACAATAGCCAGTATTCCTATGATACTCATATTTATATTTACAATGAAAATGTTTGTAAAAGGGCTTTCTTCTGGAGCTGTAAAAGGCTAAAAAAAATGAATAACTTACAAGAAAATATATTAAAATCTGTCCTTTTCTCACTTTTAATATTAACTACCTCATGCGCTATAAATTGGCAAGATAAGGCCGTTCATAAAGCAAGAGAAAAAGCGCTATCCGAGCTTACATTCCTCGATGACGCAGATAGGTTTGAAGTAAAATTTGGTCAACCAATAATTTATAGAAAAAAACTCTTAAATAGAAGTGGAAATGCTGAGATATCAAAAAACGATGTCTGCCATATATGGATAGTATGGGAACTTCCAAAAACAAAAGGAAAATATCTAATAGTTTCAGGTGTATCCGAAGCTCGTATGGATGATTGGTACCCAGAAAATGTTTTTTTAAGAAATATTGATGACTTCTCTGTTGATAAAGAATCTCTTGAGGCCACAAAATGAAAAGTATGACCGGTTATGGTCACGCTGAAAAAAGAGATAAACAATATCTTTGCTCTGTTGATATTTCATCTATTAACAGGAAAAACTTTGACTTAAAAATATCTTCACAGGAATATATTCCACATCTTGAACTTCCTCTTCAAAACCTTATCTCTAAAAAGATTTCAAGAGGCACTGTAATTCTCAGATTATCTCTTACCTCAATAAACAATACTAGTTTAAATAACCACAATATCGAAAATAAATTCAAAGACATTCATAAATTTCTTAAAACAATCTCAAAAAAATTAAAAATACTAAACACCCCAACTCTTATTGATATTATAAAAGTCTATGACATCATAAATAAAGAAAACCTTAATCATCAATATCCCGACAGATTAATATTAACTACGGTATCCGCTGCATTAAATAAATTAGACCTCATGAGAAAGAAAGAAGGACTTTTCCTACAAAAAGACATATCAAAAAGAATTGCTAAACTATTTAAAATTCTTATGCAAATTGAAAATAAAACAAAAGATTTCCCGAAAAATAGAAAGAAAATACTCATCGAAAGAGTAAAGTCAATGGGAATAGAACTTGATTCAAATGATGATAGAATTATAAAAGAAATTGCGATTTTGGCAGAAAAATGCGATTGCTCTGAAGAAATAACCCGCTTAAAAAGCCATCTACAACAATTAACAGAAAACTTAGACTCCTCCGAACCCATAGGAAAAAAACTTGACTTTATCGTTCAGGAAATATTTCGTGAAATTTCAACATTATCAATAAAAGTAACACCATGTTCAATCTCTCCTCTGACCATTGAGTTTAAAACTGAACTCGAAAAAATTCGAGAACAAATACAAAACATAGAGTAAAATCTAACATAAATATGGATGAATATTACATTTATTTTCTAAATCCTGAAAACTTGAATACGCCATCTTCTCTGAATAAGAAAGAAAAAGAAATCCTTGCGCTTATAAAGCAAAAAATTGCATCCAGACAATCTCTCAATGAATTGATGAATTTCCTATTTGAAAATTCTCCAATTCCATGCGACCGACTTGGACTTGCTTTCGTCGATAAAGATTTTTCAAGGGTAACTGCATATTGGGCACGATCTAAAAATGAAAAAATATTTCTTCAAAAAGGATTCTGGCAAGGACTTTCTGGAACTACCCTCGAAAAAATAATAATAAACAATCAAATTAGAGTCATAAATGATCTCGAAAAATATTATAGTCAAAATCCCGAAAGCATCTCGACGAAACTTATCCTTAAAGAAGGCGTCAAATCAAGTATCACATGCCCGTTAAAAGTCGATAATAGAAACGTAGGTTTTCTATTCATTAGTTCATACAAAAAAACAGAATATAATACAAAACATATAGCACTTTACTCAACAATAGCAGAATATTTGAGTCAAATCATTGAAAAAGTCTATCTAATTGAACAACTCGCAGACCAAAACCACGCATATATGGAAATGCTTGCTTTCGTAAGTCACGAAATAAAAAATCCCATTTCATCTATCATTATGGATGCAGAAATACTAATCAAGGGTTACCTGGGAGAAATGGAAACAAAACAAAAAGAAAAATTAATAAAAATTGAATCAAAAGCCAGATATCTGCTAGAATTAACTAAAAATTACTTGAATCTCGCAAAAATCGAGACAGGAAAATTATCCCCCCAAATAAAAGATAATATTAAGTTGAAAGATTTAATAGAAGAAAGCATTTCTATACTCGAACCCCAAATAATAGCAAAAAAAATGAAAATTATCTGCGAATTCCGCAACAATAATACAAATATTTCATGTGATCCTGAACTTATAAAAATCGTCATTATAAACCTCATCGGAAATGCAGTAAAATACGGATATGAAGAGGGAAATATAAAGATAATTTTTGATAGACAAGATAACTACGTTCTCTTAAGTGTATGGAATCAAGGACCTGGTTTTACAGAGGAAGATAAAAATAAACTCTTTAAAAAATTTTCCAGATTGGAAAATAACGAGTTAATGAAACAAAAAGGAACGGGACTCGGACTTTATACCGCCTGGCAGATTATAAATTCACATGGAGGAAAAATCAGCGCGGAATCTGAGCATAAAAAATATGCCGAATTCAAAATCCAAATACCATTGCAAAGAAAGTAAAATGAAAAAGCTTATTATTTCTCTTATATTAATATTTTTCGTCATTATTTCTGTGGCAATTTTTTGCTCAAAATCATCAAAGCAAGACACTAAAATCCCTCAAACTATCAAGGTTCCTATAACGGATTCTAAAACCCTGGATAATTCAGAAAATTCTTTACCAGATTTAAAAATCCTTATCGGAACATGGCAAAGAACTGATGGAAACTATACAATCATAATAGAAGCAGAAAAAGAATCCAATCAATTAACTGCAAAATATTACAATCCGCGTCCAATAAACGTATCAAAATCCGACTTTAAAATGCAAAATTCCAATATAATAGTATTCCTTGAATTAAATGATGAAGGCTATCCCGGATGTACTTATAAACTTAGATACAATAAATATAAAGATACTCTTTCAGGAGATTATTTTCAGGCAGCCTTAAATCAAACCTTCTCAATAGAATTTAAAAGGTGTAATCATGAATAAAATTAAACCAAGAGTATGGCTTGAGATAAATCTAAAAGATCTTAAAGAGAATTTTAAAATAATTCAAAACAGAGTAAAACCATCCAAAGTTATCTCTGTTTTAAAGGCAAACGCCTATGGGCTCGGAGTAAAAAAAATAGCAGAATCATTATCAGATGCAGGAACACATTCATTTGGTGTGGCGGAATTAAATGAAGCTTTACAACTAATACCACTAAAAAAAAATATCCAGATTCTCGGAGCAATACTTCCTGAAGAAATAGAAGAAGCTTTGAAAAATAAAATAATCATACCCATATGCGAGGAAAAAACAGCAACGCTGATATCAAACATCGCAAGAAAAAAGGGAATCATTGCAAGATGTCATATTCTCATTGATACGGGAATGGGCAGACTCGGAATCAGATTTGAAAAAGCCAAAAAGATAATTCCAGAAATCATGAATCTGAAAAATATATCATTTGATGGCATATACTCGCACTTCCCAAACGCATATCAACAAAATTGCCCATACACAAAGAAACAAATCGAGGATTTTAAAGAACTCTTAAATTATCTAAATAAAAAAGGTATTAATTTCAAAACCATCCATATCGCAAATAGTGACGCCATTAATAACTACCCAGAAACTTTTAAAAATCCATTCAACACTGTCAGAACTGGAATAAATCTACATGGGAACTTCGACCCTGAAGGACAACGAAGCATGAAACTAAAAAGTATTCTCACGTTAAAAACAAGACTTGCATCTATCCGCAAATTACCCGCAGGAGCATTTATAGGGTATGGCTGCACTTACAAACTCCCTGAAGATACTATTGTAGGCACAATCTCAGCAGGTTATGCCGATGGACTTCCGCTCGCCCTTTCCAACAGAGGTTACGTGTTAATAAATGGAAAACAATGCCCCATTCTTGGCAGAGTTTCAATGGATTATACCACTATTTCTCTTATGCAGGTTCCAGAATCTAAAATTGGTGATGAAGTTATCTGCCTTGGAGGCAAAGGTTTAAATGAAATAACTGTTGACCAATGGGCAAAATTAAAAGGCACTCATTCATATGAAATAATATGTTCTTTTGGTTCAAGAGTAAAAAGAATTTATATAGATTAAATTATGAGACCAATATTCACAGAAGATAAATATTTTACTCCACAAGATACAAAAATTTTAACATTTGCATCTTTTACAACAATAAGAACTTTATTCTTCTATTATCACATAATCCGAATGGTGATGAGAGCCGAAAAAGTTGCCCGAAAGGGACATTATGATTATGATGAATGGGCGAAGAGCTCATTTGAAACTATAAAAATAGCAGAGTCTTGCGGAGCAAAGGTATCCATTACCGGACTCGAAAATCTAAAATTATCAGAAAAACCGGTAGTCTTTATTGGAAATCATATGAGTGTTTTTGAAACCTTTGCAATTGCTTGTATGCTAATCCCATATAAAAGACCCGCCTTCGTGATAAAAAAAGAACTTCTTGATTATCCCGTATTTGGAAAAGTAATGCGTTCTCTATCATATATTTCTGTAGAAAGAAAAAATCCTAAAGATGACTTCAAAGCTGTTATTGAACAGGGGTGTAAGTTAATTTCAGAGGGATATTCACCTGTTGTATTTCCTCAGGCAACAAGGATGAGAGAATTTATACCCGAAAGATTTAACACAATAGGGATAAAACTTGCAAAAAAAGCCTCTGTCCCTGTAATTCCATTTGCCTTGAAAACTGATTTCTGGGGAACAGGTAAGATTTTTAAAGATTTTGGACAAATTGGAAAATTCTCAAAAAAAATATTCTTCGAATTCTTAAAACCAATAGTGATATCAGGCAACGGCAAAGAGGAACATGAAATTATAATAAATTTTATTCAGGGAAAACTAAAAGAATGGAATGAATGCAAGTAACTAAATTTTAACTTTGTTCGATAGATATCTAAAATTTGGAGGCTTCCCTGCCTGGTTTGAAGGGGGCCGAGGAAAAATATGGGGACTCCAAAACAGCATCTCTGATAATTGTATCTACAGTTTTATTTTTTGTCTCACGCGAATTAATCCTTCTATATTCTTTTGTCATTAGCAGGGTTTTTAATGCATATTCATCAAATTTAGAAAATGTTTTTTTTTCATCCTGATACTGATTCAGAGCAAGAATTGCTTCGTCTATATCCCATTCAAATGATTCCTTGAGACCTTTGAAATCTTCTTTTTCAAGGAGTTTAAGATAGAATAGGGAACGCCTGATATCAATGCAATTGTTGCGAATATCTGTTTGTTCTATAATTTTAAGTGTTCTTGACGTTGATGCAAGATAAATACCGCAAAAAATACCAAATACAAAAATCAGAACTATTCCTGATATAAATAATATTCTCTGTTTATTCATTTTTCTTTTCTTTTTCTTAACCTGAATGACTACATGAATTGATGAAATAAGCAACTTACTTGTTTTTAGTAACCAATATCCCTTATCAAATAAAACTTATTATTGAAAACTAAAAATTCAATAGTAGGTAGCTTGAAAAAATTACACTATGAATTATTTTCACGAGTAAAAATAGAAGGAAAATTTTTGTGCTATACTATATCTCTGAATTTGATATTTATTGGGGGCCTTTACGACTCTTTCAGTATGTTACTTTCCGAGCAGGCGGAGCATTTTTCACTGCATTTCTCATTTCTCTTCTTCTGGGACCTTTTACAGTGCAATTACTTAAAAAACTTCAGGCTACTGCTCCATCAAGACTAAAGGGGCTAATTCCTGAAGAATACATAGATATTAACAAAGATAAAACTCCAAGTATGGGAGGCATCCTGATAATATTCTCAATACTTCTTTCCTCATTCTTGTGGTCAATTCCATCAAATGAAATGTTATGGCTCTTTTCAAGCCTTTTATTTTCCCTGGGCGCTATTGGTTTTCTGGACGATTATGTTAAAGTTGCTCTAAAGAAGAGAGAGGGTATTTCAGCAAGCTTAAAGTTTTCTTTGCAAGTTCTTATATCAATGTTAGCAGTATATTTTTTAGATATAATGCCCTCCACAGGAGATTTATTAAGAAATTTATATCTACCTTTTTTAAAAAATCCCATTATTTCACATCTTCCACTCGTTTTTGTCCTGATATTTGGATCGCTTGTTGTAGTTGGCAGTTCAAACGCAGTAAATCTCACTGATGGAAAAGATGGTCTTGCGGCAGGTTGTTCAATTTTTTGCTCTCTTGCATATGCTGTTTTCGCCTATTTATGTGGGCATAAAATTTTTGCATCATACCTTAATATTCCATTTATTCCAGGAGCATCAGAGGTTGTTGTGTTTGCTATGGCTATTTGTGGTGCCTGTATAGGTTTTCTCTGGTTTAATTGTCACCCTGCCGCAATGTTTATGGGGGATACCGGCAGTCTTGCTTTAGGCGGTTCAATAGGTCTAATTGCAGTACTTGTAAGACAGGAAATAAACCTTATAATTATAGGCGCAGTATTTGTAATTGAGGCTTTATCTGTTATTATTCAGGTTACGTCTTTTAAACTTACTGGCAAAAGAATTTTCCTTTGTTCTCCTCTTCATCATCACTTCGAGAGAAAAGGATGGACAGAAACTCAAATTGTTGTACGTTTCTGGATAATTGCCGGGATTTTTGCTATTTTAGGGATAGCTTCATTAAAGATAAGATGAAAAAAGTTCTCATACTTGGTTTTGGAAAAAGCGGTTTTGCAGCAACTAAACTTGCTCTGGCAAAGGGTATAAAGCCTATTGTGATTGATGAAAAAAAAGAGCCTGATCTTTTAAAAGAATTAAAGAAGCCTGACTTAAATAAAATTGATTTTTATCTGGGAGGAATATTACCAGATAATAAATTAAATATAGATTTTATTATAAAAAGTCCAGGGATAGCCGCAAATTCAAAACTTGCGAATTTCGCAAAAACACTCTCATTACCAATAATTTCTGAATTACAATTTGCCTCTTTCTACAGCCAAAAGCCTATTCTTGCAATAACCGGAACGAACGGAAAAACAACAACAACTGAACTATCAGCGCATATTATGAATCAAATTGCTTACAGGGCTTCGGCTTCTGGAAATACAGGGTTTACATTATCTGAAGCTGTGTTACAGGAGGATAATTACGATGTTCACATTGTGGAGCTTAGTTCTTTTCAAATTGAAGAAAGCCCTGAATTAAAAATAAACTCCGCAGTTCTTTTGAATATTAGTTCTGACCACATGGACAGATATAGCTCATTTGATGAATATGCTTCTGTTAAGATGAAAATATTCAAGAATTGCCATCCTTCATCAGCTGCTATAAATGTAAAATTATCAAATTTATGGAGAAAATTCTATAAAAATAGACCGGTATTTAAATTTTCTTCTGAAGATAATTCTGACGCTGATATTTTCTCCAGAGACGGAATTATCTTTATACGAATGGGAAATCGCACCCTTGAATTAATGAAAATTCCAGATAATTTGCCGGGCAAACATAATTTAGAAAACCTTGTCGCTTCTTTGTCTCTTATAAGAAATTTTCTCAAAGAATCCTTTTTTGAACAACAAAAAACTATTATAGAAGCGGCAAATTCATTTAAGATTGGAAGACACAGAATCGAATTTGTTATAGAAGCTAATGGTGTAAAATTCATTAATGATTCTAAAGCAACAAATCCGGATTCAACTATTTCAGCTATTGATCTCTTGGCCAAGAATAAAAATATAAGAATTATACTTGGAGGACTTGATAAAAATATGGACTTTTCTGCTTTGTTAACCAGAGCAGACAAAATAAAAAAAGCATATATCACGGGACAATGTAAAGAAAAATTATTTTCTTTATTGAAAAAACAAATAGATTGTGCTCTATTATCAAATTTTGAAACAGCTGTATTGGCTGCGTGTAATGAAGCGGAGTTTGGGGAAATTGTCCTTATGTCTCCAGCTTGCGCAAGTATGGATGAATTTAAAAATTACGAAGAAAGAGGAAATAAATTCATAGAAATTGTTAAACGGAGGTTATCAAAATGAAAACAATACCAGAACTTATCTCTGGAAAATCAATTGTTGTGGCAGGAACAGTATCCATATTGTTTTTTGCCGGTTGTAGCACAGAAAAAGTGTTGACAGAAAGACCTTACATCCCGGCCCCATCAGATCAGATCCCTTCCAGCACTGTGGCGCCACTTCCCACTATACCTGAATTAAACATTCCCCCTACTCCAGAATTACCTCCGTTTCAAGAACCTAAAGTAGAAAATATTACATATAAGGTTCAGAAAGGAGACTCTTTATGGAAAATTGCAAGAATGTATGGCGTTAGCATGCAAGAACTTGCATCTTTCAACAATATGGATTTAAAATCTATTTTGAAAGTTGGAACTACCCTTCGTATTCCTCCAGGAGGAGCCCTCCTCCCTCCAGAGAAACTTAATTCTAAAATTGCTACCAAAGAAGCTAAGCAAGATACAAAAAAAGTATCTCAGGAAGCACTGCCAGCTGATGGAGTTTACGTTGTAAAGAGTGGAGATTCTTTATGGAAAATTGCAAAAAAATTCAATACTACTGTTGATAAGATTGTTTCGGCAAATAATATCGATCCAAAATCTCCTTTACAAGTCGGACAAAAAATAAGAGTTTCTGGTTCTGCTCATGCTCCCGTAACTGAAATTTCAAAAGAAACAAAAACTGAAAATGTCTTTTCAGAACCTCCACCAAAACTTGACATACCTGTTGACGAAAATCAAAAAATGCCAGGATTAGATGAAATCATAAATGAGGAAGATATGAAAACACTGGAAAAGGAAACAACTCCCATTGAACTTCCTATGACAAAACCATCAAATTCGAGCCCAATGTTAGATGATATTAAAGGTTTTCAACATCAAGTAGAGCAAGGCGAAACCTGGCAGACAATTGCGAATTTATATGGTGTCAGTGTGGATGAATTAAAATCTAAAAATCCCACAGCTACTGATGCTAATGGTGAACTCAAAACAGGAATAACTATTGTAATTCCTGATAAATTCTAGAAAAATTGTTTTTTTTAAAAAAAGAGAGCGGAATGTCCGCTCTTTTTTTTTATTTTATTCTTTCTTACCCAGAGACTAATACTTTTTAAGGCGTCATCTTTTATTCTGGTAAGGCTTGCAGAGAAATAGATTTCTCTGTGAATAATACATATTCAGAGAAAGCAGCCTCTTTTGCTAAAATAATTGCTTTATCAAAATCAGCGCCAACCTCTTCAGGAGCGTGTGCATCTGAACCAAAAGTTATATATAGCCCAGCTTCCCTTGCAAGTTTTAATAGCTTTAATGAGGGGTAAATTTCTTTTACCGGCTTTCTGATCCCAGATGAATTTATTTCTATTGCCATTTTATTTTCTGCTGCTTTTTTAAAAATATCATAAATGTCCGGTAAATAAGAATTCATATCGGAGGGAAAATAACCAAACTTTTTAGGTATATCAAAATGACCAATTATATTGAATTGTCCTGAAGAAACCATTTCATAGACAAGTTCGAGATATTTAAGCCATACCCTATCCGGTAATGTTTTATCTCTCTTCCAGAGGTGCTCTATTTCAGGATTATCAAAAGGAAAATCATCTATATAGTGAACAGAGCCAATAAGATAATCAAAAGGCTCTTTTGCGATTTTCGCAAAAACTTCATTCATTTTCTCCCCTACCCAATCAACTTCAATGCCATATTTTACCTGAATTATATTTTTAAAGTTTTCTTTTAAACTGAGGATAATGTGCTTATATTCAGGAAACTGACTTTCATTCATTCTATAAAGAGGGTCAAAACCAACTGGAAAGGGGCAATGATCTGCAAAACCTATCTCAAAAAAACCCTTTGAAATCGCTGTAGATACATATTGTTCGGGATCGCCGATTGCATGTTTGCATAATTTGGTATGTACATGGTAATCAATCATTTAATTGAGGAATATAAAATTTTATGCTAATTAACGCTCTGTATTCGTCTTTTAAGTTGAGATATTACGGCAGAAAGTGAATTATCTGATTGGCAGTCTTTTTCAATCTTTGAGACAGCGTGAATTACAGTTGCATGATTCCTTCCAAAGGCGTCGCCTATATCCGGAAGAGAATGATCTGTTAATTGTCTACAAAGATACATTGCTATCATTCTTGGGAGAGCAATGTTATTTGGTCGTTTTTTACCTGTGAGATCTGATACTCTAAGGTCATAATGTTCGGCAACTGTTCTTTGAATTCTTTCGATTGATATTCTATGATTTGCGGCTTCTTCAAGGTATGGTTTGAGGAGTTTTTCTGCCGTTTCGAGGGTAAGTTTTGTGTTAGTATATATTACAGCAGCTATTAATCTGTTAAGAGCCCCTTCGAGTTTTCTTACGTGAGAACTTATATTCCTTGCGAGAAACCTGAGAATTTCATCGTCAATCTTAATCTTATGCTTTTCTTGCTTTTTCCTTAAGATAGCCAACCTTGTTTCCTCTCCATATGGCTCGATTTCAAGAGTTAGTCCAGATTCAAATCTTGATACAAGTCTTGGCTCAAGACCATTGATTTCTGCTGGTATTTTATCTGATGTGAGGACAATAATTTTATTTTCTCTATAGAGAGAATTGAAAGTATTGAAAAATTCCTCCTGAAGTCTTGGTGTATTTGCTATAAACTGAATATCATCTATCAATAGATAATCAACATTTCTAAAACGATTTCTGAATTCGTAATGTTTATTGCGCCTGAGACAATCTACATATATATTAAGAAAATCTTCACATGGAACATATTCAAAGACCTTGTTTTTCTTATTCGTTTTAACTTCATTACAGATTGCCTTCATAAGATGTGTTTTTCCTGAAGACGTTCCACCATAAATGAAAAGTGGATTGGGAATCATTCCTTCTCCAGTTGCTGCCCCATATGCTGCTGCAAAGGCAAATCTATTTTCTGGACCCACAACAAAAGAAGCAAATGTAAAATCAGAGGAAACTTCCTTATCAAAATTCGAAACATCCTGTTTGGATTTAGTTTTTTCCTGACTTTCCTTGCTTGTTATTTTTTTATAAGAAGATTGTTCTTCCTGAGTAGTTATTTGAACAGAATGCCCCGTTTCATATGTTAACTTAATTTTATAAGGGATATATTTAGAAAGCTCATTGCAGATTATGGAATCAAAATGAGTTCCTATCCAGTCAGCAGTAAAGTCATCTGCAACTCCAAGTTTTATTTCCTCTGAGTTCGCTTCAAGAGGAACGATTGGTTCAATCCATCTGTTGAAAGTGTCCATATCACCAATATTTTCAGCTAATGCTGGTTTCACCTTCAACCATATATTTTTTATATCTAAAATTTCTATTTTCTTGCCCTTAGCCATGTTATAATATCCCAATATTACTCCGTTTATCCTTGCAGCTTATCAACAAATAAAACTCCTTGTACAGAGTTCAATACCGTATAAGCCTTATAAAATCACT
>ERZ795060.3805-NODE-3805-length-13434-cov-5.087002_pt1 | contig 13434 bp, 12 predicted proteins | sample MGYA00375144_ERZ795060 | MGnify/ENA primary metagenome ERZ795060 (study PRJEB30189, sample SAMN05720157) | activated sludge metagenome | isolation source: anaerobic digester from wastewater treatment plant | place: Japan | collected 2015-05-15 ... | reverse complement strand
TTTATTTTTTTCGCGGCAGGGCTGCTGCTGATAATCTTTCGGGCCAGCACCCACTATTTGATTCCCCTCTATGCGGTCGGCGTATTTCTCTCCTTCACCCTGTCGCAAGCCGGGATGGTGATTCGGTTTTTAAAATTCAGGCAAAAAGGATGGAAACATAAACTGGTCATCAACGGCTTCGGTGCTTTAATGACCGCTACCGGCACAGCGATTGTGTTCCTGACGAAATTTGCGCAGGGAACATGGCTGCTTGCCGTGATTATACCGATTATTTGCGCCGTGATGATGCGGGTCGAAAAGCATTATCAGTTCATCAGAAGCCAGTTGCAGGTAGATGATTTTATGGCTCATTACCATAAAAGTGTCAGCCGGGATACCAACCTGTGCATTGTTCTGATCAGCTCCATGAGCCGATCGGCGCTTAAACTGCTTAATTACGCCAACTTGATGACCTCCAACGTGGTCGCCTTGCACATTTCCACCGACGACCAGCACAGCGAACAGCTAAAAACAAAATGGCTGGAAACTGGAATCGATGTGCCGCTGGAGATTATCAATGCCCCCTACAGGGATATCCTCGAGCCGCTGGAGGAATACATCAGCCGGAAAGAGTCAAATCTAAGGCCCGGCGATACCATTTCGGTGGTGATGGCCAGGTTTATTGAGGAGCACTGGTATGACTACCTGCTGCATAACCAGACTACCTATTTTATTGAACGAAAGCTGAGTACCCATAAAAATGTGGCCACAATCATTGTTCCCTATATCTATAAACTAAAAATGTAGTTCCTCCCCTAAAATAATAACCCAGGGATATTGACGCTTCTCCCTGACAACCTCAAATCGGCTTCTCCCCGCGCCTGCAATCCTATGAAACCCGGATTGACAAACCGGTGGACCCGATGGGGATAGTGGAAAAAATGAGGTATATGCTTTCGCTGAAAGACGCGGGGATGGACTCTCAATATGCTGTATCCCCGATCCGGGTGAGGAGATAATTTTCAGCAGCAGTGATATCGGGGTCTTCACCCCGGATAACCCCGTCCCGGGTCAACTCCACTAGAATATGCGGATGCAAGCCAATCCCTTCGATTGGCGTTCCGTCGTTACGCCTGAAATCGCCGGTGGAAAAGCGGGCACCGCCCCCGCGCAGGACAAAATAGAGCGGGTTGCCGCTGGAGCCCGCGGTCGGGCGGCCGACTAAAACTGCTCTCTCTGCATCCTTCAGGGCCACGACAAAGTTTTCCGCTGTGCTCATGGTAAAAACATCGGTCAGCAGCGCCACCGGTCCGGTATAAGTTTCCCCGCGGGGCTTAACTTGGTAGCGGTAGGTCCGGGCCCAGCCTCGCACCGGCAGCGGCACGGTATAATATTCTTTCCCGTAAACAAAGGGTTCTGCCAGCAGGCGCCCGGCGATTTGATCGGAGATTAGCGTACTGCCCCCGCCGTTTTTGCGCAGGTCGATAATCAGCCCGGGCACACCGCGCAAACTATCAAGGGCAGCGTCAAATTGCGCCACGAGGTCGACGCCTCTTCCGGCGCCAAAGGTGGGGATTTCAATCAAACCGATCCCCGAACCAAGTAGTTTTCCCGTAATGATTGGGCTGTCCGGACCGGTTTCGCTTTCGTTAATCACACTTCCGGAGGCGGGCGCCCCCGCCGGGGGAGCGCCGGTCAGGACAGCCTCATGCCGGTTGTCCTGCGGGTCCAGGTATTCCAGGGTAAAGGTTTCTCCCGCCGCGGCGGACAGTAGCGCGCTGATAGCGTTCTGCCTTTGCTGCCGCCTGGTGGAACCGGAGTAGAGCCAGGGTGCAAGAGTTTCGAGGTATTCTTCCACTGGAAGCCCGTCCCGGGCGAGCGCTACCGCACCTCTTTCCAGCCCCGGAGCCGCAATATCGTCCCGTACCCAGGTAATAACAGCCTGGCCTTCAATTTCGCGGGCAAATCCCAGCAGATAACGCTCTACCGGCCGGGGTACGACCAAAGCGGTGTGAGCATCGTTCAGCTCCGCCAGCATCTCCCGCACTAGGGCAAAGTAGGCCTGGTCGTCGCCTGCTGCCGCAGCTACCCGGGGAGCATAGCGCTCCCGCACCTCCTCCCAGTCAATTCCTTTTTGTTCGAAGTAAGGGTAGTGAATGGCGAGAGCTTGCCAGAGATGGTTGAATTCCGCTTTCCGGCTGAGGAAAGGAGCGGGAACCAGGCCGGCCAGGTAGAGTTGCACCAGGGTAAGCAGCGCCAGCGAAGCCGCCAGGAAGGCGCTGCCCCCATTTACTGTCCGGCGCCAGCGTCGCGCCGTTTCAGGCGGGCCTAGAACAGCCAAAATCTTCTGACGCAGGGTTACACCCCCGAAAACAAGTCCGGCCGTAACCGCCCCTGCGGTGGGCCAGGCGCTGCCGTTCAGATTCAAAGGCCCGAAGACAAACACCCCTCCCAGGGCCGCGCCCAGGATGCCCTGAAGCAAAAACGCAAGGACGGATTGAAGCGCCGCCCGCGGGTTGGCCCGGGCCCACCGCACCAGGCGCGCTATTAGCGGTTCCTGCTGCATGATCGACCACCTTAAGTCTTTTTTCAATTATCATACCACATTAGCCAGGCCGGGGCAGAGGGAGCTGTTCGTTTTTTATTCTATAGTGGGTATACCGGATGGGTTTTAATTAAAATGCTGATCGGAATAACATTTGTCATATCGGCAAAGCAGGAAAATTAAACACTACAATGACGCCTTCTCTCATTTCTCCCCTTCATATAAAAAACAACATGGCAAGAAGGATTCGCGAATAATATCCAGAAAAAACTAAATTAAATAATTTAAGGCTCTCCGGTATTTGCGACCGCAAAATTAATTGACAGTTGGCAAAGATGCCGGATCTGTTTGAGGCCATTCTTAAGTTGTTCTACAATTTCTTTGGCGGGACAATATTGCTTGAATAACATTATTTATATAATACTGGTCATGAAAAATCATAACTTTTATAAGAAAGTGAGGTGAAACTAATGGAAATGACAATTATACATGGTCAAGGCCATAAAGGAAGCACCTATCGCCTGCAGGAAAAGGGCCCGCGAAACAGAATAGTCTAGGCGGGGGTGATCCGGTGCACTGGATAAACAAACTGGAGCGAAAGTATGGACGCTATGCCGTAAAAAACCTGATCTCGTATATTATCGGCTTGAACGCCCTTGTCTTTTTCTTGTCCTACCTTGATATTGATCGGGTTATGTCCACCCTGGTCCTCGATCCGGCCCTGGTGCTGCGGGGCCAGGTCTGGCGCCTGGTGACCTATCTTTTCATTCCACCCACCTTTTCTTTAATCTGGATTATCTTTGCCCTTTATTTTTATTACCTGGTGGGCGCCAACCTGGAGCACGAATGGGGCGCTTTTAAATTCAACCTGTATTACCTTCTGGGCATGGCCGGCACCACGGTGGCCGCCTTTATTACCGGAGCCGGGATGACGGGGGTCTACCTGAACCTGTCGCTTTTCCTGGCCTTTGCCCATGTCTTTCCGGACTTCCAGCTCCTGCTTTTTTTCGTCCTGCCAGTAAAGGTCAAATACCTGGGCTGGCTTAACTGGGCTTTTCTCGGCTATACGGTCATAGTGTCACCGCTGCCTTACAAGGCCGCCGCCATTGCGGCTGTTGCCAACTTCTTTATCTTTTTCGGCCGGGACCTGGTCAGGACAATTAAGCTAAGAAGGCAGGTGCAGCAAAACCGCAAACGGTTTTTCTCCGAAATTGAAAAAGCCAGAAGAGGGCGCTGAGGCGGGAATGGACCGTTAACTCTCCAACGGTGCTCCTGCCGCGGCCGGGCTGCCTGCCGGTCACGTTTTCGCCCGTAACCTGTTAATAAAAACGCCGGAGGCCTGCCGCCCCCGGCGATTGCTTTGCAGGGTTAAATTATTGCAGCTCTTGCAGGAAGGCTTCCAGGCGATCGAGCCCCTTGCGGATATTTTCTTCGGAAGTAGCGTAAGAAAGACGCAGGTAAGTAGGGGCGCCGAAGCCACGGCCCGGTACCACGGCCACGCGATAATGCTCCAGTAGTTGCGCCGCCAGTTCGTCGGCACTGTTGATCAAGGTGCCGCGGAAATGGCGCCCGCAGGCCTGCCCGGCATTAACGAAAACATAAAAAGCCCCCAGCGGCTCCTTGCAGGTGAGCAGGGGCATTTTTTCAATGCGCTGGACCATGTAATGGCGGCGGGCGTCAAAGACGCGGCGCATCTGTTCCACGCAGTCCTGGGGGCCGCGCAACGCCGCTAATGCCGCCTTCTGGGCTATGGAATTAGGATTCGATGTAAGATGGCTCTGGATATTATCCATGGCCGCGGCCAGTTCCGGCACCGACGCGGTATAACCGATCCGCCAGCCCGTCATGGCGTAGGACTTGGAAACGCCGTTAACAACTACCGTACGTTTTTTTGTTTCCTCGTCTAAAGAAGCAATGGAAATATGGTTCGCGCCGCCGTAAATTAGCTTTTCGTAAATTTCGTCGGAGATAATCCAGAGATCGTGTTTATGGGCGATGGCGGCAATGTCCTGCAACTCCTCCCGGCTGTAAATTTGTCCCGAGGGATTGCCGGGGCTGTTGACCACGATTGCGCGGGTGCGCGGGGTGAGATGCTTCTCCAGCAGGGCGGTGGTTATCATATGGCCGTCTTTTTCATCCGGCTCCATAAACACGGGCTTACCGCCGGCCAGTTTCACCATTTCGGGGTAGCTGACCCAGTATGGGGCCGGAATGATCACTTCATCTCCCTCGTCAAGGATGGCGTTAAAGATATTGGCCAGGGAATGTTTCGCCCCGTTGCTTACCACGATCTGTGAAGGCTGGTAGCGCAGGTTATGATCCCGCCACATCTTCTCACAGATAGCTTCTTTTAACTCGGGAGCCCCGCCAGAGGGGGTGTAACGGGTATAACCCTCCCTGATGGCGGTCATGGCTGCTTCCCGGATATGCTCCGGCGTGTCGAAATCAGGTTCTCCGGCGCCGAAACCGATCACATCCACTCCCTCTTTTTTCAACTGCTTAGCCCGGGCATCGATGGTCAGGGTGGGGGAGGGGGCAATGCTTAAAGATTTGCGCGATAGTTTCATGATGCTTCACCTCGCTAAATTTTATTTTGGTCAACTCCTGTTCAGTTGAAAACAAATCTGCCGAGGCGTTCCCTTGTTTAAGATTATCCGGGTTTAGTGCTTCCCAAACAGCCTGGCTTTTTTAGCCAGGAGGTTATGTGGGGCTTTTTTACCCTGAGGATCAATTATGATCAGCCTCTTCTTTGACCCAGGACTACCTGCCGGCAGTCTTAAAAGATATCCACCATGGCTGGCTTTACTTTAAAGTTTAAAACCAGGCGGAAAAAAGAATGCCCAGGGCCACCCCGGAAAAGATGCCGGCGATGGCCAGGTGGGCGCCGGCGGTGTTGTAGGCATCCGGGATCAGTTCGTCGCAAACAATGTAAAGCATGGCCCCGCCGGCAAAGGAGAGGGATACGGCGAGGACCGCGGGGGAGATGCCCCCGATCAGGGCTCCGGCCAGGGCTCCCAAGCCCATGGGCGCCCCGGAGAGGGCGGTTATGGCCAGGACCTGCCGCCAGGCGTACCCGCCGTATTTCAAGGGCGCGGCCACGGCCATCCCTTCGGGGATATTGTGCAGGGCGATCAGAAAAGTAAGGGTAAGGCCCAGCCCGGTGGAGCCGCTGAAGCCGGCGCCAATAGCCAGCCCTTCGGGTAAATTATGCAGCCCTATGCCCAGGGCCAGCAGGACTCCCTTTTTAAGGAAGGCGCCTCGCTCGTTGCCTTCCGGGTTGACCGGATGGTGGTGGGGCAGGTAATGATCAAAAAGATAAAAAATACCCATGCCTAAAGAGAGGCCGGCCAGGGCAGCGGTGTACCCGCTAACGGCCATGGACTCCTGGAGCAGTTCCAGAAAGACAATGGAAAGCATGATCCCGGCGGAGAAAGCGAGAATGGCGCCCAGAAACCGCGGCGTGGGGTGCTTGATGGGAAGCGAAAACAGGCCTCCGGCCCCGGTGCCGACAACTCCGGCCAGCAGTCCCAACAAAGTTATCTCCCACCAGGTCATAGTCATACCCCCGATGCTTGCCTCAGCCCGGCATCGCCCGCCTGGCTGCCTTTGATCGTGCCGGTGTTTTCAAGAGGCAGCGGCTGTGATGGTTATCATTGTTTCTATTTTTCCGGACCTGAATCCTCTCGCTCAACCGCAGGACGGATAGTTAAATACAAAACGGATGAATTATATTAGTAATCGCCGATTTTACCATCGGGGCGCTGCTGGGTGTACCCATTGTTTATTTGCTCCGGTATACCGGCAGGGACCACGCTATTATCAAAGGCTTGGGTTATGGACACTTTGCCTGGGTTTTCTTTTACGGCGCCCTGGGCAATTTCTTCGGGGCACGGGGTGTTTTCCCGGTTAATGCCCCGACCAATTTGTCAGCCTTGATTAACCATAGCCTCTACGGCATGACCACGGCAGCGGTCATCGCCAAACTGGGTGATCCCGCCCTCTTCCCCGAACCGGGAGATAGAGGTAAGCGGCAATTGAACGAAGAGGGTAAGGCAGGGAGTTCGTGAATGTTTTTACCCTTTAGCCTTCGTTTTAGTGCCGTGTTATTTTAATTGCTGCGCCGATTAGGTTGCTACTCTAAAGTACCTTTAAGCCCGATCTCTTCAGCTACCTTTTGCATCCCCTTGATCGTTTCCGCGATGACCTCGTCCTGCTCCATGCCCAGCATCTGCATGCCTTTTTCAATCAGCTCCCGGTTCACTCCGGCGGCAAATCCTTTCTGCTTCCATTTTTTCTTTACCGACTTGGGTGTGAGGTCCAGGATGCTTTTACCGGGGCGCAGCAGAACGGTGGCGTTTATGAGCCCGGTCAGCTCGTCAATAGTGTAAAGCACTTTTTCCATCTTCTCCAGGGGCTCCACATCGGTGCAGATGCCGTAGCCATGGCTCTGGATAGCCCGGATATACTCTTCAGGCCAGTTTTCTGCTTCCAGTATCTCCCTGGTTTTGTGGCAGTGTTCTTCGGGGTATTTTTCATAGTCCAGGTCGTGGACCAGGCCGATAGTGCGCCATTTTTCCACGTCTTCGCCGAATTTTTCGGCAAAATGGGCCATCACCGCCTCCACGGCCAGGGCATGCTTAATCAGGGCGTCATTGGTTACGTGTTTTTGCAATAAATTCAAGGCTTCTTCCCGGGTCGGAATCTTACTCACAGGTAACCCTCCTTAAGTATTGCTGGTAAGATTTGATGCTTAGCTTAACAACCTTTCCAGGAATTGAATATTGATAACAGGTTTACTTTAGTATAAGACTTTTAGCCGGAAAAGAAAAGTTACGCCTACAGAATGCGGCTGCATTTTCAGGCGGCGGGGGCCTGAAGCAGTTATCGTCACGACTTAGAGGATTCGCCAGGTCACATGTCGAAAAAAATTAATAATGATTAGACTAGGGGCAAGGTTTACAACAAGGTTTACGGCAAGCGGTTGGAGATTGCCGTGCAGTAATTAAACTGCCGGTCACATCTTCCTGGCGCGGGGCAGGGTTGACCAGATATTTAGCCCCGCGGCCTGTTTATATCAAAGAAATCACCGGCAAAAGCGATTTAAAGAAAAGCGCCCGCCTGATCAGAAAGTCTTTTCAAACGGTGCGCCGCCAGTTTAACCTTAACCGGAAAAATTGCCCCGGCTTCAACTCTTTTATCGGCTGGCCCCGGCTTTATGAACTAAAGGAAAACGGGGCCCGGTTTTTTAGCATTTTTTGGGGTCGCAAGATGGCCGGTTTTATTACGGTTGAGAAAGCAGGCGACGGCCAGTATTACCTGGAAAAGCTTGCCGTGCTGCCCGCATACAGGCATAACGGGTTGGGTAAAGCCCTGGTGGAGCACGCCCTGGCCTATTGTACGGCAGAAGGCGGAAAAAGGGTTTCCATCGGCTTAATTAATGAAAACACTGTCCTGAAAAAATGGTATAAGCAATTCGGCTTTATGGAAAAAGAAGTGAAGGCTTATGACCATTTACCCTTTACGGTATGTTATATGGAAATGGTGTTGCACAAGGAGCGGTAACCAAGATGAACCAGCCACACTGCCGCAGCCTGGAGGATCTGCGTGAAGCCTGCCGGCAATGCAGGGCCTGCGGCCTGGCCGCCACCAGGCAGAACGTCGTCTTCGGTGAGGGAAACAGCCGGGCTCAAATCTTTCTTCTGGGTGAAGCGCCCGGGGCGCAGGAGGATGAAAGCGGGCGGCCTTTTGTGGGGCGGGCCGGAGAAACATTGAACCGGCTGCTGTGGCAGGCAGGCCTGGAGCGGAGTGACCTGTTTATCACCGGCTCCATTAAATGCCGCCCGCCGCGTAACCGCAATCCGCACCGTGCCGAGATAGCCGCCTGCCGCCCGCTCCTGAATCAGCAACTGGATCTAATCCGGCCCCGCATCATCGTCTGCCTGGGGCTGGTGGCGGCACAAAACCTTCTCGGCCCCGGCGTAAGGATGGGGGATATCAGGGGGCAGTGGTTCGAGTACAGGGGCTGCCGTGTTTATCCGACCTACCACCCGGCGGCGGTGCTGCGCCATACGGTCAGCGCAGAGCTGCTGGTTGAGGATTTCCGGGCACTCAAAAAGGCTCTCTCTTCGGCCGGCTAGCCATGTTCAAGGCGGCAGCCCACCTGGCGTGCAATTAACCTCAATTTGTCATTGTTTAGTTTTTACGGCTTCTGGATGATCACCAGCCGCCGCTGCTGGCCAAACTTAATCGCTTCTTCCTTGGTTTCCACAGCCAGGTCAATATCATTAGGGCCGATGGCGCTGCCCCGGTCATTGACGGTGCGCCAGCCCAGGCCTTCCACGTAAATCCTGGTCCCAAATGGAATGTTGGGGCCGGCAGCCGCCGTTTTGCCTGGCACCACTTTTTCACCGCTGGCCGAAAGGGAGGGATCACCGGAAAAATCAAAACCGCCCACCGCGCCGGCACTTAACGGGGCGTACATGGTGATGTTCATCATCTGCACCTGGTACTGTTGCGATTCCAGGTCCAGCTCCCGCGCCTCCAGGGCATCCTGCCGGGCCTTCTTTAACTGCACATCGTAATAGCTGATAGTAAAGGTAAACAGGGCAAAGACGGCAGCCATTAACAATAAATCGCGGCGAGTCATGCAAGGTGCTCCTTTGTGAGCCGTGACACGACGGCACCAGTTTATTATGCTAGCTGCCCAGGTTTGCGCAGGGTATCGGTGCTTTTTGCTTCCCTGCCCGGTTTAATCCCCTCCCCGGTGTAAGAGGGACGGGGGAAGGAGGGAGGGTCTTCTTTTAACCGGTTACCTGAGCAGTAATTATTATTTGCCGTATCTCAACAGCTTATCAAAAAACAGCTCGTTCAAGTAAAACCCCATCGGCAACGGATAGGTTTGGACGGCGATTATACTTCCCCTGCATTCGCCGCCAAGGTGCAGGCTGGCAAGATTAGTTTTTGCGGGCGTAGTTGATAACAGTTGTTTTTTGTTGACTTTGGTTGGGTTTTGTTTTATATTTAAGCCGGGAGGTGTGCATGGTGAGCGGGGAAAAGGAGTTGCTTACTGCCCGGGCACTGGCCGGAGCCCTTAATCTTTCCGTGGATACTGTGTGGCGCTATACCCGGGAGAACAGAATTCCTTTTATCAAGCTGGGTCGCAAGCAGTACCGCTACCAGCTCGATGAAGTGATCAGGGCGCTCTCGGGCACAGTGGTCAGGGAAAAAGAAGCAGAATATCGCATCGACCCGGAAAAAAAATTTACCTATAAGGATTACCTGGAGATGCCGGAAGAGCCGGGGTTCCGTTTTGAAATTCTTGAAGGTATGTTAGTAAAGGAGCCTTCGCCCGGGGTGAGGCACCAGCGGGTTTCCCGCCGGCTACAGAGGATTTTGGAAGATTATTTCTGGGAGGCTGATGCCGAAGGGGAAATCCTTAATGCTCCCCTGGATGTAACGTTCCATGATCACACTGTAGTACAGCCGGACCTGCTTTACGTATCCGGTGAGCAAAAAAATATCGTCAAGGAGACCCGCATCGCCGGGGCGCCCGCCCTGGTGGTGGAAATCCTCTCCCCCGCCACTATCCGCAAAGACCGGTTTAAAAAAATGCAGATCTACCAGAAGGAGCAGGTGCGCCATTACTGGCTGGTGGACCCTGATGTGAAAACTCTCGAATGCTTTGCCCTGCGGGATGGCCTTTACGCCCTGGTGGCCAGCGGCATGGATGATGAAGTGGTAGAGCACCCGGATTTTAAAGGGTTGGCGATCGATCTGGCCGTGTTGTGGCGGTAGCGATGGAAAACCGCGGCCTCGCTACCAGCGGAACCACGGTTTGTGCCGCCGGTTTCTATTCTAAGGATCCCGAGGACAGAGTTTGCCGCCTGTATAATCTGTCACCATGGAGATATAAGCCCCCAAAAATCAACAGCAACAGCAGCGGCAGCAGGGAAGAGACACCCCGGAGCAGGACAAAGGAGGTCTCAAACAAGTTTTCTCCAGAACGCAGTGCCGGTCATCTCCCAAAGACCGGGGGTAAGATAGGTGAAGTTGCCTATTTTAATCGTGCCGCTGAGATATAGCGGTAGATAGATTATGCGTTTTTTTGTTGAACATCCTGCAGTCGATGCGATATTTCCTTTTTTCATTCTGAAGGTTGGCACCCTGATCGCTTCCTGTTTGGGAAAAACTCCATGGAGTTAAATAGAAAAGGCGGGAGCGGCAACTCTCGCTTTTTTCTTTTCATTTTATATGCTTTTATCGTATAGTGTGTAATAAGGGCTTTTTAGCGTAGTTTTTAATAATAACTATTCCAAAAAGCCCTTTTATCTTTTAATTGCTCCAGGCAAAGCAAATTACTATCTTTGACTCCTACACTGTGGAATTTAAGTTTTCATTCAACGTCGATGAATTGTTGTGAAAACAGCAGGCATTTCAGGAAACTTGTAGTATATAGATATATTTAATGAACTCTGTCCCCGTTTTCCACAGCAGAAGCGCAGGGCAGGGATTCAAAATGGCGGGGGATGATCATGAAGTATAGATAGTGTTTACCGGTGAGGGAAAGAGGCGAACGTGGCGGTTAGGCCTCTATTGCCCACTGCACTAAGAGATAGGAGGCGTATCGAATTGGATACCGCAGAACATACAGCCAGTCCCGGCAAAAGAAACGGACCGTGTATCGTGCGTATCGAGTTGACTCCGCTATTTGTCCCCTTTCACAGTTTTGTACAGGAAGTGATGCGCGCCGCCGGGGGCCTTGGCATGGCCATACCGGCGGAAGAAGCCTGGACAGGGGGGGACTTTGTCATCTGCAGGTTGACAGCGGAAGACGGCAGCACCGGTCTGGGTGAGGTATTTGTTTGGTTGCCCGAGACGGGGGTTTCGCCGAGCCAGGTGATCTGCGTTATTGAGGAAGCCCTGGGCCGATATTTATTGGGTGAAAGCCCTTTCAACATCGAGCGAATCCGGCGGAGCATGGAGATCAATGTAGCCCGGAATGAAGTGGCCAAGGGCCTTCTGGATATGGCCTGCTACGACTTGATGGGCCGCATCACCGGCCTGCCTGCCTGCGATTTTATGGGTGGCCGCACAGTGGAGCGGGTGCCCCTGGCGGCATTGATCCCGCTGGCCGATGAAGAGAGCATGGCCAATATGGCCCGCTTTTTTTACGAAGACGGCATCCGCACCTTCCGTTTGAAGCTGGCCGGAAGCATTACCGGGGACGCAGCGCTGGTGGAAAAGGTCCGCCTGGCCGTTGGCAGTGAGGCACGGATCCGGGTTGATTACAACCAATCATGCCGGGAAGCGGCCACCGCTGTACGCGCCATCAAGGCCATCGAGCCCTTTGGGATCGAACTGGTAGAGCAACCACTGCGCCTGTATGACTATGCGGGTATGGCGGAAGTGCAGAAACGGGTGGACACACCGCTGATGGCCCACGAAGACTGCTTCTCCCTGCAGGATATAGTCACCCTGATCGAGATGAAAGCGGTGGGAGCCATCGGCCTGAACCCGGAGAGGCCCGGCGGCATTACCGCCGCCCTGCGCGCCCTGGATTACGCGGAACGGCGTGGACTGGGCGCGGTGCTGCACAACCAGCCCCTGGGCATTAACTCCGCCGCCATGATTCACCTGGCCGCGGCAAGGCATCACCAGCTTGGTTACGCCACAGAGCTATTCGGCCATGTTATGCTGGAAGATGACTTGATTAGCGTACCGCTCGATTACAGCGGCGGCACGGCTGCCGTGCCCGCCGGGCCGGGCTGGGGTGTGGATCTGGATGAAGAAGCGCTGGAAAAATACGCCGTAGGTCCGACTATCGTGCTGGAGCAGGCTTGAACTCGCCAGGAGGCGTCTGACGCTTCAATACCTGCACGGATGCCGCAGCCGGAGGCGGTTTGAACGCTGCTCGCAGGTTTGGCTCAGGAGAGAGAGAACTGCCCGGGCAAATTAACGGGATCAAGAAGGGGGTAGCACAGTGTCGCAAAATAAGAAGCTTTCCCTGTTTGAAACCGCGGCGATTATCGCCGGATTGGGAGTGGGAGGGGGCATCATGGCCGTTCCCTACCTGGCATCATTAAACGGCTTTATGAATTTTTTGTGGGTGATGCTGCTCGCCTACCTGTTGAGCGTGATCCTGCACCTGATGATCGCAGAGATCGTCATACGTGACAACGGGGAAAAGCAACTGGTGGAGACGCTGAGCAAATATCTTTTCCCCGGGTGGGCGGGGGTGAGAACCTTTTTCCTGTGGTTTTTTTCGCTTTGATTGTGATCAGCTTTTACGCCCTGCTGGCCGGCTACATCGTCGGCGCTGGTGAGATACTAACCGACTTAAGCGGTGCGCCTCTGTGGGTGTCGGAAATGCTCTTCTACAGCGTTGCCGCAGGGGTTGTTTTTTTCGGGTTGAAAGCCGTCGGCCTCAGTGAAAAATACGCTGTCAGCGCCGCCGCCGTCATCCTGGCCGTGCTTTCCGCCGCGACCATGGTCAACCCCGGCGGCAGTTTATGGTTTGCTTTTACAGTGGGTAAGGAAACCCTGGCCCTTTATGGCATGATCATGTTTTGTTTTTCCAGTTTCTTCTCCATTCCCCAGGCGCGGGAAGGCCTTGCCTGGAATCTGAAACTGATTCCGGGGGCGGTGGTGTTGGGACTGGGGATTAATTTTTTGTTTACTTTTACCGTTACAGCGATGTCGATGCTGGCTTCGACGCAGGTGACCGAGGTAGCCATTATTGGCTGGGGAAGATCCATCGGCCAATGGGCCTCGGTAACCGGGTCTATCTTTATCTTTCTGGCTATCCTTACCAGTTACTGGGCGATCTCGTATGCCCTGGCTCGGGTGATCGGGGAGAGGCTGCAGTGGGAATACCGTGCTTCCTGGCAGGCCGCCACCCTGCCGTCGCTGCA
>ERZ795060.3800-NODE-3800-length-13450-cov-4.063680_pt1 | contig 13450 bp, 11 predicted proteins | sample MGYA00375144_ERZ795060 | MGnify/ENA primary metagenome ERZ795060 (study PRJEB30189, sample SAMN05720157) | activated sludge metagenome | isolation source: anaerobic digester from wastewater treatment plant | place: Japan | collected 2015-05-15 ... | reverse complement strand
ATGCAAGAGCTTTCCCGGAGTAAAAGCCTTGGACGGCGTCGATTTCAGCCTATGGCCCAAAGAGGTGCATGCGCTGGTAGGCGAGAACGGGGCCGGAAAGTCCACTCTCATCAAGATCTTAGCTGGCGTATATAAAATGGATTCCGGGAAGATCCTGGTCGAAGGCCGGCCAGTTGACATCAGTTCTCCGCGCCAGGCTCAAGAACACGGCATTAGCGTGGTTCACCAAGAGTTCACGCTCGTGCCGCAGATGACTGTTGCTGAGAACATCATGCTATCGAACATGCCATCTATTCCTGGGCTCAGGAGCTTGGTTGACAAGAAAACCATGGTCTATGAGTCTGAGAAGATCCTCAACGGCCTCGGTGTGGACATTGACGTCTTCGCGCCTGTCCGGTTACTGACCATGGCCGAGCAGCAGATAGTGGAGATTGCAAAAGCGTTGTCTGGAAAGACCCGCATCCTCGTGATGGATGAACCTACAGCAGCCTTGTCTAACGTCGAGGTGGAGCGGCTGTTCGATGTCATCCGAACCCTGGTTTCGAAGGGCATAGCTGTTATTTATATCTCCCACAAACTCGAAGAAGTCTTTCGAATATCTCACAGGATCACTGTCCTTAGAGACGGGCGAGTCGTTTCAAGTTCGCCGATTTCGGAAGTTACGCGAAACGAAGTCGTCAAACAGATGGTAGGCCGCGAGCTGACAACGATGTACGATAGATGCAAGGCGGACATTGGAGGTCCTGCAATGGAAGTTAAGGGCTTGCTTTTGGATCCGGCAGGAGAGCCTATATCCTTCACAGTTCACGAAGGCGAGATCCTGGGAATCGCAGGCTTGATGGGCGCCGGTCAGATTCAGTTGGCGAGAGCTCTTTTCGGGATAGGGCGGACGTACGGCGGAGAGGTTCTTCTCCGGGGAAGACCGGCTAGTCTCTCATCTCCGAGCAAGGCAGTGAGATCCGGTGTGGGCTTGGTGACTGAAAACAGAAATGAAGAAGGCCTTGTTCAGCTGCTTTCAGTTTCGAAGAATATCACCATTACAGTTCTGGATGCCATTTCCCGCAGGGGTGTGCTCTCTTCTTGGATGGAGGACCGCATTGTTACCGAGAAAATCGAGGAGTTGGACATAAGAACGCCGTCTCCAAAGCAGCCTGTCATGAACTTGTCCGGCGGAAACCAGCAGAAGGTAGTACTTGCAAAGTGGCTTGCTGTTGACCCTGATGTGATGATCATGTGTGAGCCCACGCGCGGCATAGATGTTGGGGCGAAGGCTGAGATCTACAGGCTCATAGGAGGCATGGCCAAGAACGGCAAGGCAGTGCTCCTGATTTCCTCTGAGATACCCGAGGTTGTTGGAATGAGCGATAGAGTTTTGGTGTTGCATTCGGGCAGAGTCGTAGGCGAACTGATGGGCGATGAGTGCACACAGGAAGCGGTATTGAGATTGGCGACTGGGGGTAGTGTTGTTGGCGCCTAGGCCTGTTATCGATATTCTCAGACGTTACGGGATGACTTTCATACTTTTGGCCATGATCGCTGCCCTTTCATTCATGAATCCGCGGTTCTTCTCTGTTTCGAACTTTTTGACAATAATGAGGCAGGTGGCGATCAACGGAGCACTGGCGGCAGGCATGACCATGGTGATACTTACGGGAGGGATAGACCTTTCGGTGGGCGGAAATGTGGCCTTAGCGGGGTGTTTTGCAGCAGGCGCTCTGCAATCCACAGGCAACCCTTGGATTGCGATTGTCGTGGCGCTTGGGGTGGGGCTCATGATCGGCATGGTCAATGGCTTCTTTGTTTCTTATGCGAAGCTCCCGCCATTTATTGTTACTTTGGCTACGTTGGCGCTTGCCAGAGGTTTTACGTTGGTGTACACGGAGGGCAGGCCAATACTGGTCGATTCTCCAATCTTCGAAGTGATAGGCGGCGGTTTCTTGGCTGGCGTGCCAGTGCCAGTTCTTATCGTGGCAGTGGTCTATTTGATAGTCGGCTTCGTGTTGAACCGGACGAAGTTTGGACGGCTTGTTTACGCTATAGGCGGAAATGAACAGGCCTGCAGGCTGTCGGGAGTAAACGTTGAGAGAACCAAGATGTTAGTTTACGTATGGTGCGGCCTTCTGGCAGGGCTGTCATCGGTGATTCTATCAGCGAGGCTGCTTTCAGCCCAGCCCACTGCGGGGACGGGTTACGAGCTTGATGCCATTGCTGCAGTTATCCTTGGGGGCACGAGCTTGTCCGGGGGTGAAGGCGGCGTAGGAGGGACGCTTGTCGGCGCTTTCATTATTGGAGTGTTGGCGAACGGACTCAATCTGCTCAATGTGTCTCCGTTCTACCAGGATGTGGCCAAAGGCGCTGTGATTCTGGCGGCTGTGCTCATGGACAAGGCCTTTCACAGCACTGCCAATGCCAGGTGATAGACGAAGGATGGAGGACGATAGAGAATGAAGAAATCCGGCATAATCAACCCCGATTTGTGTAGGGCTATAGCCAGCCTTGGGCATACAGACTCAATTGTCATCTGCGATGCTGGACTGCCGATTCCGCAAGGCGTTGAGAGGATAGATTTGTCATTAGTGCGCGGTGTGCCGTCTTTTGATCAAGTGTTCCAGGAGGTTGTTCGGGAGTTGCAGGTTGAACGAGCGATAGTGGCAGAGGAAGCGCTGAGGGAAAATCCGCACGTGATCAGAGTTATAACGGAAGCTTTGGGCGAAGGTCGAGTCGAGTTCGTGCCCCATCTTAGGCTGAAGGAACTGACGGAGTACGCGAAGACGGTTGTCAGGACTGCTGAGTTTAGGCCCTATGCCAATGTCATCTTATACTCGGGTGTTGAGGGCCTGTTCGAGGACGGATTGCCGGATTGACTGGGAGGTGAGCATAAAGGTCATACACGGGTCATACCGGGCATACTGTGGATGTGTTGGGAGTTTATAGGAGACTATGGCACTATGATAAGGGGAGGCGCTTTGAATGAGATCCAATAGGATACTTTCGGTCTTTCTGTGTGTGCTGATGATAGGGAGCATGTTTGCGTCAATGGCGAGCGCAGCTGCTCCAAAGATTGGTCTTGCGATTTCAACTCTCAACAACCCGTTCTTTGTGGATCTGAGAGATGGAGCTTTGGAGGAGGCCAAGAAGGCTGGGCTGGGCATTACTGTCGCTGATGCTCAGAATGACCCCAACAGACAGCTATCGCAGGTGGAAAACTTCATTCAGCAAGGGGTCAACATCATTTTGGTCAACCCTTGCGATTCTGCAGCCATAGTTTCGGCCATAAAGGCGGCAAATCGAGCGAAGATACCGGTGATCACCGTTGATCGCGGCGCAGATGGCGGTGAAGTCATCTGCCATATTGCGTCCGATAACGTGCAGGGCGGCCAGATGGCCGGCGAATACTTGGCAAAACTTATCGGCTACAAGGGAAAGGTAGTAGAGATACAGGGCATACCTGGCGCTTCTGCTGCGCGCGACCGGGGGAAAGGCTTCAATGAGGTGATGAAGAAATACCCGAACATCAAGATTGTCGCGAGACAAGAAGCGGGATTTGACAGGGCGAAGGGCATGACAGTCATGGAGAACATTCTCCAGGCCCAGCCGGACATAGATGGGGTGTTCTGCCACAACGACGAGATGGCGTTGGGCGCGCTCAGGGCCATAGAGGCTGCTGGCAGGCTGTCTGCCATCAAGATAGTCGGATTTGACGCTACGGACGATGCCATAAAAGCAGTGCAAGACGGCAAGTTGGTTGCCACTGTAGCCCAGAAGCCTCGCGCAATGGGGAGCATGGCAGTGACAGTGGCAAAACGCGTGCTTGATGGGGCTAAGGTGGATGCCTTCATACCTGTTCCGCTGGAGCTCGTGGCTAAGTAGTCATCGAGTTGCATAGAGAATAGGTTGTAGACTGTGGAGCGGTTGTGGCCAAGGCCACTTGGCTGCAGCCGCTTCATGTCGCCTACCTAACGCCTATAGGCGCTACCCAAGTCAGTTGTTGGCTGGCGCGCAAGGCATTGGTTTGATCTGCATGTGCTATGTTAGCGTCGCAGCGTCAAAGACTGTCATCCGGAGACAATGCTAAGTAGGTCTCGATACGTTTCTGTGCGATGTGTTACCTGCGGTTCAAACCTGGACCGTTTGATCTGGACATGATGCTGCTTGTGATTGCTCAGGTATGTCCAAAAAAGCGTTTGAGTGTTCCCCGGGGCAGCTGAGGCCCTTGCGCCGGATAGCAATCGAGTTCAACAGTCGCGCAAACAGCGCCGCAAGGCTGGGCTGCCCTTTGAGACCCGGACAAGAAGTGTGTGGCGGGGGAGAAAGGGGGTGTCAACGGACTTGGCCAACTTCAAGTCACATCGCGATCGCAAGTGTTCAAGTCTTAGACACATCCCATTGATGCGAACCAGCGGATACCTTGTTATGGATATGCTCACTCGCAAAAAACGGTCCAACGCGTGTCAACAGGCTGTTCCCGAGCTAAGTATACGTGTGCAGGCAAAATCCAAGACCAAGCTGTGCCGATTACTTGACTTGTCTGAAGTACCGAGAAAGCCGCCTATCGGCAAGAATTTTTCCAAAGCTACTTGGGCGTTGTCTTGAGGCAGGGATGGTGGGATTAGAATGGAAGGCTGAACGTTCAGATGGGCCCGACGGGATCATGTGCTAGGCGAATAATTTGGAATACTGGGCTTTTGGCTATCTTGACAGCAGACGTCGGAAGACATATGCTATATCCCAAACAGCAAAGATGCAAGCGGCTATGAGAGGGAGGTCGGGGGCGGACTGCCCAGAGAGAGGGAACGTCACCGGGTGCAAGCGTTCCCGGGCAAGCGCTTCTTGAGTGCGCCCTTGAGCCTGGCGCTGAAACTGTCTGCAGGCAGCGGGTGGGAGTAGGTGGCCACGGGTGCGCCCGTTATCGCGTGTTCCCCATTTCGAGCAAGGCTTTGCCTGCCAAAGTGGGGAGCCTGAGCTGCGGTTGGCCGAGCGCGCATTGTCGGATATCGGCCATCCGTGAGCAGAGTGGAACCACGGACAGATGAGCCGTCTCTGTAAAGAGGCGGCTTTTGTGTTATATAGGCCTTTTCCTGGCAGGGTCGCCTCTGCAGACTCGTTGCTGTTTAACACATTACGGCACAGCCGAGGAGTTGCATGAAAATGCTGAAGGATATTGGTTCATACATCGATGCTGCTATGGCGCGTGATCCGGCGGCCAGAAACAGGTTGGAAGTGTTGCTTTTGTACCCGGGCATTCACGCTTTGATATGGCATAAGTTGAGCCATTGGCTATACGTGAACAAGGCATTCGGGCTTGCCAGGCTCACTTCACAGCTGGTTCGCTTCTTTACGGGGATCGAGATACACCCGGGAGCGACCATAGGCCGAGGTGTCTTTATCGACCACGGCATGGGGGTGGTTATCGGAGAGACTGCTGAGGTCGGAGATGACGTCACCATCTACCAGGGCGTTACATTGGGAGGTACCGGGAAGGAGACCGGAAAGCGCCACCCCACTTTGGAAGAAGGGGTAGTTGTGTCGGCAGGCGCTATAGTGCTTGGTTCGATAACAGTGGGGAGCAATTCGAAGATCGGTGCTGGCGCTGTCGTTATTCGTAATGTTCCACCAGATTCGACGGTAGTTGGCGTTCCAGGCCGTGTTGTTGCAAGAGCAGGCGTGAGGGTTCGCGAGGCCGATCTCGATCATGGCGATTTGCCAGACCCCATAGGACGCGCTCTCGACCTCATGGCGCTCAGGGTGGAAAGGTTGGAGGCAGAGCTTGAGACATTGCGCAGAATTAGCCGTTCTGGGCAGGCCGTGGGATACGGAGGGGCTCCATGTGAGCCGCTGCCTGAATCGGAAGAGGAGGAAGAGGCAATTGAGTATTGCATCTGATGTGACCGGATTGATCGGCCACACGCCTATGGTGCGGCTTAGCCGGTTTGGCGGGGGCGGTCGGGGCGAGATTATTGCTAAGGTAGAATCGGCCAACCCCGGAGGGAGCGTGAAAGACAGGGCTGCACTTTACATGGTAGATGCTGCGGAGCGTGCAGGCGTTCTGGCGCCGGGAGGCACAATAATCGAGCCGACGTCTGGTAATACGGGGGTGGGGCTTGCCATGATTGCTGCGGCCAGAGGCTACAGAATAGTCCTTGTTATGCCCGATTCTATGAGCATTGAAAGGCAGAAGCTTCTTGCTGCATACGGGGCGGAGCTTGTGCTGACCCCAGGCTCACATGGCATGGCGGGCGCTGTGGCCAGAGCTCGCGAATTGGCGGCCGAACACTCCGACTGGTTTATGCCGCTGCAATTTGAAAATCCCGAAAACTGCCGGGCTCATGAGGAAACAACGGCCCGAGAGATACTTGCAGACGTCGAAGGTCGGCTAGACGCATTCGTTGCCGGAATTGGAACCGGCGGAACTGTGACCGGTGTGGGGCGGGCATTAAAACGTGAAATCCCGTCAGTACTCGTGGTGGGAGTTGAGCCGCAGGAGTCAGCTGTTATATCCGGCGGCGAGCCCGGCCTCCACGGCATACAGGGCATTGGAGCGGGTTTTGTTCCCAGCGTGCTGGAGATGTCGATCCTCGATGAAGTAATCTCGGTTAGCTCTGACGATGCCTATCGCGCGACTCGGGCACTTGCGGCCTGCGAAGGGTTGTTGGTGGGAATATCCTCTGGAGCTGTGGCCGTGGCCGCGCTTGAGGTAGCGCGCAGACTGGGAGAGGCGAGCCGGGTTGTTGTCCTATTCCCTGACACTGGCGAGCGGTACCTGAGTGTTCCCGGATTATGGCGAGTTGGATGAGCTAGCCGGTTCTGAATGCGAGACCTTTGGGATCTGTTGTTTAGGAGAGGTTGAGCAAACAAGGCAGTCAAGCCGTGCTTTTCGCACCGCTTGGCCCATAGATCAAAGTGGACAATGACGCGATTGTCGGAGGAATTCAATGCCTCCTAATCGCCACTTGAAGGAGAATCATGTTCTGCGGGGAAATTTAGATAGGCCCGATTTCGATGCCCGGTTGTGGGGACGAACAGGTTCGGTGTCCGAAAAGAACTGCTGTGCCCGCTCAGTCTGGAGATGGGGGTAGGCAGCGGATAGCGGCCGAGGAGGAGACAACAGTGAACAGGCGCACGAATGATGATGGCAGCAGCGCCCTCCAGAAGGGCTTTGATGCTATTGCCCGGCAGAACTGGTTTGAAGCAGAAGAGGTTTTTGCAGACTTCGTGGATTCCGAAGATGCTAGCGTTGAAGCATGGTTGGGCTGGGCCATTGTCCAGCAGAGCATGGGATTTAGGGACGAAGCCGCATCTGCAGTCAGGCAGGCGTTGGCTGTCCTTGCCGATGACGAGTTGGAAATACAGGTGCTGGGAGAATTGTATTCCAGCATCGGCCTGGAACAAGATGCGCTCCCATTTTTGCTCAGGGCCGCGGACGCCGCCTCCGGCGATCTGGATGAGCTGGAGCGCATTGCCGGTTTGATGCTGAAGATCGGCTACGTGAGATGGGGAGTTGACATAGCCGAGCGTGTTCTGGCGGTTGACCCTGAAAGACCGGAGGCTTGGCTTATTATCGGCCTTAGCCGGTTCATCGATTCCCGCTGGGATGAGGCTGTGAAGGCTTTCGAGGAGAGCCTCGTGAGAAATCCCGCTCATCCCATGACCCACCTCTCCCTCGGTGCGGCAAGGCTGGAACAGAACCTTTTGGAGCAGGCTTTGGAACATCTCGATTTTGTCATAGCCCTGCCGAGGAATGCCGACGAAGACTTGAGGTACGCATGTTCAGCCATGATCAGGCGTGCTAGAGTCCTGCTGTTGATGGGCCGCAGAGCGGAAGCTGTTGATACTATTTCCGAGGCCGCGGAGATTGCAGGGGACAGTCCTACTGACTTATTCGACATAGGCCTTTTCTACTTGGATGACATGGGCTCTGCCAATGAGGCTCTGCCGTTCCTTCGCAAAGCTGCAGCCCTTGATCCATATGATTCATTCAAGCAGGCTACCCTTGCCCATGCGCAGCTGGAAGCGGGCGAGGGTGTTGACAGCCCCAGATAGGCATTTGCCGTTCCAATGTCCGCAGACATTATCGGTTCGCATGGGTTAGGAGAACGATCCGTCCTTCCTCGTCGAACTCTCCGCCTGTGATGCGTATGCAATCTTCATTCCATATCTCTTCCAGCTCGAGATCTGCACCTTCGTGCACGACGAGTCCGGATACTTCGGCGGGAATATAGCCTTCCGCTGTGGCCCGAAGGCTGTAATTGCCTGGCATGATGGCTCTGATCTTGAACTTGCCGGGCTCGTCATCACCATCATCCGTCGCTGTCCAAGTGGCTAAGGTTGCGCGAACGACGAATCCAGCTTCATCAAACAACTCTACAACAACTGGCCTGTCGATGATCGGTCGCCACGACCTCGCCTTCGATTTCTCCGACGTCGAGCTTGTCTACGGCTTCAATTTCATCAGGATCTAGCACGTAACCGTTGCCGAGTTCGTTTGGCTGAAGAACTTTGGCGAGGTCAAAATCGATAAGAATCTCGGTTACCCTGCTGCTGCAAACCTCAAATGGATACTCGATTTCTATGGCTTGTTCGTCATCATCCTCATCAAGCTCTTCTGCATCACCGGCGACAAGGGGATATGCAAAATCCTCTCCTCGAAGCTTCACATAGCCTTCTGCATCCAGCAATAGGCAAGTGTCCTCGTAAATGCCAGCCGAAATAGATGCGGTCATCACGAACTCGTTGATCCTCAGATCGAGCAGATTGACTCTGGCGGGGCCTGGCAATGCTGCTACTATAATCTGGTCCGAGTAATTGAAAGGCTTCACGAAGACCTTTTTGATTCCGATGTTCACGTCTTCGCAAGTGTCTATGGGAGCGTCTGCAAGGCAGATAGCCAGGGTGTCGGTGGATGGAAGCCATTTGCCAGTCTGCATCCTGGGAGCAATGCCAGGCAACCGCAGACAATTGTGAGTAGCAACATAGCCGCAATCGAGTGTTGTTTCAATCGAAACGCCTCCTTGATCAGCATGATACCTGCCCATTGTTTAATGCGAAGGGAAGAGGATCGCTGATTCTGCTGTTGCCGCGTTGGCAGGTGGCTTAGGGCATGATGCAGAATTCGTCCTGAGGGATGGACGAACGTGAGGGCTTTTGCGTATCAAGTTGCCGCTTTCAGGTTTGGCAGGTATAACTTATCGATCCGCTGACATGGTTGGATTGCTCCAGTCCCTCTTTGGCGGTGGCCCGCCGGAACATGGTCTTTCGTGCGGAAGGACGGGCGCATTCAGGTGAAATTAGCGCCCTTCGAGCCGCTCCCTCGCCCGGTTGGGGAAGGCAAAGGACGAGGCCCAGAATGTGGGCGGGTTTTTGCACATGGAATGTGATATTCTCTGAGAACAGAGGAAAGGTTCGAGATCGCCGGCCGTGGCAGGGAGCTCAAGCCCTGCTCGGCCAGATTCATCTTATTCAGTGCCAGTTGATGTGGAGTGTGTTGCATTGAGCAGAACCAGGATTTATGAATTAGACGTATTTCGCGCAATCTGCACCATAACTGTGCTCTTAGGGCATGTCTCATCGTACCCGGTTGGCGTTTTGAGCACGGACTCCAGGTTTTATGGCCTTTATCTAGGCGTCAATTCCTTCTGTCGGTTTGCTATCCAAGCCTTCCTCTTTCTAAGCGCTGCGGTGCTTGTCCACAGCTATGCCGATAGATGGCAGGGGCCGGAGAGTGCGCTTGCGATGTGGCGAAAAAGGCTTATCGATCCTGGAATTCCTTACGTGGTCTGGTCTGTGATCTATACCTTGCTGGCTATTCGGCGAGGGCGGCACATAGACTTTCCTACCTTTCTTCGCCTCTTGGCCACGGGAAAGGCCTGGGACCATCTGTATTTTATCGTTTTGATATTCCAGTTCTACTTGCTCTTCCCCCTGTTGTTGAGGGCTTTGCGATCTTTGAGCTGCAGGCCCGTTTTATGGCTGGGCATCGGGGCGCTTATTCAGGCCGGGTTCCACATGTGGGATCAACGGGTATTTGCCATACCCAACAGGGCGAGTTGGGCGGCGAGGTTCGGATTCTACTTGTTCGCCGGGATGCTTGCGGGTCTCGATTTCGATGTCCTGCAGGATTGGACGAGGCGAAATAGGTGGGCAATTGCGGCAGTGTGGGCGGTGAGCGCCGTGCTCAACTGTTCGGTCAGTGCAGCCATACGCCTAGGGACTCCCCATCGGCTGTCGGGATATGCTGAGCTGATTGTGAACGTGTATGCCGTTGCCAGCTGCCTCTTCTTCCTGGCGGTGTCGCAATGGGTGACGGCGTCAAACGGGTGGCCTATTCGCGCGGCGATGGGTCTCAGCAATGCGTCGTTCGGGATTTATCTCTCGCATCCATTGGGATTGGCCATGTGGAGGCGTCTGACTGCCACTGGCAACCCCATACTCTTCCACCTGTCGGTATGGGCCGGGGCAGTGGTTGTTTTGGCGCTGTCGTGGGCTGTTACCCTCTGGCTCAAGCGGTTCAAGTTCGGCTGGACGCTGGTGGGAAAGTAGGGGCACTGCCCCTAGAGGGTTTGGTATATGACCTTCTTGGCCAGCTCAGGGTCTGCAATAAGTCTGCCTAGCCAGACTTGGAACCGAGTTTGTGGCCTTGCCCTGTCAGAGACAGAGGCCGGATGCATATGAGTAGCCACATCGCTCCTGCGATGACGCCGGCAGCTGCCTCTGATGGCCACTGAAAGCCCATGTAGATTCCGGAAAAGCAGATCAAGGCCATGATCACGCCGGCTGCTGCCCTAATGGCCCGCCGCCGGGCTCGTGATCGGGTGCGGCTGCCCAGCATGTGGGTTGCCATACCGTAGAAGGGCAGCGCTACGGGGATGGGCTGAGCGGCGAAGCTGCGGGACAGGATATCGGGAACCGGAAGCGCAAGCTCTGGTCCTGGAAGGCTGTACGCCCAGCGGGTGAGAACTGCTAAGCCCAGCCCGCCAATGACGCAGATGGCAAGGGTGGCGGCTCGTGCGCGCCTGTGGCGAAAAAGGTTGTAGGTTACTGCCAGAGCCAGGCAGGCAAAGACGAAGGGATACGATCCGAGAGTGGCGGTGAATGTGAGCGTTGTGCTGAGAAATGGGTTTCGAATGGCGCGGATCCATGCCATAATGCCCATATCTATCTGCCGCAAGAATGGTGCGTGGTCAGGCTGTGCGAGTTCGACGAGCTCTTCGAAGAATATGAGCAGGAAGACGAATCCCGCAATGGCATATATCCCCCACTCAGCCCAGAACCTCTTGCCCGACAAACCGGGGCTGGCAGCGGACTTGGGCAGACGTATCCGCCAATAAGGTTTTGTCCCGGAACCCCTCTTGTCGCTGAAAATGGGCGCTTGGACGGAAGACTTCCTGTTCCATACTATGGCTGCGACGGCCACGACCAGGCCGACCATGAGGGTGATCAATTCGAACTGTGTTCCGATAATATCCCTTACTTGTTCGCCAAGCTTCAAGACTAGCGCCGCTTCGAGGAAGAACCGGGCGCCGCGGCCGAGGGTTGAAGCTATGAGAAAGGGCGCGAGTCGCACCTGAAAGATGCCGGAGGCTATGGTGAACACCTTGAAGGGTATCGGGGTGAAGGCGGCTATCCCCACTGCCCAGCCGCCGAATCTTTTAAATAGTCCTTGAATTTTGCTGAGACCGTCCTTGCTTGTGAACTTGAGCAGTAGTGGCCGTCCGCCGCGCGCTCCAACAAGATATGCAAATACGGCGCCTAGCACCGATGAGACTGTGGCAACAGTCGCATACAACATCGAAGCTCGAGGGCGCGCCAGGCATAGCGGAATGAGCATTACGTCAGGGGGGACAGGAAAGAAGCTCGATTCCGCGAATGAGACCACAAAAAGTCCCACTAATCCGTACTGCCCAAAAATCGCTATTGTCCAGTCAATGACCTTTGCCATAGTTCAACCCACCAATGTGTTCTTTCCTCTCAGGACAGGCCTTTGTCACTTGTCCACTATTCGAATTCTGAGCCTGTTTCCAGCTCCACGCCTGGCGTGTATTGCACGAGGTCCGCTGTGGTCCGGGCTTTCCGATCCTCGAACCTTACAATCTGATGGGGATGGGGAACCGCAATCCAGACCGTGCGTCCAGTGCCCATCAGGTCAACCTTCCATGTTTCGAACGAACCGGCGGGAACCTCCAATTTCTCCTTCTTCGCGACGTTCAGCGTTATCGTGGTTTTCATCGCTGCCCTGGTGATCACATCCTTCAAGGTGGCCTTGAAGTTGCGCTTCAGGGGAAGGGCGCGTATGACCATTATGAACTGTTCATTGTCGAAGTACGGGGTGTCGGGCAGTTCTACAATGGACTCCTCGTTCTGGCCTGGAACCGATGCTTCTATAGATACACCATCTTCGCCATACAAAGCAGCATAGACAATGCGGCCATGGTCGGATTCGTACGTCAATTCGGTTCTGATGGGAACGAGCGTATCAGGATCTGCGGCCACCATTGCATGCTCGCTATAGGTGGATCCATGCTGATCCGAAGTGAACAGGGTAGCTTTGCCGTCTGAATCTATTCTCAGTTCCCACGCGGCTATGAGCTGGCCATGGGAATCGCGAATCTCAAGCACACTCACTTCCCCGGGTTGCCAGGGCGGAGTGATCACTACTCGTCCGCGCGGGTCGCCCCTGGTGTATGTGATCATTGCTACCATGATTGCTGCAAGCACCAAGATGGTGTACAGGGGCGATCTGGGCTTTGCAGCCCTTTTTAAACAGCTTGATCCCGTATCGTTGTCAGATGCATAGCTGTTTATTCCTCTTTGTTCTTCTGGAATCTGACCATAGTCGACACGCCCCTGCGTGTCATATCCTTTCTCCACCTAGTTCCACTCCTCTCGCTACTGAACAGACTGCATATGTGGTCCTGCACAATCAGATTCCCAAGGCTGAATACTTCCTGAAATCCGATCTTCCCCTTGGCCTTTAGGCGAAATACGATTCTCAAGGCCCACTAGTTGGGCTGCCCAAAGCGGGCAAACGCTTACCCCAATGATACCTTTATGAACGCCCATGCTCAATACCTAATGCATTTTGGGTTGCCGGGGCGTATGCGACGACTTATCAGTAGATGGGGGAAGTATTATTCTCCAGCCGCCACAGGCATGCTGAGGCGCAGCCCGAATCTATGACATTGAGTGATGACGACTTGGGCGTGATCTAGAAGCTTATTCTACGACAAATGGCTTGGAACCTTTCCGGCGAGCCTGTAAAAAGGCGGAATGAAGTGCAAGAGCGAATGATTAGTTATGAGAGGCTTGTCTGCCTTGAAGGGGTGCCGAAGATTTGCGTCTAGGTAACTCCCGATAAGGTTCTGCGCTACCGGTTAGCCTGCCATATGATGTCTGCTAGGAGTAGACACGTCTTTGCACCTATGTCGCAGTGCGGTAATTGGTTCGCATTTGTGCA
>ERZ795060.3795-NODE-3795-length-13457-cov-4.641546_pt1 | contig 13457 bp, 12 predicted proteins | sample MGYA00375144_ERZ795060 | MGnify/ENA primary metagenome ERZ795060 (study PRJEB30189, sample SAMN05720157) | activated sludge metagenome | isolation source: anaerobic digester from wastewater treatment plant | place: Japan | collected 2015-05-15 ... | reverse complement strand
AATGGCCGGCTTAAAAAAATGCGGGAGTTTCACCTACTAAGTCTTGACACAGTCGACATTCCCTAATGCCATTGATTTTAAAGGATTTTTAGGGTAATATAATAGTGCGTGCGCCTGTAGCTCAGGGGATAGAGCAGCGGACTTCTAATCCGTTAGTCGGGGGTTCGAATCCTCCCAGGCGCACCATTTTTTTTATGAAGTTGATGCGCCCAAAAGCCTTGTATATCAAGGGTTTCCGGGTTGGCAAATTAATTGCCCAAGCGTTTAATATAGTTATTAGAGTATTAGATGCAACTCTTCTTAATTTAAAAATTATAAGGAACCGTTAACCGTCAAAGCAAAACACGAATGATCCTGGCAGTGCACCCATGCCGGGTCCACTATAGCAAAACCCCGGAAAGGTATGATCCTCCGGGGTTGTTGTATTCTTTTAACCTGTAGAGGCCATGGGACAGCCATCCCTTGCTTCAGAGCGCGGGGCGCAGCAACATCCCGGGCAGAGTCTCCTTGTTTAACTCCTTCCGAAACCAAGGGCTTACTGTTGGCGAAGAGATGATCATACCTGCCGGGTAGGCCGGGAGGGTTGTCTCAGCACCTTCCGCCTGCATTTATTCCCTGATTCAGAAGGAAATTGATGTTAATTGAAGAATTTTCTCAATAGTAGTCGAATCGTCACCTGAAACTTTCATTATCCACCTTTAGATTCCAGCATCAGGAAAACAGAAGGTAGCGGCTCTTACCAGGCCTGGGAGTTGTTCTATTGTTTTACAGGGGAGGGAACGGCAATAAAACAATAAAAAGTGTTCAAGCAGTTGATCAAAGAAGCATTTTATTGTCAACTTTAGCGGCTAGGGTGATTTGCGGGGAAACAAGACCTGTACAGGTAGGATAGAGGTGAAACATGGAAAAACATATTGCAGGTAAAAATGTTTACATCACCGGGGGCTCCAGCGGCATTGGCTTGTCGGCGGCGAAGCAGTTGGCGGCCCTGGGCGCAAATATCCTCATCTTCGCGCGCACTAAGGAGCGCCTGGAAGCAGCAGCCGCTGATATCAGAAAGAGTTGCCTTTCGGAAACGCAGAGAGTCTCCTCGCTGCAGGTTGACGTGGGCGACAATGACAGTGTAAACAGGGTCATGGCCAGGGCGGTGCAGGAGTTCGGGCCTCCCGACCTGCTGATCAACTGTGCCGGCAGGGCCTATCCCCATTATTTTGAGCAGATCAGCTACGAGCAGTTCGATCAGACCATGAAGACCAACCTTTATGGCATCTGGAATACCACGGCGGCGCTTGTTCCGGAAATGAAAAAGAAGGGGGGCTGCATCGTCAATGTTTCCTCGATTGCCGGGTTCATTGGCATTTTTGGCTATACTGCCTACTGCGCCTCGAAATTCGGGGTGATCGGCTTTTCCGAAGCCCTCAGGAGCGAGCTCAGAAGCCATGGGATCAAGGTGGCGGTCCTTTGCCCGCCGGATACAGATACGCCTGGCTTTGCCGCTGAAAATAAAACCAAGCCGGAAGAAACAAAGGAGGCTTCCAAGGGGGCCAAGCTAATGTCTCCCGACGAGGTGGCCCGGCAGCTGATCATCGGCCTTAAAAAGGACAGGTTTCTGATCATCCCCGGCCTCGATGGGAAAATTACCTGGCGGATCAAGCGTTTTTTCCCGGCTCTGGTGGACGCAGTGCTGAACCGGCAGATTGAGAAAGTGCAGAAGAGGTTGCAGGGCGCGCATACGGAGGTGAGATCATGAAACCGGGGAAACTGCATGGCAAAACCGTGATCATTACCGGGGCGGCCGGCGGCATCGGCACGGCCACAGCGGCCCTGCTGGACCGCGAGGGCGCAAACCTGGTGCTGGCGGATATTGATCTGCCCAGGCTGCAGGAGCTTGCAGAGAGGCTTTCCCGGCCGGCGCTGGCCGTGAAATGCGATATTACCAGGCGGGAAGAAGTTGCGGAGCTTGTGGCCCGGGCGCAGGAGAGATTTAACACTATTGACGTCCTGGTCAACAATGCAGGGATAATTATCCCCTCCCTCTTTGAAGACTGCCGCTATGATCAAATTGAAAAACAGGTTGCCATCAACCTGATGGGAACAATCAACGCTACCTATGAGGTTCTACCCGTGTTGATAAAAAATGGCGGCGGGAATATTGTCACCATATCCTCCATGGCCGGTATTGTCCCCGAGACGTATAGCTCAATTTATACCGCCACGAAATTTGCCCTGCGCGGCTTTAATTTGACGCTGGCCCTGGAACTGAAAAAGCACCATATTGCCGTATCGACTATCTTCCCCGACACCACGGATACGCCAATGCTTCGCTTTGAAGCGGCTCATGGCGGATCGCCGCTTACCTTTTTAAATACGCCGCAGAAGCCGGAGAATGTGGCCCGGGCGGTGCTGCGGGCGATAACCGGCAACAAGCTGGAGCAGTATGTGCCCTATTCCTCGGGCCTGTTGTCAAAATTATTGATGTGCGCGCCGGGAGCGGTGATAAGGCTGTGGCCCATGCTTGAAAAAGCAGCCGTAAGTAAAAAAATAGCCTACCAGAAAAAGTATAACATTGTAGAGAGAGGAGAGGGTAAAAATGCCTAATGCAAGAAGGGGTTGGATAGCTGCCCTGGCCATCGTTACCGGAATAGGGCTTCTTCTTTTCTGGGTCGGCTTCTTTACCTTTGGACTGGCACCGGAAAATCCGCCGCCGGGATATTTCGAATACGAGCATTCTTTCCCGCTGCCGGATATTATCCTAGCCATAGCCCTCATTGCTGCCGGCGTCCTCATGCTCAGGAGGAAGCTCCTGGGTATGCAGATAGCGCACGTGTGCGCGGGCGCCCTGATCTTTCTGGGCCTGCTGGATTTCAGCTTTAATTTCCAGAATGGCATCTATGCCCTTTCTACGGCGGACCTGCTGCTTAACGCGTTCATCAACATATGGTGCGTAGTTTTTGGCCTTATCCTGGCCGTTAAAGGCAAGGCGTTGAGCTGACGGGATCATTGTTAGCCGGATATTCTTATAGCTTTTATCAAAGTCAATATTACATAAAAAGAATAAGGGCTGTTCCGGTTTACTTTGGGACAGCCTGAATTATTTGCATCCTTGGAAAAAAATTTTTTAGCCGACCGTTACAATCAGCGCGGCGGCCGTGTCGCCGGCGGCGCAGCCGGTGTCCAGGGCCTAGCCGCCGCTCTTCTTTAATGAAGGAAAAATTTCCCTTTTAAGCCACCAGCCTACTTTTGCTGATCATTAGCTTGAGCAAGCAGCCAAGCGAATCATGCCTGATCTTTTAAGATGGCTATGGTGCCGTAGTTATACAATCCGCGGGCAAAGCATTCAACGGATATATCGGCTCCGCTGGCCATGTGGGTAAGTACGCTTCGTGAACCTACGGCAGCACTTTTCCCCTTAAAAGAGTGGCCAATCATAATGGGAACATATTTATTAAAATATGCGGAAAGAGGATATTTCTTTTCTTTGCTGTCGTCCAGGTAATACTTGAAGCCCGGAAAGTAGGAGTGGCTGGCCAGGTGTCGGCCGCTGCCTATAGTCAGGTACTGACCGTCTCCGGGCGCATAATCATACCAGTCCAGGGAGTTGGAACAAACAGCGTAAGGCATTAGGAAATCGTCTTGGCCGATTCCCTCGAGCACGATCAGGACTACTTTTTGGGTTTCAAGATTTTTCAACACCAGCGGGGCGATCTCCGTAATGGAATTAACTTCTCCCAAAGGTGTAAAAACAGGTACCTCCATGTTTCTGGCCGGAATTTTGTGCACAGGCCTGGCTATGGCCCCAAATGTTTTAAAAGCGTATCCTTCCCTGGCTGCCAGAACATAATCCGGCAGCCGCCTCACAAACTCCTCATTGTTCCCAAATAGCTCTATTATTTCTTCTTTTGTTTTGACCGTCTCTATATGTTCATGCGTCCGCACCAACTTAAGATCTCCGGCGGAAGGCTTGTACAGGCCTGCGAAACGGGGAATCATCCCCCCGCCGCAGGCCAGGCTGTCCAATGTGCTCAAGTTTATATACCCTTTCAGGGGGACCATCTGCCCCGTCCCTATAACTACGGGTGTCATTCTTGTTGTCTCGATGAAATGGTTGATGCGGGAAAATAATAAGGTTAACAGCACCTGCCACTTGACGTCGTCGGCTCCTTCAAAAACAGAGGAAAAAAAAGGCTTGGAAAAGCTCAAGAACATAAACTGCGGGGAATAGCTCCGATACAGATCCAGGGCCACGTTGGTTACCCAGGATATGCTTTCCAGGTGCATATCTCCCGGGTATCTATTCCTTTTCAACAGCTCTTGGGCCATGGCAGCCAGGGCTGATTTTTCTGCCGTCTCTTTCCCCGTTTCAAAATCGAGAATTGTCTGCCATTCTACCACATCCAATACGGCCAGCATTAGCTGTTAACCTCCCCTATAATCTTCATCCATGGAATTCCAACTGACTTTTTGACCATGTATGGGCACTCCGCCGCCACAAAAAGGGCACCGGTTCCCTTGCAGTTTATAATCCACAACTTTGCCGCCGCAGCCGCTAAAGTTAATCCTTTCTATAACTATTTCCCGGCACTGGGGGCAAAGGGTATTCACCCACCGGGAGCCCGCAAAGTTGCTAAAATAAATAAAAGGCAGCTTTTTCCGGACTTCTTCCAGCTTGCGGTTTATATGCATAATGTGGGGGTAATCGTGGTCTTTCATTTTATATTCCGGCAGCAGTCGAAAGACGTGCCAGGGGATCGCGGGATTAATGCCGGCAATAAAATCGGCCATCATCTCAATTTCATCGTCATTTATGCCTTGGATAATAGGCGTGGTAATTTCCAGGTGGTTTCTCTCTGAAAAGTATTTTATACTATCCAGCACGGGTTGCACAGAAAGAACCCCGGTTAAGTCCCGGTAGAAATCATTTGAAAGCGACTTCAGGCTGACATTGATAAAGGAAAACAAGGCCGAAATTTCGCGGGCTGATTCTTCACTCATATATCCGTTGGTCAGGCAGCCCATGGGGATATTTCTGCTTTTCGCTTCTACCGCGAGCTCCCGCAGGGAAGGCAGCGATACGAGCGGCTCATTTATACCGAAGACGATGTTATGGCAGCCTGTTTTTTGGGCCAGGTCCACCAGTTTCGCCGGCGGCAGATTGAAGGTAAACAGATCGGAAGGATCTCCCTTGGCCACATAGGCGTTGGAACAGTAAGCACAGTCCAGGTTGCATCCGCTGCTTCCAAATAAAAAACTGCGGCTGCCCGGGTAGGCGTGATAAAAAGGTACCGACTCGATATGTACAGCATACATTACAGTCCAGCGGTGGGGATATTTTTCTTTTATCTCTCCCTGTTCCGCGTAATACGCTCCACAGGTGCCGGGGACATTATTTTGCAATAAGCAGCGACGGGGACAGTAAGCACATTCCACTTTCTCATTCTCCTCCTGCCGTGGTTAAAAATTACTCTCTTCCTGCCGTAAAAGGAGGTATGCCAGGAAGGGAGCACCAATAACGGAAGTCATAATGCTGATTGGTATTTCTCCGCTGCTAATAGTTCTGGCCAGAGTATCTATGATCAACATAAAAATTGCCCCTAAAACGGAAGCAAATGAAATCAGAAACTGATGGTTGGGTCCGACTATGAGCCGGGCCATATGCGGCATTACCAGCCCTACCCAGCCGATGGTCCCACAGGTAGATATGGACGAGGCAACGATCAAGGTGGAGGCGGATATATACAGGACCCTCATCTTTTTAACATCCACCCCAAGGGTTAGCGCTTCTTCGTCGCCCAATGACAACAGATCAAGCCTCCAGCGCAAAAAAAAGAGCACCGCTGTTCCCGCGATGAATACGGGCAGGGTCCAGTACACATCTTTCCAGACAATATCGCTGAAACCGCCCATGGTCCAGAAAACGATGGCCGGCAGCTGCTCGTAAGGGTCCGCCACGTATTTCAGAAAAGAGAGCCCTGCTGTAAATATGGCGGTGACAATCACTCCTGCCAGCACCAAAACGGTAACCGAATCGCTCCGGCTGCGACGCCCGATTTGATAGGCGGCGACAACCGCTGCCAGGCCAAAAATAAAGGCCATGCTTTGAACGGCCAGGGCGGAGCGGCCAACCAGTATAATGGCCAGCCCGGCCCCAAATCCGGCACCGGCGGAGACCCCCAGTATATCCGGTGAAACCAGGGGGTTTCGAAAAACCCCCTGGAATACCGTTCCTGCTAGAGCCAGTACCGCCCCCACCAGTAAAGCCATGATCGCGCGGGGCAAGCGGACAGACCAGAAGACAACGGAGGGCGAAAACAGTTCACTGGGAACCGCACGGTTGGTCAACTTGCAGCTAACCAACTCGAAAATGACCTCCATGGGAAGGGAATAGAGCCCGACGCCGATGGACAATACAAAGCATATAATCAGGAGTAGAGTGGCAATGACCAGGATCTTTTTATGATTAATCGAGAGTTCCTCCCAGCTCCGTATAGGTTTTACCGTAGAATTTTTGGAAAAACTGGTCTGCTTCCGCCTGCATATCTAGATCATTAAACAGGTCGGGTTGGATCTTGCTGGCTGCCCAGTAAAGACCCAGCACTGCCTGGGGAGAAGGATAATCCCAGGGATTTAAAGTCGAAGGGAACCAGAAAACCTGCTTGTTCATTACAGCCTTGATTCCCTGCAGGCGTTCGTCCTCCATGATACTTTCAGGGGAGGTGTCGGCAGTATACTGGACTACGAAGATTAGATCCGGATTCCACTCGATCAGGTGTTCCGGAGAGACTTCAACCCAGCCTCCCGTCAATTCGCCGCCGGCATTTTCCCCGCCGGCCAGTCTTATAAGGTGGTGTTGATACATTTCCGAAGAACAGGTGGAAAGCAAGCCCATGGGGCCGACCAGGTATACCACGGGCCGGTCTTCCTCGGCTATATTCTCGGTACGTTCTTTTACTTTTTGCAGAGTATTTTCGTAGTAATTAACAAATTCCTGGGCAGTTTCCTCGCGGCCCAAGGCCTTGCCTAAATTGAGCATGCTGTCTTTTAATTGCTCCAGATCCTCGGCCACCACTCCAAATACGGTAAGGCCTTTTTCTTCAAGGTTTTCAACCAGTTCCATGTTTCGCCCCGGCACCAGGATAAGATCCGGATCCAGAGCCATGGCTTCCTCAAGGTTAAATTCGGCGGGGCTTCCGGGAGTAGGAATGTTGGAGAGTTCGGGCATCAGTTTGTTAAAAAAGGCATTGTTCCTGGAAGGACTGTCATAACCGACAATCTTATCCTGGGCTCCCAGGGCAAACACCATGTGGGTAGCAATCCCATAGCTGGTTAATATCCTTTCTGCCGGCTGTGACAGGGTAATTTCGCGACCCAGACCGTCGGTAACCACTATATCCTCGCCGGCTTCTTCATTTCCTGTCTGTTCTGCTCCTTGCCCGCACCCACTCGCTACAAAACATAATAAGAGTAATCCCACCAGCAGTACGTCTCTTATACTGTTTACCTTCAATGGTTTCATCGTCAAGCTCCTTTCTTGATCAACAATTTTTTCTACCGCCAGCACGAAGGCACAACCACTCTTGTTCCCTTGCTGGTAATCCCCAGCTCAACTTCTATACCGTACACATTGCTGAGTTTTTGGGATTGCATCACCTCGCTGGTATTCCCCTGGCTCATGATTTGTCCATTCTTGAGCAAGATTATCTGATCGCAATAATGTAGCGCCAGGTTTGGGTCATGTAAGGTCATTAATACGGTTATACGGTTTTCATAAGACACTTTTTTGATCAAATCCAAAATTAAGATCTGGTTTTTCATGTCCAGATGGCTGGTCGGTTCATCCAGCAGCATAATATCGGTGTTCTGGAGCAGGGACCGGGCGATAAGGACCATCTGCTTTTCCCCGCCGCTGATTTGCTGAAATGTTCTCCCGGAAAGTTCCCGGATGCCTAACCTCTCTAAAACACCCAGAGCCTCTTCCCGGTCGGCTAAACTGGGGGTTTCCCATATTTCTTTTACAGGGGCCTTGCCCATCAGAACCATGTCCAGAACTTTAAAAGGGAAAATAAAGCCAGTTTGCTGGGGAACGACACTCACTTCCCGCGCGATCTCTTTCCGGGTCATCATTTGAACCGCTTTCCCATGTAAGAAAATACTGCCGCTTTCCAGTTTTTTAATTCCGCTGATACAGCCCAGTAATGTAGTCTTTCCGGAACCGTTGGGTCCCAGCAAACCACAAATTGACGCGTGGGGAACTGAAAAAGTAATATTCCGTAAAACATTCTTTTTCCCGTAACTGAAATTTACGCCTTTAACTTGTAATGGAAGGTTGCTAATTGTTTTCTTCATCATTTCTTTTGAAATATGAACCGTAATGCTTATGGTCTCATATTTGATAAAGGTAAATTTTATGTCCACGAACAAACTATAAAAATAAAAATCGCTGCCCCCCAAAGAAAAGACAGCGAGAAATAAAACTTCCTTCTTTCCAATGAGGGAGGCCTAACCGTTTCCAGTTAAACCCTACCGTTCATGGTCCATAGGTATGCCCTTTAGGAATTCCATGAATCGAAGGATGCGAATATATATTCATTTGTTATTACTAGAAATCTACCATAATTTGAACCGGCTTGACAAGAGTTTTTTTATATTGTTCATTTTTTGGGTTTAATTACTTCTTCTCAACTTGTCCGTTACCGGTACTATAGAATTTTCTGAATACTATTAAGCAACTCTCCCGTATGATCGGAATTAAAAGCTGGCCGTTTCTTTCTTCAAGATAATCGGAAATCTTTTGCAGGGCCTGCTTCCTTAAATGTGCCGGTGCAGCTAATTGATGGCGCAGAAATTCCCAGGCTTCCCCGTAATCGCTTACCGGCTGACTGAAGTCGTGTTTTATTAACTGGCAATGCACTTCAACCCCTTTGCACTCTATAAAACCTTTTTCCCAGCAACCATTAATACACGAGGATTGTTTGCTCTGAATACCCAGGATGGAGGCAAACTCGTTAAAAGCTTTGTTGCTGTGCATATTTTTATAAGGGGTTAAAATAATTCCCGTTCTCGCTGTTAAATCAAAAATTTTATCCAGGCCCTGCCTGGTTCGTGAAATAGGCGGCGAGTAGCTGCAGATTGTCACATCTGCCCTTCCCACATTCACATCCGGCCATTTACCTAAATATGTTTCTACATTCCGCAGGCCTGAACTGCGTACTTTCTCCCGCAGAATTTCCAAAGCTTTAGCCTGGCTGTCCACCGCTTTAACATGCTTACAGAGGGGAGCTGCATACAAAGCAACAGCTCCAATACCGCTGCCCACATCCAGCACCGTATCGCTGCCGTTTATTTCTTGACTAAATATATTTCCCAAAACACTTTGCGGGTAATTATTCCATTGTATGGCCTCTTCGTACCATCGTACTACCTGTGGATTCCAAAACTGTGACATTTGCTCCCCCGTCTTAAAAGCCGTAAGGTTTAGCCTTGTGGCTTTTAAACCGAATCGGATTACCATAATACATCAATGTTTCAATTGGATTATGGTTACAAGTATACCGGTTTAAAAAATAGCTTGTCTTAAAAAAAGGTGTTGAAAAATCGGTTGATAATCTCCGCCCCGCCGATGATTGTGCCGGCTGTACTGCCGAGGTTGACCAGGGCCACAACCAGCAGAATGCGCGTTACCTTGTTGCGCCAGAACCCCTTGAACGAATGAACATCGTCAGCCAGGTCTTCAAAGTCGCTGACGTTCGGTTTCCTGAGCAGGGCTTCAACCAGCCCGGCGAACCAGCCGGCTGCCAGCAGGGGACTGAGCGAGCTGATTGGCGCCACCAGGAACGCGGTTAACAGGGACAGGGGATGGGCCAGCGCCGCCAGTGCGCCTAATGCCCCCAGGGAACCGTTCCAGAACACCCAGGCCATGATTTGCTTGATTCCGGTAGCCCTGTCGGCGGAAAAAGTTAAAACGATTAATACAATGATCAGCAGCGGGATGCTCCAGGCGATTACTTTAGTGTATTTTGGCGCCGGTGCAACCCGGGATAACGCTTCCAGGTCGTGGTCCCGGGAGAGTTCATTTATTATACCCGGGATGTGGCCGGCGCCCAGCACGGCCACCACCTTGTTGCCGGGAGCGCTTTTAATTTTTTGGGCCAGGTATTTGTCTCTTTCGTCGATAATGATTGCTTTCAGCCGGGGCAGGGAGCGCGACAGCTCTTCCAGGGCGGCGCTGAGCATATCCTTGCTTTTCAACTCTTCCAGCATTTCTTCACTGAGCTCTTCTTCATAAAACATGCTTAGCAAAAGTTGAAAAAATAACTTTATTTTGTCCCAGAAGCTAAGACTGCGCCACAGCCTCAGCATGGTCGCCTGGATATCCCGGTCAGCCAGGCATAAAGCGGCGCCTGTTTCTTCGGCCGATTTAATGCCCTGGATCATCTCCTGGCCCGGCTCGATGCCAAATTTTTTGGCCAGCCTCTTCTGGTATGATGACAGGACCAGGTTGGCCAGCAGCAGCATCGCTTTGCGTTCCCGGATAATCTTCACTATATCGGTTTTGCGCCAGCGATCGGTATCAGTGATGGCCTGGTAGCGGGCCTGGCAGAGCTCTACGCAGACCGTGTCGGGCTTTTCGGTTTCAATAACTTCTTTAACTTCGGCAGCGCTTTTCCTGGAAACATGGGCGGTGCCGATTAATATGAGAGTGCGGCCATCTAGGTCAATGCGGTGCACATTTTCTCCTGCCAACAGATCACATCCCGGATTATTTTCTCAAATATCATACCATATTTTCAGTTGTTTGGCCCAAGTTATATTCTGTCGTTGTGGACAATATAAAGCCTTGAGCTGCGGAGGCCGGGGTACGGCTTTTATTCCTGCCGGGCTGCCGCCGGCTCATGGCCTGCCTGGTTCCTTTTACTGCTTCCACGGCTTTTAACCGGCAAACCCGCCTTGTGCTATAGTGACGGATGTTAAATTTTCCGAAAAATAAAAGGATACAACCAGGCGAATCAAGAATTATGCTTAAGGAAGGGAGCAAGGCTTAAAGCCGGTGTCTTCTGCAAACCCAGCCAGAGAGAAGCAGGGATTGCTTCGCCTTCGGCCGGCCATGGCCGAAAGAATACTGGAAAGTTCATTACCTGTAAAGGAGGTCCGGCTTGCATGCAGGAAACGCATGAGCTTAAAATCGGGAAGAAGGCCTTTATTACCACGGCTGCGATTACCCTCAGTCTGATGATCCTATCGGGAATTCTGACCCGGATCATCCCTTCGGGCAGCTATGAACGTTATACCGCGGACGGCATCACCGTGATCAAACCCCATACTTTTCAGTACGTGGAGAAAGTGCCTTTGCCCGTGTTACGCTGGTTTACCGCGCCGCTGGAAGTGCTTTTTTCCGAAAATGCCCCCGTTATTTTGGTCCTGGTTATGTTAATTGTTTTCATCGGCGGCGGCTATGCTATCTTAAACCGGGTCGGGGTTTTTGAGGAGATTATTACCAAGGTGGTGCGGCGCTTTGGCGCCAGGCGCTACCTTCTGGTTTGCGTGGTTGCCCTGGTATTCATGTTTTTTGGCTCCTTTTTGGGCATGTTCGAGGAGGTTGTTCCCTTAGTTCCCGTGGTGGTTCTTTTATCGTACACCATGGGCTGGGACGCGCTGCTGGGGCTGGGTATGAGCTTGCTTTCCACATGTTTCGGTTTCTCCGTGGCGGTATCGAATCCCTATTCCGTGGGTATAGCCCAGCGGCTGGCCGGGTTGCCTGTCTTTTCCGGGCTGCCCTTCAGGCTGTTAATCTTTGCCGTCCTTTATGCCTTGCTTTCTCTCTTTCTGGTAAGCTATGCCAGGCGCCTGGATGACGATCCCCGCCGATCCCTGGTCTTCGAGGAAGACCGGGAGATGCGCGAGAAGCATGCACCAGGCTCTTCCACGCCGGCGGGAAGCGGCCTGGCTGGGGCAGATACCGAAAAAGTAAGGCGGGCCACCTCCTGGTTTCTAGGCTGCGTCGGAGCCATCCTGGCGGTAATTGTGACCGCTTCCCTGGTGGAAGGTTTTTCCGACTTCTCCATGCCGGCCATAGCCGTGATTTACCTGGTTGCCGGTATCGGCGCCGGATGGCGCGGCGGGCTCACCTTCCGGGAGACTGTCTCTACTTTTATTAAAGGGGTCTCCGGGATTGCCCCGGGCATTGTGCTCATTCTGATGGCCATGAGCGTCAATTATATCATTAGCCGGGGCGGTATCATGGACACCATTATCTTTCGCGCTTCCTCACTAATCTCCGATGAAATTCCGATCATATCTTCTTATATTATTTACGGCCTGGTGCTTGCCCTTAACTTTTTTATTGGCTCAGCTTCAGCCAAGGCGATGCTGCTTATCCCCATCATTACCCCATTGGCCGATTTGATCGGGCTAACCCGCCAGACTATGGTGCAAGCTTTCTGCTTTGGAGATGGTTTTTCCAACGTGCTATTCCCCACCAACCCCGTCTTGCTGATTTCTTTAGGATTAACTACGGTTAACTATGTTAAATGGTTCAGATGGATCATCGTGCTGCAACTGCTGGTGCTGCTGGTAACAGCGCTGTTTCTGGCGGCGGCGGTGCTCACCGGCTACGGGCCGTTTTGAAGGAATTTGTATGTAAATAAAGAATATTGACAGCAAAAGGAGGCGATGTCTAAATCATGGAAGTAAGGCTTATGCCCGGTGCGGAGCCCTTTTTCTTTGAGGGCGGAGAGAGAGGATGTTTGCTGGTGCACGGGTTTACCGGAAATCCGTCCAGTCTGCGGCCCATGGGCGAATTCCTGGCCGCTAAAGGAATTACGGTTCTCGGGCCACGGTTGAAAGGGCATGGCACCACCGTGGAGGATATGGCCGCCTGCTCCTACCGGGATTGGCTGGAGTCGGCTGAAGCCGGGCTGAAGGAGCTGTCTTCCCGGTGCGGCACAGTATATGTGGCCGGGCTGTCCATGGGCGGAACTATTGCCCTTTACCTGGCGCACCGCTACCCGGAGCAGGTGAAAGGGGTAATTCCGATTTGCGCCCCGGTGATGTTTACAGAATTCAAGTACAAACTGGTGCCGCTCCTAAAACATTTGATCAAAACTGTGCCCGGAGTGGGCAGTGATATCAAGGATCCGGCGGTAAAAGAATCGTCGTACGACAAAGTGCCGGTGCGCTCTGTGCCGGAAATGCTGCGCATTTGTAAGATGGTCAAAGAGGTGCTGCCGCAGATCAAGCAGCCCGCCCTCATCTTCGGGGCGCGGGAGGACCACGTGGTCCCGCCGGTTAATCCTCCTTGCATATTTGAGCATATCGGTTCAGAGCAAAAAGAGTTGATCTGGCTGGAAAATTCCTACCATGTGGCGACCCTGGACTTTGACAAAGAGATTATTTTTGAACGGACGGCGGCATTTATCAAGGGCAGCTAAGGTAAAGAACAGTGCCGGCGCTCCAATTGGCAG
>ERZ795060.3792-NODE-3792-length-13464-cov-3.923260_pt1 | contig 13464 bp, 9 predicted proteins | sample MGYA00375144_ERZ795060 | MGnify/ENA primary metagenome ERZ795060 (study PRJEB30189, sample SAMN05720157) | activated sludge metagenome | isolation source: anaerobic digester from wastewater treatment plant | place: Japan | collected 2015-05-15 ... | reverse complement strand
CCGCGCGGCGCGCCTCGCGGATCGAACCGATGTCCGCGCTCCGGTTTGAATAGGCGCGCCTGTTCCGGTGCTGCGCGCGTTTGTGATTCTATGAAGCGATGGGCCTGGTCATTGCGCTGTTTGTGCGGCTCGTGGTCCCGTTGTCGATCCTGCGCTGGCCGCTGGGGGGATTGCTGGCCTCGATGGCGGCCGACGGGCTCGATGTCGTGTTCGTGCATGGAGTGGGAGGGGCGCCGTGGCCGCGAACCGAAGAGGTGTTCGCCAACAACTACGCCCTTATCGATAAATCCCTCGACACGTACTATCTGACGCTGGCGTTCCTGATGTCCCGCCGCTGGCCCGAGGCGATTGCGCGCCGCGCCGCTGCGGTGCTGTACTTCTGGCGGGTCGCTGGACTGGCGATGATTGTCTTTGGCGGGCCGAACTGGTGGCTTCTCATCTTCGCCAACTTTTTCGAGAACTTCTATCTCGTGTATGCCATCGCCCAGCGGTTCTGGCCCGGCTGGCGGGTGAAGACCGCGAGACGCCTTGCCGTAGTGCTGGTTCTGATCGGCATTCCGAAGTTAGTCCAGGAATACTACTTTCACGTCCTGGACATCACGCCTTGGCCCTGGTTTCAGCGGACGTTCCTGAGCTGAGTTTTGCGGCGTTACGAGCCTGTGATCCGGGTGTTCCAGCGCCCGCGGAGGCCGGGATTTGCGGCGCGCAGGAGAATGCGGAAGAGGCGGTCGCCCCACGTGCTGCGCAGCCGTGCATCCTTGAGGGGGATCTCCTCGATGTCCGGTTTGAAGACGCCGCCGTCATAGAAAATGCTCACAGTATTGCCCGACGCAGTCGTTAGAGTGAGCTTGCCCGCTCCGGTCTCCACGCGGCACGGCGTCATGAAGGTGAGTGTGATCTCCTTGGCCGCCTGCCTCAAGACGTATTCGTCCGTCAGTTCGATCTGGTTCTTGGCGCGGTCGAACCGGAAAGTGCGCAGCCAGCTTTCCAGGCGCGCTTCCGGCGGGTAGGCGCCCGCGATGTCGAGGCGGAATTCCGCCGCGCTGTCATCGCTCCGGTAAGAGACGTCGCGGGCGGCAAACCGGCGTCCCGGCGCCTGCATCACGCCGTCGATGGTGGGGCAGTTGTGATAGGCCGATTGCATGGTCCAGATCTCGTAGCGCCTGGAACTGAAGGTCTGAGCCGTGTAGGTTTCCACCCCAACGTCGATAATCGCCGGGCGGCCGTCTGAGAACACGATGAAGTTGCCCACATCGTTGTGATTGTGGCTCTCGGCATTGTGCCCGCCCTTCGCGGCTAGGTACAACCCCTTGGACGATCCTTCCTGGAGGCGCGCGGCTATCACCTGGACCCCGGGCAACCACACGTCCCGGAGCTGAGCCTGGGTCCTGGGCGCTTTCCGCAATTCCTCGAGGTTGAAAAGCGCGGGCAGTTGGCGGCTGATGCTGTCGCCGGGAATGGCCCTCTCATCACGGCGGAAGGCAGAGAAAGCGCCGTGGGCCATCATCGCCTCATCTCCGATCCGTTTCCCGAAGCGGTAAACCAGGTCCCCGTTTACGGACACGCGCGCGGGCGCGTCCGCGAAATTCGTGTACCAGTCGTCGTAGATGTGCGCTCTCAAAATGTAGCGCCCGATTTCTTTGACCAGCGGGGCTTGGAACAGATCGAACGCGCCGCCGGTGGCCTCGCGCAGCAGCTCCAGGCAATCGAAAAGGGATGCTCCCGCGCGCCCCCAGTAGCTGGGGCCTTCGTCGCAACCTCCATCGTCGTGGTAGACGTTCAGGAAGCTATCGAGACAGCGCAGGATTTTGTACCCCGCGGCCTGGAGGCGGGAGGGGTCCCGTTCCATCAGAAACGCGCACACCAGCCAGTTGGAACAGATCCAGGGGGTCCAGTTGTTGACGTTCTCGCCGCCGAGCCCCATCCACCAGAAGCTGCGGTCCAGGCAGGGCTCCAGCATGCGGCGGTCGATCTCAAGCCGGATGCGCTCCGGGATGAGCTTGGAAACGCCGGCAAGCTGCGGGCCCACGAGATAGTCTGTCCAAGCCAGCAGGCTCGCGGTTTCCGCGGCGAACAGATCGACGATTGGCTCGGTGACGTCCGGCAGCCCGACCCCCGCCTTCTGCACTCCGAGGTGCGCCGGCACGCCCCAGAACGATTCTTCACACGTGAGCCAGACGCCGTTGGCGATCTCGTCGAGGAAGCGCCCCTTGCCCTCGATGCACTCGGCGATCACCAGCGCCTGGAGCTTGTTCCTGCGCCGGTTGCGGAGGCCCTCGTAACGCGAGCGGTTGCCGTTGCGCTGGAATTCGAGAAATACCGTCGCGGGAAGGACCTCCCACGGCGTCTTGAGCTGGCGCTCTCCGGCCTCCAGCAGCGCGGCGCGGGCGTCCTGGGGGAGCGCCTCCCACGGGCCGCGCTCGCTTGCCGTTGGGAACGGACGAAAGCGGCCGGGCGGAGGCAGAACCGCAGAGAGTTTTTCCTGGGACCAGGAGGACGTGATCAGGTTGCGCTTGCCCGCTGTCTGCGGCGCTGCGGCGATGGCGGCCGGCAAACTCGCGGAGCCCGCAACGAAGGTGCGTCGGCTGAGCTGAGGCATGATCAGTTTTTTATCACATCCCTGGCCGGGAAGGCCCATGCCGCCGGGAGCCTGCCCGCCGCGCGCGGGGCCGCCCTATTGAGCCGGCATGTAGACTGGTTATACGGAGGTTGTATGGAACCCACGACCCGCAGGGAGTTCCTGGAGGTGAGCCTGGCATCCTCCGCTGCGGCGCAAAGTTTTCCTGTCCTCCGGCGCAAGGATTTCGAGCCCGCTTATCTTCGTCTGGAACGCACCGGGGAACTGGCGAAACGCGTGGCGGAGCTCTACTCTATCTACAAGAACTGCCGCCTTTGCCCCAGGCAGTGCGGCGTGGACCGAACCAAGGGAGAAAAGGGCGTCTGCACCGGGACATCGCGGGCAAAGGTGTATTCGGCGCATCCGCACTTCGGCGAGGAACGCCCGCTGGTGGGGCGCCGCGGATCGGGCACGATTTTCTTCAGCAACTGCAACCTGCTTTGCGTGTACTGCCAGAACTGGGAGATCAACCATCGCGGGGACGGCTCCTACGCCAGCGACGAAACCATCGGCCGCCTCATGACGGACCTTCAGGACGCCGGCTGCCACAACATCAACGTGGTCACCCCCACGCACGTGCTTCCCAACATTATCGGCGGCTTGCGTTTCGCCATTCGCCGCGGCCTGCGCATTCCGCTGGTCTACAACTGCGGCGGGTACGAATCGCTCGAGGCTCTCAAGTTGCTCGACGGGATCGTGGACATCTATCTGCCGGACTTCAAGTACACGGACGGCGCCCTGGCGGCGAAGTACTCGAGTGGCGCCCGCGATTATCCGGAGCGCGCGGCGGAGGCCATTCAGGAGATGCACCGGCAAGTAGGCGACCTGGTGGTGGACGAAAACGGAATCGCGCTGCGCGGCCTGATGGTCCGGCATCTGGTTCTGCCGGACAACATCGCCGGCACGGATAAGTTCGTCCAGTTCGTGGCCCAGAAGCTGAGCCGCTCCACTTACGTCAACATCATGGCGCAGTACCGGCCGGCGTACAAAGCGGCAAGAATCCCAGAGCTTTCCCGAAGGATCACGACATCGGAATACAACCAGGCGATACGCTGGGCGAAAGAGGCGGGTTTGACCCGGCTCGATCCGCGATAGCGCGCACCCCAATCAGAAGTAGAAACGAAGTTTCACTCCCGCCGTGCGAGGCTGAACCAGCCGCGTCCCCACGAAGATCGATTGAAAGTTGTAGAGAGCCGTCGTATTTCCCACGTTGGTCAGCGTGAAGCTGACGTCCCAGAGCCGGCGGTTTTCGCGCATGCGGTCGTAGCCCACGGCGATGTCAACGATGGTGCGCGGGCGGACGCGCGGCGGGTCGCTCTCCAGGTTCACATAGGGCAGCAGGTCGAAGTAATCCGGATCCGCTGCCACCTGCTCGGGATCCGAGGGGTTCGACACCAGGCCGCTGTCGTAGCGCACCGAACCGCTCACCCAGAGGTTCCAAGGCGAGGTGTACTGGAGCACGCCATGCATTCCGAGCTTCTGATCGTGATCGATGACGAACGGCCCGGCGGTCAGCAAGTCGATAGCGGTGCTGCCCAGGAAGAGCCCACCGGTGAACGGCGGGTAGACGACCACGTGGTAATGGGTCATGCTGAGTGAGCCGGAAAAGCCGCGCACCGGGACCAGGGCGGCGCGGAACTCGGCGCCGTTCACGCGCGAACGGGTCAGCGATGTCGGGAAGATGATGCCGGTGTTGAGGAAGTTGTCGTTGTCCTGAAGGTCGCGCGACGTCTTGTGGTAGAAGGATCCGTTCAGGCTGACGAACCGGCCCACCCCCTGCTGCACGCCGGCCTCGTACACGTTCTGCCGTTCGGGCCGGATCAGCACGACGGCGCTGCCCAACCTGCTGCGCACTTCGGGCGGCGCCAGAACGCCGGCTTCCTCGGAGCTAGACAGCAGCAGGTTCTCATTGGGCGGCGTCTGGTAGGTGCGGTTGTAGGAGGCGCGGAAAACGGTGTTCGTCTCGCGGAGGTGAAAGGCGACGCCAACCCGCGGCTGAAGCTGGTAGCCGTGCACGAGAAAACGGTAAGCGTCGTAGCGAACCCCGAGCGAGAAGGTGAAGCGGTTCCACTGAAAGTTGTCCTGGATGAACGCGGAGTAGAGATTGCCGGCGGCGCGCTTGGAGAAATGGAAGAGCTGCCCGCCGCGCGTCAGGTCATGAGCGACGAGGGTGGGGATGAAGCCGGGGGAGCCGGGGTCGTTGAGGTGCGGGCTTGTGATGCCGAAAGAAAAGTTCTCGCTGAGCGGAAAATGCTGTATGTCAAAGCCGCCGCGCACCGTGTGTGCACCCTCCTGGCGATTCAGGCGCGCGCCCGCGGTAAGCGTCGAGAGGTGGCGGGCCTGCGAGGCCGTGACGGGCGTGTCGCCGGGGCTCGGAAACAATTGCGCGATGGAAGTGCGGTAGGAGACGGTGCTGTCGAAGGTGGTGCGCGCGCTGAGCGCCCGCAGCCATCCGACCGAGGCGGAGAAGTCGCGCAAGAGCTGCCGCTGCCGCTGGCCGTTGGCGTGCTGGGAACGGAGGTTGGCCAGCTCGAACGACGAGCGTCCGGCCATGATGTTGGCCCGCAGGCTGTCGCGCGGCGTAAGCTGGACGTCAAAGCGCGAGAAGGCCCGCTCGGAATTGCCGCCGTTGTGCAGGTTGTCGAGCGACACCTGGTCGAGAAAGCGATTGCTCTTCAGCGTGTTGAAGGACGCGAAGTAGGCGAAGTGGTCGGTTCCGCCGGCGAGCTGCGTGAGCTGGCCCACGGTATCGAACTGAGACGCGGTGAGCTGCGTGCTGCCGGAGAACCCTCGGCCGACGCCGGTGCCGGAACGGGTCGTGACAACCGCAACGCCGGAAATCTTGTTGCCGAATTCGGCCGGCACGTTGCCGGTGTAAAGCTCGATGCTTTGAATGATGCTGGGGTCCACGGCATTGGCGAACGAGCCGGTGAGCTGATCGCTGATCGGCATGCCGTCGATGACGTACGTCATCTGGTTGTGCGCGCCCCTCGGGTGAATCGCGCCGTTGGCGCTGGCGGCGAATCCCGGAAAACTGAGCAGCACCGATTCCAGCCCGCGGTTGCCGCCCTGAATGGGAAGCTTGGCGAAGTTCGACGCGCTCAACTCCGTTCGCGTCCCGGTCACCTCGGGTTCGACCAGCAAGGTGGAATCGACCGCCGAAACCTGCACGTGGGTGGTGTGCTCGGCCAGCCGGAGCTGGAAGGAAAGGTGCACGGGGACATTCGAGCGCAGCGCCACCGTGCGCCGTTCAGGAGCGAAGCCGGGCGCTTCCACGCTGAGCTGATAGGTCTGCAGCGGGATGTTGGCGATTGAGAAGCGGCCTTCTTCCTCCGTCACCGTCTGGTGCCGGTATCCAGTGAGGGCGTTGCTGAGCGTAACGACTGCGCCCTCCACAACCGCGCCCACCGGATCGATTACCGTGCCGGTGAGGGTGGCGGTGGTCTGCCCGAAACACGCCGCGGCCAGAAAAGCGAATAGAAATGGAACTGAACGCCCCATCTGAGTTCACTATGGCTACACGAACACTTAACAGATATTGATGAGGTTTCAGCCCAGAGGATGCAATCTTCATGAGCACTGGGCCGTTCTTAAACCACGGAAGGGAACGGCGGAAGGGGCGGCCCCGGCGGGCCATTCTTGCAAGCAGCTACAGGAATCGTTGCCGGCCGGGCGTTATCGGCTGGGTGGAAGAATTTGGGCTGGGCTTCGCGGCGCCGCGGCCGGGCTCAGTTGGCCCGCCTGCCGGCGAGGCTTCGAAATCCCGGCCGCGCCAGCGCGTTTACGTCGGATTCGGGTGAGCAGCTACACTCGTATCCGCTCCAGCGGCACGCCCTGCTGGCACAAGTCGCAGCAGGCGGCGTCCCGGTAATACATGGCGTCCAGCTTCGCCAGGTAATACAGTGGCAGCGGGCCGAAATCTTTGGTATCCGGCGTCGGCTGGTAGATGATCACTCCGATCGCGACCACCTGCGCGCCGTTGGACTCGACCAACGCCTTCAACTCGCCCAGCTTCCGTCCTGTACGCAGGATGTCGTCCACCAGCACCACCTTTTCTCCCTTCACCTGCTCGAGGTACTGGCGGAAGCGCAGCGGCTGGCCGGGTTCTTCCTCCTCGGCCCAGTACACCTGGTGTGCGCGAAGCGCTTCGCACACGCCGTAGGCCACCGGAAGCCCGCCTGTCGCAGGTGTCACGATGGACAATTCGGGGATAATGGCCCGAATCTCCGGATTGGCACGGAAAAGCCGGCTCAACCCGACGCTCAACACCTTGGCGTGCTGGTAGTAGCGCATTGCCAAGGCCACTTGCAAATATTCATTGCAGTGCAGGCCGTTCGGATACTCAAAATGTCCGGTCCGAAGCGCACCGGTAGTGCGCAACAGGTTCACGACGTCTTGTTGGGTTGGTACAAGGTCCATTTATCACACCGTCCCCTCTTTTATTAGTGTGCTCCCTTCCCCGACAGTACGTGGGGAATTGTGAGCAGTAGAATCTTCCAATCCAAAGCCAGAGACCAGTTGTCGATGTATTCCATGTCCATCTTCATCCAAGTCTCAAAGTCAAGGTTATCGCGCCCCTCGAGTGCCCACAGGCACGTCAGCCCGGGACGCATCCGCAGCCGGCGCCTCTGCCAGGTCTTGTATTGCTCCACCTCAGCCGGAACCGCCGGCCGCGGCCCCACCAGCGACATATCCCCTTTCAGCACGTTCCAGAGTTGCGGCCACTCGTCAATGGAAAACTTGCGCAGGTAGCGCCCGAGCGGAGTCAGCCGCGGATCATTGGGAATCTTGAACGCAGTGGACTTGCAGTTCAGGTGCTGGAGCCTCTCCTTCAGCTCCTCGGCGTTTTCGCACATGGAGCGGAATTTATACAGCGTGAAACGCCGGCCGTTCAGCCCGCAGCGCACCTGTTTGAAAATGGCCGGACCGGGCGAGGTCAGCCGGATCAGCACCGCCACGAGGACCATGAACGGCGCGAGCACGATGAGCGCAATCGCGGCCACCACCACATCGGTGATCCGCTTGATGAGCAGCCGGATCTCGTCGTGCGGCGTCGCCGAAAAGGTCAGCAGCGGCATCGCACCGAACCGCTCCAGGTAAATCTCGCTATTCACATGAGGGAAGAACTCCACCATCAGGCGCGTCCGCACGCCTTCCTCGTCGCACAATACGAGTACGTCTTCCAGGTCGGCCAGTTTCCTGCTTTCTACCGCGAACAGCACCTCATCGATCACTTGCCGCCTGAGCAGCAGCGGCAGGTCCGCCAGCGCGTGGACCTTGTATTCCTCTCCCAAGCGGATCGTTTCCGGTGCGTTCTCCGGATCGTCGGCCAAAAAGCCAGCCAGCCGGACCCCGAACTTTGCGGCGCCTTCGAGCGCGGCGCCCAACCGCCTCGCGCTCTCTCCCGTCCCGACCACCATGACGTAATTCGGCGCGCCTTGCCGCACGGCGATCACCACCCTGCTGGCGGCCAGCCGGAACACGCACACCAACAGAAAGGCATACATGCCGAACAAGCCGAGAAACGGCCGGCTCAGGTCCAGGCGCAGCGTGTACTGAAAAATCACCAGCGAAGTCAAACCAAGCAGCGACTGGTGGAAGCTGTCGCGCACAATCACCTTCGGGTTGCCTGCTTCCAGCCTGTCATAGACGTTCAGCCACAGCCCCATCCCCACCCACGCCAGCAGCGAGAAACCGAGCAGCAGCGCCCGCACTTCGACGGAAAGGTAAAAATGCCGTTCCAGCGGGAGCACGGTCCGGCTCATGTACGCCGCGGTGAATGCAATTGCGGTGAGAAGGATATCCGACAGACCGAAAAGAAATCTCGCCTTCCTGCGGCGCCGGCTAAACATCTCAGCGTAGAGAATACCACGTGCGCGACGGTGAGTACCGGCCGAAATTAGGCATATTTCATTTTGTGTTTGATGGCCGAGGCTGCCCGGCTTGTTACAATCGCCTTTTGAGGGCTGGCTGACTTACCCGTTGTTCTTAGCGCTTTTTCATTTCCCGGCAGTTCCTTCAATCGAACCGCGCAGCCCGCGGTAAAACGCTGTGAACCAGAAATCACATCCAGCATGGAGACTCCTGGGGCTGTTCTCCACCCGGAAGCGCGCCGTTTCGCTTCTGATTACTCTCGTGGTGGCCGCGGCCGCACTCGATATCGCCGTGCCGTTCGTCACTCAGCGGCTCATCGATTCGCTGGTTGCGTCTTTTCAATCTTCCTCGCCGCTCGAAGTGCGCGTGTTGCTGATACCGGCCCTGATGATCCTGGCGGCAACGGTTTCGGCCCGCGGCATTCGTTCGCTCTACAATTACTTCCTCTTCAAGACCGTCACGGGCATAGAAGACCAGGTTCGTTATCAGGCGTTTGAGAATTATCTCCGCCTGGATGCGCAGTTTCATCACAGCGCCAGCAGCGGCCAGCTCATCGGCCGCATCGATTCCGGCTGCGGCGCCGTGTTCGCCGTCCTGTTCGACATCCTGGGCCAAAACCTCGTACCGCCGTTGATCATCTTTGGCGGGGTCCTGGCCTCGCTGCTTTACAAGAACCCGTGGATCGCGCTTGCCATCTGCCTGCCGCTTCCCGTTTACCTCGCGGCGGTCCGCGGGCTCACCGTGCGCATCTACGAACTGGAGCAGCAAGGGTGCGAGCGGTTTGAAGAAGTGTCGAAAGAACGCTACGACGTCGCCGGCAACGTGATCACAGTCAAAAAGTTCTCCCAGGAGCGGGCGGAAATCCGGCGGCAGTACGCGCTGCAATGCAAAGCGCGCGAAACGCAGTTCCGCGGCGAACGGCTATGGAGCCTTGTGGAGAACACGCAGAGCCTGATCGCCACGGCGGGCAGCGTCAGCGTGATCTTTCTGGCGGGATGGTTTGTACGCTCGGGCCGCGCCACGGTAGGCGAGTTCGTGCTTTATTTGACGCTTTCCGGTATGGCCTATCACCCGATCTCGCAGCTCTCGACGATTCTGCCGCGCCTGCGCCGCAACATGGCCCGCATCGAGCGCCTCTTCGGCGTGCTCGATCAGCGTGCTTGCGTGGTGGATCTCCCCGGCGCCCGCGCCCTCCCGCCGTTGAGCCACGGCATCGAGTTCCGCAATGTATGGTTCCGCTACGGCGACGGCCAGCGCTGGGTCCTGCGGGACGTGAATCTCTTCGTTCCGGCCGGCGCCACGGTCGCTTTGGTCGGCCGAAGCGGCAGCGGCAAGACCACTTTCATCAATCTTCTGCTGCGCCTGTTCGACCCGCAGCACGGCTCGATCCTGATTGACGGCGTTGATATCCGCGAGGTGACCCAGGAAAGCCTCCGCGCCCAGATCGCCGTCGTGCCGCAGGAGGTCGACCTGTTCTCGCGCACCATCGCCGAAAACATCGCGTACGGCCGTCCCGGCGCATCGCGCGAAGAGATCGAGGAAGCCGCGCGGCTCGCCCTCGCTCACGACTTCATCTGCCGCACGGAGAAAGCCTACGACAGCCTGGTCGGCGAACGGGGGCTGAAGCTCTCCGGCGGCGAGCGCCAGCGTATCGGAATCGCGCGCGCCGTTCTGCGCAACCCGCGCATTCTGATTCTGGACGAAGCCACCAGCCATCTCGACAGCCAGAGCGAACATCTGATCCAGCAGGCCACCGACCGCGCCGTCCGGGGCCGCACGTCGTTCCTGATCGCGCACCGCCTCTCGACCATCCTGCATTGCCCCAACATCGTTGTCTTTCGCCGCGGCGGCATCGAAGCCATCGGCACCCACAGCGAACTCCTGGAAATCAGCCCGACCTACCGGGAACTGTACAGCTACTACTCGAACTCCTCCGGCGATGGCCGCGCCGCACGCGAGCCGGAGGACGAGGTGGACGCGGAGGACCTTCCGCCAGTCGTTCAACCCGATACGGCCGGGGTTCACAAGCCGTAAGCGGCATTTCACCCGACCCAATGGCCGGGCTCCACGCTATACTTTCCTTTCAATGCTCTTACTTACCGGTCCTCCGGGATCCGGGAAAAGTCACCGGGTCCTGGAGCTCATCCGCGCAGGGCTGCGCCGGGGTTCGTTGGATTTCCGCCTGCTGGTCCCGACGGCGACCATGGCCGAACATATCCGCAATCAGCTCGCCAGAGAAGGCTTCGCGCTGCGCCCCGGACTCATCACCACGCTCTGGAAATTCACCGCGCAATGGGTGCAGGGCCACCCTGAGGTCCCCGCGGCGGCGGTCGATCTGATCGTCGATCACGTGCTCGCAACCAGGCCGCCGGAAGCCTTTGCGGCCGTGGCCGGACTCCCCGGGTTCCGCACCGTGCTGGCGCGGCTGATCGACGAGTTTTCTTCGGCCGGCTACGATGCGCGGCGGCTCGCAAGAGCGCTGGATGCCGCGGACTGTCAGACCCCCACTACGGAGGCCTTCTGCACGGTTTACCGGCAGGTGGAGCGAGAGTTTCACCGCCGCGGGTGGATTTCGCGCCCGGAGCGGCTGAAGATAGCGGCCGACGAAATCCGCAACCGGGGCTTGGGCGGCGTCCGCGAGGTGTTCCTCGATGGCTTCTTCACGCTCAGCGAGCCGGAACTGGAGCTCATCGACGCCATCCGCAAGCATGTCGACGTCACGGTGACACTGCCGCTTTGGGAGGGCTCGGAAGTAGCCCGCCTGGTGCTGTTGCGGAAAAAGTTCGCGGAAACACGGCTGGACGGCGCTTCTTACAGGCAGCCGAAGGTCACGCTGTTCACCGCCCACACCATCGACCAGGAGGCGGAGGAGATCGCGCGCCGCATTCTGGAACAGGTTGCCGCGGGCCGGCAGTTCCGGGAAATCGGAGTCGTGCTCCGCAGCCGGACGCCGTACGTTCCGCTGCTCCAGGCAGTGTTCCAGCGATTCGGCATTCCGGCGCGCTTCTACTTCGCCGAACCTCTGGACAGCCACCCGATCGTGAGATACCTGACGGGCGCGGTGGAGGCGATGCTGGGCGGCTGGGAGCACGAAGCCGTGCTCGAACTCCTCAAGATGACGCCTTCCGGCTTCGGCGCGACGCCCGCCTGCGACCGGCTGGAATTCGCCGCGATCAGCGCGCTGCCGGGGAAGGGACTCGACCCGCTGCGGCAGCTTTGCGACGATCCGCGGCTCCATGCGCTGCTGGACCGCCTCGCGACACTCGCGCCCTGGGCGGGACTGCGGCAGACGCAAGCGGAGTGGGCTGCCGCGGCCAAGACTCTCCGTTCTCTCGTGCGGACGCCCGCTATCACCGACGGCGTTTCCCATGAAACGGCGGCGCTCTGGCGGAGCCAGGCGGCCGCGCTCGCTGCCTTCGATTCCGCGATGGACGAGGCTGCCGCGGCGCTGCCGGAGGGCGTTCTGCTGCCTTTCTCGGAATTCTGGCGGGCCGCGAAGATTGTGCTGGCGGAAAGCCAGCTACGTGTTCCCGACGGACGCCGGAACGTAGTCCACGTGATGGACGTGTATGAGGCGAGGCAGTGGGAGCTGCCCGTCGTGTTCGTCTGCGGGCTGCTGGAAAAACAGTTCCCAATGTATCACGGCGGCGATCCGATATTCCCGGAAGAGACGCGCGTTGCGCTGAACAGAGCCGGTCTTGGTGTGAAAACCACGGCCGCGCGCCGGCGCGAGGAGGAATTTCTGTTCGACATCGCCGTCAGCCGCGCCGCCTCCGAGCTCGTGTTGAGTTATCCGGAGACAAACGCTAAGGGCGATCCGAACCTGCCTTCGTTCTTTCTTGACAAGTCCCCGCTGACCCCGGTGAAGGCCCGTCCGGTGCGCCCCGCGCGAGTCCCGCAGAACGCCGGAGAAGCGCCCCGCGCCCCTTACCTTCGCGACGCGGATCTGCTCGATCTGGTCCGCGTGCAGCACGGCACGCTTCGCCCGACGGCCATTGAGACGTTTTTGGCGTGCCCGTTCCACTTTTTCCTTGCGCACACGCTCGGGCTCGAGGAGCCGCCGGAGAGGCCCGCCGACCGGCTCGGACCCGCGCTTCAAGGCTCAATCGTCCACCAGACGCTGGCCGAGCTCCAGAACACCGGAGATTCGCTCGATGCGGTGTTCGAACGCGTGTTCAACGAGGTGACGGCGCGAGAGCGCGTCCCCGCTGGCTGCCGCACGGAGATGGCACGCATCGCCATGTGGCGCGATCTTCGCCAGTATCTCAGCGAAGCCCTGCGCCTGGTCGGCTGGAGGATCTACACGGAACAGAACATACGCTTTCCGATCGACGAGGACACCGAAATCAGCGGCCGGATCGATTGTTACGCGGTGAGCCCGGACAAGCAAGCCGTGGTGATCGATTTCAAGTACAGCGGGCCGCAGGGCATCGCAAACCGGATCCGCGGCTACGAGGAGGGCTTGCACGTTCAAGGCGCTCTCTACCTGCTTGGTCTGCATCGCCTGCACGGGTATACTCCGGCGGGCTGGTTCTACTACGGCCTGCGCGGCGAGGTGAAAGTGGACGGCTGGCACATCGGCCTCCCCGGTTTCGAGCACATCGGCACGTCCTGCACCCCGCAGGAGCTTTGGGAACGGCTGGAAGCGGTTCGCGCGGCCGCGGCGCGCGCGGCGGCAGAGATTCGCCAGGGCCGCGTGGAGCCAAACGGACGGACTACCGGCGGATGCGACTTTTGCTCGTTTGCGGACGTGTGCCGGACGGCGGAAACCGAAGCGGTTCTGGTTGGAACGGCCGCGGAATCCCTGTAGCCGCTCATTTATGGAAACGGTTCGCACCACCGAAAAGCCTGCTTTCACGCTGACGCGCGAGCAGCTCGAAGCCGTCGAGCGGCGCGGCCAGGATGTGTGCGTAGTCGCAGGTCCCGGCTCGGGAAAGACCAGGGTGCTGGTGGAACGCTTCCGCCGGCGTGTC
>ERZ795060.3781-NODE-3781-length-13492-cov-5.317109_pt1 | contig 13492 bp, 9 predicted proteins | sample MGYA00375144_ERZ795060 | MGnify/ENA primary metagenome ERZ795060 (study PRJEB30189, sample SAMN05720157) | activated sludge metagenome | isolation source: anaerobic digester from wastewater treatment plant | place: Japan | collected 2015-05-15 ... | reverse complement strand
CGTCCAGCCCCTGGTGCAGCCGCAGCGATTCGCTGATCTGGCGGCCGATGGTGTGCAGCGGGTTCAGCGCGGTCATCGGCTCCTGGAAGACCATGCCGATGCGCGCGCCGCGCAGCGCGCACAGCGCGTCCTCGCCCAGCGTGCTCAGCTCGCAGCCGTCGAAGCGGATCGAGCCCGACATCCGCGCGCCGTCGGGCAACAGCCCCATCAGCGCCAGCGCAGTAAGGCTCTTGCCGCAGCCCGATTCGCCGATCAGCCCGACGGTATCGCCGCGCTGCAGCGTGAAGCTCAGCTCGCGCAGCGCGGCGGCCGCACCGCGTGCGGTGGGCAAGGTCACGCGCAGGTCGTTGACTTCGAGGAGGGGGCTCAAGAGGCGGACCGTGCCGCACGCGGTGCGGCGCGGCTGCGGCCGCAACGATAGCGGCTTTGGCGGCGTCAGCCGAAGGGGTTGGCCGTGGCGAACCACAGCGCGATGCCGGTGGCGATGACGAAGGCGCCGTCGGTGACGCCGACCGCCAGGAAGAACTTGGTCTGCAGCTCGGTCGTCAGCTCGGGCTGGCGCGCGCAGCTTTCGAGCAGCTTCATCGACGCCATGCCCACCCCCAGGCACGAGCCCAGCGCGGGAATGGCGATCAGCACGGCCACCGCCAGGGGAAGGATGTCGTGGGCAGTCATTTGCGGCTCCTTGTTGGCTTGCGCAGCGGGTGGGCGATGGCTGCAGTGTGCGGCGCGGCAGCGCGCCGGTCGATGACCTTGCAGGTCATGCCTGCGCCGATGACCTTGCAGGTCGTGGTTGCGTCGATGACCTTGCAGGTCATGCCTGCGCCGATGACCTTGCAGGTCATGTGCAAAGCACCGCACGCGGCGCCGCGCTGGCCTATGCTCGGCTGCCGGCGCCGCGCGCCATGGCTTCGGCGCAGGCCGTGCGCCGGCCGCGATCAGCACAGGAGGGTCGAAGCGATGCCCGCAGTCTCGTTGAGCGCCCAGCAACTCGCGCTGCGCTGCGACCCGGCGCTGCTGGCCGGCGCACTGCCTGCCGCCGCGCCGCTGCAGGCCGGCACCGGCGCTGCGCCCGCACCGGCCGAACTGGTCGGACAGCCGCGCGCGCGCGCTGCCATCGAGTTCGGCCTCGGCATGTGCCGCGCCGGCTACCACCTGGTGGTCACCGGCGCGCCCGGCACCGGCAAGCGCAGCCTGGTGCGCCGGCTGATCGAGCAGCGCGCGCCGCTGCAGTGCGCGCCGCGCAGCGACTGGGTTTACGTCAACAACTTCGCCGCGCCGCACCAGCCGGTCGCGCTGCAGCTGGCGGCCGGGCGCGGCGCGCAGCTGCGCGAGCACCTGCGCGCGCTGGTCGAGGAGCTGCGCAGCACGATTCCGGCGGCCTTCGAGTCGGAGGAATACGCGGCCGAAGTGGAGCGGCTGAACGGCGAATTCAAGGAGCGCGTCGAGCACGGGCTGATCGAAGTCGGCGACCAGGCGCAGGCGCAGGGCCTGGTGATGGTGCGCACGCCGGTGGGCTTCACCTTCGCGCCGCAAAAGGGCAGCAACGAGGTGATGTCGCCGCAGGAGTTCGAGGCGCTGCCGCAGGCCGAGCGCACGCGGCTGCAGCAGGCGATGGCGCCGCTGCAGGAGCGGCTGCTGCAGGCCTTGCGCGAATCGATGCGGCTGCGCAAGGAACACGCCGAGCGCGTGCGCGCGCTGAACCGCTCGACCACGCAGCTGGCGGTGGACCATGCGGTGGACGACAGCCGCGCGCAGTATGCCGACGTGCCGGCGGTGCTGGCCTACCTGGACGCGGTGCGCGCCGCGGTGCTCGACAACGCCGACGCCTTCCGCTCGCGCGAGGACGCCGACGCCAATGCGCAGGCCGCGCAGGCCGATGCGCTGGCGCGCTTCGAGGTCAACCTGGTGGTCGACGCCGGCGGCCGCGCCGAGCTGCCCGTCGTCGACGCCGACCTGCCGTCGTACCAGAACCTGGTGGGGCGCGTGGACCACATGGCGCGCTTCGGCATGCTGGTCACCGACTTTCGCTTCATCAAGGCCGGGCTGCTGCACCGCGCCAACGGCGGCTACCTGCTGCTGGATGCGGTCAAGCTGCTGACCCAGCCCTTTGCCTGGGCCGCGCTGAAGCGTGCGCTGCTGGCGCAGCAGGTTCGCATCGAGTCGATGGCCGAGATGGTCGGCATGGTCTCCACGGTGCAGCTCGAGCCGCAGCCGATCCCGCTGGACCTGAAGGTGGTGCTGTTCTGCGAGCGCGCGCTGTGCCAGATGCTGCAGGCCGCCGACCCGGAATTCGGCCAGCTGTTCCGCGTCGTCGCCGACATGGACGACGAACTGCCGCGCGACGCCGGCACGCAGCGTGCGCTGGCCGCCACGCTGGCCGCGCAGGCGCAAGCCGCGGGGCTGCTGGCACCCGACGCGCCGGCGCTGGCGCGGCTGATCGACCACGGCGCGCGCCGCAGCGGCGATGCGCAGCGCATCAGCGCCGAGGTGCGCGTGCTGCTCGAGCTGCTGCACGAGGCCGACCATCTGGCCAGCAGCGCGGCGCGTGCGTCGGTGGGCGCGGCCGACGTGGCCGCGGCCATCGCGGCGCGGCGCGAGCGCGCGTCGCGCGTCGACGCTCGCATGCGCGAGGCGATGCTGCGCGACATCCTGAACATCGCCACCAGCGGCAGCTGCGTCGGCCAGATCAACGGCCTGGCGGCCTACGGCGCCGGCGGCGAAACCTTCGGTGCGCCGTCGCGCATCACCGCCACCTCGCGCCTGGGCGACGGCCAGCTGGTAGACATCCAGCGCGAAACGCGCATGGGCGGGCCGGTGCATGCCAAGGGGGTGCTGATCCTGTCGTCGTTCCTGGCGGCGCGCTTTTCGCGTGTGCGCGCGCATTCCATCGTCGCCAGCCTGGTGTTCGAGCAGACCTACGGCCTGGTCGAAGGCGACAGCGCGTCGATGGCCGAGCTGGTGGCGCTGATGAGTTCCATCGGCGGCCTGCCGCTGCGCCAGAACCTGGCGATGACCGGCTCGGTCGACCAGTTCGGCAATGCGCAGGCGGTGGGCGCGATCAACGAGAAGATCGAAGGTTTCTTCGACCTGTGCGCGGCGCGCGGGCTGGACGGCTCGCACGGCGCGATCCTGCCGCACAGCAACGCCGCGCAGCTGATGCTGCGCGACGACGTGGTGCGCGCGGTGGCCGATGGGCGCTTCCACGTGCATGCGGTGCACCACGTCGACGACGCGCTGGAGCTGCTCAGCGGGTTGCCGGCGGGCGACCCGTCCACGCCCACCGACGACACCGCCAACGGGCGCATCGCGCAGCGGCTGCGCGAATTCGCGGCGCTGCGCCGCGGCGAACAGGCCGCGGTGCGCGCTGGCGGGCGCCGCGCAATGCACGCCGCGCGCGAGCGCGGGGCGCGGCGATGAGCGCCACCCAAGCCGCCGCACCGCAGGTGCTGGCGCTGCTCGACGATGCCGCCGCCGGCCGCGCGCTGCTGGAGATCTCGGCGGCGCTGGCGCGGCTGATGCAGCGCGAGCTGTCGGTGGTTTATGTCGAAAGCCAGCACGCGCTGCATGCCGCGGCGCTGCCCTTTGCGCAGGTGCTGAGCCCGCAGGCCGGGCAGTGGCGCGCGCTGCAGCCCGGCGAGATCGAACAGGGCTTCAAGGCGCAGGCGGCGCGGCTGCGCCAGCTGAGTGCGCACATCGCGCTGCGCGAAGCAGTGCATTGCACGCTGCGCGTGACGCGCGGCAGCCTGGGCCAGATGGCCGCCGAGCTGCAGGCCGAATCCGACCTGCTGCTGCGCGCCGGCACTGCAGCGTACGGCGCGCCTGCGGCGTCGGCGCGCCCGCCGCGCCCGCCGCGGCTGGTGCTGATGCGCGACGGCGGCGAAGCCGCAGCGCGCGCGCGGCGCGTGGCCGCGCAACTGGCGCAATCGCTGCACGCGGTACTCGAGCCGGTGCCGCTCACGCTGCTCGAGCAGGCCGCGCACCGCGCCGACCTGCTGGTGCTGCCGCGCGGCGTGCTCGATGCGCGCCAGTTGGCGCGGTTGCGCTGCGCGGTGCTGCTGGTGGGCTGAAGCCGGCGGATCGGCGCCGGCCGGCACAGGCCACAATCGCCGGCGCAGGAGGGCGCGCCGCCTTGAACCCCAACGCCGACTTCCACGACCTGTACCACCACGGCTTCGTGCGTGTGGCGGCGGCGGTGCCGCGCTGCCGCGTCGCCGACCCGGACTTCAACGCCGCGCAGACCATCGCCTTGCTGCACGACGCGGCGCACGACGGCGCCGCGCTGGCGGCCTTTCCCGAGCTGGGCCTGTCGGCCTACAGCTGCGACGACCTGTTCCACCAGCACGCGCTGCTCGAAGCCTGCCAGACGGCGCTGGCGCGCATCGTCGCCGCCAGCCGCGGCCTGGCCACGGTGGCGGTGGTCGGCATGCCGCTGCGCGTCGAGCACGCGCTGTTCAACTGCGCCATCGTGCTGCAGCGCGGCCGGCTGCTCGGCGTGGTGCCGAAGACCTATTTGCCGAACCACGGCGAGTTCTACGAGGCGCGCCAGTTCCACGGCGCCGACCACGCCCGGGCCAGCGAGGTCGAGCTGCTCGGCCAGCGCGTGCCCTTCGGCGCGCAGCTGCTGTTCGAGGCGCAGGACGTGGCGGACTTGCGCTTTCACGCCGAGATCTGCGAAGACCTGTGGGCACCGATCCCGCCGTCGTGCTACGCCGCGCTGGCCGGCGCCACCGTGCTGCTCAACCTGTCGGCGTCCAACGTCACGGTAGGCAAGGCGGCCTACCGCGAAGCGCTGGTGGCGTCGCAGTCGGCGCGTTGCCTGGCGGCGTACGTGTACACCTCGGCCGGCCCCGGCGAGTCCACCACCGACCTGGCCTGGGACGGCCACGCGCTGATCTGCGAGAACGGCCAGCCGCTGGCGCAGTCGCAGCGCTTTGCCGAGCACCCGCAGCTGCTGCCCGCCGACGTGGACCTGCAGCGGCTGACGCAGGACCGGTTGCGCCAGACCAGCTTCGCGCACGCGGCATCGCGCCACGCGGCGGCGCTGGCGGGGTTTCGCCGCGTGCCCTTCACGCTGGCCGCGCCGCGCGCGCTGGCGTTGCGCCGGGCCATCGAACGCTGCCCGTACGTGCCGGCCGACCGCGCCTCGCGCGACGCGCGCTGCAGCGAGGTCTATCGCATCCAGGTGCAGGGCCTGACGCAGCGGCTGCGCGCCAGCGGCATCGGCAAGCTGGTGATCGGTGTGTCCGGCGGGCTGGATTCGACGCACGCGCTGCTGGTGTGCGCGCAGGCGATGGATGCATTGGGCCTGCCGCGCAGCCGGCTGATCGGCGTGACCCTGCCGGGTTTTGCCACCAGCCAGCGCACGCTGGACCAGGCGCTGCGGCTGATGGCGGCGGTCGGCTGCGAGGCGCGCACGATCGACATCCGGCCCAGCTGCGAACAGATGCTGAAGGACATCGGCCACCCTTACGCCGCCGGCGAGAAGCACTACGACCTGAGCTTCGAGAACGTGCAGGCCGGCGAGCGCACCAGCCACCTGTTCCGGCTGGCGAACTGCAACCAAGCGCTGGTGGTGGGCACCGGCGACCTGAGCGAGCTGGCGCTGGGCTGGTGCACCTACGGCGTGGGCGACCACATGTCGCACTACAACGTCAACGCCAGCGTGCCCAAGACGCTGATCCAGCACCTGGTGCGCTGGGTCGCCGACACCCAGCCGCAGCTCGTGCCCGACGCGCAGGTGCTGCGCGACATCCTGGACACCGAGATCAGCCCCGAACTGGTGCCCGGCGATGGCGGCGCCGGCCAGCCGGCGCAAAGCACCGAAAGCCAGATCGGGCCGTATGAACTGCACGACTTCTTCCTGTACTACACGCTGCGCTTCGGCTTCGCGCCGGCCAAGGTGGCCTACCTGGCCCACGCGGCCTGGCACGACGCCGGCGCCGGGGCGTGGCCGCAAGGCTGCGGCCCGGCGCCGCGCGCCTACGACCTGGCGGCCATCAAGCGCCACCTGCGCAGCTTCGTGTGGCGCTTCTTCAAGACCAGCCAGTTCAAGCGCAGCTGCGTGCCCAACGCGCCCAAGGTGGGCTCGGGCGGCTCGCTGTCGCCGCGCGGCGACTGGCGCGCGCCCAGCGACGCCGAGGCCGCGGTGTGGCTGGCCGACCTGGAACGCATCCCGGATCGGTGAAAACTCGCGCTTCCTGGCTATCACGCGATAACCCAATCTGCGGCAAACTCTCGGCATGCGCCCACGCGACATCCTTGCGGCCAATTTGCGAGCGTTGATGGCCGCGCGCTCCGACCTGAACACGTTGCCCAAGATCACCGCGCGCAGCGGGGTCAGCAACGGCACGCTGGACCGCATACGACGCGCGGTGGTCTCCACCCGCGTCGACGAACTCGAGCCGCTGGGCAAGGCCTTCGGGCTGCCGGCCTGGGAAATGCTGCGTCCGGCGGGGCAGGCCACGCTGTCGCCGCTGGCGCTGCAACTGGCGGCGCACCTGGACCGGCACGCGCGCGGCGAGGCTGCGCACGCCGCGGCCTTTGCCGCCGCGACCGCCGCGATCGACGCGCAGCTCGCCAAGGCCCCTGCGACACCGGCGCCGGCGGTGCAGCGCTCGCGCAGCGTGCCCAAGCCGGTGGTCTGAGCGCCGCGCGCTGCACGGCACGCAGCACGCAGCACGCACAAGGAGCAAAGGCGATGAACGCACGCGATGCGGCGCCGCCGCTGCACGCCGAGCATGCCGCGGCGCTGGCCAGCCATGCGCAGGCGAGCTGGCAGCAGCGCATCGTGCCCGCGCTGATCGACTACATCGCGGTGCCGGCCAAGAGCCCGATGTTCGACGCCGCCTGGCAGCAGCGCGGCCTGCTCGAGCGCGTGCTGTGCGACGCCGCCGCCTGGGTCGATTCGCGCCGCGTGGCGGGCTTGAAGCTGCAGATCGTGCGCCTCGAAGGGCGCACACCGCTGCTGTATTTCGACGTGCCGGCCACACGCGCCGACAGCGCGCACACCGTGCTGTTCTATGGCCACCTGGACAAGCAGCCCGAATTCAGCGGCTGGCGCAGCGGCCTCGGGCCGTGGACGCCGAAGCTCGAGGACGGCAAGCTCTACGGCCGCGGCGGCGCCGACGACGGCTACGCGGTGTACGCGGCCGTCAGCGCGATCGAGGCGCTGGATGCGCAGGGCCTGGCGCGGCCGCGCTGCGTCGGCCTGATCGAGACCAGCGAGGAAAGCGGCTCACCCGACCTGCCGGCGTACCTGGACGTGCTGCGCGATCGGCTCGGCGACGTCGGCCTGGTGGTGTGCCTGGACAGCGGCGCCGGCAACTACGAGCAGCTGTGGCTGACCACCAGCCTGCGCGGCACGGTCAGCGGCGTGTTGAAGGTCGAGGTGCTCGACGAAGGCATCCACTCCGGCGACGCCAGCGGCGTGGTGCCGTCGAGCTTTCGCATCCTGCGCCAGTTGCTCGACCGGCTGGAAGATGCGCGCACCGGCACGCTGCTGCCGCGCAGCTTCCACTGCGAGATCCCGGCGCTGCGCGTCGAACAGGCGCGCGCCGCGGCGGCGATCCTGCGCGACGAGGTCTACCAGCGCTTCCCGTGGGCCTGCGGCGCCGATGGCGGCGCGGTGCTGCCCACCACCACCGACCCGGTGCAGGTGCTGCTGAACCGCACCTGGCGGCCCACGCTGAGCATCACCGGCGCCGACGGCCTGCCCGCCCTGTCCGACGCCGGCAACGTGCTGCGGCCGCACACTGCTTTCAAGCTGAGCCTGCGGCTGCCGCCGCGGGTGGACGGCGCGGCGGCGTCGCAGCAGTTGAAGGCGCTGCTGGAAGACGGCGCGCCGTACAACGCCAGGGTCACCTTCCACGCCGACAACGCCGCCAGCGGCTGGGATGCGCCGCAGCTCGCGCCGTGGCTGGAACGCGCGCTGAACGACGCATCGCACGCGCACTTCGGCGCGCCGCTGGGCACCCTCGGCCAAGGCGGCACGATCCCGTTGATGAGCCTGCTGCAGGCCGGCTTCCCGCGCGCGCAGATGATGGTGTGCGGCGTGCTCGGGCCCAAGAGCAATGCGCACGGGCCGAACGAGTTCCTGCACCTGCGCTACGGCACGAAGCTCACCGCCGCGGTGGCGCAGGTGCTGGCGGCCTGCCGCTGATCAACGCATCGAGAAAGCCTCGACCGGCCTGAGCCCGCTCATCGGCTCGAGCAGCGGCAGCAGCGTGCGCAGCGGCGCATAGCGTGCCGCCACCTTGCTGGCGTAGGCGAAAAAGCGCGGCAGGTCCGCGGCATAGGCCGGCTTGCCGTCGCGGTGTTTCAGGCGGCAGAAGATGCCCAGCACCTTCAGGTGGCGCTGCAGCCCCATCCACTCGAGCGCGCGCCAGAACTCGCCGAAGTCGGCGGCGAAGGCCTCGCCCAGCGGCACACCGGCGCTCTTGGCCTGGCCCCAGTAGCGCACCGCCCAGTCGATCTCGCGCTCTTCGTCCCAGGACAGGAAGGCATCGCGCAGCAGCGAGGCGAGGTCGTAGCTCAGCGGGCCGCGCACCGCGTCCTGGAAATCGAGGATGCCGGGGTTGGGTGTGGCCACCATCAGGTTGCGCGGCATCCAGTCGCGGTGCACCGCCACCGCCGGCTGCGCCAGCGCGCTGTCGATCAGCGCGCGGCAGACCCCGTGCCAGCGTGCGTGGTCGGCCTCGCTCCAGCGCAGGCCGAACTCGCGCTGCACACACCATTCGGGGAACAGCGCCAGCTCGCGCGCCAGCAGCGCCTCGTCGTAGGGCGGCAGCGGCGCGGCCGGCACCTTCAGCTGCCATTGCACCAGGGCGGTGATGGCGTCGCGCATCAGCGCGTCGGCCCGCGCCGCATCGGCGCTGCGCAGCGCCTGCAGGTACAGCTCGCAGCCCAGATCACCGAGCAGCAAGAAACCCCGTTCGGCATCGCACTCCAGCACCGGCGGCGCGTTCAACCCGGCGCCGCGGATGGCGTGCGCCAGCTGCACGAAGGGGCGCACGTCCTCCTGCGGCGGCGGCGCGTCCATGACGATCAGGCTGCCGCCGCGCGCATCGATGCGAAAGTAGCGCCGGAAGCTGGCGTCGGCCGACGCCGCGCGCAGCGTGAGCGGCTGCAGCCCATGGCGCGGCGCGATCGCGGCCAGCCACTGCTCGAACGCGCTGCGGCGCTGCGCATCGGGCCAGGCGAGGGCGGCCGCAGGCGGCGTGCCTGCAGGCAGCGCGGCAGGCGCTGCAAAGGAATGATTCATCGGGGATTGGGCCGCGCCTGCCGCGAGGGGGGCGGCGCGCGCGCTCGTTGGATAATGAATTCTACAAATCGGCCGTTCGACGCAGCGCCGGCGTGCGCCGCGCCGCTGCGGCACGAGCGGCGCAGCCTGTGCCCCAACCCGTCGCGCCCGCGCCCTTGCGTCACCTTGCCCGCCTTTGCTGCCGGCGCCGCCGTGTGCTGCCGGTGCTGGCCGGCTGCGTGTGGCTGGGGTCCCAGGCACCGGCCGCTGTCGCGCAGACGGCCGCGCTGCAGCCCAGCCCGCTGCTCAAGCCCGCGCCCACTGGCGACGCCGCACGCCAGCAAGCGCCGCTGTACCTGCGCGCCGACCAGCTCAGCGGCCAGCCCGGCGGCGAACTTCGCGCCGAGGGCCATGCGGAGATGCGCCAGGCCGGCGTGGTGCTGCGTGCCGACCAGCTGCGCTACGACCAGGCCGAGGATCTGGCGGTGGCGCAGGGCAACGTACGGGTCACTTTCGAGGGCTCGGTGATCAGCGGGCCCGAGGTGCAGCTGAAGACGCAGCGCATGGAGGGTTTCGTGCTCGCCCCGCAGTACGAGCTGGCGTTCACCGGCGCCGGCGGCCGCGCCGAACGCATCGACATCCTCGGCCCCGGCAGCGCGCGGGTGATTGCCGGCAACTACACCAGCTGCCGCCGCGACGATGAGCGCGCGCCCGACTGGGTGCTCAGCGCGCAGCAGCTCGACCTGGACCTGGACGCCAGCGTCGGCGTGGCCGAAGGCGCGGTGCTGCGCTTCCTGGGCCTGCCGGTCCTGTCGCTGCCGCGCATGAGCTTTCCGTTGAGCGACCAGCGCAAATCGGGCTGGCTGCCGCCGAACCTGAACGTCACCACGCGCAGCGGCGTGGAGGTCGCGGTGCCCTACTACTGGAACATCGCGCCGAACCGCGATGCCACGATCACGCCGTCGCTGTCGACGCGGCGCGGCGCCGCGGTGATGGGCGAATTCCGCTACCTGGAGCCGGACTTTGCGGGCCGCCTGAACCTGGATCTGCTGCCCTATGACCAGGTCTACGAGGACACGCGCTACTGGCTGACCTTCGACCACGCCGGCAAGCTGGGCGACGGCGTGCGCTATGGCGCGCAGCTCGAGCGCGTGTCGGACAACGAATGGTGGAGCGACTTCCCGCGCCGGCACGTGGCCCTGACGCCGCGGCTGCTGCCGCTGACGGCCTTTGCCCAGAGGGACTACGGATCGAGCGTGCTCGGCGCCGAGTTGTACGTGCGCACCCAGCGCTGGCAGCTGCTGCAGGCGCCGAACACGATGCAGGCCCCCTTCGACCGCGCCGCGCAGGTCGGCCTGCGCAGCAGCGGCAACCTGCAGGCCGGCATCGAATATGCGGTCGAGACCGAGGCCAACCGCTTCACCCTGCCGAACAACCCGGGCTACAGCGCCGCCGCCACACCGTCCGACGGATCGCGCCTGCACGCGCAGGGCCGCATCGACCGGCCGTTCCGCGAGCCGGGCTGGTGGGTCACGCCCAGCGTGCTGTTCAACGCCGCCAGCTACTACACCGACGAGGCCATGCCCGACGGCCGCAGCAGCGCGTCGCGCGTGATCCCGACCTTCAGTCTGGGCGGCGGCGCCGAGTTCGAGCGCAGCACCGCCTGGGGCGGCCGCGGGTTGCGCCAGACGCTGGAGCCGCGGCTGCTGTACGTGAACACGCCCTACGTGAAGCAATCGGGCTACCCGAACTTCGATTCGGCGCTGAAGGACTACAGCTTCGCGTCCATCTACTCCGAAAACGTGTTCTCCGGCGTCGACCGCGTGTCCGACACCAACGCGCTGACGGCCGGCGTGACGACCAGGCTGCTCGACGCCGCCAGCGGCGCCGAGCTGCTGCAGCTGGGCATCGTGCAGCGCTACCTGTTCAACGACCAGTTGATCACCGACACCGGCCTGCCCGAGCGGCGCGGCTACTCCGACGTGCTGCTGCGCGGCTCGACGCGGGTGGTCGAGCCGTTCAACCTCGACGGCTATGTGCGCTACAGCCCGAACACCGACCGCGTGATGCGCTCGATCCTGGGACTGCAGTACGTGCCGGCGCCGTTTCGCGTGCTGAACCTGAGCTACCGCTATGCGCGCGACATCAGCTCGCAGTGGGAAGCCTCGTGGCAGTGGCCGCTGTACCAGCCCGACGGCGTTCCGCAGCGCAAGGAATGGGACGGCCGCGCCGGCAGCTGCGGCGGCGCCTGGTATACGGTCGGGCGTGTCGCCTACAGTACACGCGACGACCGCGTCACCGATTCGGTGGTCGGCGTGGAATACGACGCCGGCTGCTGGATCGCACGCATGGCCGTCAGCCGCTGGTCCACCGGCGTCAGCGAAGCCTCGACGCAGGTGCTGCTGCAGCTGGAGCTGGTAGGGCTGTCGCGCCTGGGTTCGAATGCCTTCCGCATCCTGAGGGAGAATGTGCCCGGCTACCAGCCGCTGCGCGAGCGCGGCGGCACGCCGCCTACCACGGCCGTCTATGACTGATTTCAACCGCCGCCTTCGTCGACTCGGCCTGGCCCTGGTGCTCGGGCTGGGCGCGCTGCCGGTGCTGGCGCAGCTGCAAGTGCGCAGCACCCCGCCGCCACCACAGCAGCCGGCACGCAGCCCGGCCTTCGCCGGCGACTACATCGTCGTGGTCGTCAACAGCGAGCTGGTGACCGCCGCCGAGCTCGAGCAGCGCATCGAGCGCATCCGCGCCATGGTCGCGCAGCGCGGCGCCGCGCGGCCGCCGAGCGAAGCCCAGCTGCGCCACGAGGCGCTGGAGTCGCTGATCGAGGAGCGCGTGATGCTGACCCACGCGCGCGAAAGCGGCGTGCGCGTCGACGACGCCGAGATCGACCGCGCGGTGCAGAGCATCGCCGCACAGAACAAGCTGAGCCTGGCGCAACTGCGCGCACGCGTCGCCGCGGACGGCATGGACTTCAACCGCTTTCGTTCGACGCTGCGCGACCAGATCCTGCTGGAGCGTGTGCGCGAGCGCGATGTCGGGCAGCGCACCCGCGTCACCGAGGCCGAGATCGACAAGTTCCTGGCCGAGCGCAACGCCCTGCCCGGGCGCGACATGGAGCTGAATATCGCGCAGATCCTGATCACCGTGCCGGATGGCGCCAGCGCAGAGCTGGTCGCGCAGCGCCAGGCCGCTGCCGAGGCCGCGCTGGCGCGGGTGCGCGGCGGCGAGGATTTCGCCAGCGTCGCGCGCGAGTTGTCGCAGGACGGCAACCGCGAGCGCGGCGGCGAGATCGGGCTGCGCCCGGCGGCGCGGCTGCCGGACGCCTTCGTCGCCAAGGTGCGCGACCTGCAGCCGGGCCAGGTGTCGGCGACGCTGCTGCGCTCGGGCGCGGGTTTTCACGTCATCAAACTGGTCGACCGGCGCGAGGTGTCCGGTGTGCAGGTCACGCAGACGCGGGTGCGGCACATCCTGCTGCGCCCGTCGCCGCAGCTCAGCGTCGAGCTGGCGCGCCGGCGTCTGTCCGACATGCGCGCGCAGATCGAAAAGGGCAGCAGCAGCTTCGAGGCGCTGGCCCGGCAGTATTCCGAAGACGGTTCGGCCAGCCAGGGCGGCGACCTCGGCTGGGTCAACCCCGGTGCGCTGGTGCCCGAATTCGAAGAGGCGATGAACCGGCTGACGGTCGGCGGCGTGTCCGAGCCGGTGAGCTCGCGCTTTGGCGTGCACCTGATCGAGGTCGTCGATCGGCGCCAGGCGACGCTGGACACCAAGCAGCTGCGCGAGCAGGCGCGCGCCGCGTTGCGCGAGCAGAAGTACGAGCAGGCCCTGGTCGACTGGGTCAAGGAGCTGCGCGCGCGCGCCTACGTCGAGATGCGCGACCCGCCTTGATGCAACCGGCCCGCCGCCGATGAAGCACCGGCCGCGCAAACGCTTCGGCCAGCACTTCCTCGCCGACCCCGGCGTGCTGCAGGCGATCGTCGATGCGGTCGATCCGCAGCCCGGGCAGGCACTGGTCGAGATCGGCCCCGGCTTGGGGGCATTGACCTGGCCGCTGCTGCAGCGCTGCGGCGCGCTGACGGTGATCGAGCTCGACCGCGACCTGGCAAGGCGGCTGCGCGCGCACGGCGCCGCGCTGAAGGTGATCGAGGCCGACGTGCTTCAGGTGGATTTCGCGGCACTGGCGCACGCCGCGGGCGCCCGGCTGCGGCTGGTGGGCAACCTGCCCTACAACATCTCCACGCCGATCCTGTTCCA
>ERZ795060.3780-NODE-3780-length-13496-cov-19.808943_pt1 | contig 13496 bp, 13 predicted proteins | sample MGYA00375144_ERZ795060 | MGnify/ENA primary metagenome ERZ795060 (study PRJEB30189, sample SAMN05720157) | activated sludge metagenome | isolation source: anaerobic digester from wastewater treatment plant | place: Japan | collected 2015-05-15 ... | reverse complement strand
TATGAAGTTCAAACGATGGTCCAGGTTATGTGAAATTTATCTGGTCAAGAAATGGCTTGAGTTTTGCCGCGCGCGGCGCATTTTTCAATTTCTGGATGGCTTTTCCTTCAATCTGTCTAATTCTTTCCCTTGTTAGATTGAAATACTTACCGACCTCTTCAAGTGTTCTGGCATAACCATCCCTGTCAAGACCAAATCTGAGTCTGAGAATTTTTTCCTCTCTTTCATCAAGAATCTCAAATGCTTTTTCAAGTTCTTCCCTCAACAATGTTCTTCGTGTGTGGGTAAGCGGGCTTGATTCCTCAGTATCCTCAATAAAATCTCCCACAGTAGCCCTTTCTTCGTCTCCCACAGGCATATCCAGTGAAACAGGTTCAGGTCTCATTGATTTTTTGATTTTCTTGATTTTTTCAGAATCAGTGTTCATGACCTTTGCAAGTTCTTCGTCTGTTGGTTCCCTGTCCAGACTCTGTGAAAGCCATCTGTACGCCTTGCTGAGTTTATTGATTTTCTCTATCATGTGAACAGGTATTCTTATTGTTGCAGAGTGGTCGGCAATGGCTCTTGTAATTGCCTGTCTTATCCACCATGTAGCATAGGTGCTGAATTTAAATCCCTCCTTGTACCTGAATTTTTCAACGGCTTTCATCAGGCCGATATTACCTTCCTGAATTAAATCCCTCAGAGAAAGTTTCGGGTTTGAATATTTTTTTGCAATGCTGATGACAAGCCTGAGGTTTGCCTGAATTAATCGATCCCTTGCTTTAATGTATCCCTGTTGATATTTGAAAATTTTTTCAAGGTTCTTACCATTTCTTCTCTTGTTACACATCTGTTGAAGCGCTTTTTTATATTTCTCCATTGCCTTTGCTATTTCAACCTCTTCTTCTGATGTAAGAAGATTGAAGGAACCCGCTTCTTTAAGGTATGCCCTTAGAGGATTTCTGAGGTCTTCAAGAACAACTCTTGTGTCTTCTTCACTTTCTGTGTCTGCAAGAAAGTCATCTCCAATTTCAATGTTCATTTCTTCGAGTTCATCAAAAAGTTCATCAATTTTATCGCCAGGCGTATCTATTGGAAGAAATTTATTAATATCTTCAATGAACACTGTTTTATTTTCTTTACCAAGGGCAAGAATCTGGTCTTTCGCCTTTTTGAATTGTTCTTCAGAAAAAGAACCTTCCACAGGTCTATCATTCCTGCCTGCTGTAGTTTTTCTCTTTTTCTCTACCTCTGTCTTTTTATTATTCCTTCTCGCCATTTTTGACATCCACGCTCCTTTCTTGTCTGGATAAAATTGACTCAAGATTTTTTACATTTGCCTGGTTAATGCAGAATTGTAATTCTTCAAGCTCTTTATCACAGGGTTGACCGGATTCTGTTTTTTGTTTGATAATTTCCTGCAATTTCCTGCGGCGGTTTTCAAATGCTTTCTTACATAGTACTTTCACACAGTCGTAAAATTCCTTCCTTGTAATATCAATATTTTCCGGGTCATTTTCTCCAAAAATCGCCTGGGTTAAAAATCCACTGATTTCTGGATTGAACTGGTTTAAAATTTTTGAAATTTTTTTTCCAGAGATTTCATTATTAGTACAGTGTTCCACGACCTTACTGATTGTTTCTGGCAGTAAATTGAGATATGGTTTAATTTCATCAGCCCATGACGGCTGCCTGAGAAGTATTTTAATCAAAGTTTTTTCTGCGTAATTTTCTGCATATGACTGAACCTGCTGGTTAGAAAGTTGAGTAAAAGATTGGGACGTTTCTTTTTCAGGAATATCCTTCAGTTGCTGCGCAAGAATTCCTTCGCTGACACCTGTAATTTTGGCAAGTTGTCCGATACGGATAGACCTTTCAATATCATCAGGAATATGTTTTATTAAACCGAGTATCTCTTCTATCAGAACAGCACGTCCTTTTGGATTATCGATAGAGTGCTTTTGACTTCCGATCTGGAAAGCGAAATCCACAACATCTTTTGACTGATTGAGTAATTTCTTCAATGCTTCATTACCATAATTGTCAAGAAAATCCTCAGGATCAAAACCAGAAGGCATCACCCCAATTTTTACCTCAAAACCACCTGCAAGTATAGTTTCAAGGCTTCTAAAAGCAGCAGCTGTACCAGCAGAATCAGAGTCAAAAACCAGAAGTATTTTGTCTGTCCACCGTTTCAAAAGTCGCATATGATTTTCTGTCAGAGCTGTCCCCAGTGGAGCAATCGTGTTTTCAAAACCTGCCATATGCATTTTTATAAGGTCAAAGTACCCTTCCACAATGATTGCAAATCCAGAACTTTTTATCCTTTCTTTCGCCCAGTTCAGACCATAAAATAGATTGCCCTTTTTAAAAACATAGTTTTCTGGTGTATTCAAGTACTTTGGTTGCTGCTGGTCCTCAATGGCTCTTGCTCCAAAACCACAGATATTGTTGCGATGGTCAAAAATCGGTATAATTACTCTGTGCCTGAAAAGGTCTGTATATCCGGTTTCTTTTTTGATAACAAGTCCCGCCTGCTCAAAATCACCGATTGCAAGGTTGTTTGCATTGATATAATCCACCAAACTATTTCTAGCCGGCGCATATCCAATGGCAAATTTTTCACGATATAATTGGCCGATCCCACGTTTTTCAAGAAAGTCAACTGCTACATTGCCCTGACTTGATTCCAGGGACATCTTAAAAAATTTCATGGCTATTTTATTCGCTTCAAAAACAATTTTCTTTCTCGCATCCGCCTGGTCAGAATATCCTGAAACCTGTATCTGGATGCCTGCCATTTCTGCTGCAAGCATAACTGCCTCTGCAAAACTGGCATTTTCAATTTTCATCAGAAAACTTAAAACATTACCACCTGTGCCACATCCAAAACAATGAAAAATTTGCTTTTCAGAATTTACGAAAAAAGAGGGTGTCCTTTCCGGATGAAAAGGACAGAGTCCCTTGTAATTCCTTCCGGTCTTCCTTAACTTTACATACCTTGATACTACTTCCAGTATGTCAATCTTTTCGATAATTTCGTAGACTTTTTCAGATGGAATCATCAAAAATTTACCACCAGGATACAGTTTTTAAATAGAATGTTTTATAATTATTTATACCTGCAACAATGTCCTGGTGTCAATACATGACAGAAACAAAGGATTTTTTTATAAGTTTTGATGGGGTATAATTATGCTATGATTTTTAGAATTATCAGAACTGTCATTGGCGCGGCTATTCTTTTTCTTGTTGGATATTATTTTGGGCTGCGGGGCGTGAGATTTTATCAGGTAATTTCTGAATCAATGCTTCCAACTCTGGAAGTTGGAGACCGTTTGATTGGAACAAAATTTGAAAAACTTAATTACGGAGATATCATTGCTCTTGATGACCCTATGGAGAAAAATGGTGTGATTATCAAACGAGTTGTTGGACTCCAAGGGGATATCATTGAAGTAAAAAACGGGTATTTGTATAGAAATCGTGAAAAAGTTGAAGAACCATATATTATGGAAAAACCTGATTACAAAGTTGAACCTGTGCGACTGAAAACAGGAGAAGTGTTTGTTCTTGGAGATAACAGAAACAACAGTGCAGACAGCAGTGTCTGGGGACCTGTTCAACTATCATCTGTTCATGCTAAATTAACAATTCGTTACTGGCCCATCAAAAGATTCAAGGTTCTATAAAAAAGATACGGACCTCGCATGAGATCCGTATCTTGTTTTTTTCATCAGCCTTATTACTTCACAGCAGCTTTCAACTCAGAACCCGGTCTGAAGACAGGAATGTTCTTTGCGGGAATCTTAATTGTGGCACCGGTCCTTGGATTGCGTCCTGTTCTTGCCTTTCTCTTGACAACCTTAAATGTGCCAAATCCCACAAGTGTCACTGGTTTTCCCTTTTTCAAGGATGCCTTAATACTATCAATAACTGTGTCAACTGCTGCAGCTGCTTCCTTTTTCGAACATACAACCTTTGCTACTGCCTCGATCAATTCTGCCTTATTCATTCGTATTCACCTCCTTTCATAATATTTTTTTCAATATATCACTGGCTTTTAAACTTGTCAAGTGCTCCAGAGTATTGACTGATAAGCATTTTGGAATTATTGTAAATGTATGAGCAAGGATTTTCAAGAGATTGTTAAGACTCTGAAGGATGGAATCCGCGTCATTCCTGACGAAAGCGGGATTCTGTTTGCTGTTTCAGGAGGACCCGATTCAGTTGCTCTTTTAGATATCGTGGTAAACGAGATGCCCCAGATAAAAGGAAGAATACACATTGCTTACATCCATCATGGATTGAGAAAAAATGCAGACATGGAACTTGCTTTTGTAAAACAACTTTCAAAAAACTATCAGGTAGTTTTTCACTGTAAGAAAATTAAGATAAAAAAAGAAAAAGGAATGTCGATTGAAGAACAAGCTCGTATCAAACGATATAAAGCACTTGTTGAAATTGCAAGAAAATCAAAATGTAAAGTGATTGTAACTGCTCACACTCTTGATGACCAGGTTGAAACAATTATGCTCAATCTTATTACAGGAACTGGATTGAAGGGGCTTTGCGGAATGCAACCGGTTTCACAGGTGAATGATATTGTGCTATTGAGACCAATGCTTTCGATATCAAAAAGCCAGATTCTTTCCTATCTTGAAAAGAAAAAACTCAGATATATGATTGACGAAAGCAATCTAAATACAAAATTTGCAAGAAATTTTTTGAGGCACAGGGTTTTTCCTCTTCTTGAAAAAATCAATCCATCTTGCAAAAAAAATATATCAAGAACAGCCAAAATCCTTAGAGATGACTATGACTTTCTCAGTTCTTTCGTGGCAAAAAAAATAAAAAAATATGTTGTTGAAAAAAATGGTTATATTGAATTTTCAAGAAGAATGTTTATGAAGCAATCCGTATCCGTTCAAAGATTTTTTTTGAGACAGATTTTAATCAATATCTCTAAAAGCGCCCACCCACCAGATTTTGCAGCAGTAGAAAATCTGCGTAATTTAATATCGCAAAAGAAACAGGGTTTCCTTAACAAAATGAAAATTTATGCTGTTTGCGATGGAAACAAGGTAGGTTTGAGTACAAAAGTTGAGGAAAAAAACATTATCCTGAAAAGCCCTGTTAAAATTGCTGTTCCTGGTGAAGCAACTATTCCTGAAATCGGATGGAAAATCATCACAGAATTTACTGATTACTCAGAAGAATTTTTCAAAAATCAGGATAAACTGGTTGCGTATGTAAATGCAGAAAAGGTAAAACAACCATTGATTTTGAAGCAACCTAACAAAAATGAAAATTTCATTCCCCTTGGAATGAGAAAAGTCGTAAGTTTCAAAAAATACTGGAAAACGCATAAGAAAAACATCAGTGTCATTACAAAAATTCCTCTTGTTATTGAAGATGGTAAAAAACGTGGTAAAATTGTATGGGTACTTGGTGGTCACATATCACAATTCTTTGGTATTAAGAAAAATAAACCAGTTCTTAAAATATCTGCAAGTAAACTCAACATTTGATTGATTTTTTCACAGACAATAAAAACTTGATAATTATAAAAGGAGACAGAATGCAGTATAGAAAATTTGGAAACACCTGGTACAAAGTATCAATGCTTGGATTTGGCGCCATGAGATTGCCAATGTTGCCTGATGGCACTGTGGATTTTGATAAGGCAACAGAAATCATCAGGTATGCCATTGAGCATGGAGTAAATTTTATTGATAGCCATCACTTCTATCATAATGGTCAGAGTGAAGAAGCAATAGGCAGAGCGATAAAAGGTTTTCCAAGAGAAAAACTGATTATCCAGACAAAAATTGGTATGTACAATAACTATACAGACCAGCAGTGCTGGCAATTGCTTGAAACAGCATTAAAAAAACTCGATACAGATTACATTGATTTTTACCTGACGCACAGCTTAAGATGGGAAACCTATTTGAAACACAACAAGCAGTTTATGAATTTCACGCAGAAAGCAATGGACCAAAAACTGATCAGGCATCGTGGGTTTTCTGTGCATGATTCAGTTGAAAACATGAAAAAAATTATCAACACCGGCGAATTTTCAGCAATGACTGTTCAGTATAATCTTTTATACAGGGAAAGTCAGGAGGCAATTGCGCTTGCGCATGAGAGGGGACTTGGTGTTGTTGTGATGGGTCCTGTCGGTGGTGGTACTTTTGGTTATCCTGGAGAAACACTTCTTTCCTGGATAGAAAGAAAGGAAAAAAGTACTGCAGCGCTTGCGTTAAAGTTTGTTCTTTCAAATCCTGATGTAGATGTAGCCATTTCAGGTATGAGCACTCTCCAGCAGGTAATGGAAAACATTGAGACAGTGAGCAATTTTTCGCCCTTAACAAAAGATGAAATCAAAAAGATTGATGAAATTTTCCAATCCCGGAAAAAACTTCTCAATCTATACTGCACTGGTTGTAGGTATTGTATGCCATGCCCGAACAATGTGAACATCCCTTCAAACTTTCACTGGTACAATGTCGCTATAGTTTATGGTGTGGAAAAACGGGCGCATGATGGATACTTTGCTCTCAAACCAGAACAACGAGCGTCAGCATGTACAGGATGTGGCAGGTGCGAAGAAAAATGTCCCCAGAAAATTCCCATAAGGGAAAAAATGAAAGAGGTTGCAAAATATTTTGAAAAAAAATGAAATATAGCCAGGCAAAGATAAAAAGGGCATTTGTTGTGAGGCTTGAAGATGGCGAGAAACTACCTGATGCCATCGAGGATTTTGCAAGAAAACATAAAATTCAATGCGGCATCTGCATGTTGATTGGTGGCATAGGAAGCGGAAAACTTGTCACAGGTCCCAGGTATCCAGAATCTTCGCCCATTATTCCCATTTTTCAAAGTATTACTGGAATAAGCGAAATAGCCGGAATTGGCACAATTTTTCCTGATGAAAACAACATCCCCAAACTGCATATGCATGCAACAACAGGCAGAAAAAAAACCACTTTGACCGGTTGCATCAGACCTGGAATTACTGTGTGGAAAATCGGCGAATGTATTATTCTTGAACTTGTTGGTGCAAAGGCAAAAAGAATAAAAGATAAAAAAGCAGGGTTTTCTGTACTGGAACCAGATTTATGAAATCAGTTTGCTGACCATTTCAACCCTTTCAAAGTCAGCATTTGGCGGAACATTGTCACTCATACCAAGGATAAAAGATTTTCTCTCCTTCAAAGGTACAATAACCTCATTGATGTATCTGATAAAGTCCTGCTTTGTCCCTCCCTCTTTACAGACAAGCACAGAAGGAATGCCTCCCTGAAGAACGACCCTGTTATCAAGAATATCAAGAGCTTCTTTTAATGTAATGTTTGCCATCGGCGCAGTCACAATTGCCTCAACAACATCAAGGCCGCATCCTGGAACAAGAGGAAGAAGATTTTCTGTTCTTCCACACCAGTGGCCCTCAAAAATTTTTCCTTTTTCACTGAGTATTTTTTTACATTCCTGATAGTATGGAACTGCATACTCTTTAAATATTTTTGGTGTAATCATTACTCCATCCATATTGTCGCCAGTTGCAATAATATCCGCATACCCATCTGCAAGGATTTTTACTGCCTCAAGGTATTTCCTAAAATAGACATTCAATAATTCATCAACCTCTTTTCTGTAATCAACCCATAAATAAAAGGCATTCATATAACCTGCATCAATTTTTGCAAACTGAATAAATGGAACAGAAAAACAACCATTCAGTATAACTCCGTCCTGACCTGTTTCTCCAAGGGCTTTCAATGTGGGTTCATAATCTGGTTCAAATTCCATTGCCTCTGCAATATATTTCATTACCCTAATATCATCAACACTTTTTATAAAATGTTCAGAAAGATGCCTGGAGCGAAATTCTCCTTCTGTTTTTCTGTGCATGCATCTCACAACTCCAATAGGTGTTTCCATTTCAGTAATCGAACAATCGCCTGTATTTTCATGTTTGACTATGACGCTCCTATCATACACTGTTTTTATGCCCTGTTGCCTATTCCAGATATATCCTCCAATGGCTCTAACGATATCGTTTCTGCTCATACCGTGATATTTCTCAGGCAGTGTTCCTTCATCTGTGTTGACGCGCAACCAGTAATCAAAATTTGGTGCCCATACAAGGCAGTCAACCTTTTCATTTCTCAATGCCTTCAAATATCTTTCTCTTTTTGTCATTTTTCGTCCCCTTTAACTTCCATGTACACCAGACAAAAGTTTTTTCTTAAATTCCAGATAATACATAAAATTTTTATATGATACGTCAGGAGGAATTGAATGGTCAATTGTAGGGATATAACCTCCTGTTTCCAGTAAATATGGTACCTGCCTCAACAGTTCTCTTTCAATCTCTTTTTTCCCTTTGGCAATTTCTCTTTTGTCGATACTTCCAAGCATAGCAAGGTCTCTGCCATAAGTTTTTCTAATCTTTACAGCATCCATGCCTGCTGCCTGTTCCACAGGACATATGTGATTAAACCCTGCTTCAATAATAAGAGGAAGCAGCACCTCAATATTGCCATCGCTATCAAGGCTGATAATCCTTACTCCGTGTTTCATCAGATACGCGTTAATGATTTTATATCTCGGCAACAGGAATTTTTCAAAGATGTATGGAGAAACAAGAGGACCTGTTTTGTATGCAAAGTCCTCAAAATAATTGTACCAATCAACATCAACATCTTTCAAAGCCCTTTCAGTAAGTTGCATAAAAAACTCAGCCAAAAAATCAAGCATCTCTTCTGCAAAAGATGGGTCGTCATAAAAGACAGTACATGCATTTTCTGTTCCCATCCATCTTCTCAACATGCTGTAAAGGCCGAAACCACCAAATCCTGTCAGAGCCAAAGGGTAGTCCCTGGACTTCCAGCAACGAACAAGGTCATTCCACCATCTTGGGTATCTGACAGGCGAATGAGGATTGTATCTTTTTTTCATCTCATAAAAACTTTCTCTGTCAGTAACAGGAAAACTAATATACTGATCCATGCTCATTCTTGTTCCGCCAACAACCCCTTCTTTCAGCGCCTTATGAACAACACCATCATAACCTCTGTACACAATAATTCTTTCATTTTCCTCAAGCACCTCGTATTCAAACATTGGTATCAAGTCTGTTCGTAATGGAATAAATTCCCATCTTTCAAATCCAAAAAATTCATTACCATTTAAATAAAAGCATGAATCAACATCAGCAGGAAGTCCTTCTTTCAGCCACCTTGCAATTGTTTGAGGCCATGCTGCAATTTCAACAAATGGCGCATGGTCAACATCTTTGAACAGATTGCACCTGACAAATCTTTCTCTTGAATTCATTGCTTTCTCCTGGTAACAAGAACACTTGTTGAAAGTCCTTCAATAAACTGATGAGATGTTTTTTGTATCCTTTATTGGTACAATTGAACCTGTCTTACCAGAAAAACCAATCTCTAAATGGTGATTCCTGAAAAAAACAACTTGTTCTTGTGACTTTGTTTTTGCCATAATCCTTCAGCATGTTAAACGCACCTTTATTGTATCAGAAGTTTGTTCAATATCCAATGAGGAAAATCCTTGACAAAACCTGGGGGTATAATAAGGTTATTTGAAAATGTGGTTGCTATAAAACTGAAAAAGGACGAATTGAATGGCGGCCCAAAGGTGTGCTACCTACTCATAAATGATAACCGGGAAGGAGAAAAAGAGATAGAATGTTTCGGCACAAAAAGGAAGGTTAGATACATCCTGTACTGCCCCATTTATCAAGAGCAAAGTAAGGGAGAATTCAGCCACTCAGTTAAAGTTAATTGTTTTATCTCTTTCTGTTCAAATTCCGCAGGTGTCATATATCCTAATGATGAATGTGGATAATCCTGGTTATATCGGTTAATCCAGTTTGTCAATTCTTCGTTGAACTCATATATACTTGTCCACTCTCTTGTCCACACCTTCCTCTTCTTTTAATGTCCGGATTACTCGTTCTGTTGGTTGCGACCCGTTATCACTTACCAAACAAATAGTTCAATGGTTTTCAACCTGGTGTCTTCCTTCTTCAATCACTCCTATTCTTGTCCTTGCCGTCCATTTCAAACTCCTTTTGCCCCTTTTTCAAAAAATTCATCTCGCCATCGGTAATACACGGATTGCGAAATTTGATACCGATTACAAATCTCACTGATTTTTCCACTCTTTATCCCTTCAAGTACTATCTCAAACTTCTGCCTGCTTTCCCATTTCCTCCGCTTTGTTTCTGCATCCCCTTTCAGACCACTCCATTCTACCTTATTTTCCATTTCCCTTAATGGGCAGCAGTATATATTTTCGTATAGATTCTTTAATGAGGCAACGACCCCTTTTCGTATAGAAAATTAATGAGGCAATTGGAATACTTGACAAAAATCTCGGGGGGGTAATATCAGAGTGGAGAAACAAGAAAAGATATGAAAATCAATAACATTCACTCAAGTATTTTTCTATTCATATTTTGTTTTGTGATGGTCAGTTCGGGATATTATGATAGTGGTACAGATAAGAAAGGTAATATTTTACAGGAGAGACCAAGGTATACAAGGCAAAGATAAAGCCAGATAGTTTTCAATATGATGGATGTGAATGGATTTTACCCTGGAGTCAGTGGATAATCGCAGTGCCTAATGGACAGTATTGTTATGTCAGCGGGATATTACCTGATTATGGAAGGATAGAGGTACATGTTCACAGGTATGATAGTGGAGGGTGTGCAGTAAATTATGTTGATTTTGGGATATATTCAGCAAACATTCAGGTAAATGAGAAAGAAGAAGGCATCACAGAATAAATACGGAATGAGTTTTTTTGATTTAACAGGAGAGCAACAGGAAGATATTTTAAATACAACAACGCCAGATTATGAAGGAACAGGAGAACCACCATATGGCTCAATAACACCAAATTCAACGACAGATGAAAATGGAATAGCAACATCAATATACACAGCAGGGACAGAACCAGGATATATTGAAATCTGTGCAAAGGACACAAATATAAAAATAAGTGAAAGAGGAAGTTGGTTGATGAAAGAATTAGAAGCAGCAGAAAAAAATAAAGAGAAATTAAAATTACGAATTTGGTTAGACCCCTACGGAAGTCCAGTATATCCTATTGAAGTAAAAAATTCCTTACAGAATATCTTTTGTTTTCTCTCAATACGGCTGGAATTTATCAACCAGCAATTCCAACCACGATCACAGAACGATAGATATGTTTATAATTCCTACTGGCAAGGAATGATTCCTGAAGAGACAGGTCGTTATAATCCGAGTGCTCCATATGAAATATATGTTTCCTATGCAAAAATTGAAGAATTTTATGAACGAGGTGATTATGGCAGTCAAGAATCGCAGTATAGTAAAAGGATTGCTTACACAATTGCACATGAAATAGAACACACATATCAACCATGGTGGATTGGCACAGGACACCATAATAATTGCATTATGATACCGAATATTACTGCATTACCAGATGGAGAAAACTGGCAAGATTTTTGTAATATTTGTAAAAGGAGAATAAAAAATGCTATAGGAGATTAAAATGCAAGAGAAGATAACTCAAATGCTTTCTTTATTTCTTTTGTTAATTTTAGGATGTGGGAATTATACTTACTCTTTTGAAAAAAGGATAGATATCAATAATAAAAGTCAGATTTTAAAAATGATAAAAGAAACAAAAACTGACAGAGAATCAAGTGAAATTTTTTATAAGCTGATGCATTTTGGGATGCCTGCTTTACCATTTATAATAGAGGGGATGAAATCTGACAATCCTTATAATAGATATCATTCAGTTAATGCCTTTGCTTTTGTTTTTCAGAGAAAAGTCACAGAACCACTACCCTCTGGATTTACCCGATTTGGTGAAAAGAGTTTCAAAGAATTTGATTTTTTGACAGAAGAGGAAAAAAATCTTTTTGAAGAGGGCTTTAACCTTTTGCTAAAACTTGTGGATGATCCCTATGTAGAAGTTAGAAAAGCCGTTGGTTGTTATCTTGGATTATTTGGTGATAAAAGAGCTGTGCCTGTTTTAGAAAAGTTACTAAAGGACCCTGATCCCTGGATAAGATTTGAAACCTATCAATCGTTATGGCTAATGGGATATAAAGAATATGATTTTATTAAAATTATGACAGGAAAAGATTCAAAAAAATTAGAACATTTGTTGGATATACTCTCTCACGATATTACTCCCTTTGGGACTTATAGAATGGTAGCAAGAAAGATCATAAGGGAATTTGGTGAAAAAGCAATTCCCGTATTAATCAATCTTGCAAAAACAAACCAAGAGCCAGGAAGAACAAGAACAATAGAAATATTAGGAGAGATGAAGGCAGAGGAAGCGATACCTATTTTTGAAGAATATTTAAAAGAAGAGACAAGAGATGAAACAATTCTTTCAGTTCAATTAAGTTGTATAAGTTCACTCATAAAGATAGACACAGAAAAATCAACAAATGTACTTTTTGAATATGGATTAAAGAATAAAAGCCCTGATATAAGATATTACACAGCAGAAAGATTACTTGAAGCCAACAGAATAGAATACAGATATCCGACAGTTGATAGAATAGTTAAAGAGAATAAGGAAGAGATAAAGAAGATATTGAAGGAGTTAGCAGAAAAAGGTGATAGTGATATAAAGTTAAAAGTTGCATTATTATTGATAAGGGTGAAAGAGAAAGAAGGGATACCGATACTAATAGAATTGTTGAAAGACAGGAAATATTTTGGTATGGCGAAGGACTGGCTTGAAAGTACAACAAAGCAGAGATTTGGAGATATTCCACCTGTAGTAAGTAAGAAAAAACTTGAACAATACATAGAAAAATGGAAATCCTGGTGGGAGAACAACAAAGATACATTTAAATTCCCAGAAGAACAAAACTAACCCCGGTCCATAAGCAAATAAAAACCTTGTAAATTTGCGGTCCACAAATAAATATTTTGTCAATCCTGCTGTTTTTGTTTATTCCTCTCTGCAGAAGTTGAGAAAGATAGGTAACACCTCTCTGGTTTTGGAAAAGTATTCAGATTTAGATACAATAGACCAAAACCAGGCAGGTGCATTATGAAGGCAAAATTTTGTGGGAAATTTTTGCCCATACCGAAAAATAGCATTGGAATAATTATATCAAAAAAGATATGGTCAATTCAGAAATTAAACAAACAGGAAAAAATAAGATTAAGTTGGATAGATTTTTACAATAAGCAAAAAGTATCATTAACATGTAGACATTTTGGGATAAGCAGAAAGACCTTTTATAAATGGTACAAAAGGTATAAATTATTAGGGATAAGAGGGTTAAAGGACTTAAAAAAGACACCCAAAAAAGTAAGGAAGCCAGAGATAACATGGGAACAAGAATTAAGGATAAAAAATTTAAGGAAACAGTATATCAGATATGGGAAAGAAAAATTAGCGGTTTTGTATTATGAAAGATATGGAGAAAAAATAAGCGCGTGGAAGATATA
>ERZ795060.3779-NODE-3779-length-13497-cov-5.273843_pt1 | contig 13497 bp, 13 predicted proteins | sample MGYA00375144_ERZ795060 | MGnify/ENA primary metagenome ERZ795060 (study PRJEB30189, sample SAMN05720157) | activated sludge metagenome | isolation source: anaerobic digester from wastewater treatment plant | place: Japan | collected 2015-05-15 ... | reverse complement strand
CTAAGAAAAAGCAAAAACTTACCAACAAAATTTCTGCCCTTATCCCCCGATCGTCCAAAAATGTCGAAAAATGGTTTTCGGTAATATTATATTTGATTTGATGCGCATATTTGACATTAATCTTTTTTTTTTTTTAGAATTTAATAAAATATAAAGGAGGGGCGATGAAAAACAGAATTCTAATGATAGTTTTATTTATGTTCTCCGTTAATTTTCTTTTCGCCGATAATACATTTGACTTTGATAATGGAAAAACCAATTTAGAACTGAGTGATTATTTACCTGTTAAACAACCCTCTATCGTTGAAGAAGAACCAGACTGTCAGAAATACCCATATAAAATAGATGAAAATGGGAAAATAGTTGAGATAAAACCGTCAAAAAGTTACTTAGATGAAAAAGGAAATAGGGTTAATGAACACTATTTTTTTCCTCAAGATAAGGTAAGATGGGCGATAAGATGTAAAAATACATCAGGACAATTATGGACAGCCAAGGAAACTTACGGGCATGCTTATGGCAGTGGGGGGCATTATCATTTTGATCCTCCATCTCCTTCTTTGTTGATAACAAATCCGAGAACAGATTCTTCAATTCCTTCAGATAGTTCTTTTTTATCAAAACCTTCTCCTGTATATTTTCCACAGATGATGCCAAATACAACATATTATTACTGGGAAAAAATGCCTGAGTTTTCAACTTTAATTACAGAATATTTTGAGTGGACTGGGGGATGCTCAGGAAAACAGACTGATTACTTATATGTTGTTGTTCCTAATCTTATTCAACTATCGACAGGAACAAATTATGTTCTGTGGGGAGAAACAGAAACTCATCCATATAATCATTTTGGAACAAAAAAACTGGTTGATACTATTGTTGAAATTGCAAATGAGTATAAATCATATTTTCCAGACTCTCAACCTCTCTACATAAATGATATGAGTCTTCCATGGGGAGGATTATTTGATATAAATAATGACTGGAAAAGCCCGCATAAATTACATAGATGTGGTAATCAGGTTGATATCAGAAAAGTTATGATACCGCAAGAAAACAGAAGAAAGTTTATAGAAATTGTATGTAAGAAAACTAAATTTTTACTTAATGAAAATCCTCCACATTATCATATAAGTGTAAATCAAAATGAACCAGATTATTGTAACCCACCAAGGACTGAGGAAAAAGATAATTATGTAAACTGTTGTAATGGTGAGAATATAGATGAGAATAATATAGAACAATGCATAAAATAGCTAATTACATTCTACTCGGTTTCACTATTATTTTATTAACCTCTTTTGTTTATTCTCAGGGAGAAATCCAAAAAGAGATGGTTAGAAGCTATAATCCTGCAGAACATGAAGCATCTGGAATTCCAGACTATAGAGTTTTAAAGGTTAAAATTCCAGCTGGAATAATGGATGCTCTGCTTAAATGGAACCCTGAATTTGTGATATATTCTCCACAGGAATATACTTATGAAACGAATAATAAAATAAAGAACTTAAGTTGTTTTACAAGGTATTATATCAGTTCAACCACAAATCCGTATATGTCTTTAAGTGCGGCACTTGCTGATTTTAACGGGGACAATATTGTGGATGCTATGGTGGTAGGGCATGATAAGATAGATAAATTTTTTGTGGCTGTTGTTTCAGATAAGGAAAAAGGTTATAACGTTTATCCTCTGGTATCATCTGACATAAAAAAATATAAACTTTATTCAAATGCAAAACTACTTATAAATCCTCAAACTTATCTTCAAGATCCAGACCCTCCTGTAACAATATGTCATTTGTTTAAGAAAGGAGATAAATGGAAAAATATGGACTCGTATCTGGATTACGGAGATCTGGAATTTCAAACTGATGGAGTGGAAATATTTGACTATAATGGAATGAGACATGTATTTAAATGGGATTTTAGATTTAACAAAAAATTAATTAAAAAATTGAAAAAAATTAAGTATTACAGAAAATTCTATGACGAAATAGAATTTCTGGATTACCTTATTGATGGTTGTTAAATGAGAATGATATACTTTTCTTCTTTAACTAATGATGTTCATTTTAACAGGTTTAATTCTAATTTACAGTAATATTATTTTGAAGAGAGTTTAAAAAGATAGTAATGAGACATTACAGTAAAAACATCAAACTCTGGAAGATGAGCTGTATAGCAATATTTATCTGGTTATCAGGAAATTTTCTTTATGCAGGTGATATTGAAATATTAAAAGAAGTATTAAAAGAAAATTATCTATCAATTGAAAATTTCAGGATGTATACTGATACAAGTTCTATCCCTAAACATCACAAACAACCTGATAGATGGTATTTGGTTGAGGAAGATAAAATTATTGCTCTGAGAATAAGCAAATCAGAATTAGAAAAGATAGTTGGATTGAATAAACTTAAAAACATAAAAGAACTTCATCTTTGTGATAATGCATTATTGAAAAAAATTGATATAACCGGGCTTGATAGGTTAGAGAAGTTAGACTTAAGTAAATGCAGTATAGAGGATTTAAAACTTTCAAATCTACAAGAGCTCAGAGAACTTGATCTTCATGATAACAAAACTTTAAAGAAGGTTGATTTAGTCGGGCTTGATAAGTTAGAGAGACTGAATTTGAGTTATTGTGGTTTAGAAAATTCAGGACTATTAAATCTACCAAAAGGGCTTAAAGAACTTAATCTTAATGATAACATAGCTTTAAAAAAAGTTGATCTTTTCGGGTTTGATAAATTAGAAATACTTGATTTGAGCTGGTGCGGATTAGAAAGCCTTGAATTATCAAACCTACCAAAAGGGCTTAAAAAACTTTTTCTTCGTGGAAACCGGGCTTTAAAAAAAGTTGATCTTTTCGGGTTTGATAATTTAGAAATACTGAATCTGAGTTATTGCGGTTTAGAAAACCTTGAATTATCAAACCTATCAAAAAATCTTAAAGAACTTGACATTTCCTGGAATATATTTTTAAAAAAGGCTGAGTTAAAGGGATTTAATAAGTTAGAAAAATTAAATCTGAGTAATTGCAGTATAGAGGAAATAAAATTTTTAAATATGCCAAAACTTAAAGAACTTGATCTTCATAACAACAAATATTTAAAAAGAATTGATATATCCGGGTTCGATAAGCTAAATAAGTTAGATTTAAGTGAGTGCAGTATAGAGGATTTAAAGCTTTCAAATCTGCCAGAGTTAATAGAACTTAATCTTAATTACAACAAAGCCTTAAAAAAGATTGATTTAACTGGATTTAATAAGTTAGAAAGTTTAGACTTAAGTGAATGTAGTATAGAAGAGTTAAAACTTTCAAACCTGCCTGAACTCAAAAAACTCTATCTTTATAATAACATGACTTTAAAGAGAATTGAATTGAGTGGATTTGATAAGTTGGAGAAGTTAGACATAAGCGAATGTGGTATAGAGAAGATAGCACTTTCAAACCTGCCTGAACTCAAAAAACTTTATCTTTATGACAACAAAAACTTAACAAAAGTCGAGTTAGAAGGATTTAGCAAGCTGGAGAAGTTAGATCTAAGCGAGTCCGGTATAGAGGAGATGAGGCTTTTAAATCTCCCGGAGCTTAGAGAACTTTACATTTACGATAATATAAATTTGAAAAAAATTGATTTAACCGGAATTGATAATTTAGAGAGATTGGATCTAAGTGGATGTAATGTAGAAATCTTAAACTTTTCAAATCTATCAGAACTTAGAGAACTTGACCTTTCTGAAAATAGACTTTTAAAAAATATTAACCTTACTGGAGTTGATAATTTAAAAAAACTGATTCTTTCATCGGAAGTAAAAGAAAAAGTTGTAATTTCAGGTTATTCTGGCAAGGTTGAATACAAATAATTGATAACCTATGGAATTATGAACAATAGGGATGTATAATTATGACAAACAAAAAAATAAAAGATGGAGAATTAGCCCTCTAAGAGGTCCAGAATATAGTGGTATTATATACTATTAAAAATTACAGCAAAGTCATAAAACTAAATCCTTCATATACTAATGATTACTGTAGCCGTTCAGATGTATACAGAGAACCTGGTAATTATTAAAAAGCAGATGAAGATTATAAAAGATGTAAGGAAAACTAAAAATTATTCTAATTTTTCAGTTTACAAATTACCCCTTTTATCTTAAACAACCGTTAAACAACCGCGTAGGTTATTTAATTATTTAACAAAAAATAAATGTTACTAAGTTATAATATCGTCTTGTTATAATTAATGTTACCATAACAGATTTCCTTTTTTAATAGTTTTTCCACGCTTTGAAGTATTCCTTTTTGCTTTAAATAATTTGTGTCTTTTATTATTTTCTTACTCCTGTTCTGCCATATTATTTTAAGTTTCTCATTTATATTTGATACTAACTCAAATGGATTTGTGTTATTTTTAAGTTAAACAATCTTAATAATATCTCTGTTATGTGGATATATCTCAAGCAATCTTTTTAAAGGTGTTTTTGGTTTATCATGGATTCTTTTATATCTCAAACCTACTCTTTTTATTTCTAACAGCTTAAACGAAGGCATAAAAAGATTAATAAAAAGCCTTAACTCATTTCTGTAAAGATTATTTAAAAGCTTTTTCGCCTTTTCCCATTCATGTCTATCCCACCATATGAGCTTTCTTATGTTACTGGAGTTCTTCTGCTCTATATACTTTTATACGGTCTTGTCCTTTTAAATAGTATGTTGCTGTTCTTGTGCATCTTAACAGCCATATCTAAAGCATCCTTTTTGGACTGTCTGTTTAATTTATGATATTCTGTTTTAAGTTTTTCAATATAATCCATACGAAAAGAATAATTAAAGTAATTATCCATAGATAATAACTAATTTGGATTAGGTTATTTTTGAGGCGATGTATAATATTCATAGTTAGATTATATTTGATTTGATGCGTCTTTTTGAGCTTATTTAAAAAAATACTATAATTTTCTTATTATGCAATGGATATTACAGATACCAGCATTATTTTTTTCTATTATTATACATGAGTTTGGACATGGTTATATGGCTTATAAAAGAGGTGATGATACCGCGTATTTAAGCGGAAGACTTACATTAAATCCTTTGCCTCATGTGGATATAATAGGAACTTTAATACTGCCTGCAATTTCACTTATTACTGGTGCCCCTCTTATAGGATGGGCAAAGCCGGTACCGGTAAACCCTTATAGAATGAATGATCCTTACAGAGATATGGTCTGGGTGGCTTCTTCCGGACCTATTTCCAATATTCTCCTTTCTTTGTTGTCTGTAAGCGTTTTAAATCTTATGTTCGTTTTGGGTTTGCATAAAATTATGTTTTTTCTTCCTTTGATATATATGTTTCAGTATATGGTTTATATAAATTTGATGTTGGGTTTTTTTAATCTTTTGCCGGTTTATCCTTTAGACGGAGGTCAGATAGTTTTAAATATCCTGCCTTATAAATACAGGGAAATTTACGAAAAGATTCTGCCCTACGGGATGTATATAGTGATATTTTTGGTAGTAAGCGGATTGATAAAATTCTGGATAATTTTTCCTACTAATTTGATGATTAAATTTTATAATTCCATAGGGCTTGTAATTTAAAGAGGTAAAAGATGGATAAAATAATAGTTTCCGGAATGAGACCGACTGGAAGACTTCACTTAGGAAATTACTGGGGAGCTTTGTACAATTATATCAAATTACAAAACGAATATAGATGTTATTTTTTTATAGCGGACCTTCATTCTCTTACCACATCTTCGGAAAATACCGCCCGTATATACGAAAATTCGATACTTATGATAGCGGATTGGCTTAGTTGCGGGGTGGACCATAAAAAAGCGGTAATATTCAGACAGTCAGATATAAAAGAGCACTCCGAGCTTCATCTGGTTTTATCTATGATTACTCCTCTTTCCTGGGTTTTAAGAAATCCGACTTTCAAAGAACAGCTTTTGGAGCTTTATTCGAGAAAATATAAAGGCCAGGAGGATAAGGCTAAAAAGGCGGAAGGACATATAGAAAAAATGGGAAATGTTTTCGATATGAACGAGGAAGAGCTAAACGCTCTTAACTCAGAATATGCAAATTACGGATTTTTGGGTTATCCCGTTCTTCAAAGCGCGGATATACTTTTATACGACGCGGATTATGTTCCGGTAGGCAAGGATCAGCTGGCTCATATAGAGATAACGAGAGAAATAGCCAGAAGATTTAATCATATGTTTTCAACGCAATTATTAAAAGAACCGAAACCTCTTTTGAGCGAAACTCCGGTTTTACCCGGATTGGACGGTAAAAAAATGTCCAAGTCTTACGGTAATACCATAGAGATAGGCGAAAACGGGGAGGCTTTAAATAGAAAAATAATGAGTATGTATACCGACCCTAATAAATTGAGAGCGACCGATAAAGGCAATCCCGACGGTTGCGTGGTTTTTGCTTTTCATAAAATTTACAACCCGGATTACTCTCAAAGGGAAAAGGAATGCAGAGAAGGAAGCATAGGTTGCGTTAAATGCAAAAAGCATTTGTTCGAGCTTTTAAACCCGGTTATGAAAGAGTTTTCGGATAAAAGAAACTATTACATCGACAACAAAAAAGAAATAGAGGGCATAATCGAAGAAGGCAATAAAAAAGCTAAAGAAAAAGCCTCTTTAAAAATGATAGATGTTCTTAAGGAGATAAAAATAAAATGAATTTAATGGATATACATTTGAATGTTTTTGAAGGGCCGCTGGATTTGCTTTTGTATCTGATAAAGAAAAATAATTTAGATATATACGACATACCTGTTTCCGAAATAACGGAGGAGTATTTGAAGTATCTGGATGTTATGAAGGAGCTTAATTTGGACATCGCGGGCGAGTTTCTGGTTATGGCTTCGACGCTTATGCAGATAAAAGCGAAAAGCCTTATGCCCAAAAAACCGGAAGAGGGGGAGGAAGGTCAGGACCCGAGGGAAGGTCTTGTAAGAATGCTTGAGGAGTATCAAAAATATAAAGCCGCTTCGGCGCTTTTGTCCGAAAGATTTAATAAATATAAGGATGTTTTTTATAGAGGCTCTCCGGTTTTTCAGGCTCAGGATAAACATCTGGACGTGGAGATGGTTTATTTAATAGACGCGGTAAAGAAAGCCTTTGAAAGAGTGGCTTTGAGAAGAGAAATAGAAGCCGAGGACGTTCCGATAGAATCGAGAATCGAAAAGATTTTAAAAGTTTTAACCGAAAAAAAATGGGTTTTGCTGGACGATATTTTCAAAGAGGAAACCAAAATAAGAGGAGTTATAACCTGTTTTCTGGCGCTTTTGGAGCTTGTAAAATTAAATAAAATAACAGTCACTCAGGACGACTCTTTTTCCGAGGTAAAAATTTATTTGATAGAATCGAAATCTTGAAGGCAGGAGAATTTATGGAAGAAAACGAATTAAAAAAAGTCATAGAAACGCTTCTTTTTATAACCGACGAACCTTTGACCGCCGAAAGAATAGCCAAAATATGCGAAGTAAAAGACGTTAAATATATATCGGAGAAGTTAGAAGAGCTTAAACATTCATACGATATGGAAGGCAAAGCCTTATCGATAATACAGGTGGCCGGAGGATGGCAGATGTCTACAAGGCCCGAGTATGGGATATGGGTCAGAAAGCTTTATAACTCAAGGCTTACATTGAGGCTTTCAAACGCCGCGCTTGAAGTTCTCTCGATAATAGCTTTTAAACAGCCCATTACCAAAGCCGAAATAGAGGCGATAAGGGGAGTGGATTCTTCCGGTCCGATAGACACCTTAATAGAAAGAAAACTGGTTACCAACATAGGAAGGAAAGAAACTCTCGGAAGACCCATAATGTACGGGACCACCGAAGAGTTTTTAAAACAGTTCGGATTAAATAGCTTAGAAGATCTTCCGGCTCTGGAAGGGCTTGTTTCCCAGGATGCGATAAAAAATATAGATGATAAAATAAAATCCGCCGAAAAAGAAAAAGCCGAAGATAACTCTAAAGAAAATTTGGAAAGCGTTGGCGAGCAAACCGTAGATGCGCAAAATTCCGCTTTAACAGAAGAAAAACAGAACAACTAATCTATGAATTCTCATTTAAGGAAAGACATACTTAGCTCCAACTGGGTCATAGTCTCAAACGATAGAGAGTTCAGGCCTAACGAATACAGAGCAAAAATCAAATGCCCTTTCTGCCCGGGCAATGAAAAAGAAACGCCGCCTGCTATATGCGAGTTAAAAGATTTGAAAGGATGGTATATAAGAGTTGTGCCGAATAAATATCCGGCTTTAACACTGGAAAATAAAAATTTTCAAGAGTCCGAAGGTTTAAATAGGAAATTTTACGTAAGAGGCAATCACGAGGTAATAATAGAAGATAGAAATCATTTTAAAAAAATAAACGAAATAAAACATTTAGACAAGGTTCTTGAAATATACGCTTTAAGAATGAAGGAGCTTTATTCTTTGAAAAATGTAAAGTATGTCATGTTGTTTAGAAATTACGGACAAAATGCGGGGGCGAGTTTAATTCATCCTCATTCGCAAATCATATCGATGCCTTTGCTTCCTTTGAGAGTTTCGGACGAGTTAAAACATTTTAAAACTTATCATTTAAAAAATAAAAAATGCGCTATGTGCGATATATTGTCAGACGAAAAAAAATTTAAAAAAAGAATCATATTTGAAAATTCGCATTTCGTGGCTTTTGCGCCTTTCGCTTCCAGATTTAATTTCGAGATATGGGTATCTCCGGTTAATCACGAGCCGGATTTTTACAAAGAGACCGAGTTTAAAAAACTTTCCGAAGCTTTGAAAAATGTTTTCTCAAAGCTTCACTATTCCATAAAAGATCTTTCTTATAATATGATAATTCATACCGCGCCGTCCGGAGAAAAAAAATTTCACTGGCATATAGAGATTTTGCCGAAAATCGCGATGCCCGCGGGATTTGAATGGGGTAGCGGATTCTATATAAATTCTCTTTCTCCCGAAAGAATTTCGGAAATTTTAAATAAGGGTATTAAGTTCAGGTATTAGGAGGTTGTTATGAAACTTGCGATCTGCGCAAGCGAGGCTTTTCCTTTCTGTAAGACCGGAGGTCTTGCGGATGTGGTCGGGGCGCTTTCTTCAAATCTTTCGAAATCAAACGAGGTGGAAAACGTGGTTCTTTTTTTGCCGAAATATAGGGATATAGGGAAAACCGCATTTTCTCCCAAAAAAATTACGGGTAATTTCATAATACCGGTATCCGATAGAAGGGAGACCGTTAATCTCTATCTTGTCGAGTGGGGGAGGGTTAAAGTTTATTTGGTAGATAACCCCAGATATTTCGACAGGCCCGGCCTTTATAGAACAAGTTCCGGAGAGTTTTCGGATAACGACGAAAGGTTCATATTTTTTCAAAGAGCGGTTTTAGAGGCTCTTAAATTTGTTGATTTTAAGCCGGATATAATATTCTGTCACGACTGGCAGACCGGGCTTATTCCCGCATATCTCAAAACGCTTTATTCCATAGACGCTTTTTTTGCGAGAACCAAAACGGTCTTTACAATTCATAACATAGCTTATCAAGGAATGTTCGGCAAAGAAACTTTTGTTAAGGCGGGTTTTTCCTGGTTCGATTTTACTCCCGATAAATTGGAATATTACGGCGGAATAAACTTTATGAAAGCGGGAATAAATTACGCGGATATAATAACCACGGTTAGCCCGAGCTATGCGAAAGAAATATGCGAAAACGCTCAGATAGCAAGAGGCCTCGAAGGAGTTTTGAATTTTAGAAAAAATTCTCTTTTCGGAATATTAAACGGAATAGACACCGAGGTCTGGGATCCCGCAACCGATACTTTCATATATAAAGGGTACGACCTTAAAACCTTCTGGAGAGGGAAACCTTATTGCAAAAAGATGTTTCAAAAAGAGATGGGATTAGAGCAGAATAAAAACAAGATACTGGCGGGATGCGTTTCCCGTTTGGACTGGCAAAAAGGCGTGGATATGATAGCGGATGTGGCCAACAGATTTTTAGATAAAATACAGTTTGCGGTTCTGGGTAGCGGAGATAAAGAAATAGCCGACAAATTAAGAGCCATAGCCTCGGCCCATCCTTCCGGTTTTGTTTTCATAGAAGAGTTTAACGAGGAATTGGCCCATAAAATATACGCTTCCTCCGATATATTTTTAATGCCTTCAAGATTTGAGCCATGCGGACTTTCTCAGATGATAGCTTCCAGATACGGCTCGATTGCCGTGGTCAGCAGAATAGGAGGGCTTAAGGATACCATATTTTATAACCCGGATAATCTTATAGAGTCGAACGGTTTTTCAATAGATCTTCCGACGCAATCTAATCTAAGCTCAATGTTAGGGCATATAATATCGGTTTATAATTCCAAGGAGATATGGAGCAATATAGTAAAAAACGCGATGAAGACCGATTTTTCCTGGAACAAATCGGTATCCGAGTATACGGCTCTTTTTAAAAAAATCGCCGGGATAAATAATAACTTGACATAAATCAAATTATCTATTATAATAGTATTGAGGGGAAGTTGTGGTATTATATGTTCTTTAAATTTTAGCGATAAGGTTTAGGTCCCTCACCCATAATATCGAATTTAATCCAGCGTTCGATGTGCACCCCCCTAAACCCCCAAAAACCCCAAAGTCCCAAATCCCCTAAACGCCTTCGAACGCTGGGTCCTTTAAAAATCTTGAAAAGAAATCAATTAAAATATAAAATTTAGATATATGAAAAGAGACGAGATTCTTTCCATGTTAGCCGATATACTTTCACGAATAATACACGATTACAATAACGTTATAGGCGCGGTGGAGGGGTATGCGACTCTGTTGAGCGCCGAAGTAAAAGATAGCGGAGCTATAGAAGATTTAAACGAGATACTAAACGTGGTTTCCAAAGCTTCAAAAATAAGAAACAAATTGGCTTTGTTTTATAGAAAAAACGTTTCCGGAAAGGAATACATGGATATTAACGATATAATAGTCCAAAAATCTTCGCATTACGAAAATAAATCGAATATAAAGGTTAATTTAGAACTTTCAAAAAACATTCCTTCCTTATACGCGAAAAACGACGAGATAGATTTGATGATAACAGAATTTTTTGAAAATGCGATTTATCATTCCAAAAAAGAAAATTTAGAAATATCCGTTAAAACTTATTCGATAGAAAACGATTTAATTTTAGAGTTTTCCGATAACGGAGCGGGGATAAAAGAAGAAAATTTGGATAAAGTATTTTTCCCTTTTTATACCACCGTGGAAAACAATATGAAAGACGGTTTGGGGCTTTCCTGGATCTGGGGAGTGTCGAGAAGACATAACGCCAAAGTGGAAGTCGAAAGCCGGGAAGGGGAGTATTTAAAATTTACGGTCAAATTTAAATTAAAATAATCAAGAGCAAACGGTTAGCGTTCTTATTATTAGTTCCAATCTCTCCAAATTGATCGGTTTTTTTATGTAATCTACCGCGCCTTTTTTAAGAAACTCTCTCGCCAGATCTTCGTCTTCGTTTCCGCTTATTACCACTATATGAGGTTTTTCGGTCCGCGTGTTTATTATTTCCAAAAATTCTTTGCCGTCCATTTCTGGCATAAATATATCCAGAAGAACCACGCAAATTTTTTTATTTTCTATATATGTAAGAGCTTCTCTGCCGTTTGAGGCGGAAATAGAGTCGAATCCTTTCGATTTTAAAAATTTGGATAAGAATCCTCTTATATACTCGTCGTCTACAACCATTATTAATGGTTTTGTTTCTTCGATTGTCTCTTTTCGTTTTTGCCCCGGCTTTTCTTCCGTTATAAGGCTTTCGATTTTGGCCATTATATTGGTAATACCTTCGGATTTGGATATAAACATGTTTGCGCCCATTTCCAGATAATGTTCTTTGGAAGGTTCGTCGTCGTAGCCGGTAAGTATTATTATTTTTATCGCTCTGGATATTTCTTTCACTTTTTTAAAAACGCTTTCTCCGGTCGCAAAAGGGAGGTTTCTATCCAATATTATAAGGTCGGGAATATTGTTTTTTATTAATAAAACGGCGTTAAGCCCGTCCGCCGCCGTAATTACGGTGTGCCCTTTAGATTTCAATAATCTTGAAAAGACGTCTCTTATATGAGGATCGTCGTCTATTAAAATTATTTTTGCCATCAATAAAATTATACAAATTTAATTTTGTTTTTATTAATTTTTTTTGTATAATTCTATAAATACGAAAGTTCACTTAAAATTTAATATCATGTTTTGCGGGCGTAGTTCAATGGTAGAACGAGACCTTGCCAAGGTCAAAACGTGGGTTCGATTCCCATCGCCCGCTTTTTCTACTTCGCTAAAGCTTCGTAGAAATTATAAGTTTCTGCGAAGTTGAAAACGTAGCGGAAGCTTTTCTAAGAAATGCGAATAGCATTTCGCGTAAATCGTAGTCCGCAGGCCGAATTGATCTATACAAAAGGCCGAGTGGACTTCGGTTAGAAGGATTGCTTTGGACACCGCGGCAAACGCAAAGCGTTATGCCGTAAGCGGCCCGCGAAAAAATGTTTTTTAAAAACAAGTTCTCTGAATTTTTAAAAACAAAAAATTTGAATAAATAAAAAAATAAAATCTTTTTTTCATTGGGAAAAAAAAGTGTTGACAAGGTTTTAAAAAATTTGATAAAATATTTTTATAAAGAAAGTTCTCTCTCAAAAATATCTTTAAGGTAGTATCAAAGAAAGATGTAAAAAAAAAGACTTGACAAGGTCTTATTAAAAATAATAAAATTTAAGTATGTTAAAAACCTGTTGTAAAAGACAGGGCAGATTTGTTCTCTCAAATTTTCGACCCGATAAAACGGGTCGTGTATGAGCAGGCACCCTCTTACTTCTTATATGGAAGGAAGAATGGGTGTTAACCTTGAATTGAATTAACGGTGTTTATAAAGAGCTTTATGTCAGATTCTCCAGATTTTTTTTTGGAGAGTTTGATCCTGGCTCAGAGTGAACGCTGGCGGCGTGCTTAACACATGCAAGTCGAGCGGTCTCACATGTCGTATCGTGAGATAGCGGCAGACGGGTGAGTAACACGTAAGCAATCTTCCCTCAAGAGGGGGATAACCCCGAGAAATCGGGGCTAATACCCCATATAATCCGAAAAAGGCATCTTTTTTGGATAAAAGACGCAAGTCGCTTGAGGAGGGGCTTGCGGCCTATCAGCTAGTTGGTGAGGTAACGGCTCACCAAGGCTATGACGGGTAGCTGGTCTGAAAGGACGGACAGCCACAGGGGCACTGAGACACGGGCCCCACTCCTACGGGAGGCAGCAGTGGGGAATTTTGGACAATGGGCGAAAGCCTGATCCAGCGACGCCGCGTGGAGGATGAAGGTTTTCGGATTGTAAACTCCTTTTGCAGGGGACGAATTCTGACAGTACCCTGCGAATAAGCACCGGCTAACTACGTGCCAGCAGCCGCGGTAATACGTAGGGTGCAA
>ERZ795060.3771-NODE-3771-length-13523-cov-3.353653_pt1 | contig 13523 bp, 12 predicted proteins | sample MGYA00375144_ERZ795060 | MGnify/ENA primary metagenome ERZ795060 (study PRJEB30189, sample SAMN05720157) | activated sludge metagenome | isolation source: anaerobic digester from wastewater treatment plant | place: Japan | collected 2015-05-15 ... | reverse complement strand
TTTGATCATATCAAAGACAGGGACGGTCGAGTGATCCTGCAGGCTCTTGAGCAGCCAAAGTCTGAGTGGGCATCTCCTCTCGATGCTTTCAAGGCAGCTTATGAGCACGAGCAGTTTATAACTGGTAAGATCAATGACCTTGTGAAGCTATCACGGGAAGAGAACGATAACGCAGCGTTCAGTATGCTCCAGTGGTTTGTTGAGGAGCAGGTGGAGGAAGAGGCGTCAGTATCCAAAGTGATACAGATGCTGAAATTGGCCGGTGACAACGGTTACGCTCTGTTGATGATCGACAAAGAACTGAGTATGCGTCAGCCTCCGGCGGCGACCCAGCAGCCTGCTGAAGGTGGAGAATAGGATTATCATTTAATCTTTATGTGGAAAAGGCCGGCAGTAGTAATGCTGCCGGCCTTTTTGTAATTGCTGGTTTATTTGGTGTTTAACCCTGCCGCTTGAGGATTTCACGGATACGCCGGTTCATTTCATCTTCCATTTCGTGGCGTATTCGATTCATCTCATGCTCCATTTCTTCGTGCATCCGCTGCATTTTATCCAGCAGGTCGAGGATAATCTCAACCCCAGCAAGGTTGACACCCATTTCCTGCGTCAGTCTCTGTATTTGCTGAAGCCGCTCGATATCAGCCTGAGAGTACAGCCGGTTTTTAGTGCCTGCACGTCTCGGGCGGATCAGTCCGAGCCGCTCATACATCCTCAGAGTCTGCGGATGCACTTCACAGAGCTTCGCGGCTACTCCTATCATATAGACTGGTTCGTCCTTGTCTATCGGCGGCATAGTATCACCTTCAAGTTACAAGTAGCGAGTGATGAATAATGAGTCACTCGTCGCTTACGCAATCTTATTTTCCGCCCTGCAGTTTAGCAAGCTCTGAAAGAAGCTCGCGTTCCCTGGTTGACAGTGTCTTAGGTACTGTAACCTTTACACGGGCGTAAAGATCGCCTTTTCCAGATCCACGAAGCCTGGGCATACCCTGGCCAGCGAGTCTGAAAGTTTGTCCTGTCGATGTGCCAGAAGGCACTTTCATATTAAGTTTGCCCGATAATGTCTGTACCTCAACCTCTCCGCCGAGTGCGGCGGTGGTATAAGGCACGGATATGTCAGTATAAAGGTCGTCTTCTCTTCTTTCGAACCTTGGATGCGGCCGCATTCTGACGATCAGGTAAAGATCGCCTCGCTCGGTGCCTCTTCCCGGTTCACCCTGGCCTGCAAGCCTGATCCGGGAGCCGTCTTTGACTCCCTGAGGTATTTTTACCTCTATTCTCCGTCCATCAATGTTAAAAGTCTTTGTTGCGCCCGAGAATGCTTCTTCGAGCGAGACTTCAATCTCGTATTCGACATCACGGCCTCTGGCTGGTGTCCAGGTTCGCCTGCGATCTTCTCTTGTTCTGGTCCCTGTTCGTCCCTGACCAAAGAGCATATCGAAAAGGTCGCCGAACCCGCCTTCAAACCCGCCCTGGCCCATGTCGAAGTTGAAACCCTGGAAGCCTTCTTCCCAACCAGGAGGCGGTGTCCCCGCTCCCGGCTGACCAGCCTGCTGCCAAAACTGACCGAACTGGTCGTATTTTTGCCGTTTGTCCTTGTCAGACAACACTTCGTAGGCTTCACTTATTTCTTTGAACTTTTCTTCTGCAGATTTATCTCCCGGATTTACATCCGGATGATACTTGCGCGCGAGCTTACGGTATGCCTGTTTGATTTCCTTCTCTGAGGCACCGCGTTCAACTCCCAGTATCTTGTAGTAGTCTTTATAACCTGCAGCCATTTACTTAGAAATAAGTTAACGGATATAAAGATGAGGTATGATCCGGGTTAGCCCGGTCATCATACCATCATCCTGTATGAAATTAGCCCTGATCACTGATCAGGTTTGCATAACTATTCTACGGTAACCTGAACCTTCTTAGGTTTGGTTTCTTCTGATTTCGGAACTGTTACTTCAAGTATTCCATCCCTGTAAGTTGCCTTCACATCCGCTGTGTTGATTGGGACGTTAATGGCAAATGTCCTGGCAAACGGACCGTAAGGCCGTTCAACACGGACATAGTTTATCTTTTCATCCTGATCAAACTTACGCTCTCCACGAATGGCGAGGGAATCCTGAGTAACCTCAATATCAATATCCTCACGCTTCATACCAGGAAGTTCGGCCCTGAGAACTATGTTGTTTTCATCCTCATAGGCATCTACTACCGGAGCCCAGGTTCGAGATGTACCTTCTCCATGGCCCATTCTCTCCTGGAATATTCGGTTGACCCGCTCCTGCAGGTCTTCCAGCTCTCTGAATGGATCCCAACGTGCAATTACCATCGATTCATCCCTCCTGTTGTTTGATTAAGCTGCGAGTGATTAGGAATGAGATGGACGATTGTCTCATCTCATTCCATTTTATTATTCAGCTTTGAATTCAGCGTCTATGACGCCTTCTTCTTCACTTTTCTGCTCTTCTTCGCCGGTTGCAGCACCGCCCGGAGCCTGCGCGCCAGTTTCCGCATACTGCTGTGAAGCCTGTTGATACAGCCGTTCGGACAGCTTGTAAGACTCCTGCTGTAGTTTCTCCGAGGCAGACCGGATAGCGGATGTATCGTTTGTGTTTAGCGCGTTTCTAAGTTCACTGATCGCACTTTCGATAGACGACCGCTCATCAGCCGGAACCTTATCTCCCAGTTCCTTCAGGTTCTTCTCAGTCAGGTAGATAAGCTGCTCAGCCTGATTGCGTGCTTCTGCAGCCTCTTTTGCCTTGCGGTCTTCTTCTGCGTGAGACTCAGCATCGCGTACCATCCGCTCAACATCTTCTTTACTCAACCTGGTTGAGCCAGTGATTGTAATAGACTGGCTGCGGCCTGTTGCCAGATCCTTGGCTGAGACGTTCACGATACCGTTAGCATCGATGTCGAACGCTACTTCGATCTGCGGGATTCCGCGAGGCGCAGGCGGGATGCCTACCAGGTGGAACCTGCCAAGGCTCTTGTTGTCCCGAGCCATTTCGCGCTCGCCCTGTAGAACATTAATCTCGACCTCAGACTGTCCATCTGCTGCGGTTGTGAATATCTGGCTCTTGCGAGTCGGGATAGTCGTGTTGCGCTCGATAAGTTTGGTCATGACTCCGCCGAGAGTCTCTACGCCAAGCGACAATGGTGTTACGTCGAGCAGAACGACATCTTTGACCTCTCCGCCAAGGACACCAGCCTGGATAGCTGCGCCGACTGCAACTACCTCATCCGGGTTGACGCCCTTGTTAGGCTCTTTACCGTTATTCAGCCGTTTCACAAGATCCTGGATCATCGGCATTCTGGTAGAACCGCCGACCAGGATGATTTCATCGATATCCTCAGGCTTGAGCTTTGCGTCTTCCATTGCCCGTTTGTAAGGTCCGACACAGCGTTCTACCAGGTCGTGTGTAAGCTCCTCGAATTTGGCCCTGGTGAGATTGATATCGAGGTGCTTAGGCCCTGCTGCGTCTGCTGTGATAAACGGCAGGTTGATATTCGTGCTGACAACGGTAGACAGCTCGATTTTTGCTTTTTCAGCAGCTTCTTTCAGCCTTTGCAGAGCCTGCCTGTCCTTGCGGAGATCGATTCCCTGATCCTTCTTGAACTCATCGGCTATGTAATCCACAATCCTCTGGTCCCAGTCATCGCCGCCCAGTTGGGTATCACCTGCTGTAGACTTGACTTCGAAGACTCCCTCGCCGACTTCGAGGATAGAAACATCAAACGTTCCGCCGCCCAGGTCCCAAACAAGGATAGTTTCGGAGCCTTTCTTGTCCAGTCCATAGGCAAGTGAAGCTGCTGTCGGTTCGTTTATGATTCTCAGGACGTTAAGCCCTGCGATTTCGCCGGCTGTTTTAGTTGCCGTTCTCTGAGCATCGTTGAAGTATGCTGGAACGGTGATGACTGCGCTTGTAACCGGCTCGCCAAGGTAGGCTTCAGCGTCAGTCTTAAGTTTCTGAAGGATCATCGCAGAAATTTCTTCTGGTGTATAACTTTTATTGTCGATTGTAGTGCGGTGATCCGTGCCCATTTGGCGTTTGATAGATGCAATGGTGCGGTCAGGGTTAAGAACGGCCTGACGTTTAGCTGCAACGCCAACCAGCCTCTCACCATTTTTTGTAAAGGCAACGACCGAAGGTGTAAGCCGGCTTCCCTCTGCATTCGGGATTACTGTCGGCTCGCCGCCCTCCATCACTGCAACCACTGAGTTCGTGGTTCCAAGGTCAATTCCTACGGTTTTGGCCACTTAAGTACACCTCCTGGAGTTGTGGTTACCCAAAAATCTGTTTATCAAAGCTATTATAGTATACCCTAAGTCAATAGTATATATACCACTTGAGTGTATTATTGTCAATTATTTTTGTGTAATCAAGAGCAACTTTTTTGCGTGATATATAAGAACAAGAGCTTGAAGTGATATCGTTTTACTACGGGATTTGGAGAATTGTGGATACAAAGGAGTCAGCAACGCCGGAAGAATGTGCAAAACCTGCCGCTCAGCCATACTTCATACTGCCTGATTCTGTGACGTGACACATACTTGGCGTGCAAGCATCCGAAAAATGTGATATACTCCAGACAAAGAATATAAGCCTGTGTAGTTCCTGAGTTGCTGATATGGCAGTACAGGTAATGAAGCGGGCTTTTTCTGTATGTGTATTACCAATATCAATAGAAAGGAGAGAGGTTTGATGGCTATTCTGATTAGGAAGATGGTTTTGGTTATGGTTGCTGTATTAGTGATTATAGCAACTCCTGCTTTTTCGGGCGTGACTGAGATAGTTTCCCTCTCATCTAGCGGAGAGCAGGGGAATAGCGGTAGCCACAATCCCTCCCTCAGCGCGGATGGAAGGTATGTAGCGTTCGAGTCCTATGCTACCAACCTCGTCCCAGACGATACAAATGGATGGGAAGATATCTTTGTTCGTGACAGGGGAGTGCCCGCACAACCAAAAGAGCTTGAAAATGATGTACCTGTTACTGTAGCGAATTACGCTGTAACGGGCGCCTTCCCTGGATTCTTCTACATAGAGAATATAGACCGCTCATCAGGTTTGAGAGTCATCTCATCAGCAGAAGTAGAAGTTGGAAAAGGGGTCCTGGTGACAGGTGTTATGACTACCGTATCAGGTGAAAGAGCCATAAATGAGACAAGTGTTGTGACATTGAGCGAACTCAACATCAAACCTGTTGGAATGAACAATCTCTGGCTAGGTGGTGGAGAAAGTGCATTGCAGCAGGGAGTTCTTGGTGGAAGCGGGCTGAATAACATTGGGCTGCTAGTTCGCACCTGCGGTAAGTTCACTTACATAGATGACGGCAGTGGCATCAACCTCAAGTGTATTGTCCCTGATGATGTAACCTTAGATGAGAATTGGACTTTCGTAGCTGTGACGGGCATTTCTTCATGCGAGATGGTCGGGGATGAACTGCACAGGTTGCTGCTAGTCCGTTCTCAATCGGACATAACAAGCTACTAATCTCGCTATGGCAGGCATAGTCGTCAGCAGACTGTGCCTGCCATTTACTTTTCGAGTCAGATGGAATGCCCATCGTCTGTTTTGATGAGCATAAGGCAGTGGAACCCTACAAGGTTCAATACGTAGAGTGGGTAACTGTCAGGACTGACGATAACCGTCATCCGCTTTCCTGAATCTGCCAGCGTCTTACCCGCCGTGGCCAGCGATGAGAGAATCGCTGAATCGATAAACGTCACATTGCGCAAGTCGACTTCTATATCATGGCCGGCAGAGATAGCCCTGTTGAGTGCCCAGGAAAGGTCGTCAGCCTTGGTCAGGTCCAGTTCTCCACTGCCTACTATTGTAGCAACACCAAAACCGCCCATCGATCTCAAATTTACTTCTTCTATCATAACTACAACCTACAACTCCCTGCATTTGTCTTCCAGCGCAAGCACGATGATGGCAGCATCGTCTTGAAGATTACCGCCGGTATGTGCTTTTGCTGCTTCCAGCAGTCCAGAAGCAATTTCATCGGCCGAATCAGTTGCATGTTCGGCCAGATATGCTGCTATGCCAGATTGACCAAAAAACTCACCCGAAGTTGTTCTTGCTTCGGATATACCGTCAGTTGTCATTACTATTCTGTCGCCAGGATCAAGTTCCAGAACAGCTTCTTTATATTCATACCCTCCCATAATGCCCAGTGCTCGTCCTGGGATTACCAGTGTGTCCGTTTTACCTGAAGCGCTTATACGGATCGCCGGTTCATGACCACCATTAGTGCAAATGAGAGTGCCTGAGTCTGCATCAAGGATAGCGAAGAATGCTGTAAGCATACCAAGATTCTCTCCATTTTCAACACTCAACACTTCATTAGCAAGAGAGAGTACTTTTCCAGGAGTTACATCAAGATAAGCATAGCTTCTAATGGCATATCTGGCTGCGGCTATCCTCATAGCAGCAAGCAGGCCTTTTCCGGCTACATCTCCTATCAGTATGCCTACCCTGTTTTTGCCCAACTGGAACACATCATAGAAATCTCCGCCTACTTCTGCCTCTTTAAGCGCAGATTCATAACGGACAGCTATGGAACAGCCCGGAACATTGCATTTGACATCCTTAGGAATAAGTGCCTGCTGCAGCATCTGGGCAATATTGCTATCGCGAACCATCTTTTCATCTTTAACCCGTTCCTGATCGACTTGTTCGCTTATATCTCTAAGAACATTGATGGCACCAATTACATTGTTTTGAGAATCCAACACAGGGGCAGAGCTAACGCTGAGAGCGATACGTTTGCCTGTTGGCCCAATCATTGTGAACCGTTTGTCTCTGACAATCTCTCCGTTAAGTGCACGATACGATGCTGTTTTTTCGATAGGAATAGGGCTGCCATCCATTTCCTCGAACTGGTATCTGGCAACCCATTCTGTAAGAGACCTGCCTGGTATCTCGCCGATTATTATTCTTCCAGCGTCGTTCATGAAGGTGATATGTCCCTCGCGGTCGAAGACCGTGACTCCATCTGCAATACTCGACAACACTGACTCCAGCTCAGCAGCCTTACGTTCGGCTTCAGCTCGAGTCTCAGACAATTGCTGCTGACTTTTACGAAGTTCGGTCTCGATTAGCTTGCGGTTGGTGATATCTGTCATACTGGATACAGCTCCGGTTATGTGACCATACGGATCAATGACCGGAGCACTATTCACCAGCACTGTGACCTCGCTTCCATCTTTCCGCCTTATGAGCATTTCAACATCTGATGTAGCCTCGCCATGAATCGAGCGTATAAGAGGCATTTCCTGTGGAGCAAAAGGTCTGCCATCAGCGTGCAAGACTTGGTAAGACCCAGGTTCGGGAGCACCTGCCTTGCCGGTTGCTTTTCCAAGTAGAATAGCCTCTGCGCCAGGGCTGAAGTAGGTGATTTCTTCTGTTTCAGCATCAGCAACCATTAACCCAATAGGCACGGTATTGACCACTGTCTGAAGTGTTGATTGTGCTTCAGCTTCGTGTCTGACCGACTCCCTGTGTGCAGTTGTGTAAGCCTGATCCAGGTCAGTGAGTGCCTTTTTGTCAGCAGAAGTCAATGCCTTCGGATCAAGAATAACCAGGTGGTAGTCTCCCGATGCCACGGCATCGGCCGCTTCTGTCACTGTACTCAGTGTTTTAATGCAGTAACCAGCCTCACTAAGTTCTTGTGCGGCTTCACTGTCGGCTTCTCCGACTATCAAAATACATTGTTCAGAATCCATGTCAGGTTAAAATTGATACACCAATCAATTGACCGAAGAACAACAATACTGTAATAATCAATAACAACAACCTGTATAGGTGTACCCTTAGTAAGTAAGTAACAAACGATAAATAGCTGAGTTATCCAATAATTATTGATGAGATAAATTCCGCAGCAAATAGGCACCTGATATTCGGATTATGACCGCTTATTTGGTTGCAGCAGAGCTTAGCAGAGTGGTATAATCTTGCCATTCCGAAGCAAGAACGGAGAACGTCAGTTGAAACTCTCGAAGGAAGAAGTAGCCCAAGTTGCTTTTTTGGCTCGGCTTGAGCTTTCAGAACAGGAAATCGATACTCTGGGAGGTCAGATTAACAGACTTCTCGAGAGCTTTGATCGGTTGCAGGAACTCGATACGGAAAATGTGGAGCCGACATCACACACAGTGCCGGTTCAGAATGTTTTCAGAGGGGATGTTTCACGTCCGTCTCTGACACCGGATGAGGTGCTGGCGAATGCTCCAGAGCGGGTAGATAATACCTTCGAAGTTCCCCGGATTGTTGAAACCTGATAGAAGTATTTTGTATAGCCGTAAAACAGCGGTAATGGATGGAAAATCGTAAATGGTAGATAAGCTGTACCAATTAACTGCTCATGAACTGCATGATCTGATCAGCAAGAAGGAAGTCAGTTGCCGAGATGTCACAGAATCGGTCCTCGATAGAATAAGAAGCGTCGATGATCGAGTGAAGTGCTACGTTACGGTAACTGATGAACTGGCACTTGCGCAGGCAGATAATGTCGATAAACAGATAGCTGCTGGCGAGCCTTTACTGCCGCTTGCCGGTATTCCGTTTGCATTGAAGGACAACATGTGCACTCGCGGGGTGCTTACTACCTGCTCATCGAAGATACTTCATAACTTCAAGCCTGTTTACGATGCAACAGTAGTCGAGCGTATTGTGAATAACGGCGGGGTGATTATCGGTAAAACGAACCTCGATGAGTTTGCAATGGGCTCGTCAACAGAAAACTCCGCATTTTTTACGACCAGAAACCCGTGGGATATTGACCGAGTGCCAGGAGGCTCGAGCGGTGGTTCGACAGCAGCTGTTGCAGCAGATGAGGCTGTTATAGCACTTGGTTCTGATACCGGCGGGTCTATCCGTCAGCCTGCCGCGTTCTGCGGAGTGGTGGGATTCAAGCCTACATACGGCAGAGTGTCTCGTTACGGCCTGATTGCGTTTGCGTCATCACTCGATCAGATAGGGCCGATAACAAAAGATGTGACAGATTGCGCTCTTGCGATGAACCTAATCGCAGGAAAGGACTTCTGTGATTCCACTTCACTCGATGTTCCGGTACCGGATTACACCAAATCGCTGATTCCCGATGCTAAAGGGATCAAAATCGGTGTGCCGACAGACTTTTTCGGCCAGGGAGTCGAGCCGGAGATTGTAAATTCGGTGATGAAGGCCGTTGAGGTGCTGAAAGACCTGGGCGCTGAGTATAAAGAGACTTCGATGAAGATGGTAGACTACGGACTACCGACTTATTACATCATCGCGCCTGCTGAGGCAAGTTCCAACCTGGCCCGTTATGATGGTGTTCGATTTGGGCTGCGCAGTGACGATTCAAAAGACCCGATTACGATGTTTCTAAAGACCCGCGAGGAAGGTTTTGGTCCCGAAGTCAAGCAGAGGATAATGATAGGCACGTACGCGCTTTCTGCAGGATATTATGATGCGTATTATCTGAAGGCGCAGAAGGTCAGGACGCTTATCAGGCAGGATTTCGAGAGGCTTTTCGAGGAATTCGATGTGCTGGTAGCGCCGACCTCTCCAACCGTTGCGTTCAAGGTTGGAGAGCGTGCTGCGGACCCATTCCAGATGAAACTTGCTGATGTTTTGACAATTCCAGCCAATATGGCAGGTATTCCGGCGATATCTATTCCCTGCGGGTATGCTGATGGATTGCCTATTGGGCTGCAGATAATAGGGAAGTCACTGGATGAAGCAACTATCCTGCGGGTTGCATACGCATTTGAGCAGGCTACGGACTACCACAAGCGGAAGCCGGAGATTTAGGGGGATCGGCACCGGTTTCGGGCTTTGATTGGTTCAATAGACCGGTGGATTGAATACAAGATGATAGAATACGAACCAGTAATAGGAATGGAAGTTCACTCGGAACTCTTGACGGAGAGCAAGATGTTCTGCGGCTGCAAAGTGGCGTTTGGCGGCGAGCCGAACACCAGATGCTGCCCGGTTTGTCTCGGTCTGCCGGGGTCGCTTCCGGTCGTTAACAAGCGTGCAGTTGAGTTCGTAGTGCGTACAGCGCTTGCGCTCAACTGTGAGATATCTCACCACAGCATCTTCCATAGAAAGAATTACTTCTATCCCGATCTTCCAAAAGGCTATCAGATATCTCAATATGGTGAGACGCCAATCGGGGTTAGGGGATATGTGGAAATCACGGTCAATGGGACTACCAAGCGGATAGGTATCCGCCGCGTCCATCTTGAAGAAGACACAGGCAAACTCCTGCATGTTGAGGGTGATAGAAGTCTTGTAGACTACAACAGAAGCGGTGTTCCGCTGATGGAGATAGTCACAGAGCATGATCCTGCAGCAGGTTTCGACCAGATCAACTCTGCAGATGAAGCAAGAGAATATCTGGTTAGGCTGCGGTCGATTTTGCTGTACCTCGGCGTTTCTGATGGGAAGATGGAAGAGGGGAGCCTCAGATGCGAGCCTAATATTTCCATCAGACCTAAAGGCAGCGGTGAGTTCGGAGTAAGGACTGAGATCAAGAACCTGAACAGCTTCAGGGCAGTGTATAACGGCGTCAAGTATGAAATAGAACGCCAGGAACGAGTGCTGAGAGAAGGCGGGACGGTTATCCATGAGACTCGCCGCTGGGATGAGCCTCGAAGCGTAACAGCCTCGATGCGCAGCAAGGAGCTTGAACAGGAGTACCGCTATTTCCCTGAGCCTGATCTGGTTCCTATGGTTTTTGAGCCTGAGTGGATAGAAGCGCAAAGACACTTGCTTCCAGAGCTTCCGCAAGAGAAAAAAGCCAGGTTTATGGCCGAATTTGGCCTTACTGCTTACGATGCCGGAGTATTGACTGATTCAAAAGCGTTGGCTGAGTTCTTCGAGAAGGCTGTAGAAGGCTACCATGATCCCAAGATCGTTGCAAACTGGACGATGGGAGAGTTCCTAAGGCTTGTAAACGCTGCTGGAATCGAGGTCGACCAGGTAAAAATCACGCCGGGGCATCTTGTGGATATGCTCAAGCTGATGGATAATGGAACCATCAGCGGGAAGATAGCTAAAACGGTCTTTACGGAGATGTTCGAGACCGGAAAACGTCCGGAAGAGATTGTCGAGGAAAAAGGTCTGGTGCAGATTACCGATGAGAGCGCTATCGAGTCGGCTATAGACCAGGTGTTGGCAGAAAATCCGAACGAAGTAGAGCGCTATAAGGCCGGAAAACAGGAGTTGTTGGGCTTCTTTGTCGGGCAGGTCATGCGGGCAACAAAGGGCAAGGCGAATCCGGGAGTCGTCAACAAGCTTTTGAGAGAGAAGCTGAGTTAAGTTTCTCTCCCGAGTGAGAGATTTTCTCACTTGGGAGAGATTTTCTCACTTGGGAGAGATTTTCTCACTTGGGAGGGATTCTTTCACTCGGGAGGGATTTGCAATCCCTCCCGGACATATTGCTGAGGGATCTGTAATCGGGATTGCAAATCCCTAATCCACTATTCCGGGCTAAATTGCAAATTCAGCCCGAGTGTGGAGCTTTTGAAAAAGAAACTGGGTTAAGTCCGGTCAGGTACGGAATCGAGGCCACGGGGATGACGACACTCAGGTTATTTGCTCTGGTAGCCGTGATTTTGGGCATTGCTGTAATCATACGAGCGTTTCAGGTGTCCAGAAGAGACTTTTGGCGGTACGTGAGAGGCGGCGCCGGAGTGATATGCCTGGGTTTAGGTCCACTGTTGATTTTTCGCATTCCACAATTGGGATTGGCGATGATATTGATTGGTGTGCTGCTTATATTCATGTCGCTCTGGATTTAACGAGAGTCGGCGTGGAACCATTACTGCAATGGAACGTCATGAGTATACAGCAGCATAAGTGTTGAGATTATTTATTATTTGAATATGATGAAACCGGCACTGTGCGTAAGGCCGGTTGTTGTAGATATATTGTAAGGAGCAAGATGTGGAGTCGATAGGGGAAATAATCAAGAAGCGGCGGAGTGAACGTGGATTGAGCCTTGCTGATGCTCATGAAGCTACGAAGATCACGATGCAGAATCTGGCTGCACTTGAAGAGGACAGGTTTGATGCATTTCCGAACCGTGTTTATGCGCGGGCGTTTCTACGGGACTACGCCAATTTCCTGGGGCTTGACAGCAATGACTTGCTGCAGCGTTACGAGACCGAATGGGGATCTCCTGCAGCAGTAGTAACAAAACGAAAGCCGAGAAGTTTTGCGGCTATTATTGTTTTCATTCTTCTGCTGGGGCTTGGAGGCGCTGGAGCGTATTATTATGCCACTGAGATTCTGCCAGGGAATGAAAGCACCAAACTGCAAATAACACCTGAACCTGAAAAACCTAAACCATCTCCCAAACCAAAACCGGAAAAGCCGGAGCCGACGACTCCAGTGACTGGTCTAAATGCGGAAGGTCAGCCTGAAACGACACCGACTACGGGTACTCCGGGCCAGTCTGGACAATCTGCGGCAAGCACAGATACTGATGCGACGACAACTACTAATACACCAGCCAAGCCTGCTGTTCCTCAGCAAGTCAAGGTTCATCTGCGTGCAACCGGAGATGCATGGGTCAAAGTCATGGTCGATGGTAAGGTCGAGTTGGAGAGGATACTCGTAGCTGGAGATGAATTTACAACAGCGGGGAAGAAGGTCTGGGTGCGAGTCGGCAGTGCAGGGAATATTCAGGTAAAGGTCAATGATAAATCTTATGGAGTATTCGGACCTCCTGGTAAGAAACTTAATAGAGAATGGACAGTTCCGTCTGCGCCGCCTCAGGGAACTAGTGCTACTACCAGATAACTTGAAGATATAGACAAACATGAGATAAATGCCCGGAGGATGTCTCCGGGCATGTTATAAACACCTCGATTGATAGTCTGCCTGTTTTTCTACTGCTTCTTAAGTGTTTAGCCATAAGCCTGCTTGCAATAGTCAACGCTATATCACACTCAGAATGTTTAAGCCACATGGAGTGCGGGAAAACAGATTGAGGGCAATAGATTGGTTGAATAATGCCAATCTATCTCGGTGACAAAGAGGTCTAACGCTCCTACTCGTTTCGAGGAGGTGTTACTGAATGGATGAGGAGATCCATGTTGAGCGTGAACAAGAGGCTGGCCGCAGAGGTGGTGCAGCAGCGGCCTATGCACCAGCAGGTGCAACAGGCGTAACGGCAGAACGTGCAGTTCCACTTTGGCAGATAGTCAGATGGGGAGCCATTTGGGCTGCATTATTCATCACGCTGGCGCTGCAGATCTGGCTGGTTGCAATAGGTTATGCAGTTGCAGCTCCGACTGCAGCAGAAGCAACGGAAGTATTCACTGGTTTGGGCCTCTGGATAGCAATAGCTAGCCTGATATCGCTCTTTATCGGTGGATACGCGGCTTCGCGGCTTGCTGGAGTTGTAGGCTACCTGAACGGAATGTGGCACGGAATAACCCTTTGGGGGTTTGTATTTTCCCTTGCCGCAATTCTGGGAGCGCTTGGAGTAGCAGGAATCTTTGGCGGTATTCTAGGCCCAGGTGGTGTAAC
>ERZ795060.3770-NODE-3770-length-13529-cov-36.459403_pt1 | contig 13529 bp, 6 predicted proteins | sample MGYA00375144_ERZ795060 | MGnify/ENA primary metagenome ERZ795060 (study PRJEB30189, sample SAMN05720157) | activated sludge metagenome | isolation source: anaerobic digester from wastewater treatment plant | place: Japan | collected 2015-05-15 ... | reverse complement strand
CAATTTCTTCATACCGACTTACTAACAAATTATTGTTGCAATTATTCTCTCCATATGTATACCTTGGTTGTAGCATTGTGCTCCTCCTGTAATAAATATTTTTGCTAAAGTCTTTATTATCTGGTAGGGGTACAATGCTTCTTTACAAGCATTTTTACACACTCTATGGGACAATACTTAGCAGAAAAATAAAGCTGCAGAACGATTTTCTTTTTTATCAATGTATTCAAATAATCTATTAAATATCTTTTTTCCAAATTTATCAATTGAATCTAGAAATATACTTTTATTTATTTTCGGTAAAGATGCGGAAGATTTTATACTGGTTCTAGTGATTTTGTCTCCACCTACTACGTAATCACATGAGAATATTTTCTCTCCATATTTAGTTAAAAAATAATTAAATTCAAGGCAATTGATATCGATACCTTTATTTCTTAAAAATTGGGAAGTTTGCCTAATTTCAGAAGAAATAGATTGTCCAATAATAACTAATTTTAATTATTTATTCCAAGATATATTTTCTACTTTTTCTTCTTTAAAATATTCATTGTAATATGATTCAAGTTCAATATCTTCTTCATAATAATTCTTAAATATTTCATTTAGTTGTTCATAATCAAGAGTTTCAACAAATGACGCATACTCTAATAATTGTGATAATGTTTCTCTGGGAGTTCTTCCTCTCATTAATTCTATTACTAAAGTATTACCACTTGTATCAATTTCAAGCAGGTCAATAAATGTATTAAAGTTTGTTGATATTTGTCTACCTATAATCATTACTCTAAGTGTTTTAAAGAAATAATCAGGATTTTTTTCCAGAATATTTTCAAGATCAGATTCCATGTTCATTTCTTGAAAAGATTCTTTTTCGTATGGAACAAGAAGTCCATTTTTATCAAGGGCAAATAGTCTTATATTATCTACATAAAATTAACGCCGACTTTCGCACGACTTTTGGCGGCTTAATGGTGTATAGCGGTTGTTATCTGACATGGCGTAGAGATTTTATCCCATTTTGCATTAAGAGAGAAATAAGCTATCATCCGAAGCACTTAAACCGCCATTACGCCAAACCGCTGTTGGGTGCTGTGCTTTTTTTGTCGTTGCGGTGCTATTCATTTGTGTTAATCCCATTTTTCTCTATTACTTTTATAATTTTAGTTTGTACTTTTTTGCCATCTGTCGCTGGTTTAATTTCGAACAAAACTTTTGTCCCAACTGTAATTTTCGAAATTGAATGAAAATTCGGATTTACTGAAAAATAATATTCTTTTCCGTTGCTTTTTATGAAACCATCTTTTCCTCGGTCGTTGTCGTGCAAAATTCTTACAATTTTTCCTTCATTATCGTTACTTGCCGTTGTTTTGGATTTGTCAAATGTCTTTGTCTCTGGTGCTTTGAAACTATCCCAATATTTTTGAAGTTCATTTTTAAGCGTCTTCAATTCTGTTTGGGGGATTTCTGAAAACGAAAACGTTCTCAGTTCGTCAACAAGCTTTTGTGGCAATTTCCATCCTTCAGATTGTCTAATAAGTTTCGATAGCGAAAAATGCTGAAACGATAGTTCTAATTTCTCTTGCTGTCTTAAGATTTTACCAAGTAAAAACAGTAAATCAACTTTAAATTCTAATGGTCCAAAATTATTCATTGCATCCATCGCTTGTTTTAGTGCAGATTCGATGTCCCCTTTTTCAAAATACAATTCAGCTAATTCTTTTTGAATAAACCATTCACGTTTCTTTTTAAGAATGGTTTGAAGCTCTTGAATTGCACCTTCTATGTTGCCTAAATTTCTTTTTGATAACGCAATTCGTCTTGCAAACCAAACATCATTTGAATAATGGAATTTTTTGATTTTTTCAAGTGCTTCCTTTGATAAGTCAAAACATTCTTGCCATTTTCCCAACTTGGTTAGAGCTTTTGTTTTGTAAGCATACCAATTTTCAAAATCGGAAGCCAATTCCGTATCTTTTAATTGTCCTTTTCGCTCAACCTTTATAGGTGAACTTGTTTTTGACAGTTTTTCTCTGTCTATTTTGTTGCAAAATTCATTTACTAATTTCCAATTCGGTGAAGGTTTTTTCTTTTCTAATTTTAAAACAATCGTAAAAAGGTTTGAAGAAAGTGTTTTAGTGAAATCGCTATTGAAAGAATTTAGAATTGGTATTAAAGTTTCAATTTTTTCTAGTAACTCACTTTTATTGAAGTCAAAATCTTCTACTTCGGTTTCTTCATCTTTTCCGTCAAAAAAATCATCTTCGAATGGCACATGTTCGTTGTATTCATTTTCGGCTTTATACTTTGCCCAAAGTAACCAGCCATAAGCAATTAAAACACGTTCTTTTTGTTGTTCGTTTATTTCAATTCCATATATGTTCAAAAAATGAAAACCTGCGTCGAAATGATTTGAAAATCTCAAACAAGAAATCATATCAGAAACGATATATTCATTGTTTCTGATTTGTTCTTTTGAAAAGAAAACTTTGTTTGCTCTAAAATAGGAGAGTGCTTCGGAAAATTTCTTTTCTTTTTTAAGCTTGGCAATTTGCTGACTAAATTCAAATAATGTAGGCATTAGCTTCCTTTTATTTGATTAAATAAATTTTGAATTTCAGCCCAAAAATCAATAGAGGTGCAAGAGGTTGGAATCAATGATGTAAAAAATCCGTCCCCGTCATAATACAAATCAGCTACAAGCATTTCCGTTCCGTTGTTAAATTGAATAGTGTCTTTGTAAGGAACTTGTATAATGTAACCAAAACCAATTTTCTTTGATTTTAGTTGTTGGTTTAACTGCTCGTATATTGCTCTTCGCCAATTACTTTGAATAAAAGCAAAGTCTGAAATTTGATTTTCCGATTTCAAAAGATTTAGAAGTTCTTCGCCAAATTTTTTTGGCGTTGATTTCATCAACGTAGGCATTTTAAATTGTCCTTTGTTGTTATAATAAATTGAAATGGTCGCAACTTCTCCCGAACGACCTTTTATTTCGTAAAGTTCTTGATAGTTTTTGTGGTCTATTTGGTTTATTGATAAATTATTTTGAGCAATTTTATTTTCAACAAACTTAAACAACTGCAACAAGGAAGATTTATTTTCAATGTCGGGAAATATGAACTTTTCAGATGTTGTTTTATTAAAGTTAGAAAGGTCAGCTGTTGTGTCTGCAACGTAAAATAATTCTTTTCCTTTTTTTATTCTTGGAACGGCTGGATTTATAGTCAATTTGAAAAACGGACTAATTGGCTCATAGTTTATCAAAGAAACCTTTTGCGTTGCTCTTATTAAACCTGTATAAATCCATTTGAAATAGTTTTCGTTTGTTTTTCCGCCAGTTGTTTTAACATTAAAATAAATTTCATTCCATTTATAAGACATTGATTTATGAACGGTCAAAGCCCAACCAAAGCGAAGTAGTGCTGAATTTTTGAATTTGTAATAATCTGAAGAGGGAATATTTCTTAATTGCTTTTGAAGTGCTTTTCTCAATTTCGTTATACCTGTCTTTTTTTTGTTTTCTTTTTTGGCTGTTTCATATTTGTCTATTAAATATTTTATCTCTTCATCTGCATGGTATTTACCGCTTTTGAAATTAGGAATTTCTTTTTCAGTAAGTTGATTGAGTAAGATGTTGAATGAAATTATTTCTTCGTTTGAAAGCTCGCCTTTATCACTTAAACGAAAATTCTCAAAACTTAAAACTGAAAGAATATGATTTGTTTCTATAAGTTGAATTTGAGTTTTACGAAAATATAAAGGTGTAAGAAGTTTCATGTCCTTTGTGATTAAGTCCGAAACACTCACAACTGTGCCGAATTGTCCATTGAATATTTTCTTAGGTTTAGAAAATGGATCGTTTTCATCTTCTACAAAAATATTGTTTTCAAATATCACAAGATCGCCTTTTGTTAATTCACTCCCATTTTTTAGTATGGAATTTTTTATCCAATAATTTAATTGCTGAGCATCAGAATTTGAGTAGCAAAGGATATGAAAATTGGGATTTGTATTTAATGATTTTTCAATTTCTTCTTTCAAATCTTCTTTTGATAAAGATCTGATGTTATCAGAAAAATTGAAAGAAAGAGTGTTAAATGATTGCTGACGAATACAATTAACTGGTTTGAGTGCTTCTGTGACTATAATTGATTTATTTACTTTGTCAACCAACTGAAATGACTTACATTTTAAGCCATATTTTTCATTCAAATAATCAGGATTTAATGATGATTCTTCTTTTTTGCCAAATGAAAGTTGGAAACTATCGCCTATGAAAACAATTTTTCTTTTACTATTTTTTAAGTCAGCAAACTCCAAAAAATCTTTAAGTAATTTACCTGAACCAAATATTAAATCAAAAGATTGATGATAATTGTCCGAAATCAAGTGTGATTCATCAACAATAAAAATAGCTTCTTCAGTGTCATCAGATTTTAGAAGTGGAACTATTTCTAAATTCGAAGATAATTCGTTTTCTTCTTCTTCTTCTTCTTCGTTTCCGACTGTTGAATTGCTGCCATATATGTAGGAGTAGATACTTTCAAATTCTAAGTTTGAACTTTTTAAAAGGTTATTTGAAATTCTGCCTGATAAAACAAAAAGTTTTACTTCCCTTATTTGATTATTAAAAGCAATGTCTTTAATGAACGGAATTAAATGCGTTTTCCCGCTTAACGAAGTTCCTTGAAGTATGAATATCCTTTCTTCTTCGGACTTAATAAAGTTTTCAATTTCTTTTAGTGCCAATTTTTGGTCAGGATAAAGGTTTTCAAAATCTAATTGAGTGTGATATGAAGTTAAATCGTTTACTTGGTCATATTTTTCGGAAGTGTCATAAATGTCTGCTTTGAAAAATTCTTTAAAAAGGTCAAACGATTCTTTTGTTAGTTTAACTTCTTTGTCAGAAATGTCGATAATGTCTTTTATTGTTTCAAGATAATTGCTCTTGTCAAAAATAAAAAAGTTTAATTCTTCTTTAGTCGGGATTTTGCCGACTAATTCAATAGGTTGCTGAAAACAAATTGCCTTAACTGTGTGTAAAGCATTAAACGAACTACCGTAAAGCGGTAGTTTCGCTTGTATGTGTCTTTCTACCACTTTGATAAAGCGTTTTTTTTGTTTTTTCAGTTGAAAGAACGGATTTATAGAATTTCCGCTTTTTATTGGCTCTCCGTTTTCGTTTGTCCAGATGCAAAATTCAAAATCAGATTTTGCGTTACTGGGTAATGTGATTTTACCACCAACATTTTTAAAGTCAATAATACAAACCGCTTTCGGTGTTACGAGTAAAGCGTCAATTTGTAGTCGGTTTTCTTCTTTACAATGAGGGTTTCCGATAAGTAACCCGTCATATGAATACTTGTCAAACATCTTTTTCAAATTGTCAGCAAACTCTCTGAAAAAAGTGTTTTCATAGTTTTTTGACGCTGTTCCTTTTCTTATTTCAAGCATTTCTCTCGTCTGTTATGTTTTGGTTACTGTGTAGTATTGTAGTATCTTTAGGGTTGCCAACTCCTTCATATCCGAACTACTTCGCTTTTTATCCATTTTTGGGAGTATATACGAAGTGTTGTGTATATACTCCATATAGAAATACTATTACACTTGTCAACCTCACCATGTTAAATCGTCCTGATTAAAGCTACATCATCCACCGTGCTGCAAATCTGCCTCAAATTTTTTGTACACGCAAGTGTGTAAATTTCCATTGTTTTACTTTACGCATTGCCCGGTCATTTCTGGACTTCGCTCACATTTGCTCACCTTCTATCAGATGCGTGGCAAAGCCGTGCCACATTTTTTGAATAAGCATATTTTTCACGTTTTTATATTTTTTCAAGCAATTTTTGGTAGTGTACCCTTAATTGTGTAAATTTTATAGTTGAACCAATGTAGTAGAAGTTGGGGAAGTGTTCAAGGAAATTATGGAAAACCCAGAAAAAATGTTTGAGATGTTTCAATTTGACATGCGTACGCTCTGTGAAATGGCGTTAGAAGGCCTTTGAAAGCTTGAACTTAGTCAATTTTTGGGGCGTGAAAAATAGCAGAGTATTGAACATAGCAATAACAAGAAGAATTATCGCAATGGAAGCTATCAACGTCAGTATACCGTAAAAAATATTGGGACGCTAAATATCCAGGTACCCCGTGATCGCAATGGCGAGTTTACCTCTAAGCTATTGCGAAAATATGAGAGGTATGACAAATCATTAGAGAAAGATATTGCGCTGATGTTTCTTTCTGGGCTTTCTACGAGGGGGATATCGCTGATATCGAAGACGTTGATAGGACGAAGCATTTCACCAACTGAAGTATCGAAAGTAAACAAGGAGCTTTTGACGGGAATAGAGGCATGGAGGATGCGGCCATTGGGAGGGCTTACCATCAAGTATATGTATATTGATGGTGTGAATTTCGCCATGAGAATAGACAAAAGCGTTGAAAAAGTGCCTATTTTAGTGGTAATAGGCGTCACAGATACCAATCATAAGGTATTTTTAACTCTTCAGCAGGGGGATAAAGAATCCGCATCAACATGGCGTGAAATTTTTAAAGATATGAAATCTCGGGGGCTGCGAAAAGAAACAATACAGTTGGGAATTATGGATGGGCTTACAGGACTGGAGAAGGTATTTAAGGAAGAGTTTCCTAATGCCAAGGTGCAGCGATGCCAGGTGCATGTCAGCCGCAATGTGTTGAGCAAAGTCACGCACAGCAAAAAACTTGAGGTAATGGACAAACTTCGAGATATTTTCTATGCATCATCGAAGAGTAAGGCAAAGGAACACTTTGAGAAGTTTGTTGAAGCGTATGAAGAGGTCTTTCCATCGGCAGTGAAATCGTTAAAAGATAGTATTGAATCGTGCCTTACGTTTTATGCGTTTCCGAAAGAAGAATGGATTAGTTTGCGCACGACGAATGTGATTGAGCGTGTACACAAGGAATTTAAACGTCGTACGAAGCCTATGGAAATACTTGCAGGAGAAGAATCGACATATAGAATATTGTGTTTTATTGCACTAAAATTGGAGTTAAACTGGAGGAAGGCTCCATTGGGCAAAAATAATTTGCCGATACTTGATAAATTTACAAAAAATAGTTGATTGTAACTTAAAAAGGCGTTAGTGATGATTATATATTGATTAAAGCAAATTGTATATAATTATTTTTTGGAGATTATATAATGTACACTTTGCCCCAAACCAATCATCCACAAATAAATGTATTAATTAAATTGTTTGAATCTGAATCACAGCCATTTAGAAAAATACACCGAATGATCGATTTATTTGAAACCATTATTAAAACTCATACTGCAAGTATAGTTTGCTGGTATCTTGATAGAGAAAATATATCAGATACAATCAGAAAGTTGCTGGCTGAAAGTTTGCAAACACCATCTCTTGGTACCTGGCAGTACTTTAGTGTGGAAACGATGAAAGAAATAAAAAAACAGCACTTAGGGTTGTTTGTTAAAGGTTTTGAAGAATATTTTAAAAAATGGAAAAAAGATGTAAATACGGTTATTGAAACTAGAAACAAATATGCACATGGTGCAACACCGCCTGATGATGTTTGTTTGAAAAAAATTAATGAGTTGATACCAATCCTTGACACTATGCTGAAGGCAGAGTGGCTTGCTTTAACAACTGTAGTAGCATTTTGGAAGATTGATGGAAAATTAACACCAATACTGGTGGAAGGAGCAACAAAGGAACTTTACCAGAATTTTGGCGTGTATAATATACAACAAGAAATAAATCCTAATGATGTGTACTTAGTGGGGAAGGAAGGTGTGCTGGTGCGATTGTTCCCATTAATGGTTGTGGATTTCGTAGATAATAATGAAAAAAAAGAAGTGTTGGGATTGTATTTTTTCAATGATTTACGGTCAAAACGAAAAGTATCACTGTTAAACTATCCCAATGCACTACATATCCGTAATGACAAAATCTATGAAACGTTTATAAAACGCATACCAGTGGATAGATGGTCCAGTAGTAATGTAGATGAATTTTCAATGAAAATTGAAGATTTAACTGTAAGTTTTAAGGGAAGAGAAGACAAGCTAAAGGAACTTAAAGAATACATAACAACAGATAAGCCACGACAGGTAATGGTTACAGGAGCACCAGGGGTGGGGAAATCAGCATTGATAGCACATATGATTAAGGATTTGTCAGGGATAGGAGGAGAACATTACAAAAAAGCCAAAGGTATAGTGATTGTTGAATATTTTATACAAAAAGGTACTCGTTATGCTGAAAGGAACTACTATCTTCAGTATATAAATCAGCGGCTGGAAAAAATATTTGGGACAGGCATAAAGATTGGAACAAAACCTGAGGAGATGGCGGATGGATTATACAAGAGGCTACAGAAAATATCACAGAAAATAAAGGAAGGATTTGTAAAGGATAAAGAACGCATCACTAAGCTGGTGCTGTGTATAGATGGTCTGGATGAGGCAAATGATCTTTTACCATATATACCTGTCGAACTGTATAATAATATAGTAACGATAGTAAGTAGCCGCCCTACACCACAGGCAGAGGAGCTATATTTGCAGCGTTTTGATAGGGAGGCACGGCGTAAAGTAGAGTTACATGGGTTGCAGCGGGAAGATATACGGGCATTATTATATGATGTGACCAACAAGTACCAGTTACAGGAAGAGTACGTTGAAGCAGTGTTGGAGCGTTCACAGGGAAATCCATTATATTTGAATCTTTTATGTGATGAGTTAATCGAAAAAAAAAGGGAAGCCAATGATGTATCAACATTGCCTGGCAGTATAAAAGAATTTTATAATGAGATATTACAGCGTTTAGGAAATGAAGCAGTGGAAATGTTATGGCTTTTAGCAGTTGCACGGGATTACATTACAGCAGTACAGGCAGGAGAGTTTTTAGGTATAGGAGTTTTAGAAGCAGAAAAGCGCATACATTCAGCAATGGAGGTGTTGAGTATAAATTCTAATAAAAGCTATGATGCGTACCAGTTATTTCACGATAGTCTTCGTGATTACTTGTGGGATAATTACCGTGCAATGTTGATAGTAATGGAAAAACGTATAGTGGAAACATGTACCAAGTGGAGAGAGTTAATTGGTAAAAAAGAAAAGAGAGAAATTCTGGAGTATATTTTGAAATATTACTGTACGCATTTAGAGCATTTGGGGGATTTAGAAGAAAAACCCAATTTGAAACCACCAGTGCGGTGGGATGCCAATGAGTACAGAAAGAAAGTATATGATCTAATACTTAATGAAGAATATAGGCAAATGCAGAAACAGTATCTGGTATCCAGGAATTACGCATTAGCAGATTTGGAACGTGTGGTACGCATGATAGTTAAAGATACAGCTGGTGAAGCTGGTGACATTATAGATGAAGATACCATACTAGCAACGGGGAATTTGCCAAAACTTGCGCAGATAGTGGTAACAGCAGCAAATGAAGCAAATGCAGCTTATAAGGATATTATTATAATGATATTGCAATATGCAAAACACGGTAAGATACAAGTTGCATTAGAATTGTTAGATATAATTACGGATGATAACCTATTATTATATATTTCAATACTATTGTTATGGATATTGGTTGATTTAAAAATAAATCAAGAAGAAAAGAAAAGGTTGATTACGCTGATTGTAAATAAAATAGATGAAACCGTAGTACCAGGTCATTTCTATAAAATCTCAAATTTGGATTATTTATTAGCTTATATCATTAACAAAATGTATTTACTTGGTTTAAATGTTGATTTTATAAGAAAAATTTGTGATAGTGAAGATATATATCATTGCTTAAATAAATTATTAACATTTAGGGATGTTGATTTCGAATTAGTATTTTCATTAATTGAAAATATGAGAATAGAAGCTTCGACTAGAAGTGTTGTTCAGATAATTACATCTTTTACAAATTCAAAGACATTGAATGAAACTGATAAATGCAAGATAAGCGAATATTTGAATAAGTTAAATAAAGTATATAATAATGCCTCTAAGACAAACACAAAATTAAATACGGGATTAATGATATCTAAACTTTTAATACTATTAGAGAAAAAAGATGAGGCGTTTGATTATTTTTTGAACTCAGTAGAATTGTTTTTAATAGATGGATTCAGTATTAAACTATTTAAATTGTTAATAAATGCATATACAGAGTTTGGAGAAAAAAAGTATTTAACAACATTAATAGATCAAATATTAAAAGTTAGTGAAAATGTTAGTGATACCTGGAAAAAAGGAGAGTTGTTAACAATCGCTTCTAAATTATTGATTCAAATAGGTGATAGAGCGAAAGCTGCAGCAATCATAGAGGAAACATTGTGTTTGGTAGAAAATATTGACTATGAAAATAATGAAAATGAACTATACTTTAATATATCCAATAAGGATATTATATTTAGAAAAAGAAATGAGGTATCTTTGGGAAATAGATATATAAAACATGTATATGAAAAAAATTTTTTAATTTGCACAATAGCAATATTATATAATGAATTAGGTTATGATGCTAAAGTTAATAAACTATTGATTAAAGCGATTGATTTAGCAAAATCTATAAATAATCTAAACAATAAAATAAGTTTAATGACAGATATATGCAAAGCTATTATAGAGATGAATAAATATGAATTTGTTGATGAAGTTGTTAATATTATTATCGATATTATAAAATCAGATTTTACAAAAGAAGAATTGCTTATTGAGGGCTTAATTGATGTTCTGGTGTCTACTGGTAATATAGAACGTGCTATTGATGTAATAAATAATATATGCATTAGTCACCAGGCTATCAATTTAGGAACTGTTCATCTTGCTTCATGGCTAGTTTCAAATGGAGATATTCAAAAAGCAAAAGAGGTAATAAGATATTGTCGCTATCCAGATGGTAGGGTAGAAACAATTAATTCACTTGTCCAAATAATTGCTAAAACCAGAAATAAAAATGAAGTAAAAAAAATATTAGAAGAAATTGATGATGATTTATATCATAATAGTTCAATTTTTTTAGAATTGATAAATATCATTGCTGAATGTTGTAAAAAGGATGATGCTATAGAATTAATTGAATATGTATATAATAAATCTTTTAATAAAATTTCTATAATTAAATATAGCACTAATGATAATATTACTAGTTGTTTGAGTAGAGGTTTATATAAGTTTTTTGATAATAAAAAGTTTGAAGGTGCAGGAATAGCACTATTAACAAATATACTAAAATACATCTTACTTGCAGAATTAATAGACATTACAATAGAACAAAATAATGGTTATTATGATAATAAGACAAGAAGGGAATTGTTGGCAAATCATTACAAAGATTTAGTCATGCACAATTTTGATGATTCAAATAAATTTGATGAAAAGTTATTAAAACTTTTGTCTGAATTAGATTTTATGGTTAATAAGCATTTTGATAGTATAGTAAAAATTTTAGATAAATATGAAAAAAGAGAAATCGTTAAAACGTTAGTGTTAGACCGAATTGCTTACATTAAAAAGGGTTACAATCCTGAAAAGTTAAAAATTAGTTATCTTACTGATGTTGCACATACAGTAGCTGATATTGATGAGATAGATATTTTACATGATCTTATTGATTATATAATGAATTTGATTAAACATGGCTATATAGATAAGTATAATAAACAGGAATTCTTGGTAGAAATTATACAATTGTATTCAAAAATTGGAGATTTTTTCTTAGCTTTACATACTTTAAAAAAATTAAAAGAAATTGGTGAGGATGATGATATATCTAAATTATTATATAGAAATAAAGCGATTAATAGTATCACACAATGTGAAATAAAAGATAAAGTTGATGAAATTTATGATGTATTAATTACTTGGGCTATGGAAATGCCTGATGAGGATAGCAGGCAAAGTTCTTTATTCCCAATAATTATTGGATTGGCAAAACTAAATAAATTTGAAAAATGCAAAGAGTTGCTACTCACACTAAATAATATAAATAGAGCAAAAGCGTTATTAAATATTTTTAATTTGTTTTATGATAAACATGAGAAAGAGAATGCTCAAATATTTTTAGACCAGGCAATTGAAGTTATAGAGAGTATAAATGTTAACGGTGAAATAGATTTGAAAAGTATTTATGTCTTGGCTATGCTTGCAGAAGCTTACCAGAAAATAGGAGATAATTTAAAGGCAATTCAATATATTGATAAAATGTATCAATATATTGAAAAAGTGAGGGTTTTTAAAAAAGAAGAAGATATAGTTAATATTTTATGTAAAAGTGCCAGTGTGCTTTCAGATAATAGTGTAAAGATGAAGTTATATGAACATGTTGTTAATATTATTGTTAATGATTGCGATAATGACAATTATGATAAACTAAATACGTTAAAAGAAGATGTTATACTTTCCATCGTAAAATCAGGAGTAAATTATTGGGAAATCATTGAAAATATTTATATAAAGAAAAAAAATGCAAAAATTGCATTCATACATAGTATTTTATCAGAATTTAGATATGGAATCAACTGTGAATATAAATCTTTGCCATTTATTATCCGCACATTATCGTGGATTCCTCTTGATAGTGTTGCAGCATATCAAGGTATTTACATGTTGCTACTAAATTTTGCATACCATGGATGGTTTGATACAGTAGCCAATATAGCCCTTATATGTCCACAATTGGGTTTGGCTGATATATTTGAAGAATACCGTAAGCCATTTTCGTATGACACGTTGGATGAATGGCTGGAAACAGTACCAAAAAAATCCTACCGTGAGCAGATACAGCTTTGGGCAAAATGGGTAAAAGAAGGGGAACTTACCAGAGGAGATTTTGAAGAAAAAGTACAGGAGTTGCTGAAATAACAAAGCAGGTACCGATTGTGTTCTTTTAATTTAATTTTTCCCAAGTGTAATTGTTGAGCAATTGGTTTTATTAAAAAAGTGATTACATTGCTTTGGAATTGAATTTAAAGGAAGATAAAAAAGCTTAGGGAGTTTGGCTTGGATATCTTTTGTTATTTGCAAAATGTTTATCTTGAGTTTTATAGTTGCCATTGAAAGCGTAATAGTAGCTATTAAAAGAAATAGAGTAATTACGTACTGAGATGAGAGAGTTGCAGTTAAAGCTGACCAGGGAATAGAACAGGAGCGATTAAAATTAATAAAAGAGATAGAGCAGGTGCGTGTTGAGGTGGAAAAGAGTAAGGTAAGTATATTGAAGTGGTTAATAGGGTTATTGTTAACACAGACGGTAACTATCATAGGTGTTATAGTAGGATTATTCCAGGCATTTAAGTAACACAGGAAGGTACATAAAACTGAACTAAAAAAATAAAAGCGAAAGGAAAAAAGAATTGACAAAGAAAAAGAGTGTGGTAAAAGTTAATTCACTTAGTAATCAATGGTACATGGTGAATAGATACTGCTAAGTTTGCAGTAAAAAGTAGAAAAAGTAACATTAGTGTTGTTTACTAATAGGTCTTTGAAAACAAAAAACGCATAAATGGCTAAAGAT
>ERZ795060.3765-NODE-3765-length-13547-cov-4.582642_pt1 | contig 13547 bp, 12 predicted proteins | sample MGYA00375144_ERZ795060 | MGnify/ENA primary metagenome ERZ795060 (study PRJEB30189, sample SAMN05720157) | activated sludge metagenome | isolation source: anaerobic digester from wastewater treatment plant | place: Japan | collected 2015-05-15 ... | reverse complement strand
GTAAAGAACTAAAAATCTTACATCCACTTCTGGATTCGTATATAACAAAAAGAGACATGATAAAACTTTCCAAAAAATATAATTTTAATTTAAAATATTGTCCTTCATCGGCATGCCTCGCTACGAGGGTACCAATGGGGACAAAAATAAAATTGAAATATTTAAAGATGATAGATTCTGCTGAAGATTTTCTATATAATAGTGGTATAATTTCTCCTCGAGTAAGGATTTATGGAGATAATGCCGGGATTGAAGTCCCACAAGCTGATTTTAAAAAAATTTTAAAAAATAAAGATAAGATTATAGAAAAATTACATCAAATAGGTTTTAAAAAAATTTTCCTTGATCTAAATGGCTATCGAAAAATTACAAAATAAAAAAAATTCTTTGAATTGCAAAATTTAATTTTAATTCCGAATTTTTGTAAAAAATCTAAATAAGAGTATTACGAAGTGCTAGGTAATTTTTATCTTTTTATTAGATAAATGTATTTCACTCCAATAGTGCAAATTTAAGCATTTTTTTTTGCTGTTTTATCATAAAAACGAGGTGTCGTATCAGATGAATAATACGGAAACTTGCTTCTGAGTTCAGATGACGCCCCCTCTGGAATATATTGCCAACGTTTATAAAGCCAGAGATATTGTTCGGGATATTCTCTGACTATATCTTCAGTCATTTTCATTATATCTTGAACAAGTTCTTCATCGGTCTTATAATCAATGACTTTTTTAGGTAATTCTTTTGAAAACATTTTGTAACCTTTCACATCACGTAAACATCCCCCAAGCGCAATATTAACTTTCATTTTTCGGGCAAAAAATGCTATCGCTCGACTCGTAGGTACAGGCAAACCAAAAAAGTTGACAAAAATCCCGCCATCTCTGACACGAGTATTCTGATCTATCAGGACAGCAAGGAAATACCCTTTCTTTAGTGTTTTTATCATCTCTTTTACAGCTCCTTTCTCAAAAATAACTTTATTTCCTGAACTGGTTCTTGAGTTTACTATTAGAGTATTTATGTAAGGATTATTCTGCGGTCTCACAAGGACGGCAAAAGGCAATTTTGCGGCAAAACTTATATTAAAGGCAGCAAGTTCCCAATTGCCTATATGAGGTGAAATCCATATCATCCCTCCCTCTTTCATCGATTTTCTTGTAAGTTCAACGCCTTCATCTGGATTCTTCATTATTGAATAAAGGTAACTCTGCCTACCCGAAAACCAAAATAACTCAATGACAGTTTTAGATATATTCTGAAGAGAAAGACGTGCTATTTTGCGAATTTCGCAATACGTTTTCTCAGGAAATGCAATTTTTATATTAGCAATACAAAGTTTTCTAAATGAGGGAATAAGGTATAATATTGTTCCGATAATTTCAGCAAAAAAAAGTAAAACATTAAGTGGAAAACAACGAATAGTATAGAAGAAAAATATTATTACTGAGTATTCTATTAAATATCTAATTTTCCTTAACTTCTTTTTCATCCCGTTAACTTTCCTAAAGTAAAAAAACAAGAACAGCTTAAACTATAATATAAAAAATATTTGCAGGAATTTATATTGATATTATCGAATTTCAATCCTTTATGTCAACTTACAAAACTTTGTTCATAATTTATTTTATCCTGAATATCTTATCTTGGATTTAACCAGCATGGAAAGGGAAAGCGAAGAAGAACACCGGTGGAGTAATTAATCCAAAAGCCCTTTCTCTTCAACTGCATACTCCGCAATAACTAAACACGTAACTTGCTATACATGCAAAGTTTGATTACTTGATTATGATCAGAGTAAAACGTGCTTTGCTTCCTCTAATTTAGCCTCAAAATATATCAATATTTTTTATTGATAAATCACAGAGCACAAGGTATAGCAAAAAGATAATTTCCTGAGCTCAAAATAGTTTATGAAATAAAGAGATAAAAAAGTGTAAAATCTTATATCAAAATGAACGATAAGATATTTTTGCAATTATTTTTTCTTAAACTATATTATTATTTTATTTCTTTAAGGAGAAAAAATAATGAAAAAGCTGATTGAAGCTGTTTTAATTCTTTTTGTAGTATTTTTGGTATCCTCATGTTCATCATATCGTTTAATAGCATACAAATATGATGATGTGGTAATGGCTGCCTCAGAAAAATTCAACGTAAATGAATGGACAGAATTTTATACTAAAAAAAGTTCTGCAAAAGAGAAACCTGGAAAAAAAGTAATATTTACTCATTACGATTGGAGTTATCACGATTATAAAATTATGTGTCAGGTTGAAATTTTAAATGAAAAAGGCATCGCAGAAGTCTATGTTTTTGTAAGAGATTGGAATAACTGGCTATCTCCACTAACTTATAATCCTTCATATGCAAGGAAAGTTCTTGATCTGTTAGAAAAAAGGATGCAAGATGGTACATGGTCACCGATGCCATGGTCAAAAGAGGAAATGCTAAGATAAAATGAAATTTCCATTTTCCAGTTTTTTGGGATTAAAAGCTTTAGTTGCATTCATCTTTTTCGTTGCGATTTTCGCAAATTCATGTAGTGTCAAAAATGAAAAAAATTCTCAGAAATTCCTGAAAGAAGCCTTTGATAGCTTATTGGGAAAAAATCCCGATTGGAAAAAAGCAAAACTTCTTGCGGCAAAGGCTGTAAAGGCCGAGCCTGGTAATTATCGCGCCATTTTATTGCTTGCCGCAGCTTATGAAAAAACTGGACAAACTGATGCTGCAATCGACGAATTAAAAAGAGCCGTAAAGATAGCCCCGAATTATTTTCTCTCACAATATACGCTCGGAAGACTCTATTTTGAAAAGGGACAATTTGACAATGCGCTTACTCATTTAATAAATGCTCATAACTTAAATTCTGAAAACAGCGAAACGTTATTTTATCTTGCAAGGACTTATCAGAAACTAAAACAAAATAAAAATGCACATAAAACATATATAGAATTATGCAAAAAGAACAATTTTAAAAAGAGGGTTGAACCATATAATGAACTTGGAACGATATATCTAATGGAAAAAGATTTGAATAACGCATTGAAGGCACTAATCTATGCATATCGCCTTGATAAAGAAAATTATAAGGTTATATGGAACTTAGCTGTTCTTTATGATTTTTATATCAAAAATCCTGCTTCGGCAATTGCTTTTTATGAACAATATCAACAAATAACATTAATAAATCCAGAGCTTGTTTCAAAAAGGGAATTTGCAAGAAAAAGAATCGCAGAATTATCTTATAGGTTAAAACAAAAATAAATCTCAAGAAAAATAAAATTAAGGAGAAGAAACTTGAAATATAAAGTATTTGTAGTAGGAGATAATATTGATACAGATCAAATAATTCCGGCACAGTATCTTAACCTCGTTCCAACAATACCTGAAGAATATGAAAAATTAGGTTCATATGCTCTTTGCGGTTTACCTGAATCCTATCCCCGTTTTATAAAAGAAGGAAATATGAAAACAGAATATGGAATAATAATAGCCGGGAAAAACTTCGGTTGTGGTTCAAGCAGAGAACATGCTCCAATTTGCTTAGGTGCCGCAGGATTAAAATATGTGGTATCCTCATCTTTTGCAAGAATATTTTTCAGAAATTGCATTTCTACAGGTGAAGTATTTCCAATAGAGTCTAAAAAAAATCTCGTTGAATATTTTAAAACCGGTGATTATGCGGAAATTTCAATCGAAAAAAGCTACATAAAAAATATTTCAAGTAAAGAAGTATTTGAACTAAAAGATCTCGGAGCTGTAAAAGATGTTATAGAAGCAGGTGGAATTTTTAATTACGCTAGAAAAAATAAAATGATATAAAAAGGAGAAAACAAATGAAAAAAATATCTTTCTATCTATTGATCCCCGCAATATTTTTCGGTCTAATTCTGAATCAAAAATTTTATGCGCAGGAAAAAAATCAAGTTTACAATGTAACTGAAACGGAAATAATTAAGTTTATAAAGTTCTTTCCGGAATTGAAAAATACCATTGAGAACAGTTCGGATGACGAAAACATTATTATGATGTCAATACAAAAAACCCCAATCACAAAATTAAATATGTTAGCTGTAAAAAATGGATTCAAGGATCACGCTGACCTTCTTAGAGTTTGCGGAGGGGCAATATTAGGTTATGCTATGATAAAAATGAAAGAGGCTGAGGAACAAATGAACCAAGAGTTAAATAGTCTAACTCCTGAAATGAAAGCGATGATAAAACCTCAACTTGACGCTATAAAATTACAGCTAAAAAAATACGAAAAACAAGTTTCAAATGAAACTATTAATGCAGTAAAAAAACACTATGAGGAAATGAATAAACTTTTTGAGTCAACCCCAGTAGAAAAAGAAGATTAAGGAAAAATTATGAAAAGAAAGATATATATATACGACACAACACTAAGGGATGGAACACAGACTGAAGGTATAAATTTCTCAGTTAATGATAAAATAAAAATAGCAGAGAAACTCGATTCAATGGGCATCTCATATATAGAAGGAGGCTGGCCAGGTTCCAATCCAAAGGACATGGAATTTTTTGAATCGGTAAAACAGAAAAAATTTAAAAATGCTAAAATCACAGCATTTGGAAGCACTAGACGGGCAAAAGTCCCGGTTGAACAAGATGAAAATATTCTGAAGTTACTTGAATCAGAAGCGCCTGTCACGACAATATTTGGTAAAGCATGGCTACTTCATGTTAACGAGGTTCTTCGTATAAGCCCTGAAAAAAATCTTGAAATAGTAGGAGATTCATGTGCCTATCTCAAAAATCATGGAAGAGAAGTAATATTTGATGCAGAACACTTCTTTGATGGTTTCATAGATAATAGAGAATTTGCAATAGATGTCCTTAAAAAAGCTTGTAAAAATGGAGCTTCAACAGTGGTCCTATGCGATACAAACGGAGGTACTCTTCCATCTAAAATAAAAGAAATATCTGAAATCGTCAGAAAAGCAATTCCTGAAAATGTAATACTTGGAATTCACTGCCACAATGATGGAGGAACTGCTGTGGCAAATTCTATATCTGCAATAGAAGCTGGGGCAACACATGTTCAGGGAACTATAAACGGCTTTGGTGAAAGATGCGGAAATGCTAACCTCTGCACTATAATCTGTGCACTCGAACTAAAATTAGGATTACACTGCATAGGAACTGAAAAATTAAAACATCTAAAAAATCTGAGCGACTTTGTTTTTGAGGTTGCAAATCTACCTCCTGATAAAAGACTACCTTATGTTGGTGAAAGTGCCTTTGCCCATAAAGGAGGAATGCATGTAAATGCCGTTAATAAAAATCCAAAAACTTTTGAACACATTGACCCAGAACTTGTAGGTAATAAGAGGCGAATCCTTATTTCTGACCTTTCTGGTAAAAGCAATATATTTATGAAAATTGCAGAACATAATTTAAATTTAAATGAGAAAAGCCCAGAAATTTCAGAAATTTTAATGACTCTAAAGAAAATGGAAAATGAAGGATATGAATTTGAAGCAGCAGATGCTTCATTCCATATACTAGCTCAAAAGGTACTAAAAAAACACAAGCCATTCTTTGAGTTAGACGGTTTCAGAGTCATAGTAGAAAAAAGGTCAAAAGGAGAAAAATGCATCTCTGAAGCGACAATAAAACTAAATGTGAAAGGAGAAAAAGAACTTACAGCTGCAGAAGGGGACGGTCCCGTAAATGCTCTCGATCATGCACTGAGAAAAGCCCTTATAAGATTCTATCCTGAAATAGAAAAAGTTCATCTCAGCGACTTTAAAGTAAGAATCATCGATGGAAAAGATGGCACAGCCTCAAAAATTAGAGTACTAATAGAATCATCTGACGGAAAAGAAAGTTGGGGAACTGTAGGTGTAAGTGAAAATATCATTGAAGCATCATGGGAAGCTCTGGTAGACTCTGTAGAATATCAATTGTTCAAAAAAAATAGAAAGAATTAGGAATTTGAAAACATCAATATTCTCTTCCAATCCTCCGGGAATTACAGAAATTCTTTCTCAAAAGAAAGCCTTTATTGCAGGAGCTGGAGGTCTCGGATCAAATCTCGCTATAATGTTAGCTCGAGCAGGTATCGGGACTCTTATAATTTGTGACTTCGATATTGTATTGGAATCTAATTTGAATCGACAAGCATATTTCCTCAATCAAATAAATAAAGCTAAAGTTGATTCACTTAAAGATAATATTTCAAACATAAATCCTTTTTGTAATGTTATAACTATAAGGGAAAAACTTAATAGTACAAACTTTTCAAAATTTATCCCCCAAAATATAAATATTGCATTTGAATGTTTTGACGATTCTTTAGCAAAATCGGAGATTTTCACATATTTCAGAAAAAATATGACATCCATTCCCCTTATTGTAGTTTCAGGTCTTGCAGGAATAGGACCTGCAAAAGATATAAAAATAAAAAAGCTCCATAATAATATCTGGCTTATAGGAGATGAAAAAAGTGAAGTGAATCAATCAACAGGAACAATATCAACTCGAGTTATGATTGCAGCATCTTTGCAAGCCCATGCTGGAATTAGAATTCTATTAGGTTACGAGCCATAAACAAATAAAAATTCATAATTTTAAGCTTAAGTATTTTTTCAATTCAATCACTCAAGGGAGTAAAAAAGATTACAATTATAGCAATTATAAAAATTTATGAATTCGATACAGTTCATTTTTCTTAACTTCTTGACTGGAAGCGGCAAAGAGTTTTGCTATTAATAGTGTACAGACTTGTGGAGAGAAGAAATTTCAGTAATTATTAGACTGAGAAGATTCTTTGACTTCACCGATCCATTATTACATTGGTCAAATACAAAATGCAGGTTTAAATCTTTGAGATAGAAAGAAATAATTTCATCCTTATTTTTTTCTTGATTTTTAATAATTTTGATTTAATTTCACAGGAAAAAAAACAATTATGTCTTTTCTTAATATTGAGAATAAAAAAATTCTAATATTCGGTATAGCTAATAAAAAAAGCGTTGCATTTCATATAGCAAAAATACTTTTAGATGAGGGGGCAAAGGTAATAGCTTCTGTCCAAAGCGAGCAGCATGCGGAGAATTTAAAGAGAATTCTACCTGACATACCTTATTTTATATGCGATTTTCGCAATGAAAAACAGATGGAGGAAATAGCCGAATTAATAGGCAAAAATTATAAACCTATTGATGGAATAGTTCATTCTGTGGCTTTTGCGAATTTCGCAAATGGGCTAAAACCTTTCCATGCAACCTCTAAAAAGGATTTCCTTGAAGCTGTCGAAATTTCATGTTGGTCTTTCATAAAGATAGCTGATCTCTATAAAGATTTTATGGCGCCTTGTTCCTCAATGCTAACTATCTCAATTTCGACAACGAAAATGGCTGCAGAGAACTACGGTTTTATGGCTCCAATAAAAGCGGCTCTTGATTCAAGCGTCTGTTTTCTGGCAAAATCTTTATCAGATCCCTATAAAATTAGAGTAAATGCTATTGGTGCCGGCTTACTGAAGACATCATCCTCAGCTGGAATTCCTGGCTATATTGAACCTTATCTTTTTGCGGAGAAGGTAACTCTGCGCAAAGAAAATCTCCATACGGAAGAAGTTGCCAGTGTGGCAGCATTTCTACTCAGTGAAAAAGCTTCTGGTATTAATGCTCAAACAGTTATTGTAGATGCTGGAATGTCTGTTAATTATTTTGATAAAGCCATTGTCAAGAAAGTCCTATCATGAAAAAAGAATTACCCTCTATCACATATTTATTAGATGAAATGAAAATATTTTTGGATGGAAAAACAGATAGAGAAATCGGTGATTTTTTGAAAAAGTTATTGAAAAATAAAATACCATCTATTAACAATAAAGAGCAAGCTGAGATTATAGAAAATTTTTTCTCTTATTTAAAGAAAAGTGATGATATTTTAGCATTCCCAGCATACGATTCAGGTGAATTCATTTATACAAGTGTGACTTCTCTTATGAAAGATGCTGAATTTTGCTCAAAACCCACAGAAGAAGAGTTAAATTGTGGAATCTTCATTATAGGAGATATCTTTGGAGTATTTGCAAATGAGAAGATTTCAGCTGAGAACTATAAGTTAATAATTGATAAAGAACGGGCTATCATAAAAAATGCAACCCAGATATCACTGCCTAAAAAGATTCTACAAAGCAAATTTCCATTTACCTACTTAACAAAAGAAAAAAAACAACTAAAAAAAATATATTCTTTCTCTATGAAGAGTTTCTACGAAAAAAATCTTTTAGATAAAGGTGATACTCTTTTATTCAAAGTCGAGGACTACGATAAAGGGATTTTCGGAGTAGAGGTTTTAAAGTCGATTGATAGAGTTAATTTTCAATTGAATAGAAAATGGATTACGGAACTTGAAGAAGCATTATACTGGATAGTTTTTGAAGCGTCAAATCATTTGAATTATAAAGATCAATTACTTCTTGCCTTTGCACAAAATAAAAACTTACTAAAGAATCCTACTTTAGGAATAGAAGAATTCATAAAAACAACAAACGAATTACAGTTAATCAGTTGTGCTGATAATTCAAAGATTTTTGCATTAAATGACATTTACAATCAAAAAAGTAACTCTCTCCCGGATGATATAATATCTATTTCCAAAGGACAAACCAAAAATCTTGATTTAATTTTTGAAGATATAAGACTCTATATGGACTCGAAACTATTAAAATCATATATGTATGATGCAATATTTAATTCTAAAAACCTTGATTCAGTTTATGAGAGAATACTGGCACTTGCAGGAGAACCCTTTGCAGATGAAGCACAGAAAATTTATTTTGAAATAATGATGGAAGAAATATGGGAAGAAGTTAGTGATTTAAAGTTAACTTTTGACAATAATATAAATAATATCCGCTCCAGGTTACTTTCAATAAACGACCACATCATAAAGTTCTATACCAATACTATTTCGGGAGAAAAAACATTTGAAAGTCTTGAAGAAAATTTATACAATGAATTAGTTGAATATGCAAGGCTTATCAAATCAACTCTTTTGCATATAGATTATTACAATCTAACACTCTCAGAAGAACAAATTCGATATATTCATGAGAAGATAAAAAAATTTCCCGAGCTAAAAATGAAATTCCAAGATGACAAGATGAATTAATATAACATTTTATGATTGTTCGAGATATATTATGAGAAACAAATTCTTGATATACACTGATCGAAACTTTCTTGCCCACTAATAATATCTATTTCGACACGAAGAAAAAAAATTGGAATATCCCTTCTATCAAGACGAGGTATTCTGACGGCGTCTTTTTCAGTAGTGATTACGGCTTTTGCTCCATATTTAATGGCTTTATTTATAAAATCAATAATTTCCTGTTGCTCAAATCTGTGATGATCGGCAAATCTTTCTCTATAAATAATTTCCGCCCCAAATTCATCTAAAAAATTTTCAAAACTCTCCGGATTTGCTATACCGCTTAATGCTGCTATTTTTGAATTCTTCAAATAATCAAGCTCTATCTTTTCGTCCGAGTTAAATACATCTTCAAGATAAAGAGGTTTGTGTCTGCATTCAATAATTTCAGCTTTCTTATTGTGTCTTCTTATAAAACGTTTTAGATGATTGATTTTATGACTCCCATCTGATTTTGTAAGAAAAATATAATTAGCACGTCTTATATTTTTTATCGGTTCCCTCAATAAGCCTCTTGGCAAAACGTGATGATTATCAAAGGGATCAGTTGAATCAATAAGGAGAATATTCAATCTCGGTTTGAGATCAAGATACTGAAAACCATCATCAAGAATTAAAGTATCAGTTTCAAAATCAGATATTGCATACCTGCCAGATTTTACTCTATCCTTATCTACAATTACAGCTACATCTTTAAGATTTGTCGCTAACATATATGGTTCATCACCTGCAGAAAGAGAATTGAGGAGAAGGTGTTTTCCGTCTGAAACTATACGTGGTGGAACCTCACTTTTCTTTGATTTAAACATAGCAATAATTTTTTCAGGAATGCTTCTATCTTTACTTCTGTATCCCCTGCTGAGAACAGCAACCTTTCTACCTTTTTGGGTTAACGTTTTTGCAAACTTTTCTACTACTGGTGTTTTTCCGGTACCGCCACAAGTAATGTTTCCTATACTCACCACCAAACAGCCTAATGCACGTGGACGAAATATTCTTTTATCGTAAAGCCATATTCTGAATTGAACTGCACGCCTGTATATTCTTGAAAATAGAAAGAGTAAGACTTTGACGAGTTTATCTTTCGAATCATTGCGCCTTTCTCTTATTATATCAAGAAAATATTGCTGTAGAAATTCTATTATATCTCTCAAATTAATCATTAAGAAATGGATTTCTAATTAGTTTTTTCTATCAGGAATTTTCTAAAATCTTGTATTTTTCAAGCATTCTGTCATAAATTGCTTTATTATTTAAGTTTGCCTTAAAAATTTTAATTGGTTTTGTAAAAGTCAATATCAAATTTGGGAAACTTTCAATTCCTGTTGCTGCCGCAGCTATGAGAGCTGAACCGAGAGCTGCAGAATCAGGAATCGCGATGCTTTCTACATCAGCAGAAAAAATATCTGCTACAGTCTGACATATTCCTGGACTTCTCGATCCGCCTCCTGTGATTTTTATCGTCTTGAAATTTTGCCCTATCCATAGGGAGTGTAGCCTCATAGCTAAGATCTGAGATTCTACAATTGCTCTAATAACAACATCTTTATTTGTTTTTCCTAAAATAAAATCTTCAGATCCTGAATATTTTACAATCGGATTTAATCTCAAAGGTGTTATCTCTGGAACAAAGTGAGGTAATAACAAATTATCAGAACCCGAACCCGGAATGGTATTTCTAAATGCGTCATTTCCAAAATAGTCCCAATCTACATTGAAATCATTCTTTATTTTTTCTCTTGCCAATGAACCATTTTTAAAGCAAATAAGACTCATATATCCTTCAACTGGATTTCCAAAGACGTGCCCACAGCCATCTGGATCTGTGTATGGCTTTTGCATTGAAGAGAAAAATGTATCACTTGTTCCAAGGCTTATTACTGCTGTGGATGCCAATGCGGCTCCCGTTCCAACAAGACTTGCCGGATTGTCCCCTGTCCAGGCAACTATTTTTGTATCGGGAGAAAAATTATACTTATAGAAATATGGATTAATATATCCTAATACGGTTGTGGTTTTTACGAGTGACGGTAATTTAGATTTCAGACCTGGAGCAATGGTATTACATATTTTTTCATCCCAATCAAGAGTTTCGAGGTCCATCATATTCATCCCAGCTCCATCACCATAATCTATAGGAGCGGATTTGCCAGCAAATACCGAAGCCATAAAAGAACTAACAAGATGAATTATCTTTGTTTTTTCATAATTTTCTGGCTCTTCCTGATAAAATTTCATTATCTGAGGGCCAGTAAATCTTTCTGTAGGAGCAGAACCCGTTTTTTGTCGAATCTTTTCTTTCCCTATTTTTTCTGATAAGATCTTACATTGAGCACTAGTAGAACTATCCATCCATATAGGAGAAGTTTTTCTCGAAAGGAGCGGAGCAATATTCTCATGTAATTGTTTATTCGTGTCCAGGGAAGAGATTTTTTTCTCAAAATTCGCGTTAAGATATACCGATCCATGCTGTTGACCGCAACCTGAAATTGCTTTAATTTTATTTAGAGGGACTGACTTTTCTTTTAGTCTTAGAAGTAGTATATCTAAGCCTTCAAGCCACATAAGAGGATTCGAATGTTTTACAAGGGGGTTATTATGCTGTATTACAGCTTCAGGACTGTTATACTTTGCTCCCAATTCCTGAGCAAAATTAACGGCTTCAGAGCATATTATTTCTCTTGAATTTACATCAATTATTACAGCTTTTATACTTTGAGTGCTGCTATCTATTCCCATAACTAAGCTCATTTTCACTCCTTTTTTTTGAATAATCCCCATAACTGATCATCTATAAAAAACGTTCCAATAAGATCAAATCCCCCTCTATAACGATCATGGATTTCAGCAATTTTTCCTTCGTCATTTTCCTCTGCGAATTTCGCAAATGTAAAGTTTTTCGTTTTTTCCATTCCATCTGAAAATATAATTGCAACAGATTCAGACAACTCACACAATCCTGATACGTGGAGTTTAGATCTTTTGCAAACATTTGCAATTATATCTGCTGCCGTTTTTGAGTCAAATAGAATATCATCAAATGGTATTTTTGTAATTTTCATAGGTAGAATTTTTCTCCTGGTTGTATTTCTGGAAATTTCATTTTTATTTCTAAGATATCATCAAGATCATAATATTTTGAAGGATCTAACTCAATTATACAATCGAGAGAACCATCTGATTTTCGTGGGATTTTCACCCCTGCTTTCTCGAGAAGTTTTGCGTCTTTTTCAGATAACATTTTTCTTGCGCTTTCCACGGAATCTACTCCAGTCGGGTTTTTTGTGGGGGAAAAAATTTCCTCTCTTATCCCTTCTAATATTATTGTTTTTTTTGCCAGTGGCAAACAGTCAAATATAAAAGTCTCCAATTTAACTGCGTTATTTTGATTAGGTTTGACCATTACGCCATATTCGTCTATAAAAGGAACTTTTTTATCTGCTCTATGCCATGGCAATTTTAACTGAGAACCAGGGGACGTTAATTTTTTTAAAAAATTTACACTGAAAATGTGAATTGCTGGGCTACCAGAAATAAATTTTAGTTTTCCATTTTCATCTTTTTGCAACGCAAGTTTTTCAGGAAGATCGCTATATTCGATTATATATAGTTTCCCGTTTGAAATACAGAAATTTCCAAGTTTTTCAAACGGACCTGTTTTTGGCAACATTCGTGAACTTACTTCCGATTGGTCTATTACATGTAAACCGATAAAGAGTGTATCTAAAATTGGAACGATAAGATTATCTATTTGAAAATAGGAAATAACTTCAATATTCCTATTGGAGAGAAATTCGAGCAATCCTGAATCATGTAAAGCTTTTATTGTTCCTCCATGGCCATTTGGGGAGAGAGAAATAGTATATTTTGAATCCATTAGAATCTTCCCGTCATAAGAAAACACAGGCATAGTTCCCTGAACAAAAAAATGGACGTTCTCTTTTTTCAATCCAAAAAAGTCATGTTTATTAAAAAAACTGACTGTTGTAGAATTATTTACAGGGCTTGTCATTATCAACCATTGAAATTCGACATTAAACTTACGTTGTGCGCCACGAATTTTTTCTGCAAAATATTGGAAAAATGATTTCCCTTTTATAGGTGTAATTGGATAAGTTCCTTTGGGACCATCAAACCTGAGCCTTGTCCCCTGCCCTCCTGCAACAGTAAGTAAGGCGACTTTACCTGCAGATATCAATGTCTTTGCAGTTTTTTCTGCAAGTGAATATTTTTCGAGTAATTCTTCATTATTTGGAGGGTATGGATAGTATGGAGCAGGTAGGAGATCTTTTGGAATAGGAATTTGTTTTTTTTCTAAGACATATTCCTTTATGAGCTCATTTATTTCACTC
>ERZ795060.3763-NODE-3763-length-13550-cov-4.383920_pt1 | contig 13550 bp, 15 predicted proteins | sample MGYA00375144_ERZ795060 | MGnify/ENA primary metagenome ERZ795060 (study PRJEB30189, sample SAMN05720157) | activated sludge metagenome | isolation source: anaerobic digester from wastewater treatment plant | place: Japan | collected 2015-05-15 ... | reverse complement strand
CTCGATCTCCTTCGCGCCCGAGGGCGAGGGCTCGCAGGCCAAGTGGCTGAACGACGACACGCGCCACATGCTGGCCGAACTGAATCCGAAGCCCGACCAGGTGACGATCGCCATCAACACCAACCAGATGAACGTGTGCGAACTGCTGACGGCGGACGACGTCGCCGGCACCTCGCTGGCGCTGCCCGCCTACCAGGACGCCTACCGCGAGATGTGGATCCCCTCGGGCCCGGACTTCGTGGCCGAGCACCTGAAGCGGCTGCAGGCGCGCGGCATCCAGCCGCACTTCATGCTCGGCGATGCCGGCCAGCTGGAGACGGTCGAGCGGCTGATCCGCCGCGGCGTGTACACCGGCCCGCTGGTGCTGAACTGGGTGGGCATCGGCGGCGGCGCCGACGGCCCGAACCCGGTCAACATGATGGAGTTCATCCGCCGCGTGCCCGCCGGCGCGGTGCTGACCATCGAATCGCTGATGCGCAACGTGCTGCCGCTGAACACCATGGCCATCGCGATGGGCCTGCACGTGCGCGTGGGCATCGAGGACAACCTGTGGGGCCGCAAAGGCGAGCGCATGAGCAGCGTGAGCCAAGTCGAGCAGATGGTGCGCATCGCGCGCGAGCTGCACCGCGACGTCGCCGGCGGCGCACAGGCCAGGCAGATCTACCGCATCGGCACGCATTACGGCTCGGCCGACCAGACGCTGGCCCAGCTCGGCTGGGCACCCAACCGCAGGGCCGGCGAGCGCGGCGCGCCGCTGCGCCAGGCGGCCTGAAAGCACCGCGCGCGACCACCCCAGGAGACGACGATGCGCTGGAAACAAAGTCCGCACGCGATGCTGATCGCGCTGCTGGCGGTCCATGTGATCGCCCATATCGACCGCAACATGCTGCTCGGCTTCTCGCCGCAGATCACCCAGGACCTGGCGATCGGCAACGCGCAGTACGGCTTCCTGGCCGGCGCGGTGTGGGTGCTGAGCTTCGGCTTCATGGCGGTGTTCCTGGGCAGCCTGGCCGACCGCTTCAGCCGCACCCGGGTGATCGCCGCCGGCATCCTGGTCTGGAGCCTGTGCACCGCGGCGTCGGGCGCGGCGCACAGCTTCGGCCAGATGGTCGCGGCGCGCTTGTTCGTCGCCTCGGGCGAGGCGGCACTGGTGCCGGCCGCGGTGTCGCTGCTGATGGAGCTGTTCAAGGCACGCCGCGCCGGCACCGCGGTCGGCGTGTTCTTCATGGGCATCCCGATCGGCCTGGGCCTGGCCTTCGTGCTCGCCGGCACGGTGGGCGCGACGCTCGGCTGGCGCGGCAGCTTCTACGCGCTGGGGGTGATCGGCGTCGTGCTCGGCCTGCCCGCGCTGCTGTTGCAGGACAACCGCGCCCAGCTGGGCGAGGCCGAACGCGGTGCGCCCTTCGGCCAGCAGTTGCGCAACGTCATCGGGTTGCTGCGCGGCAATTCGACCGTGGCCAACACGGTGGCCGGTTTCGTGCTCGTGCACCTGGCATTCGTCGGCGTGGCCTTCGCCCAGCTGTGGCTGGTGCGCGAGCGCGGCCTGGACGCGGCGGCGATGGCGCAGAAGATCGGCCTGGTCGGCATCGTCTTCGGCGTGCTCGGCTCGGTGGTCGGCGGCGTGTTGGGCGACCGCGTGGCCCGGCGGCTGCCCGGCGGGCATGCCGGCTTCGTCGTGCTGCTGATCCTGGTGTGCGGCCCGCTGATGGTGGCCTACCGCTTTGCCGACCCGGGCACGGCGCTGTTCTACGTCGGCATGTGCGCGGGCTTCTTTTTGCCGCTGGCCACCTACGGGCCGTCGCTGGCGCTGATCCAGGGCTTGACCCCCGACGCGATGCGCTCCACCGTCACCGGCATCACGATGCTGCTGATCAACGTGTTCGCCATCGCCATCGGCAACCTGGCGGTCGGCGCGGTGAGCGACCGCCTGGCCGCGGCTGGTGCGGGCCATGCGCTGACCTGGGTGCTGCTGGCCACCGACCTGCTGGTGATTGCCGCCGCGCTGTTCTACGCGCTGGCGGCACGCGGGCCGCGCGTCGCGGCGGCGCCCAAGGGCGTGGTGGCCCATTGACGCCGCGATCGACACCCACCGGCTGCGCATGGCGCCGCACCATGGAGCCAGCGGGGCCCGAACGCCGCGTGCCGATGCCCCCATGGCACGGGCCGGCGCGCACCGCCTCGGCGCGCGCCGCAACGGCCGCAACGGCCGCAACGGCCGCAACGGCGATACTCGCGGCGACCGGGCGCTGATGCACGGCGCAAGGTGGCAGATGGCGATGGCGGGTCGTTCGCACGACGCTTGGACGGCACCGCGCAGCCCGGCGCGGCGCGGCGCGCTGCGCGCCGGCGCCAGCGCGCTGCTCGCCGCCCTCGGCGCCGGCCTTGCGCCGGCCGCGCGGGCGCAAGGCGCGATCAGGCGCGTGCTGATCGTGCACTCCTTCGGCCGCGACATCGCGCCCTACGACGCCGTGATCGCCGTGTTCAGGCGCGAGCTGGCCACACGTGCGGCCGAACCGGTGGTGTTCCTCGAAGCCGCGCTCGACGCCGGGCGCGCGATCGACGCCGGCGAGGAGGCCGCCTTCGTCAACTACCTGAATGCGCGCTTCGCCCGCCCGGCGCCGGACCTGATCGTCGGCTCCGGCGCACCCGCCGGGCACTTCCTGGCGCGCCACCGCGATGCGGTTTTTCCCGGTGTGCCGATGCTGCTGACGGCGATCGACACGCGCAACGTGCAGGCCACCGCGCTGGCGCCCGGCGACGCCGTGGTGGCCACCACGCTGGACCTGCCGCGCGCCTTCGCTGCCGTGCTGCAGGTGCTGCCGCGCACCAGCACGATCGCCGTGGTGCTGGGCGCCACGCCGCTCGAGCGCTTCTGGCGCAGCGAGACCGAACGCGAAACGGCCTTCCTCGCCGAGCGCGTGAAGTTCGTCTGGTTCGACGATCTGTCGCTGGCGCAGATGAAGCAGCGTGTGGCTGCGCTGCCGCCGCACAGCGCGGTGTTCTACGGCCAACTGGTGCTCGACGCCGCCGGCGTGCCGCACGAGCGGCTGGAAGCGCTGGCCGAACTGAAACAGGTGTCGAACGCGCCGATCTTCTCGCTGTTCGAAAACGAGCTGGGCCGCGGCGTGATCGGCGGCACCTACCTGTCGCAGTCGCGCGCCGGCCATGCCGCGGCGCTGGCGGCGCTGCGCATGTGGGCGGCGCCACGGCTGGCGCCCGCCTTCGTCGAGACCATCACCATGCAGGGCCCGGCCTACGACTGGCGCGAACTGCAGCACTGGGGCATCGCCGAATCGCGGCTGCCGCCCGGCAGCGAGCTGCGCTACCGGCCGCGTTCACCGTGGATCGAATACCGCCGCGAACTCGCCACCGTGGCCTCGGTGATCGCCGCACAGGCCGCGCTGATCGCCGCGCTGCTGGTGCAGCGCAAGCGCCGCCAGCGCGCCGAACGCGAGGCGCATACGCTGGGCGGGCGGCTGATCACCGCCTACGAGGACGAGGGCCGGCGGCTGGCGCGCGAGCTGCACGACGACATCACGCAGCGCCTGGCCGGCGTGGCCATGGAAACCGCCACGCTGGGCCGCATTGCCGAGCCGGCGGCGCGCGCCGCGGCCGAACAGGCGATCGGCGGCGAGTTGGCCGCGCTCAGCCGCGACGTGCACGCGCTGGCCTACCGGCTGCACCCCTCGGTGATCGACGACCTGGGGCTGGCCGAAGCGCTGCGCAGCGAATGCGAGCGCGCGGCGCGGCGCGGCGCGATCGAGGTCGGCTTCGACGGCGATGCCGCCAATGGCACCGAGCGCGGCGAGCGCGCGCTGTGCCTGTTCCGCGTCGCGCAGGAGGCCTTGCGCAACGCCATGCGCCACGCGCAGGCCAGGCAGGTGCGCGTGCGGCTGCGGCACGAAGCGGGCGGCATCGCGGTGAGCGTGGCCGACGACGGCATCGGCTTCGACGCCGCCGCCCAGCGCGAGCGCGCGTCGCTCGGGCTGGCCAGCATGCACGAACGTGTGGCGCTGCTGGGCGGGCGGCTCGACATCCGCAGCCGGCGCGGCGAAGGCACGAGCGTGCACGCCTGGTTGCCGGCGCAGCCGGCGGCACCGCTGGAGCCGGCGGCATGACGCGCCCGCGCCTGCTGCTGGCCGACGACCACCGCATCGTCGCCGCCGGCCTCGAGGCCTTGCTCGCGCCCGGCTACGAGCTGGTCGGCCGCGCGCCCGACGGCGGCTCGCTGCTGGCGCTGGCGCGGCAGCTGCAAGCCGACTTCATCGTCGCCGACATCTCGATGCCGGGCCTGAACGGCATCGACGCGCTGCGGCAGATGCGCCGCGAAGGGCTGGACGTGCCGGTGATCTTCCTGACCATGCACACCGAGCCCGCCTACGCGCGGCGCGCGCTCGAAGCCGGCGCCGCCGGCTACGTGCTCAAGCACGCGGCGCCGCGGGAACTGCTGCAGGCGCTGCAGGCCGCCGCGCAGGGCGGCGTCTACATCAGCCGCGAGATCGCCGCCGAGGTGCTGGGCGGCCTGCACCACCGCCCCGAGCGCGACCCGGCGTCGGGCCTGACGCCGCGCCAGCGCGAAATCATCGTGCTGCTCGTCGAAGGCCGCTCGGCCAAGGAGATCGCGCGGTTGCTCGACATCTCGCACCGCACCGTCGAGTACCACAAATACCAGGCGATGGAGGCGCTCGGGGCAGCGACCAACGCCGAGCTGATCCAGCTCGCGATCCGGCTCGGCATCGCCGCGGCTTGAGCGCCGCCGCGCCCGCTACGGGTGGCCTCGTAGTCTTACGAGGTGACGCGCGCTGCCGCGGCGCGGACGATCGCTGCCCAGCCGGCCGCGACAGGCCTGCACCCGATCGACCCCCCTGGAGGATTCCATGTACTTCACCGACGATTCGCTGTTCCCCGAGAACATGCAGCCGACGATCATCACCGCCGCGCCCTACGGCCCCGAGTGGCTGCCCGGCGATGTAGCCGAGCTGCCGGTCAGCTTCGAGCAGCAGGTGCAGGCCGCGGTCGACTGCTGGAACGCCGGCGCGACGATGCTGCACTTCCACGTGCGCGACCCGAAGACCGGCGAGGGCTCCAGCAATTTCGACCAGTACAACGAGATGCTCGCCCGCATCCGCCACGCGGTGCCGAAGATGATCATCCAGGTCGGCGGCTCGATTTCGTTCGCGCCGCACACCGAGGGCGCCAAGGCCAAGTGGCTGGACTACGACACGCGCCACATGTTGACCGAGCTGGATCCGAAGCCGGACTTCGTCACCGTCACCACCGGCACCACGCTGTGGGACATCACGCAGGCCTTCGTGCCCGGCGACGCCGACGGCACGCACCTGGCCGACCCGAAGGTGGCGCAGGCCTGGAGCGGCATGGTCGTCGACTCGCTGCCGGCGTTCTACGTCGAGCACCTGAAGCGGCTGCGCAAGAACAAGATCCAGCCCTACTTCGTGCCGGCCCACGTGCATCAGCTCGAGATCATCGAGCGGCTGGTGCGCAGTGGCGTGTACATGGGGCCGCTGAACGTGGCGCTGTGCGGCTACGGCGGCGGCACGATGGGGCGCAACCCATTCGACTGGATGGAGATGCTGCGCCGCACGCCGCACGGCGCATCGAGCGTCACGTTCTGGAGCAGCATGCGCGGCAACATCGCGATCCAGACGCTGGCGACGATCCTCGGCCAGAACGTGCGTGTCGGCAACGAGGACAACATCTGGGACATGCACAAGAAGCGCTGGTCGACTCCGCATCAGATCGAATGGGCGGTGAAGCAGAGCGAGCAGTTCGGCCGCAAGGTCGCCAGCGCCGACGAGGCGCGCGCGATCATGAAGGTCGGCGTGTGGTACGACAGCGTGGAAGAAACCCTCTTCAAGCTCGGCCTGCCGCCGAACCGGCCCGAGGGCTACAAGGGCTTCCTGGCCTACGACACCGACGGCAAGCTGCCCAAGGCCGCCGGCGGCGGCACCAGCCCGGTCAGCATCCTGTAGTGCGCGTGCCCGTGCCCGTGCCGGCACAGGCGCTGCCGAAGGTGCAGGCTTGTCTGCATCGAACCCTCGAGCCGTGACAGGAGACCACCGATGGCTGCAGCGAACGCCAGCACCGAAGCGACCCCCACGGGCCCGTGGCAGGACGAAGCGCTGGCCCAGCTGCGCGCCTGGGATCCGGCCTGGTCGCACACCTGCGAGCGCATGGCGGCCAACCCCTGGCGCTCGGGTGTGCTGCCGCGCCGGCTGGTGGAACTGGTGGGCCTGGCCGTCAACGCCGCCTGCACCCATCTGAACGCCGAGGGCACGCGCCGCCACATCCGCGGCGCGCTGAACGCCGGTGCCACGCGCGACGAGGTACTGATGGTGCTGAAGATGGCCTCGCTGCTGGCGATCCACAGCTGCAGCCTGGGCGCGCCGCTGCTGCTCGAAGAGGCCCAGGCGGCCGGCGCCGCGCCGCAGCCGAAGGCGGCAGCCACGCCGGCCTGCGACAAGATGAAGGCGATCGGCCAGTGGAACAGCGCCTGGGACCCGTTCTTCCAGGCCGACCCCGCGTTCACCGACGAGTTCATGGCCACCGGCGTGGCGCTGTATGCCACCGGCGTGCTGCCGCCCAAGGAGGTGGAGCTGCTGAGCATCGCCTTCGACGCCTCATACACCCACATGTACGCGCCGGGCACGCGCCGGCACATCCACAATGCGCTGGCCGCGGGTGCGACGGTGGAGGAAATCATGGAAGTGCTGAAGCTGTGCGTGGTGCAGGGCGTGCAGGCGCTGAACCTCGGCGTGCCGATCCTGGCCGACGAGCTGGCCCAGCGCGGCTGAGTGAGGGGAGATTCGATGGCTGACTCCGAAACGATGCACTCCAAGAGCCTGAAGGAACGCGCGGTCGAGGAGCTCAAGGCCTACTGGGTGATCACGATCTACCTGTGGCTGTTCCTCGGCAGCTTCACCGTCTATCGCCGGCTGATCCTGGAAGAGACCGGCGTGGCCTACCTGCACTACGGCGTCGCGCTGATCGAGGCGCTGGTGATCGCCAAGGTGGTGCTGATCGGCCGCGTCTTCGGCTTCAGCCGGCGCTTCGATCACCTGCCGCTGATCGTGCCGGTGATCTACAAGTCGTTGCTGTTCGCGTTGATGGTGCTGCTGTTCGGCGTGCTCGAGAAGACGATCGACGGCCTGATCCACCACGAAGGCCTGGCCGGCGGGCTGCACCAGATTGCCGAGGTCGGCCGCTACGAGATCGGCGCGCGCACGCTGATGCTGACGGTCGCGCTCGTGCCCTTCTTCGCGTTCTCGGAGCTGGGCCGCGTGCTGGGCGGCGGCGAGCTCGGCGCCTTTTTCTTCGCCAAGCGCGATGCGCCGGCCGGCGCCGCGCCCTGACCCCACCACGACGAACCGGAGCCCCGAAGATGGCCATCACGAAGATCAAGGACCCGCGCACCACCCGTGTCGCCGATCTCCAGCCCGGCCAGTACGCCGACGGCAGCCCGCTGCACGACGTGCAGTACCTGGAGTGCAAGCTGATCCTGAAGACCGGCGAGTTCACCTCGCCCGCGGGCTTCAAGAAGTACGCCAGGCTGGTCGCGCAGGCCGCCGAGGAATGCGGCGTCGGCTTCGACACGTCGGCGGCCAAGGGTACGCGCCCGGCGATCCGCGAGGTGATGTTCCTCGACAGCGAGGACTTCAAGCTCTACAACAACGCCTTCATCCTGCGCCGGCGCGTGCGCTTCGAAGACGGCTTCCCGGCCGACGAGCCCGAGATCGTCTTCAAGTTCCGCCACCCCGACCAGCAGCAGGCGGCCGAGGTCGACGTGCGGCCCAACCTGCCCGAGGACTACCGCGTCAAGTTCAAGGCCGAAGCGCTGCCGCTGAAGGACCGGCTCGGCGGCTACCGGCTGCTGTTCTCGCACAACGTGCAGTTCCCCTTGAGCCACGCGCCGAAGGAAGGCGATCGCATGGCGATGGCGCAACTGGCCGATGTCTTCCCGGCGCTGAAGGTGCTGAAGCGATCGGCAAGCGAGCGCGTGTCGCTGGTCAACCAGACCATCGTCGAAGAAGTGCTGCAGGACCTGGGGACGCTGGACTTCGGCAAGGGCGTGACGGCCGATGCCAACGTCGCGCTGTGGCGCACGCGCGGCGAGCACCTGCCGCTGGTGGGCGAGTTCGCCTACCAGCTGAAGTTCAAGCGGCGCGACGAAGTGCACGACAAGGCGCGCGAGCGCTGCGCGAAGTTCTTCATCCGGCTGCAGCAGATCGGCCATGCCTGGATCTACCTGGGCGCGACCAAGACCGGCATGGTCTACCGGCTCAAGGGCAACCCGCCGCAGGCGCACGAGTAGCCGGCGCGACCGCCGGCCCAGGTGGCAGATGCAGCCGAGCTATGTGACGTCCCTGGAGGAAGTGCTGTGGGGCATCACCCTGGTGGCGGTCACCATGGCGATCCACGGCTGCGGCATGCTGGCCACACTGTTCGTCAGCCATGCGCTGAAACAGGGCAACCACAAGCCGGCGTCGTTCGTGCGCGGCGGCGCGGTCGTCATCCTGGCGAGCTGGATGATCGTGCTCGTCCATCTGTTCGAGCTGCTGGTGTGGGCGCTGTTCTTCCTGTGGCAGGGCGCGATCACCGATGCCAGCAACGCCTACTACTTCTCGCTGATGCAGTACACCACGGTGGGCAGCCGCTACAACCTGCCGCCGCGCTGGCGGCTGCTCGACGGCATGCTGCCGATCGCCGGCTTGATGACCTTTGCCTGGTCGACCGGCGTGCTGTTCGCGCTGGCGCAGGACTTCCAGAGCACGCAGCTGTCGGCCGTGCACGAGCGCCGCGCCGCGCGGCACGCACGCAGCCATCGCCGGTGAAACTGCTCGAGCGCATCCTGGAAGACGATCTGCGCGGCGTGCGCTACGCGGCCAACGTCTTCGCCGCCACCACCGCTTTGTGGCTCATCGTCAGGGTCTTCGGCGACGCCAATCCGATCTGGGCCATCAGCTCGATGGTCGCGACCAGCGATCCGCAGCTGAAGCAGTCGCTGGCGACCTTTCGCGCGCGGCTGATCAACACCCTCGTCGGCTCCGCGATCGGCCTGCTGTTCATCGCCGTCGGCCGCACCGACTGGGAACTGCCGAGCGCGCTGGCCTTGAGCGTGCTGGTGTCGACCTACCTGGTGCGCGTGCCGACGATGTGGCGTCAGGCGCCGATCACCGCGGCGATCGTCGTCGCCGGCAGCCTGCAGCACCACGACAAGCTCGGCGCACTCGAGCGCGGCGCGGCGCGCGTCGGCGAGGTGCTGTTCGGCTGCCTGGTCGGCATCGCCTGCGCGTGGCTGCTGTCGAAGCTGTGGCCGCCGCGCGAGGCGTCGGCCAGGCACGGGTGAATGCTCGCCACGGCCAGCGTGCAGGCCACCGAGCGCCGCACGAGTGACACGAACTTCAGGAACTGTCACAGCTGCCGGCATCGTGTCATGAACGAAGTCCGTGTGTCCGCGGGTGGGCGTGTGGTCGTGCCGGCGGAGCTGCGCCAGAAGTACGGCATCCGCGTCGGCGACACGCTGGTCTGGCGCGAAACCGAACACGGCCTGGTGCTGCAGTCGCGCACGGCCGGCATCCGGCGCGCGCAGGCCATCGCCGCGAAGTACAAGAGGGCAGGCGTCAGCGTGGTCGACGAGCTGATCCGCGAGCGGCGGGCCGATGCGGCCCGGGAACAGCCGTCCCGGAACAGCGGCACATGAAGGTTGGCGGCCGGGCAGTTGCGCCGGTGCACACACGCCCGCTCGGCCCGTGCTCGAGCGCCTGCTGTCGCCTCGCGCTGGCGCAGGCGCACGACGCCGTCGCCGCCGACCGGCCGTGGAAGCAGTTGAAGGGCTTCCGCTTCGAGTTCGTGCGCTGAACGCCCGCCCCCGGGCGGTCCCGCGTGCCGCGTTCAGCGGTGGTTGCACCAGGCCGAGCCGCCTGGCAGCGCCACCGCGGTGGCCTCGTAGTCTTACGAGGTGACGCGCGGGCCGCGTGCTTGCACCATCGCGCCCACTTGCAACAGGAGAGGACGCGATGAACCTCGCACACCCTGCTCGCACGCCCACGGCGTGCGCGCTCGCCGCCCTGATCGCCACGGCCGCCGCGCCCGCGCTGGCGCAAAACGCCGACCCGAAGGTGAAGGAGGCGGTCGACATCGCCACCGACGCCTACGTCTACGGCTATTCGCTGCTGACCACCGACGTGACGCGCATCCAGATGTCCAACGTCGACAAGCAGGGCGTGCTGAACGCGCCGCTGAACCAGTTCGCCAACGTGCCGCGCTATCCGCCGGCCGACTACCGCGGCGTCTCGGCGCCGAATGCCGACACGCTTTATTCGGTGGCCTGGGTCGACGTGAAGGAGCCGCAGGTCTTCAGCCACCCGGACATGGGCAAGCGCTACTTCCTGTTCCCGATGGTCGACCTGTGGATGACCATCTTCAACAGCCCCGGCTCGCGCACCACTGGGCAGAAGGCCGGCAACTTCCTGCTCACCGGCCCCAACTGGAAGGGCAGCGTGCCCAAGGGCATGAAGCACATCACGGTGGCCACGCGCTACATGGTGATCCTCGGGCGCACCTACGCCGACGGCAGCGAGGCCGACTACAAGGCAGCCAACGCGCTGCAGGCGCAATACAAGATCACGCCGCTGTCGGCCTGGGGCAAGCCCTTCACGCCGAAGGCGCCGCCGGTCGATGCCAACCCCGGCATCTCGATGACCGACAAGCCGCAGGAGGTGATCCTCGCCATGGGCACCGAGGGCTACTTCAACTGGCTGGCCAAGCGCATGTGCGACGCCGCGCCGGCCTACGCCGCCGACGCGCCGGCGCTGGCCCGTTTCGCCAAGATCGGCTTCGAGCCCTGCAAGCCCTTCGAGCTGGGCAAGCTCGACCCGGCGGTGCAGGCGGCGCTGAAGGACCTGCCCAAGACGGCGCTCGCCAAGATCGACGCCAACCGCGAAGCCAGCATGGGCAAGATGGTCGACGGCTGGTCGATCACCAAGGGCCTGGGCGTGTACGGCACCGACTACATGAAGCGCGCGGTGGTCGCCGCCTTCGGCTGGCCGGCCAACCTGCAGGAGGACGCGGTCTACCCGTACACGCTGGTGGACAGCACCGGCGCGACGCTCACCGGGGCCAACAAGTACACGCTGACCTGGGCCAAGGGCAAGGCGCCGCCGGTGAACGCCTTCTGGTCGATCACGATGTACATGATCGACCAGGGCTGGTGGTTCGTGCCGAACAAGCTGAACAAATTCACCGTCAGCCCGCGCAACCACCTGAAGGCCAACAAGGACGGCTCGATCACGCTGTACTTCCAGAAGGATTCGCCCGGCAAGGACAAGGAGGCCAACTGGCTGCCCGCGCCCGAAGGCGAGTTCATCCCGATGCTGCGCATGTATTGGCCGAAGGACAAGGCGCCTTCGATCCTGGATGGCAGCTGGACGCCGCCGAAGGTGCAGAAGGCCGACTGATCGTCGGACCAGTATGTTGATGCCCAACAACCCCCAGGAGGAACCCCGATGAAACCGCGCATCACGCTGCCGCTGCTGCTCGCCGCCACCTTCGCGCTGTCGGCCTGCGTCTCGCAAAGCACCTACAAGCAGGAGGTGGGCAAGGCCAATACCTACCAGCAGCTCGACAACCAGCTCAAGGGCGAGGTCGCCGCCGACCAGGCGCAGATCACGCAGCTGCAGGGCCTGGTGCGGGTGACGCTGGCCAACGGCATCCTGTTCCCCGAAGGCGGCTGGGAGCTCAACGCCGACGGCAAGAAAACGCTCGGCAAGCTCGCGCCGGTGCTGAAGACGCTCACCGGGCAGACGATCCGCGTCAAGGGTTATACCGACAACGTGCCGATCGGCCCCGAGTTGCGCCAGCGCTTCGCCACCAATCTCGAGCTGTCGAAGGCGCGCGCGCAGTCGGTGGCCAGCGAGCTTGCGGCGCAGGGCGTGCCGGCGGCCATGCTCAGCGTCGAGGGCTTCGGCGAAGCCGACCCGGTGGCGAGCAACGACACGCCGCAGGGCCGGGCGAAGAACCGCCGTGTGGTGATGGACATCGTCGAGACGAAGTGAACGCCGCAGCGCGAAGGAGACCCCAGATGAACAAGCATGCGTTGAAGCTGCTGGCCGCCGCCGGCGCCCTGGCCGTGGCCGGCTACGCCGCCGCCGACTACCCGCTGATGAACATGGTCGCCGACAAGGTGATCCAGAAGTACCAGTCGGCCAGCTGCGAGCAGCTGTGGGCGCAAAAAGCACAGCCCAAGAGAGAGCAGGAGCAGCGCCTGATGAGCCTGCTGAAGAGCGACCCGCAGCTGCGCACCGCGTTCATGGACAAGGTGGCCGGCCCGATCGCCAACAAGATGTTCGACTGCGGGATGATCCCGTGAAGCGCAGCTTGCTGCACCACGCGCTGGTGCTGCTGCTCGGCGCGGCGCTGACGGTACCGGCCGCGGCGCAGACGGCGGCCGGTGCCCCCGCCACGCCGGCCGCGGCGCAGCCCGCGGCGGCTGCCCGCACCGCGCCGGCCGCGGCGAAGAAGAAGGCGGCCCGGCCGGCGCAGTTCACGCCGGTGCTCGAGCCGCGCGCGGTCGAGCTGCTGCAGGCGATGAGCCGGCGGCTCGCGGCGGCGCACAGCCTGTCGTTCACCGCCGTCGCGAGCTACGAATACCCGAGCCGGCTGGGGCCGGCCATCGTCTACACGATGCGCTACGACGTGTCGCTGCAGCGGCCCAACCAGTTGAAGGTGGTCGTGCCCGGCGACGGCCCGGCCTTCGAGTTCACCTTCGACGGCCGCGAGATGGTGGCCTTCGCGCCGGCCGAGAACCTGGTGGCGGTGGCCGACGCGCCACCGACGATCGAAGGCGCGCTGAAGAAGGCCTTCGACACTGCGGCGATCTACTTTCCCTTCACCGACCTGCTGCTGCCCGACCCTTATGGCGCGCTCGGCTCCGGCGCGATCCTGGCCTTCGTCATCGGCCCGTCGGCGAGCGTCGGCGGCGTCAAGACCGACATGGTCGTGTGGGCCGACAACGAAGTGTTCCTGCAGTTGTGGATCGGTGCCGACGACCATCTGCCGCGGCGCATCCGTGCGCAGTTCCGCGCCGACCCGCGCGGCCTGCGCCACGACCTCGAGCTGAGCCACTGGCAGCTCGATGCCGCGCTGCCGGCCGACACCTTCAGCACCGCCAAGGCCAAGGCCGGCCAGCCGATGGCCTTTGCGGCGCCCGGGCGCAAGTTGCCGATCGGCGTGAAGCCCTTGGCGATCGAGCGCGGCACGAAGCCGAAGACGCAGTGAGGCACGACATGAAGACGACGACACGCGCGGCGCTGATCGCTGCCGCGCTGGGCAGCGGCCTGGTGCTGTGGTCGGCCGAAGCAGCGGCCTGGGCCTCGGCCAACCGCTTCGGCGGCCACACCGAACACAGCTGGGGCGATACCGCGCACCAGAACCGCTGGGGCGGCAGCTCGCAGCATGTCGCCGGCGAAGGCACCGAACATACCAACGCCTATGGCGGCAGCACCGCGCATTCGGTCTACGGCGGCACCGAGCAC
>ERZ795060.3752-NODE-3752-length-13573-cov-4.122577_pt1 | contig 13573 bp, 8 predicted proteins | sample MGYA00375144_ERZ795060 | MGnify/ENA primary metagenome ERZ795060 (study PRJEB30189, sample SAMN05720157) | activated sludge metagenome | isolation source: anaerobic digester from wastewater treatment plant | place: Japan | collected 2015-05-15 ... | reverse complement strand
GGGGGGGTGGGGGAGGTGAGAGAGGAGGGGGCGAGGGCCAGTTCAACGTGGGGACGTTCATCCGCGACGGCGGGCGCCACGCCGAGACGGCGAAGACGGAGAGCGCGCCGCCTGTGTCGAGAGGAGTGTCGATCGGGTGGGGCGGAGCGCGGCGCGAGAGTTGGCACGCGACGGCGCCCCTGCCGCACGGGTGCCAGGACTCGCTGCGGCTGTTGGAGGAGTTTGCGCGGCTGTGGTCGCGGCGTCCGGCGGGGCGTGTGCGGCTGGTGGACGTGACCTTCAGCGAACTCATCAAGGAGAGCGACGTGACGCCGCCCTTGTTCGAGGCCGAGCGCAAGCGCGTGCAGTTGAGCAAGGCGATGGACGAGATCAACTCGCGCTACGGGCGGCACGCGGTGTACACGGGGGGCGTGCACGAGGTGCGCGACCAGGCGCGCGGGGGCATCGCGTTCCGGTCGATCCCGGACCTGGATTTTTCGGACAGCGTGGAGTGAGTTCGGCGCGCCGCGTGCGCAAGCCGGTTGTCACGGCGCGCTGAGCGCCGTCACGGGATCGAGTTGGTCCCAACTGGCCTGCTGCGAGCCGTGCCAGGTCATGCGCCCGGGCTCGTACTTCTTGAAGCGGTCGACGTGCCCGTCGAGGAAGAGGACGTTGACCGGGCCCTTGTGGGGCTTGAGGGAATCGGGGGCGAAGAGGCCGTCCCACCGCGCATCGTCGGGGTCGCAGTTGGGGGCCTTGGGCGAATCGCCGTAGGGCGCGGAGAGGAGCGTCTTGTTGGCCGCGTCGCCCAGGACGATGAACTGCGAGTTGAGCGCGACCATGTTCACGGAGTAACTGGAGAACATGCCCTCGTTGGCGGCGGCGGCGGGGCCGAGGTTGCGGTAGTTCAGGTAGCGCGAGAAGCGCGACTGCAGGAAGTAGGCGAAGGGCACTTCCTTGAACTTCACGCCCGGGTCGCGCATGCACTCGAGGGATTCGAGGTGCGAGGCGATGAGTTCGACCCAGCCCGGGCCGGGTGTGTCGTCGCCGGTGCCGTCGCCGCCGAAGGTGTGCCAGGCGGACCAGTGCGGCGAGAGTTCGCGGTTGGCGTCGGCGTACATCGTGAAGGCCTGGCCGATGGAGCGCTGGTTGACGCTGCACGCCGTCGTCTGGGCGGCGGTGCGGGCGGAAGAAAGCGCGGGGAGCGTGAGCGAGACGAGCACGCCGATGATGGCGATGACGACGAGGAGTTCGACGAGCGTGAACGCCGGTCGAGGGCCCCCAGCGCCCGCGGAATCGCGACCTCCGGCGTGCGCCGGTCGGTGCGTGCTCGTCGCGGCGTGGTTCATGTGAGTTCCTCGATCGCTCGGAGGATGGTGTCGACGCCGATGATCTCGCATCGCGGTTGGGCGTCGCGGCCCACGCTCTTACCCGCGTGCGCGGGCTTGAGTTCCGCATCGAGGGGCTTGGGGCCGCGGGACGGGCCCGGCGCGGGCTCCGCGGCCAGGCCGACACTCGTGTTTGCAAGCGGTTCGGCCTGGGCGGACGCTGGGTCCAGCCTTCTCGGCCCGTTTTCGTCTCCGCCCGCTTCCTGTCCCTCGGCGCGGGCTCGGTTCGACGTAAGGCCCGGCGGCGAAGCACGCTCGCGCGACGCCTCGGCCGACCGGGCTGACGCTACTTCATACGCACGGGGCGAGCCGGCGGTTCGACTCTCGACGACGGATCGCAGGGCGCTCCGGGCGGCGCGCTCCTGCGAGGCGGGCACGAGCAGGCGGCGGCAGCCGAGGCGCGCGGCCTCGGCGACACGCATCTCGATCTGCGTGACGGCGCGGACCTCGCCGCCGAGGCCGACCTCGCCGATCGCCGCGGTCCCGGGCTCGAGCGCGCGCCGGTAGTGCGCGCCGGCGATGGCGATGAGGACGGCGAGATCGGCGGCGGGCTCGACGACGCGGATGCCGTGCGCGCTGCTGGCGAAGACGTCGCGGTCGGCGAGGCGCAGTTCGGCGTGCTGCTCCAGCACGGCGATGATCATGGCGAGGCGGTTGGCGTCGAGGCCGGAACTCTTGCGCTTGGCGCTGCCGAGGAAACTCGTGGCGGTCAGCGCCTGGAGTTCCACGAGCATGCAGCGCGTGCCGGTGACGACCGGGCAGATGGCCGAGCCGACCTTGCGCTTGCCCGCGTGACCGAGGGATTCGAGCAGCGATGCGCCGAGCCCGCCCGCGGCTTCGCGCAGGCCCTGGCCGGTCATCTCGAAGACGCCGATCTCGAGCGTGGTGCCGAAGCGGTTCTTCACGCCGCGGAGGACGCGGTGCGCGTGGTAGCGGTCGCCCTCGAAGTACAGGACGGCATCGACGAGGTGTTCGAGGAGGCGCGGGCCGGCGAGTTGGCCGTCCTTGGTCACGTGCCCGACGAGCACGATCGCGATGCCGCTGACCTTCGCCAGGTAGACCAGTTCGGCGCAGCAGCGGCGGAGCTGCGCGACGCTGCCGGGCGAAGCGGGCAGGTCGGCCTTGTAGATCATCTGCACGGAGTCGATGACGAGCACGCGCGGCAGGACGCGGCGCACCTGTTCGACGATCCGCGCCAGGTTCGTGTCCGCCAGCACGTACAGGTTGTCCTCGCCCCCGACGCCCAGGCGCTGCGCCCGCATGCGCACCTGCTCGGCGCTCTCCTCGCTCGACACGTAGAGCACGCGGCACCCCCCGTCCTGCGCGCTGCTTCCCAGCCCCGCGGGGCGGTCCCTTGCCGGCGCGGCGTGGTCCGATCGGTCCGGGTCGCCTCGACCGGCGGCGAGTTTGCCCGCCGCCTGGAGCATGAGCGTGCTCTTGCCGATGCCCGGGTCGCCGCCGACGAGCACGACGCTCCCCGCGACGAGCCCGCCCCCGAGCACGCGGTCGAGTTCGCCGATGCCGGTCGAGATGCGACCGCGGGCGTCGGCGTCGTGCTCGATCTGGCTCATGGGGCGCGCCGTGGTTGCGGCGGGGACGGCGGCGGTCACCTCCGCCGCGGCTTCGGCGAGCGTGTCTTCGACGCTCCCGCCCGCGCCGCCCGGGCCGGGCTTGTGGGCGATCGCGCCTTGCCAGGCCTCGATGAGCCCGCGCTGCGGGTCGCGCGAAGCGGAGCGGTCGATGGTCTCCTGCTCGAGCGCGCCCCACGCGCCGCAGTCCGGGCACTTGCCGATCCAGCGCTGCTGCACGCCGCCGCAGGCGCGGCAGACAAAGACGGTCCGGGGCTTGGCCATGCCTCATGCTACCGCGCGCCCGCGCGGGAAGAGCCGCCGGCGCGCGATCAATCCCTACGATTCACCCGCGAGCGAACGGAGCGATCGCTCGTTCGTCCGGCGTCTGCACGAGGCATGACCGACACCCCGCCCGACAACCCCGCGATTCCGCCCGGACCGCCGGCCTCGGCGCCGGGCCCATCCGCGGCCCCCCCGCGCAAACGCCGGCTGCGCTGGCACATCGCCCGGTGGGCCGTCCGCGCGTGCGTCGGCGGAGTGCTGCTGGGCGCGCTCGGCGTGCTGCTGCTCATGCGCTCGCCGGTGGTCGGGCGCATGGTGCGCGAGCAGCTCGCGACGCTGACCGATGCGCGGCTCGACGCCGGGGCGATCTACCTGTCGATCGACGGTCGGCTGGTCATCGACAAGCCGGTGCTGCGCGTCCCGGGCATCGACGGGCCCGCGGGCGAGGTCGTCAGCGCGGAACGGATCGTCGTCGATCTGGACTGGCGGCGCTGGCGCCAGGGGGAGATCACCCCGACGGCGCTGCGGCTCGAGTCGCCGGTGCTGCGTGTGTCGCAGTCGCTCGACGACCAGAGCATCAGCCTCGCCGGGCTTGCGCCGAAGCGTCCCGCGGGAGCCGGGGGGACCGGCGCGGGCGGGGCGGGGGGCGCCCAGGCGCCGCGCCCGCCGCAGATCGACCTTATTGACGGCAAGATCGAGTTCGCGGAGTACTCGCCGAACCGGGCGATCTACCGCACGATCCACACGATCCAGGCGGCGGGGTCGCTGGTGCCGGTGGACGCGGCGAAGGGGATCTACAACCTGCGCCTGCAGGAGATCGGGCGTGCGCCGCCGGTGGCGCCCGGTCCTCGCGGGATGGTGCTCGACGGGCGGCTCGACCTGCTGAAAGAGTCGTACACGCTGCGCCTGCTGAACCTGCCGTTGGACGCGTTTCCCGCGGACGCGGTGCCGATGGCGTACCGCGACACGTGGCGCCGGCTGGCGGTGCAGGGACGGGTGACCGAGTCGGCGTTCACCTACAGCAAGACCGAGGGGATCCGGCTCGAGATGTCGCTCGCGGGCGTGGGGATCAGCATCCCGGTGCCGGACTACAACCCCGACGCGCCGGTGCCCGACACGCTGTCGATCTCCGACGTGAACGGGAAGATCGGGCTCTCGAACGCGGGCCTCTCCGCCGATCTCACCGGGCTAATCAAGGGCCAGAGCACGCCGTCGCGCGTGCGACTGGAGACCAAGGGCCTGGAGCTCACCAGCGGCCTGCGCTGCGAGATCACGGGGCGGAACCTGTCGATCGACAAGAACCCCGCGTTCTTCCCGTACGTCCCCGACAAGGTGAAGGAGTACTTCGCGTACTTCTCGGGCCCGACGGTGCAGTTCGACGCGCGCGTCGTGATCGTGCGCGACTCTCCCGCGCCGGGGCAGACCGAGCCCGCCCCGATCCACATCGCCGACGGGCGGTTGGTCTTCCGCAACGGGACCGCCGCGTTCCACAAGTTCCCGTACCCGTTCCAGGACATGTCGGGCACGGTGGAGTTCACCGAGTCGAGCCTGCGGTTCGTGGACATCGTGGGGCGCGGACCGACGGGGTCGGTCATGTCCGCGACCGCCGCCGTCGAGCCCCTCACGGACGACGCCGAAGTGCGTGTGAGCGTCAAGAGCCTGCGGACGCCGATCGATCCGTTCCTGCTCGACTCGATGCCGGTGGAGGACCGTCGCGTCCTGGAGACGCTCTTCTCGCGCGAGGACTACGACCGCCTCGTCGCGAACAACCTCGTCATCTCCTCCGGAGAGCACGCGATCATCGAGCGCGACGTCGACGACCTGCGGGGCCTGCTGAGCGATGCGCTGGGGCAGAGGCGGCTCTACCGTCCGCAGATCGAGCGCCTGCAGCGGGCGCTGGCGGCGCTTGAGCCGCGCCTGCGCCTGCCGGTCTTTGACCTCGCCGGCGACGCGGACATCTCCGTCGAGGTCTTCTCGCCACGCGGCAAGGACCAGCCATTCACCGTCGACGTGAACGTGAAGTTCCCGGAGGCCGGTCTGCTGCCCGAACCCTTCCCCTACCCGATCAACGCCCAGAACCTGGGCTTCCTGGTCACGCCGGAGCGCGCGGAACTGGTGTCGGGGGACTTCCAGGGCCTGCGCGGCGGCACCGCGAAACTCTCCGCCGAGGTCCAGCTCGAGATCGACGGGCAGCGCGTCGTCCAGCCCGATATCCGCGTCGGCGCGTTCGACATCCCGGTCGACGACCTGCTTGTGGCGGCGCTTCCGGACACCGCGAGCGCGGCGGCGGCGGGCGCGCCCCAGGTCGTCGCCCCCGACGAGGCGTTCGTGGGCCCGCCCACGCGCCCCCTCACGCCGCAGGTCATCTGCCAGACGCTCGACGTTCGCGGCACGATCGACGCCGGCGCCGTCATCTCCTTCGAGCCCGGCGACGAGGACGCCGACGGTTCGGACCGCATCGCGTACGAGGCCACGGTCACGCTCGACCGGATCACCGCGGGGCCCCCGATGCGTGGCGGCCCGGAGGTGCGGCTGATGAACCTGCGGGGCTCGATGGACATCACGCCCGATCGCGTGAGCATCGAGGACCTCCGCGCCGATCTGCGCCGGCTCGATACGCCGCCGCCCGAGCGCGGCCCGGTGGCGCCCGACGCGGGCACGCTCGCGGCGCGCCTGCGCGTGGACCTGGTGGCGGGGCTGGACCAGGCGGGCGCCGATGCGCCGACCCCGCCGGGGGTCGTGCATCTGGACCTGAGCGCGACGGACGTGGACCTGAGCGCGCCGGCGGAGCGATTGGCGGCGCTCTTCAGCGCCGACGCCGGCACGTTCTTGACCAACCTCCGCGCCGACCTCGACCCCGCGGGCCAGATCGACGTGCGCCTCGGGCTCGACTATGACCCGCACGCGGCCAAGCCCTCGGCCGCGGCCTGGCCCGACGCCGACCGGCCCGTCACCACGCGCTACGAACTCGCGTTCTCGCGCATCCGCGATGTGTCGGCGCAGTGGCGCGACGGGCGGCTGCTCTTCTCGTCGTTCGACACCGGGGAGGCGTCGCCGGACGGCGCATCGGACGACGCCGGCGCGACGCCGGACGCGATCTTCCGCGTCGTGGGCGAGGACGAGGATCGACTGACCTTCTCGGCCCATCGGGCGAAGATCGGCGTGCGCTACGACGGCGACCAGGTCGGCGTCGCGACCGCCGACGGACGCATGACCTACCTGCGCCAGACCGGGCTGTTCACCGGCCCGTCGGACTTCGAGGCGTCGATCTCGGGCGTGCGCACCGAGTCGGCGCTGGTGCGATCGCTCGTGCTCCGAGCGCTGCCGGAAGGGGCGCAGGAGCGGTTCGAGAGCCTCGACTTCCGGGGCGCCTTCGACGTCTTCGCGAAGATGACCGGCGCCGAGAGCCCCGGCGCGATCCCCGCGAGGGTCTTTGGGCAGGTCTTCCCGCGCGCGCTGTCGTTCGACGACGGCACGGGGCGCGTGGACATCACGAGCCTGTCGGGGTGCGTGGACTTCCGCGCGGCCCAGACCGACGACCACGCGCGCTGGCGTGCCGCGGGCAGCGCCACGGGCATCGAACTGCAGGCCGAGGACCTCTCGGCGCTGCTCGCGGGCCAGTGGTCCTACTCGCGCTCGCTCGGGCTGTCGCTCGACGCCGATATCGACATCAAGGCCGAGTCGCTCACGGCGCGCCACGAGGGGCTCCTGCCCGAGAGCGTGCGCAGCGCGCTCGGCTCGATCGAGGCGCGGATCGAGGGCCCGTGGTCGCTCTCGCCGGCGAGGCTCGTGCTGCAGACCCCGGGCGAGCCGGACGAATCGCCGGGCCGGGCGGGGATCGAAGCGCGACGCGCATCCAACCAGGTCACCTTCGACGCCGGGCTGGCGTTCTCGCGCGGCTCGCTCAACCTGGGCGTGCCGATGACCGACGCCGACGGGCGGGCCCGCATCCGCGTCTTCAACACCGACGACCGAGGGCCGAACTTCGAGATCGAACTGCAGGGCGCCGACCTGCGCATCGCCGGCGCGGGGGTCGAGAACGCCCGGGCGCTGATCACCAGCCGCGCCGCCTCCGACGCCGTCGACATCGCCTACGCGACGGCGTCGTGCCACGGCGGGCGTGTCTGGGCCTCGGGCCAGATTCTCTCCGGAGCGCCGGGGGAAGGGCCGGGGCCGGCAACTCTTCCCGCGCTTGATGCGCCCGGGCCGCGGGCGGGTGTGATCCCGGCGGCCTTGAGCGCCGTCGCCGGGGCCGACGGCCGTCACGCCGCGCCGGGCGCCAGCGCTTGGCGCTCGACCTATCGCGCCGACGTGATCCTCGCGGGGGTCGCCTTCGCGCCGCTGCTCGAGGAACTGCGCTCGGGCGACGAGCGCGCCGTGCTCGGTTCGGATGAGTCCGACCGGCACGCCGCGGCGGAGCGACCGATCGATCAGTCGCGCGGGCTCGTCGACGCGTGGTTCTCTCTGCAGGGCACGCCGGGAGAGGTCGACTCGCGCGTCGGGCGCGGGGCGATCCGCATCGCCTCCGGGAACGTGCTGCGCCTGCCGGTGGTCTTCCAGTTGATGCAGATCTCGAACTTCGCGCTCCCCTCGCCCGACGAACTCGACTATCTCCAGGCGACCTTCCACCTCGGCGGCGCCACGGCGCGGTTCGACAACATCGCGCTGCTCTCCGACTCCATCGCCCTGCTGGGCAGCGGGAACGTCCGGTTCCCCGACCTGGACCTCGACCTGACGTTCAACTCGCGCGGCGTGCGCCGCCTGCCGCTGCTCTCCGATCTCTTCGAGATGGTCCGCAACGAGGTGGCGACGACGCGCATCACCGGCACGCTCGCCGAGCCCGACATCCAGTCCGTGCCGCTGGTGGGCACGGGTCGCGCGCTGTCCAACCTCTTCAACCCGGGCAGGCGCACCGACGATCCGATGTCGCCGGACGAGTTCCGGCGCGTCGTGGAGGAGCGGCGCCGCTTCCAGGCGCTGCTGACCCCCGACCGGCGCGCGGTCGAGCCCACCCGCGCGGGCGCCGAGCGGTAGCGCGGGGCGCGCTGCGCCCGCGGCGTGGCGCTGCGAGCGTCAGTGGGTCTGGGGTCCCGGCGGGTTGTCCGCGTGGGCGGGGTCCTGGTGTTCGGCGTGCCAGTGGCGCGGCTCGGGGAAGTAGCGCTCCTCGACGACCTCGAGCACCAGCAGGGTGAAGAGCGAAGCGGCGCCGAGCATCAGCGCGAGTTTGAAGAACCCGAGCCCGCACGCGGCGCCCATCGCCGCGACGATCCACACCGCGGCGGCGGTGGTGAGCCCGCGCACGGCCTTCTTGTTCTGCAGGACCGCGCCGGCGCCGAGGAAGCCGACGCCGCCGATGAGCCCCTGCAGCACGCGCGAGATTTCGGACTGGCCGATCGCGGGGAAGCCGGGCGGGCGCGACTGCACATCGCCCGCGTACGCCGCGATCGCCTCCATGCCGGTCAGCACGAACCCGCACGAGCCGAGGCTGATGAGGATCATGGTCCTGAAGCCGGCGGGGCGGTGCTTGCGCTCGCGCTCCAAGCCGACGACGGCGCCGACAATGACGGCAGCGCCGATCCGGATCGCCATGCTCCGAAGGTCGAGAGGGGCCATACCGAAGTGGTTATCGATCAAAGCCTGAACGCTGTGTGAAGGAATTGCGAAGACATCGCCGGATCAAGGGGTGGCGTTCCGGGGTTGGTCGATCGGGGGCGGAGTTCAATCGCCGAAGGAATGGCATCGTGCATAACATGTCCTTCCCGGCGTTTCGGCGGCTGTTTCCGCGTGGTTTTTTCGCCGAAGTACCGGGCCGGCTTCGGGCAAGGGCCCGTGCCCGGCATCGTGTTTCGTGGTTTGCCGCTGTAGCTCAGTGGTAGAGCGCACCCTTGGTAAGGGTGAGGTCGCGGGTTCAAATCCCGCCAGCGGCTTTTTGGTTTACCGCCCAAAACCCGAATAACTACTGGATCGGACCCGAAGCAAGGGCGTGCGATCCGCGTGATCTCCGGGTATTGAGTGGCCTTTTGCCCTCGGGCAGGCAAAGATGCTCTCCCCGCCGGCCCGTCGGACTCGGCGAATCGGCGGGGTTCGTCGGGCGGTCCCTCGCGGGGCTTGCTCCGGGTTGGTTCGTCGGGGCCCTGCGTGCGTCGAGCGACGGCGCCTGGGCAACCCGGCGCGTCTGTTGAGCGTGGCGAGATTGCCGACGCTCGGTTCGGGCCCGTCCCGGACGCGAGCGCTGCGTTCAGACCCGCCGCGGCACGCCGGTTCTTCGGGCACGTTTCCCACACTCGGTTCGACAGACAGGCAAGTCAGTCACCACAGATTTCGGAGGTTGGTCGTCATGGCAAAGGGCGTTTTCGAGCGGACCAAGCCCCACGTCAACGTGGGCACCATCGGGCACATCGACCACGGCAAGAGCACGCTGACGGCGGCGCTCTCGGCCCGCTCGGCGGCCCGTTTCGGCGGCACCATCAAGTCGTACGCCGAGATCACCAAGGGCGGTACGGTTCGTGACGCGAACAAGACCGTCACGATCGCCTCGTCTCACACCGAGTACGAGACCCCCAAGCGTCACTACGCCCACGTCGACTGCCCGGGCCACGCCGACTACGTCAAGAACATGATCACCGGCGCCGCCCAGATGGACGGCGCGATCCTGGTGGTGTCGGCGGCGGACGGCCCGATGCCCCAGACCCGCGAGCACGTGCTGCTCGCCCGTCAGGTCGGCGTGCCGTACATCGTCGTCTTCATGAACAAGGTCGACCTCGTCGACGATCCGGAACTGCTCGACCTGGTCGAGCTCGAGATCCGCGAACTGCTCAAGAAGTACGGCTTCCCGGGCGACACGACGCCGGTCATCCGCGGCCAGGCGAAACTCGCCCTGGAGAACCCCAAGGACGACAAGGCCTGCAAGCCCATCGACGACCTCTTCGACGCCATCGATAACTACATCCCCGAGCCCCCGCGCGAGACCGACAAGCCGTTCCTCATGTCGGTCGAGGACGTGTTCTCGATCAAGGGCCGCGGCACGGTCGCGACCGGGCGTATCGAGCGCGGCATCATCAAGGTCGGCGACGCGTGCGAGATCGTCGGTCTGCGTCCGAACAAGACGTCGACGATCACGGGCGTCGAGATGTTCCAGAAGACCCTCGACGAGGGTCGCGCGGGCGACAACGTCGGCGTGCTGCTCCGCGGCATCGAGAAGGACGACATCGAGCGCGGGCAGGTCATCTGCAAGCCCGGCACGATCAAGCCCCACTCCAAGTTCAAGGGCCAGGTCTACGTCCTGACCAAGGAAGAGGGCGGGCGTCACACGCCGTTCTTCAACAACTACCGTCCGCAGTTCTACTTCCGCACGACCGACGTGACGGGCACGGTCAAACTGCTCGGCGGGGCCGAGATGTGCATGCCCGGCGACAACGTTCAGATCGAGGTCGACCTGGGCGACAAGCCCGTCGCGATGGAGACCGGCCTGCGCTTCGCCGTCCGCGAAGGCGGGCGCACCATCGGTTCGGGCACCGTGACCGAGATCATCGCCTGACCGGCGCGTCCGTGTGAAGCAGTCGGGGCATCGAGGTCCGGGCGCAGGTTTGCCCGGGCCGTGCCGAGTGTGAACTTCCAGGGCCCACCGGCGTACACAGCCGGTGGGCCTCTTTGACGAACGAGGACGACGAACATGGCTAAGAAAGGCGGCGCGCCCGCTCGCGAGTACGTGTGGCTGCAGTGCACCGAGTGCGGCGACCTCAACTACCGCACCGAGATCCGCACCAAGGGCGGAATCTCGGAGCGCGTGAAGGAGGGGTACAAGAAGTACTGCCCCCGCACGCGTCGGCACACGCTGCACAAGATGAAGCGCAAGTAAGAAGCAGGCGCCGGGCACCAGTGACGCAAGGATCGTGAGTTCGCTGGTGCCCGATGACCGGTGCCTCGTGCCTGCCGTTACGCCGGTAGCTCAATTGGTAGAGCAGCGGATTCCAAATCCGCAGGTTGCGGGTTCGATTCCCTCCCGGCGTGTTGACGTGAGCGAGGCGGCGAACGAGCGGCGAAGCGACGAAGGGCTTTGCACGCAGCGCCGCCGAGCGGATCTTCCGTCGCTTCGTGCCTTCGTCGCTTGACCCCATTTCCTATGGCACTCGGCATTTACAAACCGTCGCAGGGCTACTGGGTGCGTGTGCTCACGGCGACCTGCCTGGGCATCATCACCCTCGCGCTGGCCGCCTGGGGCTGGAACCAGATGGCCCTCCTGGCCGAGCGCCTGCCCGCGAACCACTATTCGATGACGATCGACGCGGGCGACGCCAAGGTGCTGCCCGCGCCGGGCGAGGCGGTCACGCTGCTGCTCGACAAGCCCGCCGCGGAGGGCCAGGACCTGCCGGTCGTCGGCAGCGCGGTGGTGCGGGGGTACGTGCAGGAGAACCGCCAGCTCATCATCCAGGACTACAAGAAGGACGCGTCGTCCACGGTCGTCGCACCGACGGCCCGGGTCGTCCGCACGTCCAAGGGCGACTACGCGGTCCAGACGGGCACGTTCCACGCCGAGCCCATCGTCTCCAAGGGCGTGCTGCAGATCGGCTTCGCGTCGGTCGTGCTGCTCCTGGGCACGGTGCTGGCGTACTGGCTGTGCGCGGTGCGTCCGCGGTCGAGCGACTTCCTCATCGCCACCGACCTGGAGATGAAGAAGGTGCACTGGTCGAACTGGAAGGACATCAAGGCCCAGACGCTCGTGGTCGTCTTCGCCTCGGTGCTCATCTCGTTCTTTCTGTTCGGCGCCGATCTGATGTTCCAGGCCTTCTTCCGCCTGATCAACGTCATCCGCGCCTGACGCGGGCACGCCGCGGGCGGGGGTGGAGAGGCGGGGCGGGCTTTGTGCGGGTTCCGTCGGTTGTGTGCGCGGCGCAAGGGCGCGCCGCACAAGACCCCTCGCGTCCTGATCGATTCGCCGGCGTATCCGCGTCGGCGCTGATTGTCTGAAGGAGGCTGACCATGTCCGAGATCCCGGCCGCCGCACCGCAGGACAACGCCGCTCCCGCCGAGATGGCGCTGACGCAGGAAGGGATGAACTGGTTCACGCTCCGCGTCGCCAGCAACAAGGAGAACTCGGTCCGCGAGACGCTCCTGCGCAAGGTGCAGATCGAGAAGATGACGCACCTGGTCGGTCGCATCCTCGTGCCCACCGAGAAGACCAAGACGATCAAGGGCGGCAAGCAGAAGATCGTCGAGACCAAGCTCTACCCGGGCTATGTCTTTGTCGAGATGCGGCTGGAGCCCGACGGGCGCATCCCCCAGGACGTCTTCTTCCTCATCAAGGAGACCACGGGAGTGGGCGACTTCGTGGGTACGGCCGGGCGGCCGACGCCGCTGAAGGAGCACGAGATCGAGAAACTGCACCGCGACTCGCGCAAGCCCGAGGACGAGCCGACGATCAAGTTGGTGTTCTCGAAGGGCGAGACGGTGCTCATCAAGGAAGGCCCGTTCCAGGGCTACGAGGGCACGGTCGACGAACTCATCCCGGAGAAGGGGCTCGTCCGCGTGCTGGTGACGATCTTCGGTCGCCAGGCGCCGGTCGAGATCGAGGAGTGGCAACTGGGCAAGGCCGAGGGGACCTGATCCGACGGCGTTCTTACTCGGCTGATGCGGACCCGGCGCGTTGCGCGGGCCGGAGAACAGTGAAAATCGCGGAAGACACGAACGACTCCGGCCCCCTGGCCGGAGTTTTTCTTGGGCGCGTGCGTCCCGCCGCTCATCTCCAAAACTGCACGGGCGCCGAAGCGGATTCGCTCCAGCGCCCGTGCGCTCGTGGGTTCGTGATGTCCGTGCTCTCGCAGATGCGGAGCGAAGCGGAGACAGGCCGCTACTTCAGCGCTGCCTCGAGATCGTCGGCGAGTTTCGACGCGACGTCGTCGTCGACACGCGCGAGGATCGGCCAGAAGCCGCGGGCCTCGTCGTCGGCGACGATGGTGATCCGGCTGTCGACGATCTGGCTGCCGTCGAGGTTGATCCCGTTGTAGGAGGGGAGCGCCCGCATCGTGACCGCGCCGAGATCGACGCGCCCGTCCTTCCCGATCTCGTAGGGTTGAGCCGCGATGCACGCGGTCATCTTGCCGGTCGTCTCCTTCTGACCGTACGTCTGTTTGCGCTGCCCGCGGCGTTGTTCAAGGTGCGCACGCAGTTCGGAGATCAGCCCGCGTGCGCCCGACTCCGAGAGCACCACCTCCGCCACCGGGTTGCCGCTCGCGCCATCGGCCAGGCTCAGGCGTGCGGCGTTCTTTTCGACCTTCCCGACGGAGAATCGCGAGTTCTGGGCGAGGTCGCCGCACTTGTACTCGTTGAGCTTGACGCCGGCGGTCAAAAGGTGGG
>ERZ795060.3751-NODE-3751-length-13580-cov-4.510832_pt1 | contig 13580 bp, 13 predicted proteins | sample MGYA00375144_ERZ795060 | MGnify/ENA primary metagenome ERZ795060 (study PRJEB30189, sample SAMN05720157) | activated sludge metagenome | isolation source: anaerobic digester from wastewater treatment plant | place: Japan | collected 2015-05-15 ... | reverse complement strand
GCCTCGGGCGCTCGCCCGGGTGTTGATTCCGACGCCGCGGGGACGAACAGTCAGGGGATGATCACTCCCGACAACCGTCGCGAATCGACACCGGCCGGATGGATGTATCTGCGCGGGCTTGGCGCCGGCGTGCTCGCGGCCGCGATGCTCAATCCCATCGCGGCTGCCGCGTGCAACCCAAGCAACCCCGAAACCAAGCCCGGTTCAACCGCCGGCGCGCCGGCGAACGGTCCGCGCCTGCCCAAAGGGTTTGTTTGCCCGATGTTCTGCGAGCCCGGGAAGATCTATACCCAGCAGGCGCCGTGCCCCGTGTGCGAGATGGCGCTCGTGCCGATCGACGAGATGCCCTATGAGGTCGCGCTCGTGCCGGTGGAAGCACCCGAGCGGGAAAAGGCCGCACGCAAAGGGCCGGCGACAACGTCGTTCACCCCGCGCTTCACCGATCCCATCGGGACGCAGACCACGGCGCCCAGCCCCGGGGTGACGATCGACCCACGCGCGGTAATCGTGCGGACCGACCTCTCGTGGGGAGAGGTCGTGACGCCGGCGTTCGAGGCCGGGGTTTTGAGGCTGCAAACACCCGGCCCGGGATGCTACGCGCTGCTCGGACAACTCACGTTCGCACCCTCGCTGGAGCGCGGGCCGCAGCCATATGTCGCTCGCTTCCAACCTTCCGAAGCGGCGCCGCCGGCGGACCAGCGCTTGTCCCCGCCCGCGGTGCAGTCGCTCCAGAACATCGCCCTTCCCCCCTATCGCGCCGAGATCCACACGGCGCAGACGTATAACTCCGCAAGCAAGGCTTATGACCTCACGGTCCGCATGGTGTGGTCGCGCGACTCCCGCGCGGGAGACGCCGCGCCTGCGCCACTGTCGGTCGATCGCGACTCGAAGGATCCCGCGGCGTGGACGCTCTTCGTCGTCCCGGCGACCGACCTCTCCGCCCTGGTCATCGCGAGCCCGGTTTCGCCGGAAGCCGGACAGGACGCCGCGGCGAACCCGACCACGACCGGCGGAGCCGACACCGAGGGCGGCCATCTTGCGGCCGAAGTCCACGGCGATGAGCAACGCTATGCACTGAGCGTGCCGGCGCCGGGCCTCTACCGCGCGTTCGTGCGCCCGGCGTTCGGTCCGGGCAATCCCGCGCCGGCCGACACCTCCACGCTGGTGTTCACGCTCCAGGTGACACCGGCCCGCCCGCCCGCCGACACGGGCAAGCCCCGCTGAACAGGCGAGATCGCCGTTTCACCGGCGGCTTGCGCCCCGGTGATGTACCATTCCCGGCGTGAGCCGGTGGGATTCCAGTCCGCTCCCCGAGAACGCTCCGACCGCGCTGGTCTGGGCGTCGGTCGCGCAGTGCGCGATGCTCTCGCACGCGTTGGCTGCGGCGGGGATCCGCCCGGCCTTCGCCGGCTCTCCCCACGCCGGACGGGCGCCCGAGATCGCCGGCGCGCTCTCCCGCCCGGGGCTGAGCGTCGAGCCGGTCAGTGACCTGCGCGCGGCGCTCTCGAACACCCAAGTCGACCTCGCCATCCTGGCTGACCCTGGCGACTTCGCCGACTCCGACCACGACACCGACGATCTGGGGGCGCTGCACGCGGCGCGTTCGCGCGGCGTGCGCGTGCTCACGTTCGAGCCGATGCCGACCTCGGTGCTGCAACTCGACACCCCGCGCCTCGACCCCGACGACGCGTCCAGTCCGGACTCGACGCAGGACCTGCTCGCGGCTGCGGGCGTGCGCCTGGGCCCCGGAAGCGAGCCGACCCCGCCGGTCGCCGTCCAAACGTCGGGCCAGGCCGCGGCCCTCACCACGCTGGGCGGCTGGGCCGCGTTCGCGATGCCGCTGCGTCTGGCCGCGCCCATGCGTTCGGTCACGGAACTGGTCGAGCACGTGGGCCCCGTGCTGGCCTGCTCGGTCGAGTGCCTGGGCCTTCCGCACCACGGCTCGCTGGGGGCGCGGATCTTCGACGCCGCCGACACGCTCGTCTCGCTCATGGGGACGCCCGAGTCGGTCCACGCGGCGTACGTGCCGTGGTCGCGCGGGCGCGGGGTGCACTCGGCGCCGGGGCACCGCCTGCGCACGCTCGACGGATCGCTCACAGCCAACATGCGCTTCGCCGATGGGCGCTCGGCGGCGGTCGTCGCCTCCAGCCGCGCCGGCGCGTTCGAGCGCACCATCACGCTGCTGTGCGAGAAGGGGCAGGTCCGCCTGCGGCGTCGGGCGGCGCGCTGGCTCGGCCCTTCGGGAGAGCCCGAGCACGCCGACACGCCCGCCGGCGATGCACCGTGCGACGAGCCGGAAGACCTGTCGGCGCTCAAGCACATGCTGGCGCTCATGACCGACAAGCGCCTGGCTCCCCCCGCGCCGACGGACTATGCACGGGTCCTGAGCGTGACCGGGGCCGCGCTCCTCAGCGCCCGCACCGGCGAGGGCGAGAGCCCGTCGACCATCGCCCGCATGGCGCGCGGCGGCTGAGTGTCACGAGTCGGCGCACGAGCCGTAGATGTACTGCTCGAAGTAGCGGATCGTTTCGTGCATGACCTTCACCTCGACCGTGTTCAGGTCGCCGATGGAGATCATCGCGCACAGCCGCCCGTCGTCGACGACCGGCACGTGCCGGATCCGTTCCTTGCGCATAAGCGCCCGAAGGTCCTCGACCGGGGTCTTGGGGGTGCAGGTGATCACGCGGGGCGTCATGACTTCGCTCACGCGCGTGGCGCTCGGGCTGCGTTCTTCCGCCACGATGCGCGTGAGGATGTCGCGCTCCGTCAGAATGCCCACGACACCCCCGCCCTTCTCGCAAACAACGAGCGACCCGATCTTGCGGAGATTCATCTCTCGCGCCGCTTCGAGAACGCTCGCTTCCGGAGAAATGGTCCGAACCGTTGCGTCTTTCTGTCTCAAGATGTCTGAAACGCACGACATACCTCGCTCCTTGAACCGCGCCGCGCCGTGCTCCCCCGTGCCCGGCGGCTCCACCCGTTCCATACCCGGACACAGGCCCATTCGCGATGGCGTGGTGCTCGGCCCTCCGTAGCCGATGCTCCATGCCGCGCCCGCGCGAACGACGAACCGGCGCGACGCATCAGGGTGCACCGCGGAGCGCCGCTGCGCTCCCCGGGCATTCCTTCACGCGTGCTTGCACTGCAAACCCGGACACCGACTCGCGCACAAGGTCACGGTGCGCGCTGGATCTAGCATCACCCGCCCCGATCGCCGCCGCATGCCCCACCGTCGCCCGCCCCGGTTCATCCCACTACTCCAGTATGCCCTCGACTGGTGCTTCGCTCAACCGAGCGGTGTCCTTTCAGAACAAGCGCTGCGCTCCACTTCCGTGTTCTCCGGTGCTCTCAGATTCTCCGGGGCGCATGGATAGTGCGCCACGGGCATCTGTTCGCAGCGCGTTCGTAGTTTCTTGCAGGATCAGCGCGGTCTGAGCAGCCCGGCCCCCCGCTCCTCCCGGCGGGCGCGGCTTACGTGGATCGCCTCGCCCACACGGTCAGGCGGGCGATGTAACCGGATTTCTCCACAAGCGTGATCGTTCCGGCACGACGGGTCGGGGCCGACGCCCAGCGGTAGTCCGCCACGATCGTGGTCTCGTCGACGGGGCGCGCGGGGCTGAGCGTCAGTTCATCCGTCGGCGGGCGGTCCTTGAACGCACGCCCGATCGCGGCCGAGCCCTCGAACGGACCGACGTCGACCCCCTCGAAGACCATCTCGGCGTCGGGCGAAAAGAGCGACAGCAGGCTGCCGAGGTTCGGCGCTTCACCCCGGACCAGCCGGTTGTGCTCGCGCTGGTATCGCTCCAGCAGCCACTGCGCATCCATGCATCAACTCCAGCGTGTGATATGCCAGGCCTTCGACCCGCGCCGCAGCGCGATCAGGTTGCCGGGGATCAACGAGGCCGTTGTAAGCCGCGCATCCGCCGCGGCCTTGCGTCCGTTCACGCTGATCGAGTTCTGCATGAGGAGCGTGCGCGCCTCGGTTTTGCTTTTGGCGAGGGTCGTCTGCGCGAGCACGTCCACGAGCGAGACGCCGACACCGTCGAGAAGGCGCCGGTCGTGCGTCGAGCCGGGGGCGCTGGCCAGGAGGTCTTCGGGAAGCACGAACGGGCCGTCGCCCTCGGCGGTTCTCTTGCCGAAGAGCGCACCCGCCGCGGCCTCGGCCTTGGCGAGTTCCTCCTCTCCATGGAGCAGTCGCGTCATCTCGCGCGCCAGCGCTCGGTGCGCCTCGCGCTTGCCCGGGTCGGCCTGGAGCGACGCCTCGAGCCGGTCGATCTCCGCCATCGGCAGGAACGTGAACAGGCGGAGGAACCGGACGACGTCGGCGTCGGCGCTGTTGAGCCAGAACTGGTAGAAGTTGTAGGGGCTGGTGCGCTCCGGGGTCAGCCAGATCGCGCCCGCCTCGGTTTTGCCGAACTTGCCCCCGTCGGCCTTGGTCACCAGCGGCGCCGTGAGACAGAACGCCGGCGCGTGGGGCTCGCCCCTTTCCGTTTCGCCGCCCGCCCTGGCGGATTCCACCGCGCGGACGCGCCGGATGAGTTCGATGCCGCCGACCATGTTGCCCCACTGGTCGCTCCCGCCGCACTGGATCGTCACGGGCTGGCGCACCCCGTGCGCCGCGTGGTCGCGGAAGAGCACCAGGAAGTCGTACGCCTGGAGCAGGATGTAACTGAACTCGGTGTAACTGATGCCCTGCTCGCGGTTGTGCAGGCGCTCGCGCACCGAGTCGCGCTGGATCATCACGTTGACCGAGAAGTGCTTGCCGACGTCGCGCAGGGCGTCGAGGAAGGACAGCCTCGTAAGCCAGTCGGCGTTGTTGACCATGCGGGCGCGGTTGGGCGTCGAATCGCTGAAATCCAGCACGCGTCCGAAGATCCGCATCTGCGACCGGACGTTGCTCTCGACCTCGTCGCGCGTGCGCAGCTGGCGCTCGGCGGTCTTGCCCGAGGGATCGCCGATCAGGCCCGTGCCGCCGCCCATCACGACCACGGGCGTGTGCCCGGCGAGCTGGAAATGGCGCAGCAGGATGATGGGGACAAGGTTGCCGATCGTCAGCGAGTCGGCGGTCGGATCGAAACCGCAATAGACCGCGCGCCCGGCGCCGGCGTGCGCGCCGACTCCGGAGTCGAGGTGCGCCGACAGCGCCGCCTCATCGGAGACCTGGTGAAGCAGACCGCGCTGACGCAGAGTCTGGAGTAATCCGACCTCGGGATTGGACATGACGCAGAAGATAGCCCGCAGCGGGGACCGGTGCGCGCCCGTGGCGGCCGGGGCCGGCTACCGCGTGGGCTCGACGATATCGAGCTCGTAATCCCCTTCGGGACGGAGTTCCTTGAGAAAAACCTTCAAGCGCTCGTACGCCGCCTTCGTGCGAACCGCCCCGACGACCTTCAGCGACAAGGGGCTCTCCGACTCGACGATGAACTGGGTGTCAACGAAATCGTGTTCGGCGTTGAGCTTCTGGTTCAGGTCGGTGACCAGTTTCCACCCCGGAGTCTCGAGCTTCTTGGCCTCTTTGTAGAAGCCGCGGGACGTCGCGATGAAATAGATTATCCAGATCAGGCACGCCGCGAGAACCGCGATCGAGCCGAAGAACAAGGCTTTCTGTTTGGGCGATTCGAGTTCGATCATCGTCGTATTCTACCGGATCGGCTCGCGACCGCGGCGGTCATCAAAGACAACGCCCGCCTCCGATCGGAAGGCGGGCGTTGGGATGGAGATCTATCGATCGAGCCGGTTCAGTACACGAAGTTCCAGTCGGGGTTGTCGGCCTTGTTCGCCCACTTGCGCATGTCGCGCAACTGCGAAACCGTCTGCATTTCGACGTGCCCGTCGACCATCGCGGTCACGGTCGAAGGCGCGCCCGAGCGTCCGGAACGCCCGCCGTTGTGGCGGAAATCGACCATGCCCCAGTTCTTCGGATCCGACTTCGGGTCGAAGATGTTCGACGCGATCCACGGGAACGCCGTCGCGGTCGGCGAGCCGCCGGACACCGGGTAGCCGGTCTTGGGCGGGTAGACCTCCCAATAGCCCGGCACAACTTTCGACGAGGTCGTCCATGCGGGGGGATTGCCGCCCCAGCTCGTGGCGCCGAAGCTGCCGCTTTCCTTGATGTCTACGCCGCGCGAGCCCGCAAACACGAGCAGGCTGCCGGGATTGATGACTTCGAACATGTGCGTGACGTAGAACTTCTTCGGCGTGGAGCCGTTGATGTTCTGATACCCGCCCACGCCCGGCGCCGGATGGCCGATGCTCGGACGATCGTTCGAGGTGGTCGGGTTCACGGCGCCACGACGGTAACCCCACATCGCACCGCGCGAGCGGCTGCCGCCCACGTACACGGTGTTCATGCCCAACGACGGGTGGAACGCCAGCGCGGCCGGGAGCGTGTCGATCGGGTCGTCGTACAGGTTCGTCGGCGGCGAATAGCCCGGATTGGTCGAGGACGGCGTACGGCTGCGCGTGCGGAACTCTGCGAGCGTCGCACGATCCAACTGGTGCACGTCGAACGGGAAGCCGTTCTCGCCCAGCCAGCGGTAGCCGTTGATCTTGATGATGTTGCCCTCGACGTAGAACCCCTTCGCGAGCGGATCGGGGTGCAACCAGATCAGCGGCGTGTACGCGTTGTTCAAGTGGCCGACGTCCCACGGGATGTATCCGGTGAAGACGGCGTCCTTGTTGTTGTTCGCGTAGGTGTGGTACGCCGACATCTCCTGATTGGCCGCGGATTGCTCGCGGATCATGTACGCCAAGCGGCGCGCGCCCGCGAGGGCCGGGAGCAGAATGGAAATCAGGAGCGCGATGATCGCGATCACGACCAACAACTCAATGAGTGTAAAGCCGCGACGCTTCGCCAACTGGCACGAGCCTTTCATGTGGGTCTCCCTGCGAGCCGCACTGTGCACTTGCCTCGCCCACTGCGGGCGGAGAGCAATGTTGTTCTCTTCTACTCACCTGCGAAACACGGCGCAGCAAGCCGCTGCGACCGAACAAATGAATCCACCTGACGTTTTCGCATTTACGAACAGACCGACTGAAAATCCAGATCACGCCCAGATCACGAGACCAACCGAACTGGCCACGAATGGCCAGTAACTCCGACCAGTCAAGAGTGTACCAAGAATTGTCGGACGCAAGGCCTGTTCCCTGACAATTCTGAGCGCCGCCGGGTCTTTTTTGCGGCTGGAAGCGCCAAGGTGCACCACGATCCGGTCAGCCTCAGGGTAGCCTGCGGACATCAGAAAACAAAGCAAAAATCCCCCCTTTGCTCAAAATGTTTGTATTTAGTTCGTATTCAACGACCAATCCGGCCGCGTCGCCCGGTCGGCCCAAAGCCGCATGTCGAGCATCTGGTTGTACCCCGCCAGGTTGACGTGCCCGTCGAAGAAAGCCGCGGCCGCCTTGTGCGAATGCCGGAAGTCCACGTACCCGCCTGCCGCGGGATTGGTCGAAAGGTCTGACCCGGGGGTCCACCACTCAGCGCCGGTGGCGCGCCGGGGCGGATCGATGCGGAAGAAGCCCGAAACCAGGTCGCCGCCGTCGGGGTTCACGCCGTGCGCCGAAGCGAACACCAGCAGTTCGCACGGACGCTGGGCCTGATCGATGCGGGAGATGTAGAACGGGCCGTACTGCTGCGCTGCGCTCGCGCTGAACCCCTTGCGATCGAGCGTCGCGTCACCGCCGACGAACATCGAGTTGAGCCCGAAGGTCGGCGATAGCGAGACGAAATACTGGAAGTCGGAGCGCGACCGGTAGTTCTTCAGCAGTTCCTCGTCCTTGTACAAGCCGCGGAAGTCTCCGCTCAAAAAAGGCCAGAGCCGCCAGGGATATCGCTGCGCCTGCGTGCCGTACACGCGCTCGCGCTGCTCGTCTTCCACGACAAACTCCGGCGCTCCGGGCGTCGGCGGATTCGAGACCCACGACAGCGGCAAGTAGCCCGGCAGCACCGCGTCCTTGTTCTCCTGCGCATAGCACGCGTACGCCGTCATGATCTGCTGGCCGGCCGCGAGTTCCCGTGCGGTGAACGCCAGGCGACGCGCGCGGCTGAGCACGGGGAGCGTGATGCCCGCCAACACTCCGATGATCGCGACAACCACGAGCAGTTCGATCAGCGAGAACGCCCGCACGGCGCGCATGAATGGGCAACGAGAAACGGCGCGGAGCGTTGCGCTGTCGTTGTGTTCGTTGATTGCCACGGGCGAGCCTCAAGGAGAACTGTACGGAATCAAACGACAGACCGGTCCAGATCCCCTGATGGTCATCGTTGATACTCAGTCTCAAGTGTACTACGCTTATTGCTGCCAGATCGGAAAATCCTCTCGATCACGAGAAACTGGCATTGTGGGGTGCCGCGCATCGTCTTCAACACTGCGTCTGCCACTGACCAAGGAGTCGTCCATGAACGAGTCTCAGCATCCTTCGGTTCGCCCCCTCCTCGTCACGATGGTGGGGCTGAGCGTGTCGGCTTCGGCCGTTCAGGCCGTCGAGATCAACAAAACGTACCTCGGACCGAGCCTCGACCGGTGGATGTACAGTTTCAACACCGACCCGGGCAACAAGCCCGACGCGCCCGTTTTCGCGCCGTACGGCCACCCGACGCAGCCGAACTTCGATGACCGAGACGGGCAATTGCTGGTCGGGTTCGTGACCGTCGGCGATGTGCCCCCCGGCCAGGGCGTCGATCACTACCGGATCATCAGCGCCACGGTGACCGCCACGGTCTCGCCCGATTCCGCGTTCGCGTACGACCCGACGCCGGACACGTGGGACACCTACTCGCAGTCAGGCGGGGTCGCGTTGGTCCCCGATTCGGACGCCGGGCGTTCAATCGAACTCTACCTCGCCGGCTACCGCGCCGGTTGGTCACTGGGGACCTTCCTCGAAACCTCTCGCTACGCCGGCGCTGCGAGCGATCCCCTCCCGCCGGGCGGCGTGTGGTACCCGGCGCGCGGCATCCGCAACGTCTTCCCGGCGCAGTACGAGCCCGCGGGGAGCGGCATCGTTCGCGACGTCTCCAACAACGTCGACGAGATGTTCGAGCCGCGCCCCGTTGCCATCGCCCGCAACGCGAGCCTCACGCCCGGGCAGATCGTGCCCGTGGGCACGCCGATGACGTTCGACTTCGACCTGAGCAACCCCGACACGCGCCGGTACCTCCGCGAGGGGCTGAACGCCGGTCAGTTGAACTTTGTCATCTCGTCGCTCGCCGAGGCGCAGATCCAGACGCCGCAGACCGTCCGGTTCTACTGCAAAGAGGCGGGCGTTCCGAACACGGCGCCGACGCTCAACATCCGCGTGTGCGTGGGTGCGCCGGCGGACTGGGACTGCTCCGGAGCCGTCGGCGTCAGCGATCTCTTCAAGTTTCTCGACGAGTGGTTCGCGGGCAGCGCCGACTTCGACGAGAACGGGCAGACCGGCGTGGCCGACCTCTTCGCGTTCCTGGATGCCTGGTTCGCAACTTTCGGCACCTGAACCCTCCGGGCGTCCTGGCACAGGGAGCGAACATTGCACGACGACGGTTCCAATCCATCGGCAGGCTCTCCTCCGCCCCGTTGGCATCGCCTGTTCGCGGCGCGCGAGCGCTCCGGCAAGGGTGTGGAGCAGGGCGTGACCGGCGGCGCCGAGGCCGCCGCGGTCGCCGGCGCACGCACGGGGCGCTGCCCGCTCCCGTGGTGGCAGCGCCTGGGCGTGCTGGGCTTCTGCTTCTTCCTCATCAAGGGCCTGCTGTGGCTGCTGATCCCCGCGGGGCTGTTCCTGTGGCGCTGGCTCGGCGGTGAATGACTTCACAAAGCGAGACGACTCATGCCGACGACCAACGTGATGGACAGGCTCCGCGAAGAGACGCGCGAGCACCACGCCCGGGCCGAGCGCCACGCGTTCCAGAAAGCGCTCCTCGGGGGGAGGCTTTCGCGCGAGCGGTTCGTGCGATGGCTCGAGCAGATGCGATTCGTGCACCTCGAGCTCGAACGCCTCATCGACGCCGCGCGGGCGCGGGCGCCCGCGCTCTCGGTGGTGCGCGATCTGCACCGGCACTCCGAGCGCCTCAGCGCCGATCTGCGGGCGCTGGCGGTGGGACCGGTGGCCACGGCGCCGGGCCCGGGCGCGACGCGGCTCATTCATTCGCTCCGCGACCTCGCCGCGAACTCGCCCCTGGACTTGCTCGGGAGCCACTACGTGCTCGAAGGGAGCATGAACGGCAACAAGTACATCGCGATGTCGGTCCGTCGATCGCTGGGTCTTCGCCCGGGCGAAGGGGACACCTACCTCGATCCCTACGGCGACCGGCAGCGCGAAGTCTGGGCGGCGTTCAAGGCCGACATGAGCGAACTGCCCCTCACCGATGCGCAGATCGACCGAATCGTCGAGGCCGCCAAGGCCATGTTCGAAGGCGTCGGCTGGATCAGCGAAGACCTGATGCCCAGCGCCGAGCACGCGGCGGTCTGACGCCGTACGCTCCGCGCCCATGGCGCAGCGTTCAACCTCCGCACGATTCCCTTCGACTCCGGCCCGCCCGCCGATGGCCCGCGTGACGCCTCTGGACCGCTTCCGACTCTACGAAGCGTGCGTTCAGTCGCCGGGGTACGACGCCCGGATGCTCGCGGCGATCCACGGCGGTTCGGGCCGGTTGGCCCCCCGAATCCTCGGCGAGGACTTCTGCGGCTCGGCCGCGCTGAGCCGCGCCTGGGTCGACCTTCACCCCAAGAACACCGCCATCGCCGTTGATCGCGACCGGGAGACGATCGAGGCGGCCATTGCGCTCAGCGGCGAGCCGTTCGATCGCTCCGGCCCGGGGCTGTCCTCGACCACCGATGGGCCGCGTGCGGGCCGGAGCGTCGATGACGCCGGCGGCCCGCGCTCGGCGATGACCTTCGTCCTCGCCGACGTCCTTCGTGCTCCGCGCTCGCCGCGTGCGGATGTCCTGTGCGCGCTCAACTACTCCATCGGCGAGTGGCATGCGCGCGCGGACCTGTGCCGGTACCTGCGCGTGGCCCGCAAGCGCGTCGCGCCTTGCGGGGTGTTCATCGCCGATCTCTACGCGGGCACCGAGTCGATGCTCGCCGGGGACACGCACCGGCTGATCGACCTCCCTCCGTGGGGCCGCGTGGGGTACACGTGGGAGCAGCGCCACGCCGACCCGCTCACGGGGCTGGTCGAGAACGCGATCCACTTTCACCTCGGGGCTTCGAAGGCCCGCGCCAAGCCGCGCCGGCACGCGCCGTCGCTGGACCTCCGGGACGCCTTTGTCTACCGCTGGCGGCTCTGGGGCATCCCCGAGCTTCGCGAGGCCATGCTGGAGGCGGGATTCCGGTCGACGCAGGTCTACCCGCGCCACGCCGAGGCGGTGGACGACCGCGGCCAATTCCACGCGGTGCCGCTCGCCGATCCCGACGAACTGCCCGAGAGTTTCAGTTGCTACGTCGTCGGGCGGGTGTGAATGAAGCCGCTCTGCGGGAGCCACGCCGGCGTTCAGGCCGAGCCGTCAGTCGAGCAGGCGTCGCGCATGCTCAACGAGGCAATCGACGACCTGCTGGAAGTTCAGCGCGCTGGTGTCGACGACGATGGCGTCGCCGGGGCGGAGGAGCCGGCCCGCGGAAGCGTCCGCCGCGTCGCGGTCGAGCAGTTGCTGGGCGATGGTCGCGAGCGTGGGCACGGGTTCGCTCGTGCCGAGGTGGTTGCGCCGGCAGAGCATCTGGTCGCGGCGTCGCTTGGCGCGGATCATGGGGTCCGCGTCGAGGAAGAACTTGACGGGCGCGCCGGGGAAGACGATCGCGCCCTGGTCGCGCCCCTCGGTCACCAGGCGGGGATGATCGACCGCGATCTGGCGCTGCTTGGCGACCATGATCGCCCGGAGCGCGGGGATGCCGGCGATGGGCGAGACGATCCCCGTCACGTCGTCGTCGCGGATGCGCTCCATCACGTCCCGTCCGTTGCAGGTGAGCGCTGGCGGGTCCTTGGACCAGTCGAAGGCCATCGCGGTGCGCTCGACGACGCCGATGAGCCCGTCCTGCACGGCTCGGTCGTACCCGTCGACCTGACCGGGCTTCACCAGGCCGCTCTCGAGCGCCAGGAGCGCCGCCGCACGGTACATCGCCCCCGTGTCCAGGAAATCAAACCCCAGCGCCTTGGCCACACCGTGTGCGACCGAGGTCTTGCCGGTGGCGGCGGGCCCGTCGATGGTGATGATGGCCTGGCTGGTCATCGTCCTCCCGGTGCGAACGAGCCCGTCCACGACCCGCACTTGAACCGGCGAGCGCAGCGGCCGGTCGAGAAGCCCCGCCCCCTGCACCTGAACCTGCAACTGCACAGACTCATCCTTGGGCGTGCTGGTCGGCCCGGTCGCCAAGGGTGAGTAGGCGGTCATGATTCGGCGACCTCCAGGCCCAGCGCCGACTCGAGCACCTGGCGCATGTGGCGGAGGCCCTCCTCCGGCTCGCCGTCGCCGCGGTACTCCAGCGCGAGGGTCCCAGTGTACCCGACCGAGGCGACCGTCTTGGCGAACTCCTCCAGGTTGTACGGCTCGTGGACAAACTCGGACTTCTTCTTCCCGGGGGTGAAGTTCAGGGCCGAGGCGGTCACCGCCTGGGCGTAGGGCACCAGGCGCCGGAGGTACATCAGGGGGTCCGGCGCTCGTGAGGCGGTCTGGAAGTCCGGGAGGGTGCCGATGCGGAACCCGCCGACTTTCTTCACCAGTTCGGTGAGTCGGTCGGGATCGTTCGTCAACCCGTCGTGCGGCGCGATCAGGACGTTCACGTCCATCTTGTCGGCCTTCTTGAGGACCTCGCGGATCCGCTCCGCTGCGTAGTCGAAGGCGTCGGCGTGGTCATCGTTCACGATCTTCATCGCGACCGAGTTGCACCCCAGGCGGCTGGCCGCCTGGACCACGCGTGTCATCCGTTCAACCCCGGCGGCCCCCTTGGCCTCGTCGAGCGTGGCCATCGGCTGGGGCTCGCTCTCGATGAGCACCAGGCAGGGGCACGAGGCCTTGTCCGCCGCCTCGCGGATCATCTCCAGTTTCCGCAGATCGGCGCCGGCCAGGAGCGAGGTCGTCAGGCTGAGCCCGAAGAGGCCCAGTTCATCGCGGGCGTAGCGCGGAAGGTCGGTGAGCGACAGACTCCCCGCCCCCCCGCCGCCACCCCCTCCGGCGCTCGCGCTCGTCCGGCCTTTCTTCGGAAGCAGCCGCGCGGACAGACATTGTGCCGAGAGTGTGAGCAGCATTCGTGGGAAATGTATCGGCGGCCCGGCCCCGGGACCAACACCACCCGCCCGACCCCGCTCCATCCACCCGGCGGCCGAATCCGGATAGCCGGCCTGTGTATGCTCCCGGCATGGCTGAACGCTCGCTCCCCGCGTCGGGTCCTGCCGGCACCCCTTCCAGGCCTCCGTCGCGCCGTCTGGGTGCAGGGCCGTGTTTGGTGCTGGGCGTGGTGACCGCCGCGGGCGTGTTCGGCTCACCGGCCGGGTGCTCTTCGGCGAGCATCGCGATCAAGGAGTCCCTGGGTTACGCCAAGCGGGAGCAGCTCGTCGACAAGGTGCAGACGGCACGCGACGCGCAGGCCCAGGCCAAGCAGCAGTTCTCCTCC
>ERZ795060.3746-NODE-3746-length-13600-cov-4.262311_pt1 | contig 13600 bp, 11 predicted proteins | sample MGYA00375144_ERZ795060 | MGnify/ENA primary metagenome ERZ795060 (study PRJEB30189, sample SAMN05720157) | activated sludge metagenome | isolation source: anaerobic digester from wastewater treatment plant | place: Japan | collected 2015-05-15 ... | reverse complement strand
AAACGAATTACCTAAATTCGTTAAACGAAACTCTTATTACAATAAAAACAAATGGAAAATAAAACAAAAAATAAAGAGGAAAAATCTGCAGCTCTAAATACTGCAAATAAGCAGGAAAACCAGATAGAACAGCAAGCTGATGCTCAGAACCTGGAAACAACAGTAGCGGTAAAGAAAAAGGTAAAAGGAGGAAAATATGTTCCTTCGGGAATTGCCTATATCTCTGCAACATTCAACAATACAAAAGTGACATTTACCGATCTTCAAGGAAATGTGATATGTTGGGGGACGGCCGGAAAAGCAGGTTTCAAAGGTTCCAAAAAGAGTACTGCATATGTAGCTCAGCTTGTGGCAAATGAAACAGCTAAAAAAGCTCAGAGTTTTGGAATGAAAGAATGTGAAGTTCGTATAAATGGACCAGGAGCCGGCAGAGAATCTGCTGTTAGAGGAATTGCGGCGGCAGGGCTTGATATTACAGCATTACAGGATATAACTCCGGTTCCTCATAATGGTTGTAGACCACCAAAAAGAAGAAGAGTTTAATCTTCATTTTGAAAGTTTTAAAATTTTTTGAATACTTAAAATTAAATTACGAAAATCCGGGAGGTAAAATTAAATGTCAGGCAATATAGCAACATTTCCAATTCCAAGAGCAGTTGAACTTGACGAAAAAACGGCAACAAACACATATGGTAAATTCACAATAGCCCCATTGCAAAGTGGTTTTGGGCATACTCTGGGGAATACATTTAGACGAATTTTGCTTTCCTCTCTTGAAGGAGCTGCAATTAAATCAGTAAAATTTGACGACGTCGTTCATGAATTTACAACTATTCCGAATGTAGTTGAAGATGTAACAGAAATTATCCTGAATCTAAAAAAAGTTTTACTTAAAATCCATTCAGATGAGGATACTAAAATACTTGAACTCCGAAAAGATAAGGCTGGTCCAGTAACTGCTGCAAACATAATAACAGATGGTACCGTTGAAATTTTGAATCCAGATCAAATTATATGTAATCTTGATAAAGATTTCAGATTTAGAGCTGAAATCGAAATAGGAAAAGGTCGCGGATATGTTCCTGCCGAAAAAAATAAGAAACCTGAGCAGCAAGCACTTGGAACAATAGCAATAGATTCTCTTTATAGCCCTGTGGTTAGAGTAAGATACAATGTTGGAATTGCAAGGCTTGGTGAGGCAACAGAAATGGATAGTCTTGCCATTGAAATCTGGACAGATGGGCGCATCACTCCAAAAGAGGCTCTTGAAAAATCGGCAGAGATTATAAGAGACCATCTCGTGCCATTCCTTGGAAAAGAAGCTTTAGTAGAAAAAATTTCAAACGAACTTACAGAGGAAGAAGAAAAACTCTTAAAAATTCTCACTACTAAAGTTGATGAAATGGAACTTTCTGTGCGTTCTCAGAATTGCCTTAAAAATGCAAATATTAAATTATTAGGCGAGTTATGCCTAAAAACTGAAGCAAAAATGCTCAAATATAGAAATTTTGGTAGAATCTCACTCGAGGAGGTCAAAGAAAAACTCAGTTCATATGGGCTTAATCTCGGAATGAGTTTCCCTGAAAAAATCACTACAGCTATAGAAAATGAAGCGAAAAAGGTAAAGGAAATTTTCAAATCGGAGGATAATTAATAATGCGTCACCGTAGAAAAATATATAAACTCGGTAGAAGAAGCGCTCACCTTAGAGCAATGCTTGCCAATCAGGTATCTTCTCTTATATTGTATGGTCAAATAGAAACTACTTTGCAGAAAGCAAAAGGTACGCAGCAGTTTGTTGAAAAAATGGTTACCTATGCAAAAAAAGGGGATTTGCATCACAGACGTCTTGCTATTGCAAAAATTAAAAATAAGGAAGCTGTAAGAATTCTTTTTTCTGAAATTGCGCCTCGTTTCACGGATAGAAAGGGTGGCTATACAAAAATTCTGAAACTGGGACAAAGACGAGGCGACTCTGCAGAGAAGGTAATTTTAAAGTGGGTTTCCAATATTTCTTCAGTAGCTTCAACCGATGCTAAAAAAGAAGAAGGAAAGAAAGGCGTTATTAAGAATGACAATAAAGCCTGATCTTTTCAGTACAATATTCCTATAAAAAATATTTCTTCCTATTATAATTCTTTAGAAGAGCTTTAACTTATTCTAAAAGATGTTATTATCAGAAAAGTCCTTATCAAGTAAAGACTGGAATTCTGAGTTTTTTCCTGAATCAGGAAATAACATAGTTGCGAAATTCGCAATTAATAAAACAGTGGGCTTTTCATTAGATGCTGTATCGATTGATAATTTTTCTGAAGACACTGGGATAAATGCTAAAGTTCGAATACATAATTCTTCATATCCATCAGAATACACTGTAGAAACAGCGTCAATAATTCCAAATTTTAATACAAAAGTTTTTAGAACATTCGAAATTACCAATAACTTTTTTCAGATAATTACAGATGTTCAAATTGCAAATGGAATATGTGCAAATTCTTTTTCCGTAGATCAAATGCAATTAACAGAAAATTGGAATTTGGATGCTGTTCTTCTTTGGGATGAAAAGTCAAATTTGCCATTCTGGCAGAAAAAACCTGAGTCTTTTAAATCGGGGACACCTTTTCTTTCTGCTTTATTTTCTTGCGAGAATCGCATCCTTGAAATTGGAACTGGCGATGATTTGTGGCGATGGATAAACTCAAGATCTGTTGAAAATGCAAAATCAATGTTTTCTATAAAAAAAGAAAATGCAGTGTGGAAAATACGCAGAAAACTATTATTATACAAAGAAAAGAGCATCTTTCCTTGTAAGAATATGCGTTTATCTTCGTATTTTTTTATTTCTGATCCAAACAAAAGAAAAGGATTAAATGATAATCTATTCAATGATACCGAATTAAATCTTACTGATAGTATCTGGAATGACGATTCAAAGATTAGCTGGAGAGGTGTTCTTTATAATTCACCTTGTTGGTTTTCAAATTCATTTAGAAAGAGAATAAAGAAGACCATTCGAACACTTCATGATAAAAAAGATATTCAAACTGTATCATTTTCAGGTATTGAACTTTTTATTTGTGATTCCGCATCTCATTTAAATAGAGGTAACAACAAAAAACTTCCTCACTGGAATATTCTTGAAATAAATAAATTTAGAAAATGGGCAAATAGGCAGTTGCTGCAAAAAGGAATAAAAATTAATCTTATTCCCAGAAAAGATTCAGTTGCTTCATATTTGCCTTCTCTGAGTTTGTAAAATCTCTTTTTTATGTAATATTATCCTTCTAATTTTAAAATATAGTATTTAATGAAAATAATATTCTTATTTACTGTTTCGTTATTATTTTTTTCATGCTCAATGATCGAAGGCAAAAAGCTCTTACTTAAGTCGGGAATGAGCAAAGAAGAAGTTATATCTCTACTTGGAAAGCCAATCGAAGGAGAAAAATACTGTAGAGATGATGTCTTATTTTACTATGATGGTGCAAAATGGTTTGACGGTAGTATTACTTCCGATGAATGTTTCCCCCTGGTTTTTGAAGATGGAAAATTGATTGGTTGGGGGCAGGATTTCTATCAGATGCATATAAAAAAAGGATGGTAAGAACTAAATAGCTTAATAGCTAATTTTCAGAGAAGTTAAAATATGAAAAAAATTAATCGATTCAGAGTTTTATTTAAAATGTTCTCAATTTATCACAATTATAACAGCGTAAGAAACAATAAGTTCATTGTAATATTTTTAATAATTTCTTTTGCCTTTACTCTATATTCAAAGGATAATGATTTATTCTCCAAACTTGCAAAGGAAGATATTGATGCTGCTGCAGATCAACTTGAATTTATTGGTGGAAATATTGTGGGAACCGGCAATGTAGTTGTAAAATACAAAGACATTCTCCTTACCTGTAATAGGATTATCATCAATATGGATTCAAAAGATGCAGAGGCAGATGGAAATGTAGTCTTCATAAGAAGAGAAGAACAGCTTAAAGAACTTGAGCGGTGGGAATTTGACGAACTACAAAAAGATCCTTCAAAAAAGATAATAACTCAAGGTTATGTAAATAAACCATCGGGTAGAAAATTAATACTTGTAAAAGTGATAACAGAAAATGCCATTTGGAGAGGCGAAAGAGCTGTTGGAAATCTTACAACAGGAATATTCGATCTCGGAAAGTTTGAAGGCAAAGTAGATAATTATTACTTTAAGGGAGAAAAAGCTGAACGTGAACCAGAAGGTGTCATCCAAGTAACTAACTCTCAATTAACTACTTGTGAATTTCTTCTGGAGAATCACGAGCATTATTCCATTACTGCCAGCAGAGTAAGATTTATCCCTGCTCAGGAAAAAGTGAAAGACCTTGAAAGAAAAGAATCCAGGGATATCGGTAGATATCAGATATGGGCTTATAATTGCACCTTTTGGATTGGGAACGTACCTGTATTCTGGGTTCCAGTCTTATATAAGGCCCCCGATGAATCAGGTTTTGGATGGCAAATTCAGGGAGGTTATGACAGCGATTGGGGATATTATGTTAAAACTAAAAAGACGGTTCGCATATACGATGACCCATTAATTCATACATCACTATTGGCAGATTATTTTTCAAAACGTGGTCCAGGTGCAGGACTAAAAATGAAAATGCGCTCCGAGAAAAGTTACACCGAAAGTTTTATTTACGGAATCCTCGATAATGATGCTGAAGATACAGAACACACGCGTTTCAATATTCCTCGAGAACGTTATGATGTTTATCTTGAGAATTATTGGCATATAACTCCTCGACTCGATTTCAGAGGTAGGATCGAAAGCATAAGTGATATTAATTTCCTATATGACTTTTTTAGAGAGCGATATGACAATGAACCGCAACCTGCAACCTATGCAAATATGGATTATCAGTTTGATAGATTCATAGTTTCTGGAACTGTCAGACCAAGATTAAATGATTTCTTTACTGAAGTGGAGAAACTCCCCGAGTTCAGGCTTGATATTCCACGTCAGGAACTCTTCTATAACATTTATTATCAGGGAGAAACGAGTATCGCTGACCTCGAAATGAAATGGCGCAACTTCGATAAAAGAAGAACGGCAGGAAATAGGGTAGACCCAAGAGATTATGACTCTACTCGTTTTGATACTCTCCATATGTTTTACTATCCTTTAAATCTTGATTTGTTTAATATTATTCCAAGAAGTGGATTGAGGCTAACTTATTACTCTGATACCTCAAAGAGAAAAATAACCCCATCAGAACTTAATGCAATGCTTGGGGTAGATAATTTTGGCAGAGGAGCACCTGGTGGAAATGTAGTAAACTACGATTCAAATGGTCATGAAAAATGGAGATTTATCTATGAAGGTGGAATCGAAGCAAATACCAAGATATCAAGGGCTTGGACTGATGCTAAAAATGCATTCTGGGATATTGATGGTATCCGTCACGTAATAGTTCCATATCTTAATTATAACTTTATTCCTGAACCGACTGTAAAAAGAGATAAACTCTATTATTTTGATGACATCGATAGAATAAACCGTCAAAACTTTGTCAGACTCGGAGTTCAAAATCGTCTCGAGACCAGAAGAGGAGATTGGGATAAACAATCAATTTATACGTGGGCAACCATGGAAAATTACATAGATTATCACTTTGTAAGAGAAAAGAAAATTAATGGCTCGAGATTTTCGCATATAGGAGACTTTGGGACAAAACTGGAGTTTACGCCAATCCCAGATTTTTCATTCTCAAATAATTTACTTATAGATGGACACAATTTCACCATAAATAAATATGCCGCATCTCTGAAGTATGATATTACACATCAATGGAAACTTTTCACAACTTATACCTATACAAACGAATATGAACAAAGAAGCGTTTATTCAATGGGAAGCAGTTTAACAGATATTACGTCAGGAAGTTCTTTTCTCAGAAGATATGGAAAAAATCATGATGTATCATTTGGACTTGAATTTCCTATAAGAGAAACGACGAGAGGTGTTTTTGAAGTATCATATAATTTTGAAGAAAATCTAATAAATGATAGTAAAATAAAAATAATTCAAAACCTTCATTGTTGGGAAATGGCTCTTGAATATGGATTAAAACAGAGAGAGTCAAGCACAGGCGATAAAGAAAATAAACATAATATAATGATTATGTTCTATCTTACTGCAGCTCCTGGAGTAAAAATCCAGGCCCGCCAATCAAGAACAACAGGTGGGGATAACAATGGATCTTCATCCAATTAATAACTTTTAGAGCAAGCAACGATTTAAAACCCAACATATCCCGGCCAGATATAATAAAATCCTGTTTTGATCCCTGATAACGTATTTAGTGGGGTTATATTTAACATATCAATCGCAGAATGTGTCCGCATAGAAGATTTATTGTATATATTGTCATTAGGATAATTTTTTCTTCTATATACCACAAGAGCTGCATTCTCTTTTAGATTAGCTTCAATTTTAGATTTTAATATTATATCTGAAGGATATGCAATTTCATCAATTAAGCCGAGTTCTTTTGCTTCTGTTGCCATGAAGACCCTTGCGCTCTTTATTATCTTAAGTTTTTCTTCATCTATTTTTCTGTGTTTCAAAACAAGATCATAAAAATGATTATTTAAATTCTTAACCATATTCTCGAATATCATCTCTTCTGAATCGCTGTCAGAGCGGAAAGGCGATCCCATATCTTTATTTTCCCCAGATTTACTTACTTTCACATCTACACCTATTTTCTCCATCAGACCATTTATTTTTGGGCGCATAAAGATAACACCAATAGAACCTGTAACTGTAGTTGGTTGAGCAAAGATTTTATCAGCAGGTAAAGATATCATATAAGCTCCTGAAGTGGCAATATCCATCATCATCACGAAGATTTTTGTTTTTCTTTGGATTTTGAAAGTTTCTATTTCATGATAAATTAAATCTGACGCAGTAGTTGCTCCGCCCGGGGAGTCAACTTTAATAAGCAAGGCTTTTATTTTATCATCATGCGAGGCTTTTTCCAGATGGGCTCTGATTTCTTCAACCATTGAAGGAGATTCACCAAGAAGATTAAATCCATTCGTACTCGATATTATCCCCTCTATGTTAAGTAAAAGAATTTTTTGACTTGTATCGTCTCCAGAAAGGATGAATTCCTTCAAAGGATCGGTTTTGTCAGAGATGAAATTTAATTTTATTGACATGCACCCGCATAGTCCTGAAATAACAATAAGTAAGATTAATGAAAATAATCTATTATTATTCATTATTTTCTCCTTTTTCTCTTTGTAATTTTTTATATACTATAAAAAAAGAATCGTAATAAAGATAATTTAATCCAAAAAGATAATTAAGTTCTGAAATTTTATCACGAACATTGAATTCAGCTACAGGATAATAATTTCTTCTAAAAAAGTCAGATTTTATCAAATTCCTTGCTTCAAATTCACGGGCAACTACCCACTCAGGAGCAAGTTCTTCTACAGAAATGACATATCCATTTTTTTTGTTTTGTATTATCTTCACAACTTCAGGCGAAACAAGTCCGGGATAGTCAAGGACCTTTCTCCCACTAAAATAACCTATATAATCAAGACATTCAAGAAATATCCTGTCTCCAGGATTCGAATTTTTATTCAGCCATAGCCCTATCTTCATGCGATTTCCATTTTCGACAATTTCCTGTTGGGCTTTCATCCTTTCTGTATCCAAAAAGAAAATAAGAAGAAATCCTGATATGGAAATGAGAAAAAATGCGTATAAGAAATGGTGGCGTAAAGCCCAACGACGTGTAAGTTCAATGAAAATTGCAGATATAACAAGATATGAAGGAATGCCTGCAGGGGGAAAATACCATGGATATGGAACTCTTATAAATGCAAAATATGCACATAGGATAATAAAAAATAAAGATAGTGCTTTAACTTCAGGCTTAAAATCTTGCTTTAAAGGCGCAATAGTTGCGAAAATCGCAAAATACCCTAAAAAAGCTGAAAAAACATAAATAATAAATGGCCATGAACCAAATTGAGGGTATACTGGATAATAGATCATTACTGGGATACGAATAAATGTAGAAAAAATAGCATATAAATCTCTAATAGTAAGATTGGAAAAAAAAATCCCGCCAAATGCAGCATTTTTTGCAATTATTGTGTGTGGAATAGGACTTCCAAAATAAAACCATGCAAAAAGAAACCATGGCATATATAAAATGATCCCTAAAATAATAGACTTGATAAACGTTATACTTTGCGATTTTCGCAATTCGGGGAAAAAAATCAAAAATGAAATTATAATTCCTCCAATGTAAATGCAGGAATCTGGACGTGTCCACATTAAAGCAGCTGAACAAAATCCAATTTTCCTCCAATCCCAATCTTTATAAATGAAAATTTTTATTAGCCATGATACAAAAAATAGCATTAATGCAGTTTCCATTCCATTTACGGAGAACATTACAGATTTTACTTCAAATACGAGAAATAGCGGGCATAAAAACTTGAGGTGAGGGTAGTCTTTAAAAACTTTCTCAGAAGTCTTATATAACATATAAATTGCAGCTATAAAACATGGTATTCCGAAGAATATTCTAAAAAGCCACAATGCCATTGAATCAGAACGGCATATAAGATATGTTAATGCGGGTAATAATACTCCAAGGGGAGAAGTAAATCCATGAACTGCTTTTTCCCCGGGAAAATACACCAGACCATAGCCATCCGCAAGATTACGACTGAATTTATAGGTAATATAATAGTCTTCCCAGATGTGTTCGGTATATAAAGAGTAAAATAAAGGAACAAATGCTGCAAATAACAAGAAAAGTGCTAATCCGTAATTTTTTAAACGAAGTCTATGCATTTTTTGTAAAAAAAGAAGTTTTTTTATCAATAAAATCTCTTATTGATTTTTTGAATGGCGGATAAAGAATTCCTTTTTCTGTTATAATACCACTTATCAATTCTGATGGAGTGACATCAAATGCGGGATTGTAAACCTGAATGTTATCAGGAGAAATTCTTTTTCCATTGAATACAGTAATTTCTTCTTCATTTCTTTGCTCAATAGGAATTTTTTCACCTGAATTGGTTGAAATGTCAATAGTTGAATAAGGAGCTGCCACATAGAACGGTATTTTGTGATAATTTGCTATAATAGCAAGCCCATATGTCCCAATTTTATTTGCAGTGTCTCCATTTGCTGCAATTCGATCTGCACCGACAATTACTATATTTACCCTTCCTTCCCGCATTACCTGGCCTGCCATATTATCACATATTGTGAATACCTTTATTCCAGCACGTTGAAGTTCCCATGCTGTAAGCCTTGCCCCCTGGAGTAGCGGGCGCGTTTCATCTGAATAAACTGTTAGTTCCATTCCTCTCTCTTTTGCTGTGTAAATTGGCGATAGCGCCGTTCCGAAATCACCTGTTGCTAATGCTCCTGCATTGCAGTGTGTGAGTAATCCATAACCGTCTTTAATTAGCTTGACTCCTTCTTCTCCGATTGCTCGACACATACTGATATCTTCTTCCAGAATAGAAAGTGCCTCTATGGTAAGTAGAATCTTTAAAGCCTCAGGTGAAAATTCTTCAGAAATTTCAATTCTTGTTATGCAGCGTTTTAAAGCCCAGGAAAGATTAACGGCAGTAGGTCTTGAAGACTCGAGAAATTTGGCTGATTTAGTGAGTTCTGATATAAAGTCATCACGATTTTTTAGTTTTTTTTTCCCCATAACGGCTGCAAGGCCAAGAGCCGCTGCGCATCCTATTGCGGGTGCCCCTCTCACTGAAAGTCTTTTTATGCTGTTAAAAATAACATCAAGTTCATCAGTTTCTATATATTCTAACCTTCCGGGTAGTAGAGTCTGATCTATAATCCTGAGTTTTCCTGGAATTAGCTCAATAGCCTTTTCCGATACACTGGATAGGATATTACCTTTTGAATCAAGCCATCTTACAGTATCAATCATAAAAAACCTCTATGTCCATTAAAACTAATTATGAGTGCATAATTTCTGAAAAATTAGCTCCCAGTTTTTTAAAATCTTTTATAAAGCCAGGATATGTAACACCAGCAGATTCAACTCCATTAACTATAGTATCTCCATTTGCTGCAAGCCCTGCAATACACAATGCCATAATAATTCTGTGATCTTCATGACCATTCACTTCTTTTCCATTAAGCTGACCTTTGCCGTATATAATCATTCCATCTGGTAGTTCTTCTATTTCGGCCCCCATTTTGCGAAGTTCGCAAGTCATAGAGGCTATTCTGTCGGTTTCTTTTATTCTTGCCTGTGGCACATTTAAAATCTCACTTTTTCCTTCTGCAAAACACATTGCCACGGATAGGGCAGGTAATGCATCTGGTGTGGAATTTAGGTCAACAGTGATCGGTTTTAATTTTTCAGGTCCTTTTACTATTACTAAGTTTTCTTTTTTCTCTAAATGAACGCCCATTTTTTCAAAAATACTAAATATTTCCTTGTCTCCCTGATAATCGTTAAAATCGAGGTTTTTAATTTTTATTTCACCTTTTGTAATTGATGCAGCCAGGAGGGGAAATGTTGCAGTAGAAAAGTCGGCCGGAATAGAATATTCAAATTTTTTGTATGCCTGTTTTGAGGGAATACTGAAGTAAAAAAAATCTTCCGTATAATCAATTTCTATTTCCTGTCGTTTTAACCAGTCGAGAGTGATTTCAATATAAGGTTTTTCATTAATGTGTGTCACAGTGATTTCAGTCTTATTTCCTCTGATTAAAGGAGAAGCAAGGAGCAATGCAGTAAGAAATTGCGATGATTTAGCATCTATAGTTGTATGGCCACCACGTAGTGGTCCTCTAACAGACAAAGGGCACTTATAATTAGTTGAGGAAGTTTCTGCACCGAGTTCTTCGAGAGAATTTAAGAGAGGTTTCATTTCTCTTGTGCGGAGAGATGAATCACCATCAAATTTGTAAGTCGTATTGCCAAGTGCAGAAAGTGCTGTAAAGATTCTAAGACTTGTTCCTGAATTACCAAGGTCTATTGTTTTTGCAAATTGTTTTATTTTTCTGATTCCTTTTATTCGCCAGAAGTCATTCTTCCTTTCAACTTCTGCACCGAGAGCCTCTGCTGCATTTAAACTCGACAGAGTATCTCCTGAAAGCAAGGGATTCACAATTGTCGAATATCCTTCTGCCATGCTGGCTATTGCAACGGCTCTTATCGTGTGGGATTTAGAGCCAGGAACACTTATTTCTCCGTTTAATGTAGAATTGGAAATTTTTAAATTCATTTTTGCTGTTATCCTATTATTTTTGGAATAATAAATATAAATTCTTTTTCTTATTTTTCGAACTGATTTTTTTATAGAGTCTCCAAAATCAATCCAAAATATTGAAGTAGAAAGATGAAAATATGAACCTATATTTTGCGTTTTGCCACTATAGTGAAGCGACGCGGAAAATGATGCCAGTGTAGTAACTACTCCAAATCTTTTCTCTGCAAACAAATGCATCGCAAAATTTAGGATAAAAATAAATTTTCTAAAATTATTTTCTTTATATTTGATTATAGAAATAATTGACTTAAATTACATAAAGCATTGTTATTCGTTTTAGTTCACGGATAAGTAAAAATGATAGAGAAAAAAGTAACAGTTCGAAACCAGGCGGGCATACATTGTAGGCCATCAAGCATTATTCTAATGGCTTTACAAGAATTTCCTGATTGTAGGGTAAGAATAAAATCAAAAAAAGGAGATTCGGATTTAACCAGTATCTTATCTCTTATTTCATTGGGATTGGAAAAAGGAGATGAGGTTACAGTGATAGCTGAAGGTCAGTCGGAGGAAAAAGCATGTTCAAGAATTGCAGAACTCTTCGCTTATGAGTTTGATTTTCCCCCAAGAGAAGAACAGGAAAATGTCAATGCCTTCGCATAATTTTTTCATCAAAACAAAATATTTATTTATTTGTTTATTTTCTTTTTTTCTATGTTTAAGAATTCTCGGAGGACCAACCATTGAGAGGGCAAGTTTAAGAACTGGATTTTCCCCTAGAGTAAAAGATTATAGTTGGGTTGAACTTCGTATTACGGTAAAAAATCCCGATTTGCAATCAAAAGAGCTTTTGCTAAGATTAGCCCCAGAAGATAGTTTTTTCTCTGCAAAAAGGACTACTTTTGAATATATTCTTAAGGTTCCGGCTAAGGCTGAGCTTGACTACACCACTGAAGCTATTGCAGAAGGAGCAGATTCTTTCAAAATAGAGCTTTTTGAAAAAGGCTCAAGGGTAAATGTTTCAGATAATTTTTTAATCGAAAAAGTTTCAGGTGGAAGGACAAAAAAAATGATAGCAGTCTTAAACGATTCAGATGAAATATCTCTTGGGGCTATAAATCAATTAAATGAATACAAAAAAAATCTATTTATTTCAACACTTTCAGCAACACATACCCCGTTTAATTTCTCTCTCTTTCTGCCTTTCGATACACTTATAATTCTAAAGCCTGATTTTAAGGATTATACTCAACAGCAGTTCAAGGCTATATTAGATTATGTATGCGGTGGTGGAAAGGTTGTTTTTGCAGATCCTGAGGCAATAATCGAAGCCGCTTCAACACCACTTGCCGTTTTGCTTCCAGTCATTCCAATCACATTAAAGAAAATAAATAATTCTGAGTCTTTAAAGAAACTCTTTGAAAATTTTACCTCGTGGAAAGAGCAAGAAAAATACATTGACTTTCTCGACTCTATTCCAAAAAATGATAGCTATGTCTTTGCAAAGGAAGAAGACTCTCCTCTATTTTCTATGAAAAAATATGGGTTAGGAACCATTATTGCATCTGCTATTCCATTAACGGAGGAAGTTTTTAAAAATACTTCTATCTGGAAAGATATAGTAAAATTTGCCTTCATAAATGAATTGCCAAATGAGTCCTACTCTGAAACAGTAAACACTCTTGATTCATTAACAGGTTTCTCCATTCCATCGACAGTAGAAATCGGAAAAAAACTAATCATAATTCTTATACCAATACTTACCCTGATAAGCGTTGGTGTGATTTTTAGAAATGCCCATCTTACCTGGGCGGCAATTGCGATTTTCGCAGTTATTATGACTTTCAGGATATTTTCAGAAGCTTCATCTACTATCAAACAGGGAAAACAACTCCTTCTTGCTTCTCTCGATACATTGTATACATCTAATGGGAATTCCCTTATCAGAAGCAAATATTCTTTATTTTCAAAAAAAGATATTACGTTTAACTTAACGTCAAAATCTTTATCTGCTCTCTTCTCAGGAATTCCCCCTGAGACTATCAGAGCATTTCCTTCTTATTCGGGAACTAATTCCACTCAAGATACAAGTCAACCATTATTCAATGCGTCAATATCAGAACCTATATTGGTTAGAAAGATAAATGGCCTTGCAAAAATTACAGATCTTCAGGTAAAGGCGAATGCTTCAAAAAAATTTCAACAGTTAGATTCTTTTTATAAAGGTAATCAGGTTAAAATCCCAACAATATCATATTCCGATAGAGAAATTTATCTGGATAATGTTAATCTTAGTGATTTCAATGAAAAACCCGACTCAGCTGCA
>ERZ795060.3745-NODE-3745-length-13600-cov-7.729051_pt1 | contig 13600 bp, 10 predicted proteins | sample MGYA00375144_ERZ795060 | MGnify/ENA primary metagenome ERZ795060 (study PRJEB30189, sample SAMN05720157) | activated sludge metagenome | isolation source: anaerobic digester from wastewater treatment plant | place: Japan | collected 2015-05-15 ... | reverse complement strand
CTAAATTCTATCTCGGATTTGAACCGAGGACCTTCCGCCAGGGCGGACGCGCTAAGCCGGACTGCGCTACGCCCCGAATTTTAATTTCTAACTATTACTATTTTTTACTACATCTACCTGCTAAATTCTATCTCGGATTTGAACCGAGGACCTTCCGCCAGGGCGGACGCGCTAAACCGGACTGCGCTACGCCCCGCGGTGGTATATTTTACCTGAAACCCCAAATTTCTTCAAACAATTTTGTAAGGGACGAGGAAACCGTTACCACTCCGAGAAGAAAAATTAAGGACACACCCTGTAGAGATTTTATCTAATTTAGTTAATTCTCAATAAGTCAGGCAGATTAAAATGCTCCCTTATCTCATCGGTATACCGGCTATTTTAATAAATCTCTCCAAATTTGTTAAACAGGGGTGGTAACTATCTATAAGCCCATTTACCAATTACCCTTTACCTTTTTTAAAAAATGCTTTATAATAATCATTTCTGAAATTTGGGCCGCTAGCTCATCTGGCAGAGCACCGCCCTTTTAAGGCGGGCGTGGCAGGTTCGAGTCCTGCGCGGCCTACTAAAACTTCAGCGGGTAAACCTGCTGACAGAAATTTTTAGTTTTATCCACTTCAGAAAAACTTTTCACAGAGATGAAAACCGTTAAGAGAGTGCTGAAGGCAGGGATTGCAAAGAGTGATATTACAACGACAGCAGAATCTGCAAAGATTCACGACCCTCTTTATGCGAAAGCGCTTGTTCTGGAAGATGGCGAGACATATCTTGTAATTATCTCAATGGATACAACAGCGATAGGTGGAAGACGGATATCCGCAAATATGCTTTATGATGTCGGAGAAGAATTTTTACCGTCCCTGCGTGAAAAAATCCAGACAGAACTGGATATCCCTGGCAGTAATGTTCTTGTAAACGCATCCCATACACATCCCCCGGGCAGATTGCTCTGCAGTGATGATGAACAGGTAAAAAGAGTATTTGATGCCGTGAAAAGGGCATTTCACAGCAGGGTTGAGGTAATGGTGGGTTCAGGGACTGGATATGAGGACAGAATATCCATCAACAGGACGCTCAGGTTAAAAAATGGAAGACACTGGACGATAAGGCATGCCTATCCATCTCCACCTGATGAAGAGGTGAAAGAACTTGGACCTGTTGATAATGGTATAGGGATTGTCAGAATAGACCGTATAGATGGGAAGCCACTGGCGATTATATATAATTTTGCCTGTCATCCGCTTTCAGGGGTGCCGGGTGGATATATCTCGGCATATTTCCCTGGCTTTGCCTCAAAGGTTATTGAAGAGACACTCGGGGATGGTGCTATGGCAATATTTTTACAGGGCGCAGGTGGTGATGTCTGCGATATCCTTTATAAGGATGTCCATCATCCGAGAAATACAGAGCAGTTTGGGACGATGCTGGGATTAAGCACCCTGAAGGCATTACGGGAAATAAAAACAGAAAAGGGCATAGATTTAAAGGTTCTCTCTGAAACGATAAAACTACCCACCCGCCGGGACTTCCCTGAAGTTATTGAAAAATTAGAGAGGGAACAGGCAGAACTTTTGAAATCATTGAGGTTCACATCCCTGAACATAAAGACATTCCTTGAATTATATATAAAATATAATCTCCACCCTGAATATCCTTCAGATTATTCATACAGATACCTTCACTCAGAAAATAGGGGTTCTGATGAGTTTCTGTTTCTGGATGAAGAAAACAGAAGGAATATTGAAAAATACCTGAAAAATATCTATACGATGGAGAAACTGGTAAAGTTACAGGATGACATAGAGACATTGAAGAAGCACCAGGAGATAGTAAGGGAAACTGGCGAATATGTGATGTGTGAAGTACAGGGTATAAAAATAGGTGATTGTGTTATCATAACCTCTCCTGCCGAACTTCTGACAGAGGTGGGATTGAACATTAAAAGGGCATCTCCATACAGAAAAACCTTTGTGGCTGCTTATTCAAATGGATATCTGCACTATGGTCCTCCTGCTTCTCATTATGATAAGGGTGGCTATGAAGTTACAGAATGTCTGCTGGCTCCTGAATGGGAGGGTATTTATGAAAGGAAGGCACTGGAGATAATCATGTCCCTTTGATTATTCCGTCATCGCTGCACCATATGCAACAACAAATTGAGGTTCCGGAAGGACAACAACATCCCTTTCAAGTATTCTTTCAAGAGAGTGTTTCAGAGCAGGATTTTTTGCTCCGCCCCCGCAAAAGAATATTATGTCAGTATGTCCAAATTGTCTGACCATTGCAGCAATTCTTGAGGCAATGGAATTAAAAAGCCCTGCAGCTATATCTTCCCTTGCTGTTGATGATGTGATAAGTGATATTACCTCGCTTTCAGCAAATACACTGCAGGTTGAGTTAATCTTCACAGGATTTTTGGAAGACATTGCAAGTGAAGAAAACCCTTTTATGTCTGTTTCAAGTACATCAGCCATAATCTCAAGGAATCTGCCAGTCCCTGCGGCGCACTTGTCATTCATAAGGAAGTCAGTTACCTCTCCTTTATCATCCACCTCTACCACCTTCGTATCCTGTCCGCCCACATCCACTATAAGGCATCTTGTTTCCCCTCCAAGAAGGTATCCACCCTTTGCCACTGCTGATATCTCGGTGATAATCCTGCCTGCCCTTTTGAACTGACGCCTTCCATAGCCGGTGGATATAATCTCTTTTATCTCTTCTGTTTTTATTCCTGCCTCTTCTGTGGCTTTACGGAGGACATCCTCAGCACATCTTTCTGTATCAAGTGAAGTTCTCAAAAGTGCTTTTCCTGAAACAGCACCGTCTTTCACAATAACACACTTGGTTGTCACTGACCCTATATCTATGCCTGCTCTTATCTTCATTTTTTTATCCTTGACAATTTCCTTATCCCCATTTTTCTTTCTCTTCCCTCTTACCCCCTCTCCTTAATCCTCTCCCCTACGGGTGTAAGTCTGCCAATGTCTTAGTGGCGGAGAGACCTGTCCGCCGCAGGCGGAGGGATAGGGTGAGTGGTATTCTCATCCTAACATCTCCATAAATGCCTCTATTCTTGTCTTTAACTGCCCTGTATCTTCCCTGCTGAAGTCCGTTTTTAAGGCAAGAAAAGGTATCCCCCTGTCTTTCAGTATACTCCTCAGCATGGGTATATCCATCTCAAAAACATTGCAGAGCCGCAGATTGTAATAAATAACACCATCCAGCCCATACCTCTCCACATTTTCAAGTATAGCATTTATCAGTTTGTCAATCCCTAAAAAACAGGGGCATATACTCGGAGCAATATATTTAAGTGTAAGTGTTCTTATAATACCTCCCTCTGTTTCCTCGTCTATCTCAACCGGGTCAAACAGGTGCCCGTATGAGGAACACATAGTATCAGCAGCGACATAACAACCGGCATCCTCCATAATATCCAGAAGTTTGAAATTTGGAAAGATGATGGGAGAACCGGAGAGCAAAACTTTCTTTCTGTACTCTTTTTCTTTTGTTCCTCTGTTTAACAATTCGTTATATAAAACTTTCGTGTGTTCTGTCCAGTCAGAAGGGTTAAGTAAGAAAGATGCAGAGGAGAGGGTGAAATAATCAAAGGAGTTTATCACCCCTGTTTTTTCTGCCCGAAGATGGTATATCTCCCTGAATAGTTTCGTCCTTTCATTTGTAATCCTGCAGGCATTTATCAGGTCTTTCCTCCCCGGTTTTACATTAAATCTGTCCTTCAGGTACTCATAAAAATTGAGATAACTCTTTTCCCATACATCAATATTTTTTACATAGTCAGAGTTCCTCGGTATATCAATAAAGTAGATGTCGGGAAAAGAAGGGCTTAGTATCTCTGCTAACTTTACCTTGCCGTCGCAGGTTGCCGAAATGACAAGTATGTCAGGTTTTATCTCCTGCTGAAAACCACCACAGATTGCCTTTATTACAGGACATATATCACCGGGTATTATTTCTTCCCCCGCTTCAGCACAGTGCATATCCTGATTACATAATCTCAGAGGAGTTGCCCCTGCTGCAATAATGATTTCTTCTGGCACACTGTTACAGAAATATCCAACGACAGGTCTATCAGTTTCTATCTTTCTACTGGCAACAGTATCATAAAAGTAGTCCATACCTTTTAATCCTGAAACCTTTCTGTATCTCTCTGCTTCTCTTCTGTAGTCAGGAGAAATATCCCTTTTCTTCCCTGTAAGATATTTCAAAAAATTTATATACTGTTCTCCTATAAACGTCTTTTCTTTTCTCATAATCTTCTTCCTCTCTCTTTCCTTTCCCCTGTGAGGATAGGTTTTGGGTGCAGGGGTATCTCCCTTTTATTTAAGTTTTGACTCTGTTATCTTTTTCCCAAAGAAACTTGCGGAGAGGCACCCTTCCTTTGGGCATATCTCCACACATCTCATACACATAATACAGTTGTTCTGGTTGTAAACACCATCTGAATTCCTCTCGTACATCTCTTTAAGCCCCATAGGGCAGGCATCTGCACAGAGTCCACACTTATTACAACGCACGGCTTTTTTCTTCAATTCAATTCCCGCTCCTTTATTGAAGAATGAGTTGATAAGCCCCACAGGGCAGAGATGACACCATATCCGTCTCCCAAAATAAAAAGCAGCAAGGAATATACCCATAATGAACCAGGCAAGGATGGTGAACATTGAGGTAATGGCTGTTTCAAAGTCCTCCCATCCGGGCTTAATAAAGCCAAAGAGTGGACATATAAGCCGTGCAGGGCATATCTGACAGTACGGCAGGAACCAGTAACACTGGAACCTCGCAAAGTTAGGAATGCCGATAAGCCCGGATATAAAAAAGCCAACACCCATTATACCGTAGGAAGAAAACCTCAACCCTGCTTTGAAACCATCAGGGAAACGTCTTGCAGGTATATTCATCTTTTTTCTGATAGCAGTAATAAAATCACCTACAGTACCGATAGGGCATACCCATCCGCACCACATCCTTCCGAAGAGAAAACAGAGAAGGATAAATAATGTAAGGTGTGGTAATAGATATTTAATGTGTGTCTGCCAGGTGAGGTTTTCAGAGATAAAGTGGAAGATGCATGCCTTGAAGAGCCCACCTTTTGGATTAAATCTGCACACAAGCGATGGCGGATAGTTTTCCAGCACAGGATTGTCTCCAGAAGGCCAGAGGATAGAGCCCTGTTTAAATTTTGTAGTTGACATATACCCTTCTGGTGCTTTCAGTGCCGGGAAGAGTGGCTTCCCTGTTTCTGTATGAAGCCGTGTCTTAAAGATATAGCCGCCGTACACAAGCAATACCAGAGATATAATCTGGACTATCCGTCTGATGAAAGTAATCCTGTTTTTCATTATCCCTTTACATTTCTTACTGCCCGGTAAACTGTCAGAAAAAGCAGTATCCCCATAGGAAGAGCATACCAGTAGTATCTTATATCAGGGCTTTTATCAACCTTTACCAGAAGTTCTCCTACAGCCATATCAATTGACTCTGTTGTCTGTGGTGTTTTTCCTATGGAAGCACTTATTATGGGCAGTACCGCTGTCTGTGTGAACTTTTTCCTTCTTTTTATATCACTGCCGCAGACAGCTATATAATTTCTCTGCCTCTTTGCATTTGCAGGGAAGAGTATCTCTGCTTCAAGCAAAGAACCATCAGGCCACCTTTCAACAACAATTATTTTTGTCGGGACTTCCTCTCCTGTCTGCTTATCCTGAATAGAAATGTTCTCTTCAGAGTTCACGATGCCCGGTGGGAATGATGCCTTACCATTGACATAAAAATCACCCTTCAGTGATGGATAGGAGAAATCCACCTGCAATTTTTCTCCTGCTATGCCTACAAAAATCCCTGTGAAAAAAAAGACAGACAAAATTATATTTTTATTCATCAAGGTATGAAAACAACCTTTCCCATATCTTTTTCCTGATGATATCCTGTGGTATCCATTGCCCAGAAACTGGTCTCTCTTGTCCCGCTTGCCTTTATCCTTGTAAGCCGTATATTCCAGACCTCTTTCTCTTTTGGTAGTTTAATCAGGTAAAGGGGTACGGCTATCTCCATAGACCAGTATGTCTCCTTTTTTATCCCCGCATATTTTATATCGGATACATACCACTGCGAGACCTGTTTTCTTGCGTCATATCTTTTATATACCGGTTCACCTGAAGGTGAGAAAGACATAATGAAACCAGAGCCATCTCCAGGAGGGGAGATAAGGACTTCTATACGGTCTTCGGATGAAAGTTTTTCTATAGCCTCATCCTTACAGAAGACACCTATGTAAAGATTGTTTCTGTCAAAGGTCATCATTACCCAGGTTTTATAGAATGCCTCCGAACCTTTTGATGAGCAAAAATTTGAAAGCATAGCAGCGGTCTTCCAGCACTCATCAGCAAAAGAGCCATCTATTACAGGTGGTGCTGTGGTTGGTCTTATAACAGGGAGTTTACTTATGTCAATCGTATCTCCTTTTTTTTCTCCTGCCAAACCTTCAAGTGTGAATGACTTAAATTCTCTTCCTCCGCCTACAAGATGAAATTTTACAGGATAGTTGCCTGTTTTTACGCCTGGTTTTGGAGAGATTGTTACCTCAAAATATACCTGCCTGTCTTTTGGTATGGACATCTTTGAAGGGGTAACCGAGAAGTCAAATGCAGGGCTTTCAGGTACCAAACTTATCTCTGCAATACCCCTGTCCATATTGTTTTGCAGGAATATCTTAAAGGTAGTGCTGTCCTTTACAACAAGAGAATATGTCTCAGGTTTTACTATCAGGGAGTCCGCCTGCCTGAACACATTATCACACAGATGTGCATACAGAAACGTGCTTATAGAAAGGAAAAAACCTGCCCCCAGAAGCCATCTCCAATTTTTCCTCATCCCCTTTATCTTACCCTATCTTTCTCCCTCCGTCAATCTATCAACTGAATAGAAAACCAGTAGCCAAATAACTTCTCTTCGTACCGTTCGGGATTTTTAAACTCTTTTTTTACATATTCCCAGAAACTGGATTTATGGTGGTGGAATATTAGGTGGACTAATTCGTGAAAGACAACATACCTGATTAAAGAAAGAGGTAGATATTTCAATTTCAGGTTAAAACTTACATTACCGTTTTTCCTGCAACTTGCCCATTTTGACCTCATATCTCTGAAAATAACCTTTTTGACCCTAACCCCAATCTTCGCAGAATACTCTTCTATCAACTTCAATACCAATTTTTTAAATTCCTCATCGCTTCTGTTATAGACCTTACAATTTTTATACTTCTTCTTTACATCCTCAATAAATTGTAACTTTTTCTCAATCCAGTTCCCGTGTTTTTCAATTATTTCTTCCGGGTTAACATTACGACCACAGGGTAGAATTAAAGTAGGTACACCCTTCAACTCTATCCTCGGATACACAACCCTTCTTTCTATTACTAAAAAATCTTTAACCTGCATATTCTTTTATAAAGTCAGTCAGTTTTTTGTGGAGTAAATCAAAGGTTTCATAACTGAGTCCGTATGCATTCTTTAGTTTTAAGCAGAACTCTCTTGTCTTCCTTTCTATATTCTGCTTCAGGGCAGGATTTTCCATCCAGTTTTCAATCATATCCTCTTTTATCAATTTCCTAATCTCTTCAACATATTCTTTTATCTTCATCCTTTCCTTTTCTTTAATATCATCCTTCAAAATTGAAAAAATGCCATAGTCAAAATCGTCAAACCCAAGATTTTCTTTCTCTATTTCTACTCTTTCAATTTCTCTAATTATCCCTTTTTCTTCTTCAAATAACAGTTCTGTGTCAAATTTTCTTTCTTTCCACTGCCTTATCAGGTTTTCCACCCTTTCTGCAATTGATTTATAGGCAGGACTTTTTAATTTCTCAACAAGAACAAGTTTAGAGAGTGCGAAGATGATATTTATAACCCTCTCTTTTTCCGGTAATAAACTTTTTTTCAGTTTCTCTATATTTTTCAAATCAATTTTAGAAATTGCCTGCACATTTTTTATCTCTTCAACTTCAAAACTCTTATGGACTATATCTAAGGTCTTTTTAAAAAACCTTTCAATATACTTCTCTTCTTCCTCATCCATCGTTAATTTTTTGTAGTATTCATAGACAGCAGTGAACCACTTAAATTCTTTTAGATATTTCAGTTTTTGGGAATGAGATGTGAGTAGTTCAAAAATTTTTCTTGCCTTTTTATATTCGCTAAAAAACTCTTCTCTTATTCTGTCATCCTTTAATATCTCCACCCCTTCAAGAAGATTTTCTCTTTCAATCTTTAATCCTATCCCCTTAAACATCCCTCTCATATTCTCAATCAGTCCTTCAAATTCTTCAAACAGGGAATTGAAATCAAATAATAAACCCTTAACATCTCCCCTATAATACTCCCTCAATGCATAATTTAAGTGTTTTATGACTCCTGCATAATCAATAATAAGCCCTGCTTCTTTCATATCATTATAGGGTCTGTTTGTCCTTGCTATTGTCTGCAAAAGCCGATGCTTTTTTAATAACTTATCAAGATAGATAACCTGTAAAATTGGGGCATCAAAGCCAGTTATCAACATATCAGTTACAATAATAATTTTAGGGAACTCCTTCTCTTTAAAATCCTCAACTATCTTTTTAATTTTTCTGTCATCATCTGGAAACTCCGGATGTCTCATCTTCCATAGAGAATAAAATGATTTTATGGGTTCTTTATCTCCCAGCCCAAATGTCATAACAACTTCAGAATATTCAGGTGGCAAATACAAGTCCAGATACTTCTTATATAAAACCGCCGCTTTTCTACTTCCACAAACTACCATTCCTTTAAATTTTCCATCTATATTCTCCTTAAAATGTTCTGCAATGTCCTTAGATATTTTTTCAATTCTATTTTCACTCTCTAAAATCACATTTATGTAGTTTAACCTTTTGCGAACCCTTTCACTCACATCAGGATAAAAGTCAACATCTCCTTTAAATTCGTCCTCTTCTATCTTCTCAATAAAAAATTTAATGTCCTTCTCATTTATATGGAGATTTTCCAACCTGAGTTGATAGATTAAGGGAACTGTAAAACCATCTCTCTGGGACTGGTCAAGGAAATATCTATCAAGATACCCCTCTTCCTTCAAAGGATAACCAAATTCCATATATGTATTTCTTTCTCTTTCAGAGATTGGTGTCCCTGTGAACCCAAAGTAAAAGGCATTCTTCAAGACACTCTTCATACACGCTGCAAGCAAGCCATATTGAGACCTGTGAACCTCGTCAAGGAAACAGATAACATTTTTCCTTTCAGATATTGAGTTTGGTATTTCTTCCGGGAGGAACTTTTCATCGGGACTGAACTTATGGATTAGAGTTAAAAATACACCTCTCTTCCCCCTAAAATTGTCATAAGTGATAATCTCTTTAAGCCCTCTTACGTTCTCAACAAGTTCAAAAGAAAAATTAAGTTTTAAAGATGATAGTTCTTCCTTCATCTGCTCTTCAAGTTCTTTCCTATCAACGATAATAAATATACTTGGATTTTCAAGATGTTTATCAAAATAAAGTTTATGACTTGCAAAAATCATAGTTAATGTCTTTCCTGAACCCTGCCAGTGCCATATCAATCCTTTGTTTTTATCCTCTGTACCTTTTATGTTTCCAATAACCCTATTATAAATTTTATTGACTGCATTATATTGCATATATCGGCATATCACCTTCTTTATCTCTCCATACTGCTCTCTTATAAACAAAAAGTTCCTCAAAATATCAAGTAAGGTGCAGGGAGTCAGAAAGTCAATTATTGCTTCATCTTCAGGCAATTTATCCTTCTTCCATATATATACATCCCCTTTCTCTGTCCACGGAACTATGGGGAAATACCTGACCTTTTCACAGAGAGAGATGCCAATCTGAACATATTTATAAAGTTCAGGCACAATCTTCTCATAGTTTTTAATCTGATTATAACCACTTTGCCAGTCAGTTCTTATATCAACAGGGCTTTTACATTCAATCTCTACCAGTGGGATTCCGTTTACATAAAGAACAATATCAGGAATAATTAAATCACTTCCTCTAAAATGTACCTGTTTTGAAAAGATGAACTCATTATTATCAGGATTTTCATAGTCAATCAAATCAACGATTTTAACCACTCTTTCCTTTTCAAACTTTATCCCTATCCCATATTTTAGATAGTGCAGGAATTTTTTAATACCTTCCTGTTCATTCTGAAGGAGTTTAATCTCATCCATCACCTTTTTAATCTCTTCATCTCCAATATTTTTGTCTCTGTTAATCCTTGTAATTGCTTCTTTGAGATTTTCAAACAATAAGGGTTCTCTTGTGCTTTCCCTTTTTAACTCTCCTGCAACTACAAACTTCCACCCGATTTCTTCTAACTTTTCTCCTATATAATCCTCTACCAACTTCTTTTCATATTTTTCCATCTAAAGACCTCTGTTTTCTATGTCCTGCCAGATTTTCAAAACTATTGTTTTTAAAAGTATAAATTTTTTTATTTTTACAACTCCATTTTTTCAACATCTATCTCTCCACTTATTATTTTATTCAAAAGAGATTTAAATACCTCCTCATAAAGCGTCTTTTTTCTCTTTTCAATATCAATCTTTTCATCAACAACATTCAATATCTCTGCTATTTCTTTTTGTTCAGGTAGAGAGGGTAGAGGTAGGGGGAAAGTAGATAAACGAGTAGCACTTATATTAACTTGACTCGCTCCTCTTGAAGCCAATTTTTTAAGCGAATTCTGAATTTTATCCCAATTAAAATAGAAATTTAAAAATTCTGGGAATAGCAAATTTCTAAATAGTTTTAATCTTAGTAAGTAAGAGGCATAAATGAAATCGCCATCTAAATTAAAAAGTGCTGTCTTCCCAACCAAATCAATACTATTTGTTCTGTTAAAAATTACATCTCCTTTTTCTAATTTGAACTTTTTAAATTCATCTGGTGTTAAATCCACATATTGAATATCAGTAATAGTTATTTTCCCATCTCCAATATTATTCATCCTTAAAATAGGAACTTGTCCTTTTTTTTCACCCTTTTTAGATAGACCATATTCAATTTTCTCACACACCTCTCCTAATTTCACCACTTTCCAATCATCAGGAATTTCGCCAATTTCAGTATTCTTTAACTTCCTTCCTTTTCTAAAACTCGGTGCTCCATATTTGAAAAGGTCTGTCATCAGTGATTTCTTAAGTTCTTTTGTCCTTTCAATGATTTTCTCATCAATCTCTATCCCCTCCTGTATCATATCAAGAACCTTAACTATCTTTTGCTGGATGGTAATTGGCGGTATAGGGATTTGAATGTTTTTTAAATCATCATTATTTAATGATTTCTGAATTGCCTTGTCGCTAGCCATTGCATCTTTTAATTTATTGAACCAATCTGAAAGAAAAATTTTTTCTAAGTATTTAGGAATGACTTTTTGCGGATTACATAAAACTCCAGCAAAACCAGTTGAAAGAATGTATTTTTGTATTTCTTCTTTATTCTCCTTGGTAAAGGAATAAACTTTAACAGTATTCATCATTCTTGCAAACCAAGCAGAATTTAATACAGGTTGCATATTTGCTCTGGAGGGTCTATTTTGATAAGTTATTTTCCCTTCACTCATAACTATTTTGTTTCCTTCAATAGATGACGTGGACAAATATTCTTTTTCCTCTTTAAAAAAATCTATTCCACTTCCTAAAATTTCAAAATACTCAGTATCACCTAATTTTTTCTTTTCCCATTTCATTGTTTTAAAAGTAGTTCAAAAATTGTTTTTAGTTGTTGTAAATTTCCATATCTAACATCTGCTTTATCATATTTATCTTCAAGTATTTTTATTTCTTCAAGATATTTCTCAACGTTTTCCTTACTCAATGATTTCCTAAACACCATTTTCGCAAGTTTTATAGTTTCTTCCACTTGCCTCTGGGGGAATTCCCTCTCCTTTTGTTCTTTTACCTCTGTATATTCTCCCCACTCAGTATCATTTAATTCTCTTCCCAAAAGTCCAAATGTTAAAGGTCTTTCTATAGCAGATTGCACCCTTTTTTCTATTATATAGGGAGAAAATACAAAATTTAAAATATCAGCCCAGTAACAAGGTTCTGTTTCTGGAAATAAATTATATGCTATTTCATCTAATGCTTTATCCCATTTCCCCCTTTCTGCATTAATAATTCTTGTCCGCGACCAATCTAAAAAATTATTTAACATATACTTTGCACTCTTTTTTTCCTCCTGAAGATTTTTAGATGTGATTTTCCAATCATAAGGGATTATATCCCATAATGAATTGTGATGTGGGGACTTTGAATATTCTTCAAAGAGGATGTTACAAAAAATTCCTAAAAAATATTCAATATAAATTTCGTCTCTCCCATCTACATTGACTATCTCGTTTCTAAAAGTGTTAATATGTTTCACAAATATATCTATGAAAAGATAGTATTCGGAAGATGGATCTCTTAAACTTCTTTTAAGAATAGCGAAGAAGATATTATGAATTCTATCAAAAGCAATATAATTATTATGAGGATCAAGATGATAATTCTTCCATATTTTGAAATGCCATTGTAAAAAATTACTCCAAAAGTTAGAAGTATTCAATGTCCATAATAATCTATTGTCAAGGTTAATCTGAAAAAGAAGTAGTAAATCCCGAATAATTCTTTGTTGTTCTGGCTTTTCTATTCCTTCATTTATCTTTTGTGTAAAAAGAGTCATTAATTTTACGGGATGGAGGTTTAATTCACTTTCTATTGCAGTATCTGTTTTACTTAATAACTCTTTAAAAACGGATTGTAGATCCTCATTGATTGGATTTTCCTTAATAAAATCTTCTAATTGTGTTTTACTTCTATTTTCTATCCACTGGTAGATTTTTGTGCTGAACAGGATAAGAAAAAATGAAATGATTAAAATTGTCCTTACCAACATAATTGAAAGCATAGAAGAGAAAACTAACCCACCTAACAAAAGGATTGTAAAAGGGACTAAAAGTACAATATAAAACAGATTATTTGCTTTTTTATAAAATTCTCTGTTCAGTATTTTTTCTATGTTGTCTACTGTTAACCTATGTTGTATTTCTAAAATTTTACTATATACATTCCAGAGGAAGGGTATTGAAAAGGTTATCAGTCCAAGATAAATCCCCTGCATGTGATTTATATTTTCAGGTGGCGGAAATTTTTTAATCAGAGGAAAGTTGAAATTCCCAATTATCAGGATAAATAAAACCCACAAATATTGCCAATAGTTAATGTAAAAATTAAAGATATTCTTTTGTAATTTCCTTAAATTCTCTCTATTTTTTTTCTTCATATCTTTCTATACTACAAATTTATCTTTATTTTGATTCTTACTTAAGTTATATAGAAAATGTCAATACTATCCGATTATAGTCGTATAGTAAATTTTTGTAATTTAAAATTTTGTTCCAAGTGTACATATTAAACAGTTTGTTTTTCCCAACAAATTTCATTTTTAGTCCCTCTTTACCATTTTTCTGGTTTATGTAGGTAATGTCAAGATTTTTGTGTAAATTCATTTTGGGTGTTCCTGTTTTTCTCT
>ERZ795060.3739-NODE-3739-length-13614-cov-102.120805_pt1 | contig 13614 bp, 16 predicted proteins | sample MGYA00375144_ERZ795060 | MGnify/ENA primary metagenome ERZ795060 (study PRJEB30189, sample SAMN05720157) | activated sludge metagenome | isolation source: anaerobic digester from wastewater treatment plant | place: Japan | collected 2015-05-15 ... | reverse complement strand
TCTGGATTAGCGTCTGCGACACCAACTTCCATAGCGTTATCAGTCCAAATATATGGATTTGTCATATTAATACCCTTTCACTGTTATGTTTACAAATCCGGTTGTTAAAGTTCCATCATTTTTATAAAGCTTTATAGTGCAGCTTGTAGAGGTCGAGCTTGTTATAACTGCATATGAATCAATGTTTTTTGGCGTGGCAAGAACATGAGGCTCAGATATAATAAAATCTTTTGCCTGCTTGCTTTCTACATCCGTAGCAAAATATATAGTTACACCTTCGTTTGCGTCCACTATTTCCCTATTAGTGTAGTTCTCTTCTCTATCAGGGACGTCCACAGTAACAATAAAATTGCTTAAATATGTTGCGTTACCGTTTGGACTTTGCATTATAGCCTTTATGCGGAAATATCTGAAAGTGAAGCTGCCTGTATTAGCTATTATCCAGTCTGACCAAGTTTCACAATCTTCTGAAAATTGCCATTGTATCTCGACAGAAGATTGATCATTGCCATAAAATTCATAACTGAATTTTATGATACAGGGTAGATTATCACCAATGTCATAAATTTGTGATTCATAATAACCTGATTCTACAATTGTGCTCCACTTGTTATAAGCATCAGCATAATATCTATTACCGTTATCCTGCCACTTTTCGGGTGTTAAATCCTGCCATTTAATAATTGGATTCAATTTAAGCTTTTCATTATACAGATAAGTGTTGCAGAAAGTGCCTTGTGCATCTTCTAATACATTTTTTTCAATTAATGTATTTAAACTAGGTATATATTGAACATTTAAAATATCGCTTGTAGCATTTTGCGAGTAATTATACCCTGCCTTAGCCTTTATCCAGTAAGTAAATATACCTTTTTGTTTCAGGCTAGTTGTGTATGTTGTGCCTGTTAGGTTAGTAGCAACAAGTTTAGAACTTTCCCAACTTGCACCTTCCCTGATTTCATAAGTCGCATTTTGGTTTGAAACAGCAGTCCAGGCAAATTCTAACAGGTTGTTATTTTGCGATACATTGAAACTCTGGACATTGTTAGGATATGCATAAGGGTTATTAACATTGGTCCTGATGATTACAGGCTCTAAGCTCGCCTGTTGATCAGTGTAAATACTTTCATCGTATTGCTGCCAGCTAACAGTAAATACACCGCTGTTGTCGTCGGTAATGCCTGTGACTTTGGCTTTGAAATTTTCAAAACCCATTACAAGATCATTAAGCTGTATTACATCGCCGATTTCTAAGTCTGATGCTCTGTAGTCTGTGGCAAACTGGCCGTAAAAATAGCATCTGATGTTGCGGTTTAAATAATACCAAGCCATCCTAGATGCTTGTTTAAAGTTAGTAATGCTCAGTATATCAACACTATGACTGATTGCTGGCTCGTTGAAATATTCGTCTAATTCAGCTCTGGCAGTTACTTGCGACCATTCGTGCTTTGGGTCAATGTATCGAATATCTAAAATATCATAACGATCAGCTTTTTCAATTGTCTTAACTATCTCAGAACCTTGAATTATGTCTGTTTTATTAAAAACTTTGCTCACAGATTCAGGTTTATCTATTTTGAATTGCAGCTTTTTACCTTTTGTTACTAATGCACCCCTGCAGTTTTTCTTGATTTCTTCGATACAATCTCTGATAAGCCAGTTAGAATCAAAGATCATGTTAAAGGTAAAGCGTTTTTCGCCGTCTACGAGTTCATCACAGTAAGCAGCAGCCTCGATAAATGATTGAATATCAACTTGTTTCTTTAACAATTCGTTGTTGAAATTGCCTAAATTATCCATACCAAGGCGCAAACCGTTGTAAGATGTAAGCAGATCAAGGCAACACCAGACTGGATTATTGCTATATTTTACAGTATAAGTGTTTTCGTCCGTATAAACTTTTACCTTGCGACCTTTTACAACAGCAGTTAGGTTATAATCTCCTGATATTTTATCTGAAGGCGGTACTGATATAGCAAGATATGCTAAATGCTTTAAGCTACCAACTATTTCAGCACGCCCAGCGTTTGTATTTGCTTCTGTTACCAGGTTAGAAATTTGCTGATTGGCAGTTCCATAGTATTTCTGAATTTTTATTTTAGAAATATCTTTTGCTTTTATATCATTCAGCCTAATGTCTGTAAAGTCTTCGATCTCGCCTTCGCCAAAAGCAACAAGTCTGCGTATATCGCCTGTTGTGTTATCACCTTGATAAATTCTATTGCCAGCAAGTTTGACTTCACCGTAGATTAACGGTATTGGCAATCTGTTGTTTGTTTGTGTTGTTAAAGCGTTGCTACCGTAAGTAGGGCTGTCAGATAAACCATTTTTTCTATTTGCAAGGCTTCTAGATATAGCAACACCGCCAAATATTACACCGCCAGCGCCAATATATCCAATAGCAGTTGCTATATTACGCGCAACAGGGCCAGTAAAACCCATTACACCGAATATATAGCGTGCGCCGAATGCTATTGCTGCTGCTAAAGCTTTAAATAAAGCCATTACTTAATAACCCTGAAACACTTATAATCTTTTAAAATCTTTAATCTTGATATTTGTAATGTATGACCACGGAAAACGTGTATAATTCGCTGATCGCCAATGTATAAAGCTACATGAAGCTCGTTATTGAACTTGCAGGCTACTACATCACCTGCTTGCAAATCCTTTTCTTGAATTTCCTTAGCCGACTGCAGAATTTTAGCCATTCCGTAGCGATAATTAGCCTGATGATTATCCGAAGGAAGAGGATAGCGAGGCAGATGCGGGTAAATGTAATAGATCGGATAAAAGCAGCCAATGTAGTTTTTATTTTCATCAAACATCTGATAAGGTGTTCCCACCTTGCTTTTAAGTTCATTAATTTTTTCAATCATGTTTTTTCCTAAGCTTTAATGACTTGCTCACTAGGCATATTGGGGAAACCGCCGAAGTTTTCAACGTTGCCAAGCTCTTTACATCTTGTTAGTGTGCGGTCGCATTTAGTCTCTTCACCTGTATAACCACACCTACAGTCTTTGAACTTAATCCATTGGCAGTTAACACCGTATGTCATACGAGGCACATTGACTTCAAAACCTCCAAGATCAATTTCTATGTTCATCTTGGCTGTTTCAAGCGTTAGTTCAATATTGTTCGCTTTTCCGTATAATAGAATTTCATCCAAACCTGAGATGATTTCATTTGTAGCTGTATTCAGGAATACGATGTATAAATTAACTGTTGCGCCTGTAATAACATCTCCATGATTGCCTATAATTCCGCTTATAGCTTGATTAACATTAGACAAAGTAACGCTTATCTTAACAACTTCGTTATTATCATCGTGTTTGATTTCACCAAGTTCAAGCGGTGCGCCTAAAAATTCCCGACCGTCATAGATAAGTTTTTCAAGAGTATCGTTTTCAAGGATTCTTATAGGTCCGGATGCAAGTTCTATTTCAAGCAATTTCCGTGGTATGATCTCGTCCTTTTCAAGCTCATTGCTTGCAACAGTTGGCAGTACTTCTTTTATAGGGATATCAAAAGTAGAATATCCTAATTCCATTACATCAAGGTCTAATTCATCCGTGTCAAACCTTACTGTATAAATTAAGCCATCCCCGCCTTTATCTGTTTCCCATGTCCAGTCAAAATGCTTGAATTTTCCTCGCTTTGAAATAAAGAATGCTTCAATTAGTTTGCGATTTTTAGCATTTTTTTCAAAAGACAGAACCCATGATTTTTTAGGGGTAGTCCAAAGGCTACGTTTTGCAAGATGTGCTGTAATAGCTTTGTCTATAAGCGTGTTGAACTGCGTTTCAGTATCATATTTAGCTTTATAATAAAAATCAAAGCTAGGCGGAGCAGTGTATGAGTGCCGATCAATGCAGTAAAAGGTAAGCTGCATATTTTCACCGTAGCCCATTTCAATTATGCTACGCTTGAAAACGTCTGAATCAAATTGACATCCAGTATATGTCAAGCCATTGCCGCCTTTTTCGACATCCCAAGTGAAGTCAAAAGTACCGCCCTGACCAAGACAATCAACAAAAAACTGCTCTAATTCTGCCCTTTTTTCAGGTGTTTTGTTGAAATTAAGCGTAAAATACCTGACAGGGTAGATTTTAACAGGGTAACGCTGTTCTCCGCCAAGAGCTTTACCGACCACTTTGGTTTCAAAGCTTACTTTTGTTGAATATGTACTATTGTAGTCAATATTAAATATCATACTGTCTTAATTACCGTTCTTAATCCGCCTTGATTGTATTGAATACCGTCAGCTATTATCTTCTGAATAGCTGGTTTATTATCCATAATTACATTGTAGGCTTCTTTACCGTCTAAAGTTTTAATATTGAATTGGTTGGATATAATAATTGGCTGAATATTTTGATTTGATTGCCCAGAATTTCCACCACCTAGTATATTTGCAGTCTCTTTTGCGCTATAAACTCTTGTTTTGTTTGTTGGGACAATAAGCTCTGCCCCTCTTTCACCTGCAATGAATGGTCTACGAGTATCAGGGAATCCACCATTAGCATGGAAACTTAGACTTTTGCCAATAAAGCCAATAGTAGACCAGAAAGAACTCTTACCGCTCTTACCGCTTGTGCCTGCAGAACCAGCAATTTGCGCAACGGCATTAGTCCTTGGGTTTAAAATACCTTGTATTAGCTCGGAAAGACCACTTCTGATTAATTGCGATGTCATATCGCCGATCATATTCCTAAAAGCGTCTTTGACGTCTTCCGTGCCTCTTATAACACCATTAAAGCTATTGGTGATATATGATGATATTTTATCAGCCAGTTCTTTATTTCGCTGCTGTTCAGAATCATGTACTTGCAAAATGGCTTCTTGCAGTCGTTTTTCAGCTTCAAGTTTCTTAGTTAATTGTTCTTCATAAGCAAGTCTTTCATTTACAGACAACTGTTTTAAATCAGACACACCTTTGCGTCTTAGGTTTAATATCTCCTGCTGAAGTTTGACTTCGCCTTGTAATTGCCGGATTCTTGCAGAGTTTCTTATTTCTTCCTTTTGTCTTTCTGTCAATGCTGTATTACTAAGTTCTGAAAATGTTTCCATTTCAGCATATAAACGTTTTTGTTGGTATGCTCTCTCTAATGCTGCCTGTTTATCCTGTAAACCTTGCTCTTCAAGCTGTTTTTCAAGGTTATGTAATTCAGCTTGCGCTCGTAGTTGTTCAGCTTGCCCTTTTAGTGATGTGGATTTGTATAACTCAATAAGCTTTTTCTGCAGAGCAATTTTTTTCTGCAAGATTTGCTGATCTGTATAATCATTTGATGCAATTTCAAGTTCAGCTTGTGCCTGCAAAAGCGCTGCTTTTTCGCTTAAAATTGAATCAAGCGATTTACCTTCTTTCTTATTGCCATCATTTTTTTTTGTTGAATCCTGGCGCTTTTTGCTTGGTGTTTTGATCAAGCCTTCTGCTTCAGATTTAATTAATTCAGCTTGCTCTTTTTTTAATTCCTTTAATTTGGCTTTATATTTCGCTACTTGCTCAGGAGTAAGCCAGTTATACATTTTATCTATTTGTTCAGGTGTAACCCGCTGATAACCCAAGTTATACATTTTGTATGTTTCTTTTCTACGCCTTTCATCAGCTTCAAGAATTTTGTTGATAGAGTCTATTTGTCTTTGTAAGTAGATAGCTCTATTCATATTATCGTTGTTGATTATGCCGAATCTACCCAAGACATCATTTATTGCTTTTGTTGCCCCTTGAGCTACTTCGGTTATCTTTATTAATGCATCAACAGCAACTTTTGCAACAGGTAAAAACAATTGCCCAATATTATTGGACAATTGCCCCCAGGCATCGGACAAGGTGGAGAGTCTACCGTTAAGCGTTTCACTTTGCTTGTTCATCATGTCGTAGAATTTACCACCTTCTCGAGTGGCTTCACGAAAAGCCTCTACAATAGCACTTGCAGGTATTTGCCCTTTTTCCATCTCTTCACGAAGCTGACCAATAGATTTACCGGTTTTTTCTGATATAACTTGCAGGGGGTTGAAACCTGCATTTATCATTTGTAGTAAATCTTGACCGGTTAAACGACCAGCTGATGACATCTGAGAGAATGCAAGCACAAGGCTGTCAAATTTCTGCTTATCACCTGCAGCTACATCGCCAAGCATTTTTAAATTAGGTATAATGTCATCTACAGCAATACCGAAAGACAGCATTGTCTGTGTTGCTTGCAGTAAATCAGAAGTTTCAAAAGGTGTAACATTTGCAAGTGCTGTGAGTTCTTTCATTAAAGCTCTTGCTTTGGATTGTGAACCAAGCAGTACCTCCAAAGAAATGTTGTATTGCTCAAATTTAGCTGCTGTTCCAACTGCTGCAACTCCTAAAGCTGCAAGACCTGATATTAAGCCAGTAAAAACAATACCTTTCCAGCTAAAAAAAGCATCACCAACTCGCTTAACAGCTCTTTGAATTCCGTTGAGTTCTTGATCAGCCTTTTTACAATTTCCATAAATAAGCTTGAATTTTTGTTCAAGCTGTCTTGTGTTCATATCAATTACAGCTGCTAGTTTTGCAACTTCATTACCTGCCATCTTTTGCCTTTCGTCTATCTACTAGGGGAAACATTTGAGCAAGAGCTTTAATATTCTTGGATTGCTCTTTTTTAACTTCTGATTTAGTTTTTAAAGTACCGTTTTCAATGCCTTGATATGTTAATATGGTCATTAATTTGCGAGGTGTAGACTTCCAGAAATCCTGTTCTGAAAGCCCTGCTTTTAACGCTGCGTACCAATAAAAGGTAATTTCAAACCTTTCTTTTTTTTTATTTCAGTTTTTTTGCCCTGTTCTATAAGCTCATTGTATGCGTCAGGCATTGACACACAACGCAGAAATTCAGTAGTGCATTTGTCGTATAGCTCTACAAATGAGCCATAATCATACAACTGTTCAATTTTAAAATCTGGTTGATGCCGTAAAAAACCGATATAACAAAAGTCAAGAATTTCTTTTATAGGTTTATTGCGTAAATTGTCGATAATTGTGCCCAAATTAAAGAAGCTGTCTGAATACAGCTCCTCTAATTTAGCAATGGCGTTGAAATCATAAGTTATTTTATAACTAATTCCGTTTATAACGCAATTAGTATAACCATCTTTGATGTCGTTGAAACTCATAATTCACCTATGCTGATACTACAGGGGCAAGTTCTGAACCGGTTTCATTGATAGTGTAGTAAAGTGCTCTGCCGGCGGAGAAATTATATGTTGTATTAATTCCATTTCCACCGAAAGAAACAGTACCATACTCGTCAGATGCTTCGCTGAATGAATTTTTGTTGACTTTTGCTTTTAAAATATGTATGTGTAAGTCGCCAACATCGTTTAATTCATCTGTATAGTTGATTTTAGCGGCTATTTGTACATAATTATTTAACACACCTAGAGTATAACCGTATCTTTGCTGTTGATTTGGAGTTGAACCGCTTGCTGTAACTGCTCCACCCATTAAGGCTTTTTGTACGTCTAGATCAAGCTCGCCGCATTCGATGGTCCACTGCACCTTTTTAGCCTTAGAATACATATCACGAACCTGCTCGTCGCCAAAAAGCTCTTTTTCGTCTACTTCAAATTCAATATTTATGCTTTGAACAGTTGGAACATCTATCCCTGTATCTACTTTATATTCTGTTTCGGTGTCAGATTTGATTGGATAAATTTTGCAGTCGTCCAAACCTAGTGTGAATGTTTTCTTTACTAATGCCATTGCTTCAAGTCTCCTATGGTTATTCTGTTTACCGTTAATTTGCTATATGGATTTAATGTATAAATATTTAAATATTTTGAATAAATATTGTTAATAGCATTGATACTGTTTTGTATGCATATTGGGGATGGGTTAAAATATTGTCCATTATCGTGTTTATAACTACAAAAATCCGCTGCACCCGCTAATACTACATTTTTATAGTCTTTTAAAATACACCAAGACAGCACAAAATCGTGCGTAAAACCGAATGTTTCAAGCTCGTTTCTTTCTGCATCAAATATCCGCCCTTTTGCACCGATTTTATAAGCTTCTGCATTATCTAGGTTGTAACATTCAAGGGTTATTGCTTTCGTTCCTTTACGGTCAATCTCGCACGCTTCCTTATCAATAAAAGCGATATAATCCATGTATTCTAGGTGCCTGTTGATAGATATTTTCGTGAATGGCAGTTTTTGAATGCTTTTTATTAAATTAGGCGTTAAAAAATCACTTCTGCCGATTATTATTGCTGTGTCCATACTTCAATATTAAATGTATAGTAAAAGAAGCCATTCTCTTTTTTCAAAAACAAAGGCTTTGAAAGTGGTTTAAATAAACATTTGTTATAGTTAATTAGCTTATAAACCGGTTTTGGCTGCCTAAAGTCAAAAAAGTGATTATAAACCTTAAATAAAGTATCCATACAGGCTTTCGGAGATATATCACGTCTTAAAATCTGGACGGAATATTTTCCCTCTTCCGGATTTGAATCATAAACAGAAAGACAGGTTAACGCATCTTCGCTATCATAAAATTCAATAAAACTGTCGGATTCTATCAATTTTTTATCTATTAAATAATTTTGCAATTCCTGAATAAAATATGTCATAAAAGCCCTGCTTTTTCTGTAAATATTTTGATGTTTTTTTCCAAATTTTTAATATGTTTATTCCACGCTTTTTCGAGATACTTTGGCCCGCCTTTTTTTATGTACACTTTTTTTCCACCAGCTGTATAATACACGCCTTTCCCTGTGTGGGAAAGGCTTAAATCTTCATGTTGTCGATAGGCGTATGGAGTGTTGAATGATATTTCTAACTTGCCGACAGTTCTTGCTACTCTTTTCTTTGGTCTGGTGAAAAACCTTTTAATCTTGTTAAAAAAACCACTTCCATTACTAATAATACCGCTTCGCCTAAGAGTTCCTGTCATTTCAGGTGCATTATTAACTGCTTCAGCCAATATTTGTTCGGCAGTTAAGTATTCTCCTTCATATATAGCCTGTTTTAATTTTTTTTTAATTATATCACCATACCAATATAGTGTCATAGCCTGTACTCGTAGTGGTCAATATATCCCATTAAGTGATTTTTAATTATATCTTTAAACTTTATTTCTCGGAACTTACCGTTATATTCAACCAAAGTGGTATCTGCAAGGTTTTCTTTTGTATGCAGCAATAAGTCAGTAACAATTTGATTCCCGTTATTATCCGTTCTCTGTGAGGTTTTAGACTGCAAGCACCCTTTTATAGTAAAAGGGGTGGAATAAACATTCCCTGAGAATGTATCCTTTTTCAGAAGCGTTTTTATTCGTATATCATCTGTATAAAGCAGGTCTAACATACTTTATAACCCTTCTTTGTCCACTTATTTAGATATTCCAAAGCTTCAGGACATTGTATTGAGCCAGTAGGATTGCCAAAAGAATAACTTTCATTGCCTAAAGACATTGATTTAATGCCTATTGCCTGTGCTTGTGCAATTTTGTTGTTTTGATTTTGATATAGCCACAATGCCAATTCTGCCTGTGCATTTTTAATATCTTCCGGCGTTCCATAATTGCGTGGAAACTGTAAAGACTGTGTTTTATGCAATTTTTCGCCTGTAAAATCAAGATTTTCCATCTTCCTACAAGCCATTTTTAGGCATATTTCTTTTTCGTTTTTAGACAATGCAGCCCAAGCAGAGGCCTTTAGAGTGCTGTTAAAATACTCATCAGCCTCTGCTAGTGTGCAATATGAATCAATTCCAACTGTAATAGTCATTATTCACCTTTAATGGTTTTGTTTTTTTTGTCAATAGCGATTTGTTCTTTTTCAGACTTTTTATTTTCTTCTTCGATTTCAATTAATCCGATAGTTATGGCCATACGTTTTTATCCTTTAGAATTTATGGGGCGGATAATTCCGCCCCAAAAAGTAACTTCAAAAGCTTAATCAGCTTTATTGTGCAAGTAAATACCTTTGACTTTATTATCAGGCACAAAGATATCATGATATAAGCGATATTTCATGACATATGCATCATAATCGCCGCTGTCTTTTGAACCATCAACAAGATTGCCAGGATTATGCTTAACTACTGGTAATGCAGTATTATTAGCAACGATCATAAAGTTAATATCTTTACCACTAGAAGCTTTTGCATATCCACCGTCTGTTTCACCAGTTGAAAAACCGTTATAAAGTTTAATTGCGGTATAAAAGCGGCTTTGTGGCACTTCGATTACTTTTAAACCTTCATAAGTGTCAAAATCTGCTGTTCTACCTTGCTTCAGTGCACCATTTATGTTTTTAACATAATTTGCTGACTGTGAAACGTATTTTTTAACGGTTGGTGTAATAAACAAATATCCACCTTCCAGCGGGACTTCAGCTTCTTTCATTTCTGCTATAGCATCATCAATAGCACCACTTGCTGTTGATGCTGATAAAGTAGCTCCGTTGGCTTTTAAGCCTGCCTTGGAAGCAAGTTTTGCAAATCTAAAAGCATCAATTTCAGGACCAACTTTAGTTCTATGGAACTCTTTCATTAAAGCTCCAAGAGTTAAGCCCAATGTCTCTTCATTATCCATTTTGTCGAGTATGAATTTACGGCCCCTGTCATAATCTAGAGTGTGGGTTTCCCAATATGCAGAAATTGCACCTTTTGCATAGCCGTCTTCTCTTGAATAATTTCCAAGCCCTTCTAGTGCTAACGACATAATTTGTACCGAATTTGTACCATCTAAATATTTTACAAATTCAGGTTTTTCAAGTACCGAAGTTTTTGTTTCTGCTGCGTATATTTCATCGATTAATGGCAAAAATTTTGCAGCTACTAAATCAATTTCATTTCCCATTTTATTTTATCCTTTCTGATAATCCAGCACCCTTTTTAATTGCTTCAAGAATGCTGTCCTTACTGTCTGTCTTAAATGCGTTATTAAAAGCACTGCCAAAATCACGCTTTACAGTTTTTATAAGATAAGGTTTAGATTCGGCAAGCTTTTTTAGATCGTCTTCTAAACTTTCAGAATTTAGATCAATAAACTTTAAAGCGTCCTCTGGGTCTGCAAAGTTTAGAGACTGTGCAAGTTTTTCAGCTTTGGACCGTTTCTCTTTAAGCGTCAACTCCTCGTTTTTAGCTTTTATGTCAGCCTTAAGCTGTTCAATTGTTTTGTTAGTGTTGGCCAAACTCTCTTTGATCAACTCTAACGGGTCTTTCTCTGGGTCTTTTTCAATACCCAAAATCTTTAAAAGTCCTGCCTTATCTAAGGCTTTTGTTTGTCGCTCGTTGAAAATCTTTTTCAGCTTCGCAAGCTCTTCTTGTTGAGCCTTAAAAAGCTCATCCTTCTTAGCCATCTCGGCTTTTAATGCTTCTAACTCTTGATTTTCGTTTCTTTGTTCTGACATCTCGTCAAATCTCCTATTTATTCAATTAATTCAATATTTTTATTACTAAAAACTAAACTATGTATACAATTGGGGTGAAACAAACCATTCGCTTTTGCTTCATCTAATGAAACGAAGCCCGATGTTTTGCCTGAAATGCTTAATGTTGTACCTTCATAAGGAATGCATGGACTGTTAGGATAAGATGATTTACCAGCTACATCGACCAGATCAAAACCTCTCTCTTGCATTCTTTGAATAACAGCACTGTTTGCAGCTTCCATTGCTGTCGTTCGTGCAACCATTTCAGAATAGACACGAGCAGGAACTTGTCTAATTTTGCCATTTTTAAGCTTATAGTCGATATAGAAGAAACCTTTAGATTCAAGCTCTTCTGTCATTGATTTTGCCACTTGTTGCCAAGTTTTAGAGCCAAACACAATACCTTGCGTTTGCTTCAGGCCTATTTCTCTTATTAAATCCTCTGACCGTCTGCCGATTACAGTAGTAATGCTACTTAAAGACCGATATGTATTTTCAGCAAGAATATCAACAGGAGTAACAATATAATTTTTTTTTATTTCTTTATTTTTAAAATTGAATTTATTTATGAATAAATTTATGGCCGCATCAGTTTTTCGGGCAAAATTTGAAAATATTGATGGTATATTTTTGAAACAGAAAGCTTTATGAAAGCGATCAAGTAGCTTTATATCGTCTTGAATACCGGCAAGAAGTTTCTTTAAATATGCTGTGTCATTGCCTTTTTCAATAGCTTTCAAGAGTTTTGACTTGATTTTAGCTTCCTGTTTTAAGAAGATTTGCCGCAATGCTTCAATTTGTTGTTGTAGCGTTTTGTGCATTATTCACGCCCAATTAATTCTTCGAAACTAGGTGCACTCTTCTCGTCTTTTATGCGTTCTACTTCGGCCTGTATTTGCTCTTCTTCCCATCGTGGATTGATTTTTCTAACCGCATCCTCGATAGATCGTACACCGCTTCTGACTTCTGCCTGTACTCTATTAGATAAATCCTCAAGAGTGTTAAATGCTCCTATTTCAAACTCTATATTCACAACATCTTTAATGTCTTGCAGGAATAAAGCACATTCAAGAGCTTTTTCGGCAGCGTGTTCAAGAGAAAGAATCATCTCTTTAGTCTTAGAAATAGGCATTAACAGGATTTTATTAAGTGCATCACCTGACAGATTGCCAGCTATATCTTTCCCGAACATCTGCGGATTAGTACCGGATACTAGGTGAAACAAGTCCATAATACGATTTATCTGAGCTTCTGAATCGGTTAAATTTCCGTTCCAAGTCAGGTATTCAGGTTTTATACCATCCCTGCCAATTTTTAACGCTTGATGGCGCTTATATATATATTGCCCTGAGTTTGGGTTGAATTCTAAAGCTTCCTCTGGGACTATAAGCTGTGGGTCTGCGTGATCATCTAAAATTTTAGAGTTATTGGAAAGTCTTACAACAAGCTCGTCTATAAGTGGGACCACATCATCATACTGTGATGTGGCATAATCACGCCAGTTGGGTCGACCGTAATCAAATGGAAATACAAGGAAATCATCCCAGTTATAATCATCAGCATAGTTTATTGATTCCTCTTTATAACCGTCAAGCTTGCCATTCTTGATTTTATACACCCTTGTGGTTAAAAGACCTTTTTCATTGATCTCAACTTTTAAATACTTGTCTTTATTATATTGATCACGATAAACATCGTATTCATAGGCCAAAACGTGTGCCTGAACTGAGTCCATGTCGTCCTCGGCATATATAGGAATATATACCTCTGGATTTACCGATCTAATTTGTGGCTTCTTGTCCTTTACAAATACTTTGAATATACCTGTACCCTGCGCATGTGCTGATATAAAAGACCTTTTCATCACATCAAAGAAGTTATTACCATATACAAGGTCATCAAGAACTTTTTGATTTGTTTCACTTGTAGTAATAACAGGCAGTTTATTAAAAGCAAGGATCTTAAAAGTTTCTGTTAGTGCTTTAAACAGGTTTACTCTGATTAAAACCTGTTCTATTTCCGCCCAAGACTGACCATAACGAGTACCAATAGATGCCCAGACATCCTTAAATACTTCTAAGAATTCGCCATCATACAATAGTCTGCCGGTCCTGGCTACTTCAAGCCTTTTGTTATAATCACCGTCAGTAAAAGGGTATGCGCTTCCTTTATTTAAAAAATCAGTATTTATATACAT
>ERZ795060.3737-NODE-3737-length-13623-cov-5.430719_pt1 | contig 13623 bp, 11 predicted proteins | sample MGYA00375144_ERZ795060 | MGnify/ENA primary metagenome ERZ795060 (study PRJEB30189, sample SAMN05720157) | activated sludge metagenome | isolation source: anaerobic digester from wastewater treatment plant | place: Japan | collected 2015-05-15 ... | reverse complement strand
AAAGAGTTTTTTAAAGACCTTTCAATATATAAAAACATAATTTTTAATATTTACATTCCTGCCAGTGCACCTGAGGATATAAAAATATGTTTTTTCTTACAGGATAATGAATGGTTATGGTATCAAACACCTCTTTTTATTTTAAAAAAGGAACAGTGGAATAAGATAACTATTAATGTTGAACCTGGAAGTACTTTCTGGGAAAATGTAGGACATCCTCAACCCTGGTCAGAGAAAACAATATGTAATATAAGAAAAATTGGTATAAAGATATTTTTGAATACTAAATTTACAGGTTCAATTTACATTGATGAGATAAAAGGAAGTTTTAAAGTATTCCCTGAGATTTCTATAAGTAAAAAAAAACTCTTACAATTTGAAAAATTTGAAATTTCTTTTTTTCTACCGCAGAAATATTCCAATCCTTTTGACCCAGAGGAAATAAGTATTGATGGTGTTTTTATAGACCCTGAAAATAATACTTTTGTTGTTCCTGGGTTTTATTATCAGGAATATGAGAGGTCTTTAGAAAATGGAGAAGAAGTTTTAACTCCTGTTGGATATCTTTACTGGAAGATAAGATTTACTCCTGAAAAACCAGGAAGATACAAGTTTTATGTTAAGATTAGAGAATATGATAAAGAAGTAACAACTGATATTAATTATTTTATAGTTGAACCCTGTGATACAAAAAACAAATTTGTAAAGGTAAGCAATATAGATAATAGATTTTTTTCATATAAAAGCGGTGAATTTTTTTATCCGATTGGTTTTAATATTCGTTCTCCAACAGATGAGAGATATGCACAGTTAATGGGAAAGAGAGTAGATTCTGATAGTGGAACATTTTATTATGAGAATATTTTTAAAAAGATGAAAGAAAATGGAATTAATTTCACAGAGGTCTGGATGGCTTCATGGTTTGCTGCACTTGAATGGAAAGAAAATAGGCCCGGATATAGAGGAGTTAGTTATTATAATTTAAGAAATGCGTGGAAAATGGATAAAGTTATTGAATTTGCAGAACTTAACGATATTTATGTCCAACTTGTAATTATAAATCATGGGCAGTTAAGTACATGGTGTGACCAGGAATGGCAGGATAATCCTTATAATATAAAAAATGGTGGATTTTTAAAAAGTCCGAATGAATTTTTCACTGATGAAAGGGCAAAAAAATTTACAAAAAATAAATTAAGATATATTGTTGCAAGATGGGGGTATTCTCCTTATATTTTTTCCTGGGAAATTATAAATGAAATAAATCTTATCGGTGCGTTTCATAATTTTTATCTTAGAGATGAAATAACAGAATGGTATAAAGAGATGAAAGAATATTTGAAAGAAATAGACCCTTTTCAACATATGGTTACCGCACATTACACAATTCTTGTAAATAATAAAATTCTGTCAGATATTATTGATTACACCATAACAAATGGATATTATAATTTTTCCCAAACAAATCTTCCAACTTTTTTTAGAAGTATATACAACTTTAATTCTATCTTTAAAAAACCGACATTTATTTCAGAGTATGGCGGAACACCTATGGGAAGCAGTTTTGAAAATTTAAAAAGAGATATAATAATGGGATTGTGGTTTTCTTTCCATTTGCCCTTTGCAGGAACTCCCCTTTTGTGGTGGCACAGGTTCATAGATGAATTTAATCTTTATTACATTTATAAAATCTTTTCAGAATACACAAAAGGTGTTGACAGGTTGAAATTTCCCCTTGAGTCAGAAAATGTTATCATTGATGGAGCGGGGAAAAACCAAATTTTTACAGTAGCAACTGGAAACAGATTTTTTTCAAGTGTTTTCCTGTATGATTATAGTGTTATAAGGAATGTTGAAAGAAGAGATTTTCCTGAATATAATAATATGATATGCTTTTTAAAAGATAAAAGAACAGGTAAATTCAAAGTAGAATTTTATGACCCTGAAAAAGGTAAAATTGATGAGAAAGAAATTTTGAGTGATGAAAAAGGAAATTTAAAAGTTGAAATACCTCCTTTTAAAAAATGGATTGCATTGAAAGTGAATTTTTATGGAGAATAATTTTCTGAAATTTGAATTTCTTTTGCCTGAAGAAAACGCTTACATTAAACTTATATGGTGGCAAAAAATTTTCATTTTTTTATTTTTTTGCGGAACTTTTTATCTCCTTTATTCTCATTTTTTCTTTAAAACATATACTTTTTTTTATTTCTTCTCTACAATTTATTTTATCATCTGCATCCACAAATTATTTTTGGTCTTTAGAGGGCTTATTAGAAATAAGGAAATAAAAATAAATGAAATTGAAATTATTTCAAATAGAGAATGGCCTCTTTATACTATTCTATTACCAATATATAAAGAAAAGGAAATTTTTAATCAACTGTATATGGCAATGGAAAATATAGATTATCCAAAAGATAAACTTGATATAATACTTCTGATTGAAGAGGATGACCTTGAAATAAAAGAATATTTAAAAAATTATAAATTGCCTTCTCACTGGAGAATAATTGAAGTTCCTGATTTTAAACCCAAAACAAAAGGAAAAGCACTGAATTTTGGTTTAAAAAAGGCAAAAGGAGTTTATCTTGTTATTTATGATGCTGAAGATATACCGGAGAAAGACCAGTTAAAAAAAGCGGTAATAGGTTTCAGAAAAGTTTCTGATAATGTAGTTTGTCTTCAATCAAAATTAAATTATTATAATCCAAATCAGAACCTTTTAACAAAATGGTTTACTGCTGAGTATTCTTCCTGGTTTGACCTATATCTGCCAGGTATAGACAGTATAGAAGCACCTATACCTCTTGGCGGTACTTCAAATCATTTTAAAGCAGATATATTAAAAGAATTAAAAGGATGGGACCCTTTTAATGTAACTGAAGATTGTGACCTCGGAATAAGAATTTTTATGAGTGGATACAGAACAAAAGTCCTTGATACAACAACATGGGAAGAAGCAAACAGTGAACTTAAAAACTGGATAAAACAGAGAAGCAGGTGGGTTAAAGGATATATTCAGACATATTTTGTTCATTTACGGAATCCTTTTAAATTAATAAGAAAAATTGGTTTTAAAAATTTTTTGCACTTCAATCTAATAGTTGGTGGTAATTTTTTTGTTTTATGTTTTAATCCGATTGCTTGGGTTTTTCTATTAATCTGGCTTTTTTCTCCACACAGGATTTTTTTCCCGAACATATTTTTTATGATTGTCACTCCTATTTTACTTCTCGGAAATATAATATTTGTTTTAATTAATATTCTTGGTGTTCTTAAAAGAAAATGGTATAAACTTGTAATACCTGCAATACTTTCTCCATTTTACTGGATATTGATGAGTATTGGTGCTTTAAAAGGTTTTTTTCAATTTTTTAGAAGACCTCATTACTGGGAGAAAACCCAGCATGCCTTATTTATTACCAGTATAGAACAGATTTGAGTTTTGATAGAAGGGATTGATTATATAAATAACTAAATTTCACTTTTTATAAGTTTTTCTGTATAAGGATGTTTTGGATTTGTAAATATTTCTTCTGTTTTTCCAATTTCTACTATTTCTCCTCTGTACATTATACCTATTCTATCAGAGATAAATCTTAAAATTTTAAGATTATGTGTTATGAAAAGATATGTAAGATTAAATTTTTCTTTAAGGTCTATAAAAAGATTTAAAATCTGACCCTGAATTGAAACATCAAGATTTGAAGTGGGTTCATCGCAAACAATAAATTCTGGATTTGTTGATAATGCTCTCGCTATTGCTATTCTCTGTCTTTCTCCTCCACTGAACTGATGTGGATAATCGTAAAATCTCTCCTTTTTCAGACCAACAAGATTCAATAATTCTATACTTTTTTCAAATTTTTCTTTTTTACTTCCTGTTATACCTTCCATAACAGTCAAGCCACAGGGAATTCTTGGGTTTAATGATTTATAAGGGTCCTGAAAAATAATCTGAAAATTTTTGCGATATTTCTTTAAAATTTTTTCTGGCATTCTTGTAATGTCAATATCTTTGTAAATTATTTTTCCATCATCGGGTTCAATTAATCTTATAAGGACTTTTCCAAAAGTTGTTTTCCCTGAACCACTTTCACCCGCAAGACCGAAAACCTCTCCTTTAAAAATTTCCAGATTAACATTTTTTAAAGCATTTATTCTTATTTTTTTAAATTCACTTTTTACCTCATACTCTTTTGTTAAATTCTCAACTTTCCACAATATTTCCATATTTAAAACACCTCACAATTCTATTTTCAATAACGATTTCTCCAGGAATTTTTTCCTCACATATTCTTTTTTTATATTCACATCTTGTAGAAAAAGGACAACCATAAGGTAAATTTTTAAAAGAAGGGACTTCTCCTTCAATTGTTTTAATTCTTTCTCTCTTTGAGTATTTTTCAGGTAGACAATTTATGAGTTTTTGAGTGTATGGATGTAAAGGATTATTATAAACTTGTTCAGAGTTTCCTTTTTCAACAATAATTCCTGCATACATCACTATAATTTTATCTGAAATATATTTTGCAAGGGAAATATCATGGGTCACAAAAATTATTGAAAGGTTATATATTGAAACAAGATCTTTAAGTAACTTTATTATTCCAGAAGCAGTTGTAACATCAAGTGCTGTTGTTGGTTCATCTGCAAGAAGTAAATCTGGATTATTTATTAAAGCCATTGCTATCATTGCCCTCTGTTGCATTCCTCCACTTAACTGATGGGGATAACTGTAATAAACATCTGGAGAAAGCCCAATTTCTTTTAAAATTTTTACTATTTTTTCTTTTTTCTCTTTTTTCCCTATATTTTCTTTAATCCCTTCCTCTATTTGATTTCCTATTGTGAAGAGTGGGTTTAAGTATGAAGAAGGTTCCTGAAAAATCATTCCAATTCTTTTACCTCTGATTTTTTCCATTTCATTGTATTCTGTAATTTTCAAATTCTCAAAAAAAATTTCACCATTAAGAATTTTAAGATTTTTAGGTAGTAGTTTTATAATTGCTCTCAAAGTCATACTCTTTCCACAGCCACTTTCTCCAACAATTGAAACAATCTCTTTTTTTCTAACTTCAAAATTTATATTTCTTAAAATTTTAATCTCCTCATTACCAACAAAGATATTCTTAACAGTTAAAATTTTTTCCATTTTACCAGTTTTTTGGGTCAAGAACATCTCTTAATCCATCTCCAAGAAAATTGAAACATATAATTGTGAGAAATATGAAAAATCCAGGTGTTAACATCCATGGAGCACTTGATAAAACTCTTAAATTTCCAATACAGACAGAAAGCATATTTCCCCAACTTGGATATGGTTCTTGAATTCCCAGTCCGAGTAAACTTAAAGTTGATTCTCCAAGTATATAGCCAGGAATGGATAATGTAATGGCAGTTATTGAATATGAAAAAGTATTAGGTATTATATGTTTAAAAATAATTTTAAAAGTTGAAACTCCAAGTGCTCTTGCTGCAAGAACATATTCTTCTTCTTTTATTGACAGAACCATACCCCTTATAATTCTTGCAAGTCCAGCCCAGCCAATCAAACTCAAAATTATTACGATTAAAAGATATATTTGAAAAGAAGAAAGATTTAAAGGAAAAACAGCCCTTAAAGAAAGCATCAAATAAAAAGCAGGAAACATCATAAAAATTTCAACAAGACGCATTAAAATATTATCAATTTTTCCTCCAAAATATCCAGAAATTCCACCTATTAAAAAACCAAAGAAAAAAGATATGGAAACACCTATTATGCCAATTGAGAGTGAAATTCTTGCTCCATATAAAATTCTTGAAAAAATATCTCTTCCGTGCATATCTGTACCAAAAAGAAAAATTTTACCCTCTTTTGTTCCAAACAGATATCTTTCTGAATTAAATATCCCAAGTATTTTTCTTTTCTCCCCTTTAACAAAGAAATAAATTGGACATATTTTTTCTTTAACAATTTCATATTGATTTAAAGCAGGATTCACAAGTTTTATTTCATAAACAAATGGTCTTAAATGAAAATTTTTATTATGGTCAAAAAAGTGTATCCTTGTTGGAGGACATAATGGATAATCTCTGAACTGTTTATTATAGGGGTAAGGAGATATAAAATCCGCCATTATTGCTAAAAAATAAAGGAAAATAATTATCCAGAAAGAACAGTATGAAAAAAAATTTTTATTTTTTAATCTCTTTAAAATACTTTTCATCTTAACCTCACTCTCGGGTCAACCAGAGCAATTAAAATATCAGCAAATAAATTGCCTAAAATAAGCAAAATCCCTCCTATTAGAAGAGAAGCCATAACAAGATACAGGTCAGAAGATAAAACACCTTCAAGAACCAGTCTTCCCATACCAGGCCAGCCAGTTATAATTTCTACAAGTCCAGCACCACTTAAAATTCCTGAAAGTTCATATCCGAAAATTGTTATCATGGGATTTATTGCATTTCTCAAAGCATGTTTAAAATATATTTTATAAGTCGGGATTCCTTTTGCATAAGCAGTAAAAATATAAGGCGAGTTAAGTGTTTCAAGAAAATTGTTTTTCATGAGGCGATATAGAGACCCTATACCTGAAATTGTTAAAATCATTCCCGGAACAAATAAGTGTTTAAGGTAATCAATAAATTTTTCAATGTTTGAAGCATTTTCATAAAAAATAGAAGTTGTTCCTCCAAGAGGTAAAACTGCTGTTTTTGCAATAAAAAATATAACAAGCATTGCGATAAAGAAGGAAGGGAGAGAAATTCCAATATAGGCAAGAAATGATAATATTCTTTCCTGCCATTTTTTATCCTTTATTGCTCCAAAAATTCCTAAAGGTATTGCGATGACCCATGTAAAAAAAATTGAAAAAATTGAAAGAGCGATTGTGTTTTTCAGTCGAACTTTTATTAAAAACGAAACAGGAACATGATATGAAAATGATTCTCCAAGATTAAATGTAAAAATATTTTTTAACCAGTAAAAATACTGAATTATTATGGGTTTATCAAGAGCAAATAATTTCCGCATATTTTCAATAGTTTCAGGTGATATTTCTGGATTCATTTTTAATTGCGTGAAATAATCACCGGGAGCAAGTTGAATTATAAAAAAGGATATAAAAGTCATTCCAATAAGTAAGGGGATAAATTGTAATAGTCGTTTTAAAATGTAATTTCTCATTTTTTAAGATATTTTTCAAAAAATTTAAAAGCCATTTTACCTGAAAAAGCATGTTCTCCCGGGAATATCTCAATCCATAAATCGCCACTTACACCTGCTACTTTATACGCTTTTTTTACTTTTTCATGTGCCTTTTTTGCTGAATGGATCCAGAAACATGTATCATTTGCTCCTGATTCAATTAAAAGTGGTTTAGGACAAATTGCAGCGATTACATCTCCGACATCAGCATATTTATATAGAAAAGGAACTATTTGACTTCCACAGAAATTCGGTCTTTCTATCGCATAATGTAAAGTTGTTGTTGCATAACATATTATATCTCCTGCTTTAATTCTATTGTCAAGCAATGTTAAATATGTCGCCATTGTTCCTCCAAAGGATAATCCCATACAACCAATGTTTTCCTTATCAACATAATCCCTTGTTAATAAAAAATCAATTGCTCTCATACCATCAAAAATATTTGCTCCAAGAAGCGTTCTGCCACAGATTAAATGTTGTAAAAAATGAATATTACAGATATCTCTTGGCTGAAAAATATTATGGTATCCAATCCTTTCCCCGAAACTTCTCCAGTCAGGAACAATTGTCACAAAACCCTTTTCAGCCATCTGTTCTCCATAATTGTAATTATGGATTTTTATATTATTTATTATTTCAGGATTATTATTATGAACTCCAGCAACAGGGTCTTTACCATAAGGTCCATGTCCATGACAGCATAAAATTGCAGGATACTTCTTTTTATCTCCTTTAGGGATAAGAATATAAAGGGGCATAAAACAATCTTTTTCTGTTTGAATTATCCATTTCTCCCTTATATATTTTTCTCTTTCCTCTTCGGATATTTTCTCCGGATTTAAATCTGCTTGTTCAGGAAATTCTCCAAGAAGTTCCTTTATCTTTTTTATAAGTTTTTCTTTCCAGTCATAAAATTCTTCCTCTGTTTTACAGTTAAATTCAAGTTCTGGTTTTATTCTCTTTGCCCACTTTTCTATAAAATTATCTGTAATCTGAGGAGAATCTAATCTGTTTGGCATTTTTTCCTCCTTGTGTTTTTTATTATATCACATTTTCCCTTTTTGCCCACCTTAAAGGTGGGATATGGGAATCTTTGATAATCAAGAGGTTTAAGATTTACTTGAGGCAAAATCTTTCAACTTTTTCAAATATTTTTATTGTATCTTCTATTTCTTTTTTACCCCAGCATTCATGGATATACAGTGTAATATGAGAATTCAGTGCTTTTTCTGCAATCGGACATTTATATTCAATATTGGGAGAGTAAGGTTTCCATGGATAGCCTGAACTTCCAAATGTTTTTCTCGCTTTTATAAATGGATTTTCATAGATTTGAATAACATAATGTGCTCCAGCAGGTAATCCTTCTTTAATTAAAATTTCTGCGAGTTTCCATTTATCATATTTAAATTTTTCTTCTTCAACTCTAATAAAACAGAACCAGTAATTTGGTTTTGAATTTTCGGGTTTTTTCCATAAAGAAAATCCTTTTAAATTTGAAAATCCTTTTCTTAATTCTTCAACTATTTTGAATCTTTTTTCAGCAATTTTTTTCAATTTTTTTAATTGTACTCTTCCTATTGCTGCTTCAATTTCTGTCATTCTGTAATTTAAACCAAGAGATACATTACCTTCTGGATTTTCTATTCCAAATGGTTTCCCTCTATCTGCAAATCTTTTACATCTCCAGTAATATTCTTCATTATCAGTTATTACCATTCCACCTTGACCTCCACTTGTCATATGTTTTCCACTCATTAAACTAAAACAACCCATATCTCCAAAAGTTCCTACATATTTATTTTTATAGATTGAAGCATGACTCTGTGCACAATCTTCAATAATCTTTAAATTGTATTTTCTTGCAACTTCAATAATTTTATCCATTTCACAGGGAACACCTGCAAGATGGACAACTATAACTGCTTTTGTTTTTTTATCTATTTTTTCTTCTATTGTTTTTGCAGTTAAATTCAATGTTTCAAAATCAACATCAGCAAATACAGGAATAAGTCCTTGAAATAAAATAGGCATAACAGTTCCAGGGTCTGTTATTGGAGTTGTTATTATCTTATCCCCGGGTTCTAAATCAAGTGATGCAATTGCAGAATGAATAGCAGCAGTACCTGAACTTGTTGCAGTTGCATACTTTGTTCCAAAAAATTCTGCAAATTCTTTCTCATATGTATCTACCTCACTTCCAGCATATCTATCAAGGTATTTTGCTGTATTTTCTTTTGTTGCTTTTTTCATCATTTCATTTATAAGTTTAACCTCTTTTTCATCAAACATAATTCTTTGAGGAAATGGTTTTTTTCTCAAAGGTTTTCCTCCATCTATAACAAGTTTATCCATTTTTTCTCCTTTTTAAATTCTGAATGTTAAACTCCAGTTTCCGATTTCAGGTGGGTCTCCAGGGTCATCTTTTAATAATTCTTTATGATTTTTAACAACTTTTTCAAAACCTGAAAAATATTTTTCAATTACTTTTTTATTAAATTTTGTAAATCTTGGAATACTGAAAACTTTTTTACCAATATTTTCTGATACAGGTAAACTTCCTTTTTTACTTCTTATATCTTTTTCAGAGTTTCTTATTATTGTAGGTTTTCCATCATTATAAATGTCAATATTCTGAAAAACAGGATGCATATGAAGTGGTTTATTACATCCAGGATAAACACTAATACCTTCTTCTCTTAATGCTTCGCAGAATCTTGTTATTGAAAGTCCATTAAGTTCTTCCTTATTATAATGTGCAAGAGGGAAATACCATCCACCTTTTGTTAATCCTGAATTTTTAGGTGGTCTGTGTGTTTTTATTCCTGGAAGTGTATCAAGTAAATCACAGAAGTAGTTCATTGCCTTATCTATTTCTTCAAAAATTTCTTTGAAAATCTTAATAAATACAATGCCCACAGCTGAAGAAAGTTGATGAATTCTGTATTTGTAACCTCCCCACGGAATTCCTGTACCATTTTTTAAGTAATCAATTGTAATTTCAGAATGTCTTTCATAATGTCCAAATATAATCGCTCTTTCGTAAATCTCAAGGTCGTCTGTTAACATAATTCCACCTTCTCCAATAGGAAATGATTTTCCTGTCATTAATGAAAAAGCAGAAACATCTCCAAAAGTTCCTGTTAATTTGCCTTTATAAAAACACCAGTGTGAATGAGAGCAATCTTCAAGGACTTTTAGATTATATTTATTTGCAATTGACATAATTTTATCCATATCCGCAGGATAACCTGCATAATGGACAACAATAATTGCTTTTGTTTTTTCGGTAATATGTTTTTCTATATCAGATGGGTCTATACATAAACTATCTTCATCTATATCAGCGAAAACAACAGTTCCACCGAGAGATAGTACAGGAAGACATGAAGCCCAGTATGTTATTGAAGGACAGATTACTTCATCGCCTTTTCCAATTTTTAATCCAAATAAAGCAGAATGTATTGCTGCAGTTCCATTATTGTGACATAAAGCATATTTCATTCCATAAAGTTCAGCATATTGCTTTTCAAATTCTTTTGTTAATTCAGTTTTTGACATTGCTCCTTTCTTCAAAACATCAAGGACTTTCTCTTCCATCTCTTTTGTTATAATTGGCCATTTACAAAATTTACTATAATCTGAGTTTATTGCTTTTTCTCCACCAAAAATTGCAAGTTTCATTTATCCCTCCAGTTTTAAAAGTTTTATAGCATTTTCTCTTGCTATTTTATTGAAAACAGTTTCGTTTATTTTCTTCTCTTCTTTTAACTTTAAAAGTAAATCAACGAGGGGAGTAGGTGTTTCAGGTGCACATATATCTGTTCCAAATAGTAATCTATCCTGAAATTCATTCAGAAAATCAACTGCATAGTTTAAATCTCTTGCAAGTGCATTATAACCACTACCTGCAGAAAGGTCTCCATATAAATTTTTATATTTTCTCATAAGTTTTGGCACAACCCCTTCTTTTTTTACAGGATAATCCGGATAGCCGTACCTATCATATGGTTTTTCAAGTTCAGCAATTTCAGCCCAGAATGGCTGGGAATGTCCAATAAAAATCAAATCCGGAAATCTGTTTAAACAGTATTCAAGGCCGGGGAGTCCAGGTTCATCATATATTCCATAGAAATTTCCAAGTTGTGGAGATATGTGGAATGTTAAAGAAAAACCAACCTTTTCTACACATTTAAAAAAATTTAAAAATAATGGATTGGTAAAAGGTAAGTTTGCAGTAACTTCACCTATTCCTTTACATCCGAGTTCTTTATAAATATAAAGAAGTTCATCTATTGGAGATAAAGGTGAATTCTCTACTGCTCTCGGGTCAACATTACAGAAAGGTATAAATCTATCAGGATACATTTTATAAATTTCAAGCATTTCATGGGTTGAACCTGGCTGTATAGAGCATTCAGGACTAACTCCTGGAAGTAGAACTCCTTTTTCTATTCCAAGTTTTTCATATCTTTCAATTAAGTTTTCTGGTGATATATAATAATATTTACCTTTCCACATAATCGGGTTTTTCCTTGAATGAACATGAATATCTATAAACATTTTTATTTTCCTATTTTTATTTTTGTTTCCGGTTTATTTATCAATTTTGAACCTGAATCTATATCTATATATAAAGAAACATCCTTATGTAATCTTAAAAAGGAAGCAGGAACTTTATTTGATATTTCACCTTCAAGAGTCAATTTTACAGCATCACCTTTCTGTTTACCAGGAACCATACAGAAGATTTTATCTGCAAGCAAAATTGCAGAAACTGTCATTGTTAAAGCATTCCTTGGGACTTCGTCTAAACTCTTATACCTTGCTTCTGGATTTGGATGAGTTTTATAATCCTCATACTGCTGCTTCACAGAAATATCATCAATTCTTATTTTTGTTATTATCTCTTTATTCCACAGGTCAGTTCCTGGTTCATTAAAAGCAATATGTCCATTAACTCCTATTCCAATAAATGCAAGATAAATACTTTCATTTCTCTTGATTTCCTGGTATTTTTCTATAAATAAATCTGTATAATTTTTTATTATTTCATCCTCTGTTTTGCCTGCCTCCTTCATATAAAAAACATTTTTTTCAGGAATTTCTACTTTTTCAAAAATATGGATTCTTAAATACTCCTTGAAAGTATTGGGATGATTTTCTGGAAGGTCTATATATTCATCAAGATGAAATGCATATATGTTTTCCCACTTTATATTTTTGTTTTTTGATAGATTTTCAAGAAATGTATCCTGAGAAGGAGCAGCAGCAAAAACACACAAACATTTTCTGTTCAATTTATTTGTATAATTTTCAAGAATTTCTCCTGCATCTTCTGCTGATTTTTTCCCAATTTCTTCATTGCTTTTCAGAATAAAAACTTTAAAATTTCTTATGTCCATCTTTACTCCTTTTTAAATATTTAACAATTTTTTTGCATTTTCGTAAAAAATCTTTTTCTTCTTTTCTTCTGTTATGTTTAAATTTTTCAAATAGTCAATAATTGGAAGTTCCTGTTCAGGATATAAATAATCAGTTGCAAATAAAAGTTTATTATAAAATTTATTTAAAAATTCAATACCGTATTCTATATCCCTTGTTAATGCATTGTAACCACTTCCAGCAGAAAGGTCAGCATACATATTTGGATAATTGTGTAGTAAATACTGAACTTTACCTTCTTTTTTTATTTTTCCTTTTGGATATGAATTTCTTTCTTCTGCTGTTACATCTCCTGAAATTTCTGCCCACCATCCAGGTCCATGAGCAACAAAAATTGTATCCGGGAATTCATTTAAAACTTCTTCTATATAAGGTAATCCTATTTCATCTGTAAGCCCGATAGTTGAATTTCCTGGAACTCCACCAAGATGAAAGACAATTGAAAGTTTTAAATCTCCACATGCTCTATAAATATTTTTCATCCTTTTATCATTGAATTGTAAATTTGCAAGGACTTCTCCGAAACCCTTTGCTCCTTTTTTTACATATTCTTCAATTATTTTCTCTATTCTCTCTTCTTTTTCATTGTTTTTACCTCTTCTCGGGTCAACATTACAGAAAGGAATTAATTTTTCTCTATATTTTTTACATATCTTTAAAACATAATCAGTTGTTAAATAAAAATGTGTTTCTTCCGGATTTTCAATCGGTAAAATAATACTTTTTTCTATTCCATATTTATTCATTGTTTCAATAAGTTTTTTTGGTGTTAATGGATTTCTTCCATAAAATATCTTTCCTATATGAACATGATAATCAATCATTTTATTTCCTCCTTTTACTTTTTGAAAATTATATAACATACCGGATTTTATGTAAAAATTCACCTTAAAATTTTATTAATAGTTTGACTAATGAAAATAATCCTGTTGCCTCATATAAGAATCTAAGTAAAATTTATATACGATGCCTCACAT
>ERZ795060.3734-NODE-3734-length-13630-cov-98.159558_pt1 | contig 13630 bp, 12 predicted proteins | sample MGYA00375144_ERZ795060 | MGnify/ENA primary metagenome ERZ795060 (study PRJEB30189, sample SAMN05720157) | activated sludge metagenome | isolation source: anaerobic digester from wastewater treatment plant | place: Japan | collected 2015-05-15 ... | reverse complement strand
CAAGTTACCCCGCAAGTTACCCCGCAAGTTACCCCGCAAGTTACCCCGCAAGTTATCGATGACCGGATAGCGCGGCTACTCAACTACTGTGTCATACCCCGATCCAGAGAAGAAATCCAGTCCTTTTTAGGCTTAAAGGACCGAGAGTATGTCAGGAAAGAAATACTCGATCCTCTTATTACTTCAGGAAAGCTTGAGCTCACCATACCCGAAAAACCACATAGCCCAAAACAAAAATATCGAGCCCGGGGTGTACCATCATGATCTATCGTCATGTATTTCAGCGATCCCGTTCCATGCCAGGGAAGCAGTTCCTGGTAGACCGGCTGAAAGGAGCGGTGGGCTATGACCGTATCGCTGGATATTTTGATAGTTCCCTCTTTGAATTGGCCGGAGAAGCCCTTGAATCGGTTCAGGGGCTCATACGAATCGTCTGTAATTCGGATATACAAGCGAAAGATGTGGAAGCTGCCTCAGCGGTGGTCCGCGAACAGGCCCAGCGGCAATCCTTTTTCAAGCACGATCCTGCGATCCTTTCCCAGTCTGGAAGTGATCGATTTACACGGCTTGCCCGTCTCCTTAAAGGATCGGGCACAGCCCGCTTAGAAGTCCGGGTGCTCCCGGATGACGCCTTTGGTCTTGTGCATGGGAAGGCCGGTCTTATTACCTATGCTGATGGACGCCGTATAAGCTTTCTGGGGAGTACCAATGAAACCTTTGCAGGCTGGGCTTTGAATTACGAACTCCTCTGGGAAGATGATAGCCCTGAGGCCTGCGACTGGGTTGCTGCTGAATTTGAGCGGCTCTGGAATCATCCCCTCGCTATGCCCCTGTCCCAGGCAGTAGTAAAAGAGGTGGATCGTCTTTCGAGGCGTTTTGAAATACCCGTAGGAGAGTGGCAAAACAAACCAGAGCCAGCGAGCCTTGCTGTAGAATCTCCTGTCTATCGAGAGCAATTTGGTCTCTGGCCTCATCAGAAATACTTTGTGAGTCTCGCCTGGAGGGCCCATCAGGTTCATGGCGCACGGTTTGTTCTGGCAGACCAGGTCGGTCTCGGTAAGACGGTGCAGCTTGGTATGGTTGCCCAGCTTATTGCTCTGACATCCGATAAGCCTGTGTTGGTCCTACTCCCTAAAACACTTATGGAACAGTGGCAGATAGAGCTTTGGGATCTCTTACAGGTTCCCAGTGCCCGCTGGACCGGAACCGCCTGGATAGATGAATTGGGTTTTGAATATGTGCCTTCTAGCAAGGAGCCGCTTCTTGCATGCCCCCGTAAAATTGGACTTGTTTCTCAGGGTTTGGTTATTCGTAACCCTGAGCGTCTTCAGAATCTTTTGGAGCGGGAGTGGTCCTGTGTCATTGTGGACGAAGCCCATCGAGCCCGACGGAAAAAAATACCCCCACAGGATGAACGAGGGCCAGGAATTCGTAACCCTGAAACCGAATGCAATCGACTGTATTCGTTTTTGTACAAGCTGGCAGGGAAGACCCGTTCCTTGCTCCTTGCGACTGCTACTCCTGTGCAACTCCACCCCATCGAAGCCTGGGATCTCTTATTCCTACTGTCCCAGGGAAATCCCCACATACTTGGCGAAGCGGGCAGTTACTGGTTAAATCCGGAAAAAGCACTACCCTTGGCTCTTGGAGAAGTACCATTCCCTGAAGAAGATGATGAAGCGTGGCCCTGGGTTAAAAATCCCTTTCCTCCCTCATGGGAAAGACCGGAAATAAAAACTTTGCGGCAGCAGAATAATCTTGATGATACACGGGCTACGTTTCCTTTGTCATTTCAGGAATTGAGGCCCGCTGATAAAACCAGGGCCAAAACGATTATCTCTAATTATGTAAATAGCCATACTCCCTTTTTAAGGTCCATAGTGCGTCGTACGAGGGGATATCTGGAACAAACTATAAACCCTGATACTAAGGAACCCTATCTTAGTCCTATTGGGGTTGAGTTGTTTGGCGAAGATGATCCGGTCCCTCTCGATGGTTATTTTGCAGAAGCCTACAAAGCGGCGGAGGATTTTTCACGACTTCTTGCAAAGCGTATACATGCATCGGGTTTTCTTAAAACACTTTTACTCCGAAGACTCGGAAGTTCTATAGAAGCAGGAAAAAAGACAATAGAAGCTATGCTGTCTCATAACCCACAGGAAGACTCAGAAGATGATACTGATGAAATAGAAAACGAAACAACGATTTCTGAGGATACGCTTTCCGAGTTATATCCTCTCACTGCTGAGGAAACAGAATTGTTGCACAAATGCTATAAGCTGCTTTGTGCTGCAGAACGGGAAGATCCAAAATGGCAGGTTATCGAGCAGTATATAAAAAATTGGAAAGCCGAAGGTTGTATACTCTTTTCCCAGTATTTTGATACCGCATACTGGGCTGCACAAAAACTGACCCAATTATTTCCCAATGAACCAATAGGTTTATATGCTGGTTCCAGGAAGTCATTGCTTTTGCTCGGGACAAGACAACTTAAAAAGGATCGGGAAGAGCTTAAGCGCATGGTAAAACAGGGAGAACTACAAATATTAGTAGGTACCGATGCCGCTAGCGAAGGACTTAATCTACAGACCTTAGGAACCCTCATCAATATAGACCTTCCCTGGAACCCGACAAAGCTGGAACAGCGGAAAGGACGGATACAACGCATAGGTCAGCGGCGGGCTTCTGTAAAAATACTTAACCTAAGGTACGAAGGTTCAGTAGAGGACCGGGTGCATGAAGTGCTTTCAGACCGGCTACAAGAAATATTTAAGCTCTTTGGCCAGATTCCCGATATAGTCGAAGATATTTGGATAGATATTGCGCTGGGAGACACAGAAAAGGCAAAACAAGAATTAGATCGAATTCCTAAGACTAATCCCTTTGACGATCGCTACAGTAAAATAGATAGGGTGCCCGATTGGGAGTCTTGCGAAACGGTAGTCAATAAGCTTGAAAAGATTGAGTTACTCAAAAAAGGTTGGAGTTAAATTGTCCCCTTTCCCCTTGAGAGTGGTCGTCCCCTTTTCTCCTTAGGCGTGGAGCTCTTCGGGCCCCACCCTCTTTAAACCGGGGCCCTCAGACCCATACTTTTTAGTTGTGCGGCCCTTCTTTCAGTACCCGGTCTATCTCTGCTAACTCTTCCGGGCTAAAGTCAAGCTTTCGGGTGGCCGCCACGTTTTCCTGGATTTGCTCCGGCCGGGATGCGCCGATGAGGGCGCTGGTAACCCGCGTATCCCGCAGGGTCCAGGCCAGGGCCATCTGGGCCAGGGTCTGCCCCCGTCGCTGGGCAATGGCGTTGAGGGCCCGAATTTTTTCAAGCACCTCGGGGGTAATCTGTTCTGGCCTGAGGAAGGGGCTTGAAGAAGCGGCCCGGGAGTCTTCGGGGATTCCCTTCAGGTATCGGTCCGTAAGGAGCCCCTGAGCCAGGGGCATAAAGGCGATGACCCCCACCCCGTGTTCTTCACAGGTTGAAAGCAATTCCGCTTCTATCCAGCGGTCCAGCATGTGGTACCGGGGCTGGTGAATTAGAAGGGGAATCCCCTCACTGCGAAGGATGGCCGCCGCCTGGCGAGTAAGGTCCGCCGGATAGTTGGATACCCCCACGTACAGGGCCTTACCCTGCCGTACCGCCTGGACAAGGGCCCCCATGCTTTCTTCCAGGGGGGTGTCCGGATCGGGTCGATGGTGATAAAAGATATCCACATATTCAAGGCCAAGCCGTTTAAGACTATCGTTCAAACTCGAAAGGAGATACTTTCGGGAACCAAAATCCCCGTAGGGCCCGGGCCACATGCCATAGCCTGCCTTGGTAGAAATAACAAGCTCATTGCGATAGGGGGCAAGGTCCCGTTTCAGAATTTTCCCCAGGGTTTCTTCAGCCGCCCCCGGCGGAGGTCCATAGTTGTTGGCAAGATCAAAATGGGTAATCCCGAGATCAAAGGCGGTAAGCGCCATGGCCCGGGCCCGTTCATAGGGGGTTCCTTCCCCAAAATTATGCCAGAAACCCAGGGAAATAACGGGCAGTTTAAGGCCCGACTTTCCACAGCGACGGTACGGCAGGGTCGCATATCGTTGTTCATTGGCACTGTATGGCATGGTGAACCTCCTCTTCCTCGGATGTATCTCTCAAACCTGTTGACAGACTCAGCAGGATAATCGAGTAAACTAATTACTTACTATATCCTCTTATTTACTTTAAAGGGAGAGGGGGTGGGAACCCCCTTGTTCAATTCCTAAAAAATTCCCACCTTTTTCCAAAATATTATTATATTAGTAATATATATTGTTCTTTATATATACCGGCGTTGCCGGTGAAGAAAAACAATACCGTCTCAGCCTTTGGTTGAAGGAAAGAGGAGTTTGATATGAAACAGAATATGGGATTAGTGGATCGCCTCGTGCGGGTAGTTCTAGCTCTTGTGGTAGGGGTGCTCGTACTTACGGGACAGCTCACCGGTGTGGCCGCGGTGATTCTGGGAATTTTTGCGGTGGTATTTCTCCTGACGAGTGCGGTCGGCTTTTGTCCCCTCTATGTACCGCTGGGGATTTCTACGAAAAAGAAAAGTTCCAGAGAATAGGGAGCCAGGATGGGCCCCGAAAGAGAAAAAAGACCCAGGGGGTACCAGCAGGAGGGCAACAATGGAAAACAAGGATACCCTTTGTTTTATAGAACCGACAGAGGAACTGCGACAACGTTTAAGTGAAGAAGAATATGCGGTTATCGTCCAGGCCGCTACGGAGCCACCCTTCCGTAACGCCTACTGGAACAATCATGCAGAGGGTATCTACGTGGATAAAGTCGATGGGACCCCCCTGTTTGCGTCGGTCCATAAGTTTGACTCTGGTACGGGGTGGCCTAGTTTTTTCAAACCCCTTTCGCCGGAAGTTCTCGCATTCAGGGAAGACCATTCCTTTAATATGATTCGTACCGAAGTGCGCGCCGCAAAAAGCGGGGCCCACTTAGGCCATGTGTTCCCCGATGGGCCGCCACCCACGGGCCTTCGTTATTGTATCAATTCGGCGGCCCTCCGGTTTATCCCCCGGGAGAAGATGGAAGAAGCGGGGTATACGGAATGGTTGTACCTTTTTGATGAAAACTGAAGGGCCGGTATCCCCTAACTCTGAGTTGCCCTTTGTTCTGGCCCCCTGAGGAGGGAAGCCCCTGCCAAATACTCCTGCTAATATAAAGAAAACCCGGAGGGCCCTTTCATCCTGATTCTATTCCCGGAGGAAGCACCTTTTGGTCTCCCCCTTGATGATGTGATAGAAATGGTGTTATCTTTTTTATGAAAAATGCAAGTCATTTGCAAATTTAACAACTCAAGGAGGACCAGGTGTATGCGGTACCAAAAGATACCTCTTTTGTTTCTAGCCCTGTTGGCTGGGGTGATGCTGACTGGTTGTGGCGGGAAGCAAACAAAAAGCGATAAACCGGTGGTGGTGGTGAGCATCCTGCCCCATCGATATTTTCTTGAGCGAATTGGGGGGGATACCATCCAGAGCCTCGTCCTGGTAGGGCCTGGACAGAGTCCCCATAGCTATGAACCTACTCCTCAGCAAATGGAACAACTGGGGCGGGCCCGGGCTTGGATCTATTCAAATACGGATTTTGAAATTACCCTACTTCCTCGAATTAAAAAGCTCTTCCCCCAACTCAAACTGGTGGATGGTACGGCGGGTATGAAATTCCGCTCCCTTGAAGCCCATGAACACGAAGAGGAGGAGCATGATATCCACGAAGAAGATTCCCATGAAGAACAGGATGAAGTATCCTCCGGGGCGGAAGGAATGGAAGTGGATCGGCATACTTGGCTAGGGAAAGAGGGTGCCCTGGTGTTCTCCCGGCATGTGGTGGAAACCCTTTCAGAGCTTTTCCCTGCCTATCGGTCTCAGTACGAAGAACGGTACCATGCTCTCATCCAGGAAATTGAACAGGTTTTTGCCGAATTGCGACAGCAGCTAGAATCCCTGGCGGGAAGCAAAGTGTATGTGTTTCACCCTGCCTTTGGGTATTTCCTTGACGAATTTAAGTTGCAGCAGGTAGCAGTTGAAACCGGAGGAAAGGAACCATCGCCCCAGGCCCTGGCGGCCCTTATCAAACAGGCTCAGCAGGATAAACCGAGGGTTATCTTTGTGCAAGCCCAATTCCCCACCGCTTCCGCCGAGGCCCTTGCCAAAAGCATTGACGCGGTGGTACTCCCCCTCGATCCCCTTGCTCCTGATTGGCTTCTTAATATCAAGAAGATGGGGGCTGCCCTGTCGGAAAGCCTGAAAAGAGAAAACCTTAAATAATCGAGACCTTGGACGAGATAGCCTTTGGGCTTCTTAGGGGCTTCTTCGCCGCCGCGCTCACTGCCGATTTCCGTGGGACGGAATGGGCTCCGGGCTCTTAGCGGTCTTGAACTTCCTATGAGGCCCGATGGGCAGACCTTTGGGCAAACCCTCGGGGCCTGCCCTTTTTATTCTTTTTTCTCTGTGCTACTGTTTGGTGAGGGGTGACGATGAAAGACGTGGTGGTTAATTGTGAGGACCTGGCCTTTTCCTATGAGGATGTTCCCGTGTTAGAAAAGGTCAATTTTCATCTGCACCGGGGGGAGTTTATTGCCCTGGTGGGTCCCAACGGGGCAGGCAAATCCACCCTGCTAAAGTTACTGCTGGGCCTGTTAAAACCCCAGCAGGGGCGCCTGACTATTTTAGGGAAACCCGTGGGAGAGCAGCAACGACTCATCGGGTACGTGCCCCAGCAGTCGGAATATGACCGGAGTTTCCCCATCCGGGTGCGGGAAGTAATCGCCATGGGGCGCCATTGGGGCCTCTCCCGGACATGGACGGCCCATGACGACGAAGCGGTCCAGTGGGCGGTGGACCAGGTTGATGTGCGGGAACTCCTGGACCGTCACTATGCAGCCCTTTCGGGGGGCCAGCGCCGGCGGGTGCTGGTGGCCCGGGCCCTGGCTTCCCGTCCAGAACTCTTAGTCCTTGATGAACCTACCGCGAACATGGATGGAGAAAGTGAAAAGCGGCTCTTTACTACCCTGGGGAACTTAAAGGGGACCACCACCATTCTTATTGTGACCCACGATTCGGAATTTGTCTCTTCCCTTACGGACCGGGTGCTCTGTGTGGGGGAGCGAAACGAGGCAAGCGGGGCCTGTCGGGTGGTGGAACACAGGACCCGCGAAACTCCCCACGCACCCCCCGATCGCTTTGGAGGAAAGGCCCTGGAAGTGCTCCACGACGAAACCCTGCCTGAAAAAAGCTGTTGCACCAATGAGGAGACCCCCTGATGGTACAGAGTTTTATCGCTACCCTTTTTGATCCCTCCATCCCCTTCCTTAGAAACGCCCTGCTGGCGGGTGTTTTGGCGGCGATTCTTTTTGGGGTGCTAGGCACTATCGTTACGGTAAAACGAATCGCGGGCCTCGCGGGGGCTATTTCTCACGCCGTTCTGGGGGGCATTGGCCTTGCGCTGTACCTTTCTGCCACGGGCCTGGTGCCTCATTTTTCTCCCCTTATGGGGGCCCTCCTCTTTGCGGTGCTCTCCGCGGTGGTGATAGGCCTGGTGTCTCTGACCATGAAACAGCGGGAAGACACCATTATCAACGCCATATGGGCCATCGGAATGAGCCTGGGGGTCCTCTTTATGGCAAAAACGCCGGGATATCGGGACCCCGCAAGTTACCTGTTCGGGAATATCCTTTTCATCACCTCCCAGGATTTAGTATTGTTGGCCCTTCTCGACGGCCTGGTGATTTTTCTGGTATGGCGCTATTACCCCCAACTGGTGGCCACCGCCTTTGATGAAGAATTTGCCCGGGTCCGGGGCATCCCCGTACAGGCCATCTTTCTGATCATTCTGAGCATCATCGCCATAGCGGTGGTACTGCTCCAGACCTTTGTGGGGGTGGTGATGGTGATTGCTATGCTCACCCTGCCGGCGGGTACGGCAAGCTACTTTAGCAAAAGCCTGGCGGGGATGATGGTGGGGAGTGTGCTCTACGCCCTCGTGTTTTCGGTGATGGGACTTTTCCTGGGCTGGGTCTTTGACCTTCCCGGCGGGGCCATGGTGGTAGTGCTCGCCGGAGTGGGATATATCATGGCGGGACTCATAAAACATTTTAGAAAATGAGAGAACAGGCATGACCAGAATTCGAAAACGCATCCTCCAGGTGTTACAGGGCGCCAGCGAACCCCTTTCTGCTTCCCAGGTGGCTCAGAGGGTAGGTCCCCCCTGTGACCCGGCGACGGTATACCGGGGCCTGCATTACCTTGAGGAACAGGGGCTTGCCGAGTCTTTTGTGCTATCCTGTCAGGAGCACGGCACTGAACGATACTATACGGCCTGCGAAACCCCTCAACCCTCTGCCGCCGCTTCATCCGGCGAAAGGGTGTTCCTCCCGCCCCACCGGCATTGGTTCCACTGTGAAGGGTGTCATCGGTTTATCCCCCTGGGGGTGTGTTTGCTGGACCCGGTGGTTCACCAGTTTGAACAGGAACAGCAGTGCACCGTCCGTCAACATACCCTTTATTTTACCGGCCTCTGTCGGGACTGCCGCGGGAAATAGGCCCCCTCTTTTCTTAAGGGTGCACCCAGGGCTTTATTCAAACAGCGATCCAGTGGTTTCCAAACTCTAGCAGGGGGAAGTCTCCCCCTCGCTCCGGCCGCCGCAGCCACTTCCCCAGCGGCTCCGGCTGCCAGCGGGGAAACATCGCCGGCCACTGGGGCCCCGTAATTCGCCGCGGCGCCTCACCGTGGTTATCAGCCGCTCCCTCAGCGGCCCTAGCCGCGTAACACGCCCTCTGGCGGCCTCCGCTACCCCCTCTGCGGGGGACACCCCCGCAACGCCCCCGTCCAGGGCCGGCCCTTGCACAGCCCCCTCGCCATGGTGGGGCGGCCACAACGCCGCCGATCAAACCAGTGCTGACCGTATTATTCTGCCCCGCGGTTTTGCGATGCACACCCTCAGAATCCACGTAATTTTCGCTGCGGTCTCCCTCAAACACCAAAGTAAAAAAAGAATTCACTTATTTTACTTTTAGCGTGCAAAGTAAATTAAATGAGTGTATACTATACGCTAGTAGGTGTGTATGGATATCAAAGATTTTAAGGCCGGATCCTACAGGAATGGGTATCAGTACCGGTATTTTTTGCCTGAAAAAATCAATCATCCTTTCTACTGGACCGACCCGACCATCAACGAACTTCTGGAAAAGGCTTCTGTGCGGCTGGGTGAGTTAAATTCGTTTTCTCGCTTTGTTCCCGATACGGATATGTTTATCATCATGCATATTTTTAAAGAGGCGGTCCTTTCCAGCCGCATCGAAGGAACCCGGACAAACATCGAAGAAGCTTTTATAGACGAATCGGACATAAATCCCGAACAACGCGATGATTGGCAGGAAGTCCACAATTATGTTAACGCTATGAACGCGGCCATCGAAGAACTGAAAACCCTGCCCCTTTCCACACGACTCATTCGGAATACCCATCGCATCTTGCTTTCCAGCGGCAGGGGACAGCATAAAGCCCCGGGGGAATTCAGAACTTCCCAGAACTGGATCGGCGGGGCTACACTATCCGATGCGGTTTTTATCCCGCCGGCTCATACAGAGCTTTCGGACCTGCTTACGGACTTTGAGTTTTTTTTAAACAACCAGGACCTTAAAATCCCTCACCTCGTTAAAATAGCCATCGCCCATTATCAATTTGAAACCATACACCCATTCCTGGACGGCAATGGAAGAATGGGCAGGCTTCTCATCACACTGTATCTGGTATCCAGCGGGTTACTCGAAAAGCCGCTCTTATACCTGTCTGAGTTCTTCGAAAAAAACAGAAGCCTTTATTACGACAACTTAACCCTGGTACGCACCAGAAACGATTTAGCCCAATGGATCAAGTTTTTTCTGGTCGGTGTGATTACCACCGCAGAGAAAGCCACGGAAACGCTCCGCAACATCATGAACCTTAAAGCTCGTATAGAGCAGGAGCACATTCTCGCCATGGGAAAACGCTCCCGCCAGGCCATGGACCTTTTGCGCTACCTGTTTAAAAAGCCGGTCATCACCGTGAAGGAGGCTCAAACTTCCACAGGACTTTCTCTTAAAGCGGCCAATGACCTGGTTCGAGTGTTTACTGAAAGCGGAATTCTTAAAGAGATTACCGGATACCAGCGTAACCGTATTTTTGTGTTTGATGCCTACATGAAGCTCTTTAGCGAACAATAAGGGGGGAAGTCTCCCCCCCTCGCTCCGGCCGCCGCAGCCGCATCACGCGGCCTCTGGCGGCCTCCGCTACCCCCTCTGCGGGGGACACCCCCGCAACGCCCCCGTCCAGGGCCGGCCCTTGCACAGCCCCCTCGCCATGGTGGGGCGGCCACAACGCCGCCGATCAAACCAGCGCTGACCGTATTATTCTGCCCCGCAATTTTGCGATGCACACCCTCCTGCTGCTCCGGAGCCGTTAGCCCAGTTGCCCCCTTGATTGTCTAAAGAGACCGCTTGTTTTATACTTTCCGGTATGAGCGCCAAAAAACTCCCTATCGGACTTCAGACTTTTTCCCAGCTTGTAAGCGAACAGTATTACTATGTTGATAAAACTCCTTTTGTGCATAAGGTGCTTGTAAAAGGAAAGTTTTTCTTCCTCTCCCGGCCCCGGCGCTTTGGGAAGAGCCTCTTCCTCGACACCCTGGCGGAAGCCCTCTCAGGAAACAAGGAACTCTTTAAGGGCCTCTATCTCTACGACAAATACGACTTTACTCCCTATCCCGTCATCCGCCTGAGCTTTGGGAGCGGGGACTACAAAAACCTTTCGGCGATCAGCAAAGAATTGGCATATACGTTTAAAGAAAATTACGAAACCCTGGGGCTTGTTCCAGAGTATGCTTATGATGATTATCGAGACTGTTTTAAGCATCTTATAAAAGCCGCCTCCGAGCGCTACCAGGCCCCGGTGGCGGTCCTTATCGATGAATACGACAAGCCCATCCTGGATAACCTTTCCCGGCCTGAGGTCGCCCGGGAAGCCCGGGACATCCTTAAAAACCTCTACTCGGTCCTTAAGGACAGCGATCGGTACCTGCGCCTTGCCTTTATCACGGGGGTGAGCAAGTTCAGTAAGCTTTCCCTCTTTAGCGGCCTTAACAACCTGGAAGACATTACGCTCAACCCTGCCTATGGAGAAATCTGCGGCTACACCCAGCATGACCTGGAGACGGTCTTTGCGGACGCCATGGAAGGCTCAGACATGCGTCTTGTCCAGCTCTGGTATAACGGGTATTGGTATTTTGGGGAAAAACTCTACAACCCCTTTGATATCCTCCTCTTTTTGTCCAACGGTAAGATTTTCAGCAACTACTGGTGGCAGACCGGGAGCCCGAGCTTTTTAATCGAAGTCCTTAAGCAGGAGCGGTACTTTCTTCCGGAACTGGAAAACTGCCAGGCCAGCGAAGAGCTTTTGAACGCCTTTGATGTGGACTACATCGATATTCGGGCCCTCCTCTGGCAGACCGGGTATCTTACGATTAAGGACGTAGAGGCTGATGACCTCGGCGGCCGCCTGTTTCGGCTCGGCGTACCCAATGCCGAAGTCCTGCGGTCCTTAAATGAACTGTTGCTGCGCCAACTGGGGAACCGCATCGATTTTTCTGTCCAGTATCGCAGACCACTGATTCAGGCCCTGGAACAGGCGAACCTCTCGGCCCTGGTGGATGAGCTCAAGCGGCTGTGCGCGGGGATTCCCTACAACAACTACGTGAAGAACGACATCGCCACCGCCGAGGGCTACTGGGCAAGCCTCGTGTACGTGTTCCTTGCGGCCATCGGGTACCGGGTCACCTGCGAGGACGCCACGAACCAGGGCAGAATCGACATGACCATCGAAACCTTCCGGGACATTTACATCATCGAGTTTAAGGTCGATAGCAGCGAGCCCGCCATCAAACAGATTGAAGAGCGGCGCTACTGGGAAAAGTACCAGGGCCAGGGGAAGCGGATACACCTCCTCGGCATCAATTTTTCAAGAGAAGAACGAAATATCACAGACTGGGAAGGGCGGAGCCTGGAGGGGTAAGAGGAAACCTTGCAGCACGGGCCTGCGGCTTGTAACCACGCTACCGCTAACGGGGAACGCACCTCTAAGGGGACCACACGGTTTCCTACTAAGACCAGTCATCCTTAGTCAGGAATCCCATTGCAAGAAGCTGTTTTTTTTGGTAAGAAATAAAAAATGAAAATCCTATCCTGTGCATATTTTTGTTCTTCAAAAAAGAAACTAACTTCTTTCTTTATACGCTTTAAAAAGCGACCCCTTGTGGGCTGGGCGGTGGTGTTCGGTGTTCTCGTTTCCTGTGCCGCTCCCTCTTCCCCTCAGACTGAATTCGTTCTTGGAACCGTTTGTTCCATCAACCTGTTTGAATATGGTAGACCTGAACAGTACCGGGCTCTGTTTGCGCGACTTCGGGAAATCGAAGATCGGATGAGCGTCAATAAAACAGGCACCGAACTTGATGCGGTTAATGAAGCGGCCGGCCGTGCTCCGGTACCGGTGCATCCTGACACGTACTACGTGGTTGAAAAGGCCCTCGAATATGCCCGCGTGTCCGGTGGGGCCTTCGACCCTACCGTGGGTCCCCTGGTAAAACTATGGGGCATCGGGACAGAGGATGCCCATGTTCCTAATCCCTCAGAAATTGAAGGGGCCTTAAAGAAAATCGATTATAAGAAGGTTCTCTTAGATTCGGAGCACCACACTATCTATCTTACAGAAAAGGGAATGGCCCTTGACCTTGGAGCTATCGCTAAGGGCTTTGCGGCGGATGAACTGGCGGCCATGTTGCGGCAATGGCGGATTCGCCGGGCCCTGATAGACCTGGGGGGGAATATCCTTGTGGTGGGAGAAAAACAGGATGGCACTCCCTGGCGAATTGGGGTCCAGGATCCCCGGTCGGGGCGGGGTGAGTATATTGGGATTGTTCAGATAAAAAGAGATAAAACGACGGTAACCAGCGGTGTATACGAGCGATACTTTGAACAAAATGGTAAACGCTATCATCATATCCTTTCTACTCGAAACGGGTACCCCGTGCAGAATGGTCTTCTTTCGGTCACCGTTGTGGCGGACCGTTCGATAGATGCGGATGCCCTTTCCACTACCGTGTTTGCCCTGGGATACGAAAAGGGGCTTTCTCTCCTTGAAACCCTTGATGTAGGGGGAATTTTCATTTTCGAAAATCAAGAGGTGGCGGTAACAAGCAATCTTTCTTCCCAATTTCAATTGACCAATACGGCCTATAGATTAAGACCCTCGAGGTAAGATGAAAAATCTTTTAAAAGGTCTTTTAGTGTTGTTCGAAGGATGAAAAGATGCCATTAGAGATCCAGGGCCTGTCTGCAGAACCTACGTGCGCCCTGTTTTTTCTAGGGCAGGGTGTCCAGGGGAAACCGCCTTTTACCATATCCTGATAAAAAGGACCTTCTCTTGACAATGGTTGCCCATAACGGTATAAGTATCGGAGCCGGGCCTTTAGCTCAGTCGGTTAGAGCTGCGGACTCATAATCCGTAGGTCGCTGGTTCAAGTCCAGCAGGGCCCAAAGTGAAGCCGCCGGGAGGCGGCGTTTTTTTTTGTGC
>ERZ795060.3733-NODE-3733-length-13633-cov-548.808735_pt1 | contig 13633 bp, 25 predicted proteins | sample MGYA00375144_ERZ795060 | MGnify/ENA primary metagenome ERZ795060 (study PRJEB30189, sample SAMN05720157) | activated sludge metagenome | isolation source: anaerobic digester from wastewater treatment plant | place: Japan | collected 2015-05-15 ... | reverse complement strand
ATTATCTAGATTATTACTTGGTGGTATATTCTTTTCGGTTGGCATATAAACTCCTCGTTTTTTTTAGTTTATGTTGTAACATATAGTCAGTTTTTCTGATGAACTTATACAGAAGACTAGGACTAAGCTTCTTATCTTCTGGTGTGTTCTGTTCTATAGATTTAAGAGTTTGACCTAGAGTATTCGCTGATGCAAAGAATCCTAATTTCAAGCTAGGATTATATTTACCCGTAGCATATTCTTCAAACGTCATCTTTTTAGTTGATTTGAATATGAACTTTGCTAGACCTTCACCTACATAATACACGTATATTATGTCTCCTTTCTTCATATAGTCATTAGGTCCTAAATCTTGTTCATAATTAGGTCTGAAGAATAGATAAGCTGTATAAGCTGGTGACATATATAGATACTTACTCATAATTACCATCGTCCAATACAGCTTGAGTATAATACGCACCAATTAAACTCTTTATGATGGTATTAATCTCATATCCAAAGATATGAGTAGCATCACAAAGATATACACTACTACAACTTAAATCTACAGTAATAACAAGAATAGTCATTGCTGGCTGATTGTACTCTAATATGTCTAAGACACTATATATATGTTCATCAGTGCTAACTTCAATACTGACTTTATTTGTCCTACTATAACTTATGATTAAATCTCCAACATATAGATATTCATCCATCTTCTTAAGTCTATTATGACTTATATCATAGATAGCTCTAGCACCATCTTCATCTACATAAATATATTTCTTTATATCCATTTTAACTCCTAACTACTATGTTTTCTTCTACCATATTCAGCGATTAGTATAGCTTCTGCTATATTGTCATTATTGCCTATCATATCAGTAGCATCAGGAAATAACTGTTTAGCTTTAGCTATAGAAGATTTCTTATCTTCTCCTATAAGACTAAAATATTTTTTCCATTCCTGACTACTAATCTCTTCATATGGTATTCCCTTATCTATAATAACTCCAAGTAGAATACCATAATTAATATGGCTATTTGCTATACCTTTCTGCTGATATTGGTAGACCATTAGTGTCTTACACTTTGGACACGGTTTCTTACCTATCATAGGCTTAATGATAGGCTTTTCCAAATATATCATAATATTTTTGGATTTCTTTCCAATTTTACTATAATATTTTTGGAATAGGTTTCTAAACTCTTCAGGCTGACTTCTATCAGGAATACCTATTACTTCCAATATTTCGTTATCTTTAATAATAGCTATTTTACCTTTTAGTCCTGGGTCTATTCCTATGTAATACATTATTCTTCTCCTACTAATTTAAATCTCATATTATCCTGCATAACTATATTATATGTATGATTAGGTAAGATACCATATGAATTAGCTAAGAATAAGAATTTTCTTATACCATTCTCATTTGGAGCGCTTAAACCTAATACTTTCCTAGATTGATTCTCTATAGAGCCACTTCCTTTCCCAGAAAATAACTTAATATCATTTTCTATACTATCTAATCTTCTTGGTTGTGATACTATATAAACAATGACTCCTGTTTCAGCAGTTATCTTTTGTAGTTCTATCATTGTTTGTTTTATCCCAAGATGTTCATTATAAGGATTATCACAGAAGTGGTCTAGAGTATCTAATACTATTAACTCTGGATTATAAGTATTTATCTGCTCTCTTAACTCTTTCATATCTGGCATTATATCTATAGGCATAATATTAGATAATACGTGATACCACTTATCTAATAATTCATTCTTATGCTCAAAAGCATAGCCTCTAGTACAACCTTCAAGTATCTGAGCACATACGAGAATGAAGTAATCTGCAGATTGTTCAGCAGTATAATATAAAGTTCTACGTCTATTTCTCTCAATAAAATTATCATTATTTCTAAAGTCTACACCTAAGATAAAATTCTTCATTAAGGTAGACTTACCAGCCTTCGTTACACCTATGAGAGTAAGTATCTCTCCTCTTGTTACTATAAAGTCTGGTGCACCAACAGTTCTACCTAAGTCTATACCTTCTTTTAATTCCTTAATGAAGTCTCTTTGTTTAGCTAAATTGATAATATCATCTATAGAAGGAGCTTCATCATACAGCTTATGCTTCTGATAATGTATACATCTAGTAGAACAATTCTGACGCATTAGTTTATTCTTACAACCATATTTATATTTCTTTTTATAGACTTGTTCTACTTTCTCTATAACCATCTGTTCTTTTAGACTATTATTATTCCATATCAGCATAAGCTGCTTAGCTAAATCGCTAGGTATACCCATTCTCATAAGATGAGATGCTAATACTAAAATAGTATTATTTCTAGTTCCTTCTATAGGACCTTGATTAAACATCTTATAAATACAGGCATAGTTATTTATTGGTTCATTATAAGTAGTAAATATTGGTATCTTAGGTATTTCTGTGACTACATAACTTGCTAATTGTTTATTACCATTATAGTAATCTAACCAATTATAATCTAATCTCTGAGTCTGAGCTAAGAATCTAATGAAGTTTAAGTTCTCATACATAACTTCATCTCTTGATACAGGTATCTTATATAGATTAACTTTAGGATTAAGACTATATGGACATCTTAATAATGCTGTTCTCATATAAACAGCTTCATCTATGAGATTAATAAATCCTAATTTAGTAGCCATATTAGTTACAGATTGTTTAACTATATAAGGTAGATTCTCTATACCATCTTCAAAACCAAAACAATCTTTATGTATCAATAGATGAAAGCCTCTACCAGAGAAATAGATTTTATAGTTATGTTCATTTAAGCCTGCACTCTCTAATTTAGTAATAATAAATCTCAAGTTTAATAATATCTGTTCATCAGAATTATCTATATGATTATCAATATCAATAGGTACCCAAGGTATACTATACTGATTAAACCAATTAGCTGGAGTCTCTTCATTCATTATTTCTACATCAGAATCTCTGTATGTATAGACAGACATAGCGCAGGGGGTATCACCCTGCGCTATTATCCAATCATACATATCTTCGTCTTTAACTAATATACCTCTAGGAGAGTTAAATTTTTCACCTAGTGCAGTCTCATAGTACATACAATCTCCTAGAATAATTTACGAGTAGTATTTGTTTTAGGAATAGGATTTTCCTTTGATTGTATGTACTCTTTATCTCTTTCATAAGCTGCTTCTGCTTGCTTACGTCCTTCTTCTGTGAAAGGATAGAATCTTAAACTAGACTGAAAGTAGCTACGATTATCTTTACCCTTTACTTTATAGACATATATATACATATATGCCTCATCATTTTTGAGCTTTAATTCTGCTAGATAATCAATTATCTTTTCATAGTCTAGTTCTTTATCATTAGTATCTACGAATTTACCTTCAGCATTAAAGCCTGCTTTACTATCACCTAGAGCATCAAGTATTATATGAATGTCTCTAATACCCTTACTATTCTTCAAATCAAGATTATCTTCAGAATCTTTAACTATCTTTACTGGTACATAGATACTGAAATCTCTTTCATATCCTTCAGGTCTAAAGTCAAAGCGCATTACGAAATTATTACTTAAATCTCTCAGGTGTTTCATATTAGGTAAATCATTTATTTGGTCATAATAACCAAAATCAATGAGTTTACCTTTCAGCACACCAGTAGGTCTTGGTACATAATTATGATTAATGTCTATTCTTGGCATTTATTTCTCCTTACCTTCTAATTTTTCTGCATACTTCAAACATTCTTTAGTTAAGACTTCATACAATGTAGGATGAGTCTTATTCCACTTAAATATCTTTCCATTAAGAGGCTCAATTCTTGTACCTAAAGTAACTTCACCAAAGCCTCTTACATCAAATAGATAATTACCACTAGCATCAACAGTAAACATACCTATCAATTCAGCTTGATGTCCTAAGGTTGTGGCTAATTTCTCGTGAATCATAGGAAGCTTCTTCACTATAATATCTCTACCATTCTCAACTCTCATAGTCTTTTGAGTATGTAGATTACAAATTAAGAGACCAGTATCTTTTATTATATCAAGAAGTCTATCCTTAATCCTTAATGAGGTATTTCTAGCTCTAGCGATACCTTGAGCATAAGGTATCTCTTCAATAGTCTGTACAGTCTGCCACTTAGGATTATCAAGCTCTGCGTCTTCTGCTTTCATTTGCGCTAATGTATCTTCATTAACCCATTCAGCTAGCTTATCAAAGGTATCAATTACAAGCGTGGTCTTACCTGAATCTTTCCAGGTCTGTTTCAGAATAGCTAGCGCTTCATATATAGAGTATGCAGGCTGAATATTACCACTGCTATCTCTAAATCCACGTTTCTCAGGAGGTATAATATTACCCTTCTCATCTTCCATTGGATATAATCCGTGTATAAGCATAGTAATATTCTTATCACATCTAGTTCCTGCTTCAAGGTCTAGTATGACTACACCATCTGCACCTTTAGGTGAAAAAGTAGATGCAGCAGTAGTCTTACCAGTCTTTTCATCTCCAACAAATAGAATCAATTTCCCAGGAGGAAATGGATTTCTATAGTCGGGTTTTGTACTTACTAGATAGTCTTCTAATTTCACATTAACTCCTATATAGTTAATTTTGTACCATAGTATTTATTAGGTTTAAATTGTCAAGATAATTCTTCATCTTCATCATCTTTAAATAGTAAGTCATATAAGTCATCTATGTATACCCAATATATTTCATTCCAGAATTCTTCTGGTATTATCAGATTATTTATATGTACTTGTAATTCTCCAGATACTGGGTCATTATTGAATTGATGTACACTAACTACTATGAAGTCTGATTCTACAGACATTATTCTATATCCGTGAAATATTTTAATATTTTTAGGGTCTAAGAATTTATAAATAAAGACTACTTCCTCATAGTCATTAGGTAACTTATCACTTAGTTTTATTAACATCTTCATTACTCCATAATTTCTTAAGGTCCTCAAGATATATCCAATATATATCTTGTTTCTGTTCTTTTGGGACTTCTATAAATTGATAACTTATATGTTTAATTTTATTATCTTTAGTACTATTATCTATGCGTATAGCCATAATAGTAAATTCATCATTATCAATAGATGAATATCCTTGAACTAATTTAGTTTTTGTAACATCATAAGAATATGGTTCATAAATAAATACAGTATATTCATATGTTTTAGGTAACTCTTCACTTAATCTTTTAAGTTTCATTTTAATATCTCCTTACCTTCTGACTAACTGGTAATTCAGCGCCTGGTACTTCTTTACCACTCATAAGGTCTTTTCTAATTTGAGCTAAGTCATAGACCTGCTCAATTTTAGTCTTGATGTATTCTTGAGGAATCTTAGACTCATCTGTAATAACAACAGAACCATAAGTCTTAGCTAGACTATAAGTATGATGTGCTAACTTCAGAGGTTCATCTGGTGTAACTATTCTATTAACAACGAGAAGTTCTAAGAGTTTCTCTTTGTTCTTCTTGATTGATTGTATTTTCTTATCAATCTTACTAAGCTCATCTTTATATAGTTCCTTATAAGCTTCTAACTGAGCGATAGCTGCTTCTAGTCCTGTATAGACAAAGTCTATATTACTTAGCTTCCTAAGTATCTTAGCTTCTATCTCAGCTAATTCTTTTTCACTATCTTCTGTACTTAAGTCTAGATTGATAAGAGATTTTACAATCTCTTCCATTTCTTGTTTTTGTGCTACAAGTTCGTTTAATGTTTCATTCATAATTACTCCTATTTCTTATCTTTATATTGGATTATAACTTTTCTTGTAAACCATATTAAGGCAAAAGTTATTAATAGTCCCACTATATTAGTTTTTAATCCCACTACTAGTGGAATTATTATTAGAGCTAGCATATATAGTACTTCATCCATATATACCTGCAGTTATAAAGTCTAAATAATTACTTGCTATTCTGCTATACATAATCCAGAATACATTAGCGATTTCTTTAAAGTCATATAAGCTACTATGAGTATTTTTAATTTTGTTATCTAGGTCCATAAAGATTAATACTTTATCATTAAATTCATCAGTATCTTTCAATATTAATGATATATGATAGTTATCTTTACCGCAGTCAATAACAAATTTGACTTTAAAGTCCATAGCTTTATTTTCAACAAGTCCTACTAATGTATCTATTTCTGTAATTAGATTAGACGATGTAGATGCTTTTTGGTCTATACTAAGTTCTATATTATCATTAAGCTTAGTATCTTTTAGCATCTGAAATAACGCTAGATTTGTCATAATATCTCCTCATATAAGTCAATATTACTTCGGTACATATAAGTTATACATTTCATATCTCTGAATTGTTTATTAATGAGATTGGGTAATTCTTTACATAATATTTCATATGTATGATAAGCTGCTTGAATATCTAGTGATTCCTTATTAGTATGTTCATTATTAAAGCCTACGGAGATATTTATAGTAGGCTTTGGTATATAGCTTGCTATTACAGAGACATCTGCAAATGTACCTGTAACAACTTCATACTTATTTTTCATAAACATACGATTTAATTCATCACTATAGTATTCATATATAGCTACATCTTTATTACCACATCTATCTAAACCTATATAACTGTTAATTCTATAAAATAGATACTCATTATTAAAACAGAAGTCTTTAGCTCCTATACCGCCTACTTCCTCAAGGTCAGTAAACAAGTAGATTAATGGTATTTTCTTAGATAGAGCTAGAGCTATAGCTACTCCTACTCTATCATCTGCACCTAAGATATTATCATTCTTATTACTTAAGATACCGTTTTTTTCTACTATCTTAAGATTATAGTCTTTCACTATAGTATCATAATGAGTGCAGATTAATGGTACTACTTGTTTTGTATATGGTACAAAAGCTAGATAGTTATCACTTCTTATTAAACTATAGTCTCCTATGTTTAATCTGAAGTATTCTTCTGTTATTAGATTTCTTATGTGTGTATAATCACATTCTAGACATTCATATACAAGATTCTTAAACTCCTTGAATTTAAGTGTCATATCTATCATAGTAGTCGTCCTTATCCATATAGTAATATGGTACGTGTTCATCAGTGTTTAGATGTATAAAGTCAGGCATATTATCTTCTGATACATCAACATATACAGTACGACCTTCTTCAGGTATTCTAACTTCAATTAAATACTTAATATTTTCGGGCTTAGCTATAGTATACATAACTTCTAATGTATCAGAACCAAAATGATAAAATAATATTTCTATACCATAATTAAGTAGAGTTTCTCTATCTACTAAGCTATCTATATATTCATCTTCTGCTGCATATTTAGAAGTACAATATGCACACCATCTTTCAGTATCTGTATCATTAACATAAACATCATAGTTATAGCCATATAGTTCTTCACCACATCTTTCACAATGTGGGACTCTATCTTGATAATATAAGTCATCTTCATCAAGAGGTGGACCTTCAAACTGAACTATTGGCTTTAACTCAATAGCATTTAAATTTAAGTTCTTATTAATAGCAATATATTCTGCAGCTTCAAAGTACAAGTTTCTAGCTACTCTACCTGTATTAAAAGATTGATAATCACCACCTTCTGTTTGACCTTCTACATATATATGAGCTTCTATTTCTCCTATAGATATTTTATCTTTAGCGTTACTAAAGATATGATAATCATCTTTCTTCTCGTGAAATAAATTAGTGATTATAAATTCACTAAGACTACGTTGATATTCTATAGGGAAAGTTCCATAGCTTCCTAAGAATAGTATTAGCTTAAATAATTCATTATTACAGAAATACTGTTTAAGCTCATCATCTATTATATCGTTACATTCTGGTATTACTACCCATTTTCTACCTATGATTCTAGACTTATCGTCATTAAGAATCATAGCCATTAGTATACTATCACTTGTAGCATATTCATATGGGCAGAAAAAGAATTCACCATCAGGTGCAAAGCAGCTATACCAACTTGTCATTTTATCATCAGAACACTTAATAAACCAGTTAGGGTCTATAGTTAAATATAACTTCCCTGTTGTAGTATGAATATCAAGATTTTCTTTAAGATGTTGGTCTGTAAAATACTCTTGTAAGAAAGCTAGCTTTCTACATTTCTTACCATTGATATAAAAATATTTACCATCTTCTTTTATCTTGTTATTAAGTAATAAATTATTTGGTAAGAATTTAATTAGATTATGATACTTCTCATCTTCTAGATTAGCTACTGGTATTTCAATAGTTAACTGATTATGAAATAAATCGTTATATATTGCTTTTTTTCTATATATAGCATTAGTCCAGCTTTCGTCATATTTAGTTATGTAATAATCATTTTTCTTCATTATTACCTCATAATAACTTCATATAAGTATCCTTAGATATCTTATATCCTGTTTCTAGTTGATGTATATCACCTAATATATCACTAACACTATCGTATAATTCAAGTGCTTTATGACTTGTATCAATTAAGTAATTACTACCTTCTACATAATTTAATTTACTTCCATAGAGTACATCGTTAAATTGTTTATCTTTACTGTAATACTCTAGGAATATTATACGAGTAGGTAGTGTATAGTAGGAATCATTGTTTTCATCTATGACTATCAAATCTAAAGCGCTTTTGATATTTTCTGCATCTAGAGGTATCATAGATATATTAAGTAAGAAATACTCATATTGACCATAAGGATACTTATAAGTTAAGTTAAGCATTAACTTTTTCAAGCGTTCAAGTGTATCTACTATAATAAGTTTGTCGTATGGTACATTTATACCATTGTAATAAAATACTTTATTAATGTAATCAATTAACTTAACTACTTCATCTTTTTCTTTGATATAGTAGATTAATGATTTAATAAAGTTATCTGGAGGCTGAATAATAATATAAGGTCTAGTCTTATTATCATTAGTTTTAGATAACTCTTTAGTATCAAATATCTTGAACATTGTTAATCCTCATCATTATCAAATACAAATATACCTAATAATACACAAGCTAATATGACTAAGCCTACTATATACAATGTCATACTTCTAAATACTACAGCTGATATAGTAAATAACACTGATATAATCAGTAATACACCTAAAATAGTTGTTATTAATTTAGACATCTTTCTGCCTCAAAAGTTTCAAGAGTTTTAGACATAACATTATATGACTTATATAAGACTTTTTCTATATCTGAATCTATTCGTATTCCTAGAAATCTTAGTTCTAATATAGGAATACCTAATTCTACTTTATCATCATTAGCATACAGATATACTAAGTCAATTGTATCTTTAGTTGATTTGTCTATGAATAATGTAACAACATTACTTTCTTTCATATAATCTATCATATATAGATTATCTTGGATTTTCTTTTCGTACATTATTACAGCTTCTTGGTTACTAAGATAGTCTTTTATCACTTCTATGATTTCGTCAAATGTTTTCATCTTAGTAATTAATCCATTTAGCTAATGCTCTTTCATAGACATTAGCATAGCCTACTGCTACAGCTACGCTATCTGAATAGATGATGTCATTGTTTCCACAACGTTTTTTCATAAGCTCTAAGAACATTTGTTTGTCATCACTATCAATTGCATCTTGTAACTTGATAAGATGCTCAGTTGCCTTTTCAATCCAAGCTTCTTTCATTTTTTACTCCTAATCACTAAATAAATAGTCATAGATATGATTCATAATGAAGTCTATTACTTCTTCATCTTTGTTTAGGTATTCATCAATACCTACTTTACTTAGAATTTCTTTTAATTTAGCTATAGTATTATCTATTAATGTCTCTATTAAGCAATATGGGCACAGTAAACTAACATAGTCTTTATCGTCAAGTTTAATCTCAATAAGAGGATTCTCTCGTTCTTTACACTTATAGCAACCAGTGTCTTCAAGTTCTTCTCCACATTCTGGGCAGAATCCATCTTGAAATTCGTTAGTTTCATCTCTCCATATAGCTTCCCATATTTGATAGACTCTACTATAATCCTTGTACTCGTGGCATTTCCAACAGTATCCACCACGACCTGACATATCACCTATTTCTCTCCAACAGCTAGGCATAATTACTCCTACATTGTTTTATATTCTAATTCTTCATTAGTATTTTTATTAAATATCCTATATCCTAAAGTATAACATACAGCTATGAATGTTATTATTTCTTTACTTATAATTTTACGAAGTTCTTCATATTCTTCTGGTAAAGAAAGACGATTAAATATAAATTGAAGAGCTTCATTCTTAAAGTAAAGAATAATACTAAGTTCAGGCTTATCTGTTTCATTCAATACTATATCTAGTGTATGTTCTGCTAAGCTTACTGATACAACTAAGTTATTAGCATCACTCCATTGTAATGCTATATTATTAGAATTAACATTACATTTTTCTACAAGTACGGAGTATATTGCTCTATATATATAGGTATGACGAAGCGAATAAAATGGTTTCATAAATGCTCCATTAAAGCATAATATGATACAGCAACTTCTAATTTATAGAAGTCTTTCACTATCATATCTTTTAATTCTTTTATATCTTCTGTAGCATAGCTCCGTTTAATAATAAATTTCCTATCATATCTATCATATGTTTCACTAGAACTTCTATAATGTTCTATGCTATATTTATCTTGATTTATTATAATAATAGTATGATAACTCTTTCTTAAGTTATTATCTCTCTTACGTAAAATTAAAGCTAATGATTCGTGAGGTAACTCTGCTACTACATCAGTAGGCTCATAATAATGGTATAAATCATAGAACTCATTCTTCTTGAAGAACTTCATAAGTTCTTCTTTAAGTTCTGAATTAATTAACATTTTAAACTCCTAAATAAAGGCTAGTTATTATGTTGTCATAATAGCTAGCCTTGTATATCTATAAGCTTGGTCTAATTTCAATAAGACGATACTGCAGACAAGTCGTTAACTCATCTGGAGTATACATCTTATCTTTGATAAATACAGGACAAGAGGCATAGTTTTCCAGTCTTACTGGATTACCTTCTTGGTCCACTATTAATTCTATACCGTATCCTAGATTAATCCAGAGATTTGATAGTAAATCAAATGGTTTATCTGGATATTCAGGTATTATACTAAACATTCTGGGGTGAACACTATTACCCTTATGAATTTGGGGATAAATTAAGTCGTTTTCTGTCAATGGCAATAAATGCCATCTACCCCAATTATCTCGTAAATATTTTCCAGGCTTAAGCATACCATACTTAACTATAGACTTAAGCCCACCTTCTACTATTCCACAAGTATCTAATCCAGGATACTCTTGGAGATAGTATAAAAGATTGTATAGATGTTTTATCATCTTTCACTCCATATATTTACATAATTATAAATATAAAAGACAGAGTAGGTAAAGGAGTAAACCCTACTCTGTCTACTTACCCAATGTCTATTGGTTATATTTTCTATTATTTTCGTAATTATTTCCTTACATTACGAAACCAGGGACAGATACAATCTGTCCTTGTTCATTTCTAATACAATCTGGATGCCCTGTAGCAGGAGCTACAAGGTCCCATCTATTCTTCTTTTTACCAGCCTCTAATACTATGTTAGATACTATGTAAATAACATCTGTATCAGGTTCTGGTAAATTCTCTATATCGCCATATGTAACTTCATAGATGATAACATCATCTACTAAGTCTACCTCTTTGAACTGATTTGAAACTCTAGCGATTTGACCGCTAGGTTCAAATTTACGTCCATCATTGAGATAGATAGTATGAGGTGTCAAATTTATAAATTTAACCATTATATTCTCCTATTAAAAATATCTTATAATTGTTCATCTTTAAGTATATTCGTTAAATCCATCGGCTCAAATGAGCGTTGGATATTGATATTGAACATCTCACAGTTATTCATAATAGCTGTGATTACTATGTGTTCAATAACTTCAATACTTCTAAACAATTGGTTCTTATAATGATATTCAATCCAATGAGGATTTTGGATATGAAATATCATATAACGGGTATACTGATATGGTAATTTCTTAATTTCTAATTCAATTTTATGTGTACTACAATCACCATATCTTTTACCCTGAAATGAGAACTCATCTGTTGAGGGTATCTCGTAAAATTTCTTTACCATCTCTGTATCAATAATATTATTATTGTACAGAGTATTAACGAATTCTTTCCAATACATATCTGTTCCTAAAATCGTATTTCAATTTTAAAGGGTCAAATATTCGTTTTATAGAGTTTTTATAAATTTTAGAGTAGGAATACTACTCAGATTTATTTCACACTATAGAAATAATTTTTGACCCCTTAGATTTAAAATTTAGATGATGATAACATCTTTTAAATTTTTAAAGCCAAGTTCTTCTACTTCTCTACATACATTAAGTATAGATAAGCATAATCTATACTCGTCTAGTAAATCATTGAATTCTGATATTTTCATTATTTACTCCTTAAGTTTGATTTTTACATAAATTGAATTTTATTCTCGTTCTAGATAATGTCTAACTATATCTATTCTCTCATCATAATCGTCTGTACCCCAACAGCGATTAGATTCAATATCATCTGGAGAAATGTTTATAACATCTCCATCTTCATCAAATGTTAACCAGACACAGTGTACACCGTATCCAATACTACAAGTCCAAGAATTATCTGAGTTTAATACTGCTGCTAATCTTGGACAATTCCAACCCTGTACGGCGTAGGAAAATGGATTCGGAAGTATACATACATTATATTCCCAGCCGTTACCATCGTCGTAGACTATGCCATTGAAGAGTCCAAACTCTTCAACAGCTTCTGCTAAATCAGCTGCAGAACCAAATAAAGGACTCAGCTTTCTTAGAGTATCAGCAACTTTTCTTACTACTTTCTTCATTGTTAACTCCTTTGAAGTTATTATATTTATAAAAATAAAAAATAAAAAAAGTCCAGTAGCCTTAAAGACTACTGGACCCATCCCTATAACTCATCTGTTTCCCACAGTATATATTTGATTTGTTATAGGAGGAAATATAAAAAATTAAAACAGAGGCAGGGCGATGGTAATAGCACTCTGGATTATAGTGTTACTATTAAAGATACAGCATTGTCCATTATTGGCGCTATAACCAATGATAGCTTTGATGATGCTTCTAAACATATCATTGATAGAGGAAACCCTACCTCTGCACTCATCTGTTTCTCAGAGAAAAAACTATCCCTGAGAATACAACAACCTAAAGAAGGAGATAAGCTTTAAGCTAAAATTAAAATTCTAAGTTATTATACTTATCAATAAGATAAGTATAATTTCTAAATATTCTTTTAGGCATTCTAATAAAATAATTAGATAATGCCATAATTAATTTTTGTTTCTTTTCAATTGTTTGTGCTTTTTTCCAAGGATTAAAAGCCATCCATCCTTCGTACGCTATATTATAATCATCTGGTTCAACTCGGTGTAATTCTCCAGATTTCAGTGCATACGTAAGTTTCACTGAAAATGGTGAAACACCTACTTTAACAGCTAAATAATTAGCTGTTACAACTACACCTAACTTCATATAATCTGGGTCTA
>ERZ795060.3731-NODE-3731-length-13641-cov-413.766304_pt1 | contig 13641 bp, 10 predicted proteins | sample MGYA00375144_ERZ795060 | MGnify/ENA primary metagenome ERZ795060 (study PRJEB30189, sample SAMN05720157) | activated sludge metagenome | isolation source: anaerobic digester from wastewater treatment plant | place: Japan | collected 2015-05-15 ... | reverse complement strand
CCACGCCCAATCCACTTGCAAACGCAATACCAACACGAAGTCCCGTCAAACTTCCCGGTCCAATGCCCACACCCACACAATCGAGATCGTGAAAATTCACCTCTGGCATCTTCTTAACCACTTGGGAAATCTGGATTCCGTGCTTTGCCTTCGTCTCCAACTCAATTAAGCACTTCATGTCATCATCGAAATAACAAGCCACCACACGTGATGTTGACGTATCTATCGAAAAGACTTTCAACACAATTCGCTCCCTTCAAAATTTACAATGCCGTTACTACAATACAAGCTATATTATTTTATCACATTTGACAATCGTTTTGAATATTATCATAACAATGAAGGGGAAAGGTAGAAACTCTACGGTCTCTTTATGCTATACTATAATCGATTATAATCGATGTTATGACAAACCATTATTTTAAGAAAATTGCAAGTAATCAAGTAAGATTGGCATAAGAATTTTTAAGAGTCAAGATGCATGAAATACAATTCTTCATAGGGGGAGTCGTTCATTATGGAGATTGAACAAACTGCAAAAACCAATAAGATTTTTAGAGCTATGACAGAAATAACGTATGAAGACTACAAGAAATTTGTGAGCGAGCATTCGAAGGTAACCATCGAAGATGTAGAAATAAAATTAGGTACAAGCTGGACTGTAAAATCATATGGTCCACCAAGTGATTACAAATTAGAAAAGACAACAGTTTGGAGTTTTCCAGACAGAGGTAAATGGGCTACTCACAAAGGTGACTATAGAGGAAATTGGTCACCATACATCCCCAGAAACTTGATCTTAAAGTATACGGAAAAAGGAGATTGGATTCTTGATCAAATGATGGGTAGTGGTACAACGTTAGTTGAAGCCAAGTTATTGGAAAGAAATGCAATAGGCTTGGATATCAACCTCGATGCTGTTATGGTTGCAAGAGATCGTTTGAACTTTTATTACAGTCCTCTATTTCCCGATTATGTTGAACCAACCATAAAAACATATTGGGGAGATGCAAGAAATTTAGATAAGATCGATGATTGCACGATAGATCTTATAGCAACTCATCCACCATATGCAAATATAATTACGTATACAAAGACTAAAAAATCAGAAGATGACCTTTCTCAGTTGTCATTTGATGAATTCATGGATGGAATGAAGGTTGTAGCGAGAGAATCTTTTAGAGTTCTGAAACCAGGTAAGGTATGTGCAGTTTTAATCGGCGATACCCGTAAGTATAAACACTACATACCCATCGCATTGCGAGTAATGGAAACATTTTTGGATTGTGGATTTGTATTAAAAGAAGATATTATAAAGATACAATGGAATATGAAAGGCACACGCGAGAACTGGAGTAGGAAAGAGTACGACTTCTATTTGATCGAACACGAGCACATTTTCGTTTTTGAAAAGCCTTCAGATCAAAGCGAAATCAAAAAGTACAAATTTAGTTCAAAGTGGTGGTAACACGATTATCACTAAACAGATTTTCAGAAAATCTCAAATCAAGTTTTCAACGAATATCTATAAGCTTTGTGATATTATTTCTTCAAGAATACCGTTCTCTATCATATCGAGATTGAGTATATAATCTACTTTGTCAAACGCTTCTCGAAGTGGTTTCCTTGAACTCTTCCAACCAGCCCCATCTGTAATCCAAATAAAGCCATGTACCGGTGTTTGTTTTTTTATAAAGTCAAATAAAGTAACAAATTCTCCAGCAACGGATTTAAGTTTTGAACCACCAACGTTGAAGTAATTAGTTTCTATGATATACAATCTTTCACCGTTATCTATTGCAAAATCAAATGAACGTTTCGATTTATCAACTGATACGTTATATCCGAACTCTTCAAAAATCTTTCGAGATGTTGCTTGAGCAATGTAACGGTAATTGTGAGTTGAACATAATTTCTTAATTAATAGTTCGACAATCATTTCCATATGAATGCCAGTTCGATTCTTTCTACTATTGGTATCGAGCCCAACTTCAACTCCAAGAACGTAATCTTCAACACTCTTTATATTTTTATCTTCAAACATTCTGAGAAGCCCACTCTTTTCTGCAAACTCTGATAGTGCTTCTACTTCTTCTGTGGTATATTCACCTTTCTTACAAAATTTGTATTCCTTATAGTTGAATACGTTATCTTCAAGTGGCTCAATAACTTTAATACTTTTCTCTCGTAAAGCTAATAATATTGGAAGCACTTCAACTATTTCTGGGTATCTACTAACTAACATCTTAAATTCGTTCCTTACATCCTTCTTACCAACAAGATAGTTCAGAATATTCAACGTAACTTCAATTTCTCCAACATTATTCAAAACCTTTTCCCAAGCAACGAAAAAATCCCATCCCTTTATGGTTTCTTTCGTATGGCTAACCAAATATTCAAATACTTCATCTGCATCTGTGCAATTTAGCTTCCTTTGAAAAAGATCAGTATATTTCATAGTACTCTCACCTCACATTACCACGTAGTTTGTGACAAGTATTTCATTTACAAATCCTCTTCCTTCAGATTTAGAATTAATCATTCGCCGAGCTCTTACCCTATAAATGTGGAAATTTTCGTATAATTTATCAAAGAAGTTGTCGTTACAATCCACGTTTTTTGGATCGGAATTGCTAAGCATGAGAAATGCACTTCTGTCATTCATCTGTTCAAAAAAATAGGCAAGTTTGATCTGCTGTTCATCCGTAAAATCGTACTTACTATAAGACGTAAAACTCGATGTAATGCTGAGTGGCCTATACGGTGGATCAAAATAAACAAAAGTATCCTTGTCAATATACCGTGCACTTTCAGTATAATCACCAACAAATATGTGTACTTTTTGAAGCAACACACTTGCAGCATACAAATTTTTCTCATCGCATATAGTCGGGTTCTTGTAATTTCCGAATGGCACATTGAAGAGCCCCAAACGGTTGACACGATAAAGTCCGTTGTAACATGTACGATTCAGAAAAATGAACTGCGCTGCTCGTTCAATGTTCAAATCACTTTTTCTCGCATCATAGGAATTATATACATTTCTGATCTGATAATAAAATTCTTTGCGACCTTCTTCATTTAGTTTTAGAAATCCACGTTCTAATTTTGAAAGCTCATCCACTAGACTTCGAACATTGTCCCTGATTACAATGTATGTATTTATCAGATCCTCATTAATATCAAATATATAGGCATTTTCTATCTCGTAATTTTGTAAGATGTTGAATAATACAGCGCCACTACCAACAAAGGGCTCTATGTATTTTTTTATATGTCCCTTCCTAAGTTGAACCGGATAAAACTTTTCAAAAATATCAAGTAATTGCCCCTTTCCTCCGGCCCACTTCAAAAAAGGCCTTGCTGGTATTGGTAAACTGACAGCAGCTAATGGTTCCAATAGGTCCCCACCTCTCATTCTTAATCTATTCCAACCAACAATATTCTATTCTAAAAACCCGATAAGATCAACCAAAAGTTAAAAGTAAGGACTAACTGATACTGTATTCATGAGAGCTCCACTTGTTTTTGTGGAGTAAACTCAATTCATTTAAGAGATACGTGAAAAATGGGTAAGCAATCATTCCCCCACAACGAAATTATTAGAAAATATTCGATATTTTTCAATTTTCGATGATTTAGTCTTCTAAGGTCTTAATAGTATTAACAAACAGCGAATTCTTGACTTGGAATATTCAAAGAAAATTGATATACATATGTTGTAAAAAATTTTCATCACGTGTTTATTTTTGAAAAAATTTTTCTACACACTGGGAAGGGAGGGTGTAACTATGAAAAAGTTCTATATGGTCCTTGCGGTTACTGTTTTGATGGTTTTTGTTTTTGTAGCTCCGGTATATGCGAAAGTAACGTTCGGTTCTACGCAGATGACTCCCGTAGCTGAAAGGGAATTTTTGCTCAACCAAATATCTTCTTTTTCTAAGAGTTCTGGCATCTCGGTAGAACTGTTGAATTTCGAGTATCCAGATCTTCTTTCCAGATTAGAGGCAGAACACAAGACTGGAAAGATAACGATCAACTTAGTTGCAGATTTACAAGCCAATCTGTATATGATGGCGGCGGAAGGACTTTTTGAAGATTTGAAGAATGTTACTATTCCAGGTAGAACATTTATAAAAACGTTTGAGCAATATTCCTACCAAGGCGGTCAAAAAGTTTTCATTCCTTGGATTCAAGCGACGTATGTCATGGCCATAAACAAGAAGGCGTTTGACTATTTGCCGGCGGGTCTGAAAAAGGAAGATGTGATGAATGGAACGGGGAAGTGGACGTACGATGCACTACTTGCTTGGTCGAAGAATTTGATGGAGAAAACGAAGATGCCACAATTAGGGTTCCCACTTGGTCCAAAGAGTTTGTGGCATAGATTCTTGCATGGATGTATATATCCATCTTACACTGGCACACAAGCGAGCAAGTTCAACAGTGGTGAGGCACTTGTGATGTGGGCATACCTAAAGGATCTTTTCAAATATGTACACCCGGCATGTACAACTTGGGATAACATGGATCAACCTCTATTAAGAAATGAGGTCATGATTGCCTGGGATCATACTGCAAGGGTAAAACAAGCAGTTGTCGAAAGACCAAATGATTTTGTAATAGCACCTGTTCCACGTGGGCCAAAGGGCAGAGGATATCTCGTTGTGCTCACTGGATTAGCAATACCAAAGGGAGCAAGTATGGATGAAAGTGTAAAACTGATTGATTTCTTAACCTCTCCAAAGACGCAAGTTGCAATTCTTGAAAATGTTGGCTTCTTCCCCGTGATACAAGAAGCTTCGGAAGCTATGCCAGAAGGAGCTCTCAAGATATTGACGCAAGGAGTGGTTGCACAGTCTTCAGCAGCTGATAGCATCGTATGCATAGCACCGGGACTTGGTCAGTATGGCGGTGAATTCAATGAGATATATAGAACGGCGTTCAACAGAATCGTATTTAGCAACGAATCTGCGTCAAAAGTGGTAACGGAACTTAGCCAGAGACTTTCAAAACTCTACAAACAAGCTGGGATTCCTATAGATTAGTAGACCAATACCTAAGTGAAAAATTATCAAGCAATCAGAATGCGAATGCAGGTGGAAACACCTGCATTCATATAGAAAATGGAGCATTGTATTGTTCATGCCCCATGAAGGGAGATGAAAGGCGATGACTCAAATCCATGTGAAGAAACAGTTTATACCTTGGCTCTTGTTAGCCCCTAGCCTAATATACTTGATTGTATTCATGGGCCTCCCGATTATCGGAACAGCACAACTTGCATTTGAAAGTGATGAGGGTTGGCTGGGCAATTTTAAGATGATAATTTCGACGAAAGATTTCCAAAATGCCGTGCTGAATACCCTGCTCTTGGCTGCGATCTGTATCCCCATACAATTGGCACTTTCGATATTCTTAGCTATTTTGGTAAACAAGAAGTTCAAAGGTTATCAGACGTTGTTGTATATAATAGCCTCACCACTTGCGTTGAGTGATATCACAGCTGCTTTGATAAGTTATTCTATCTTTGCACCGAATGGTTATTTAAATAGAATATTACTATCCATCAACTGGATTGAGCGCCCCATCTATTTTTTTGGTTACATGTTCAAGTCAAGAGAAATGCTGGTCATAATTATAACAGAAATATGGCGTGCTACGCCTTTAGTTTTTGTGATGATATTGGCTGGATTGCAATCGATAAACAAAGAATACCTGGAAGCAGCGGAAGTTTTTGGCTTCAATTCATGGCAGAGATTGTGGAAGATTACTCTTCCCCTGCTTAAGCCAGCAATCCTTTCGGCGTTGCTAATCAGAACACTTTTCGCATTTCAGCTCTTCGGTGTTGTTTGGTTGTTAGCTGGTAGAGATATAACTGTACTCACCGGTGAGACCTATTATTGGTACGTATTCATGAATAATAAGAACGTTGCAAGTGCATATGCACTGATAATTGCGGTGTTGACGTTCGTTGTTGGTTGGTTTTACATAAGAACAATTCGCTCAAGATACGAGGAAGAAGGTGCTTAGCGATGAAAGTGATTTATCCATTACTGTTTATTCTGATAGCTTGTTTCTTCCTTGGACCAATGTTTTTGGCTTTTGTTGCTTCAATAACACCTGCCTCTGAGTTCTACGATTATTCCCATATATTTCCATCAAGACTAACGCTTGAACATATAAACAAATTGCTCTTTACGCTCGGTGGTTTTAGAGCATTGATCGTAAGTATAGAAGTAGCACTGATATCAATCGGTATATCATTTGCCTTGGGAATACCTGCCGGTTATGCGATAGCAAGGTATACGTTCCGGGGGAAAGATGGTGTAAAACTTGCAATGCTTTTTACGCGCTCTTTGCCGTTGATCGTTGTCGCCGTTTCTTTGGTAACCGTCTATATGAGGCTTAATTTGACTGATACTGCTCTAGGAGTAGCACTTGCCCATGCAGCGATGATCCTTCCATTCGTCGTTATATTTACATCAAGTATATTCTCGTCAACTTTCATTGAATATGAAGAGGCAGGTATGGTATTTGGATTGACTCGTTTTGGTGCTTTTTTGAGAATTTCGTTGCCTCTTGCACTTCCAGGATTGGCTGCATCTGCAATTTATGGATTTATAATGTCGTGGAACGAAACTTTTGCAGCTTCAATATTATCTATTCAGAATAGAACGTTACCTGCACATATATTGGCTACCGCGATGGCTTCTCCCGACTATTTCAAATACGCTATGGCAACCGTCATGGCTATTCCCGCTCTCATTTTCATATTCATCATAAGGAAATATCTTATCTCTATTTGGGGGATTTCTCTGAAATGAACTGACGATCGTTATCTGAAAGGAAGGTGAGTAAGTTGGCTAAAGTAGTCTCTCAGGATGTTAAGAAATGCTTCGGAGAAGTAAGAGCACTTGATGGAGTAAGTATAGAAATAGAAGATGGTGCTTTCGTGGTCTTGCTTGGCCCATCTGGTTGTGGAAAGACGACTTTCATGCGCTGCATATCGGGTCTTGAAGAATTGACAGATGGCAAAATATATTTCGATGATAAGGAGGTCAGCAGACTTCAACCTAAAGACCGTAATGTAGCTATGGTGTTTCAAAGTTACGCAGTCTGGCCTCATATGAAAGTTAGAGAAAATATCGCCTATCCGTTAAAGCTTAAAAAATTCTCCAAGGAAGAGATAGAGCAAAAAGTAAAATGGGCGGCTGATTTGCTGAATATATCTGAATTGTTGAGTAGGTACCCGTCTCAACTCTCAGGTGGTCAACGTCAAAGGGTTGCCGTTGCAAGAGCCATAGTGCATAGGCCAGAAGTATTGTTGATGGATGAACCGCTCTCAAATTTGGATGCATTACTTAGAGTAAAGATGAGAAGTGAGTTAAAGAAGTTGCACGAGCAATTGAAGGTAACGACGATTTACGTTACACACGATCAAGTTGAGGCAATGACAATGGGTGATAAAATTGCTGTCATGAACAGTGGAAGAATCATTCAATATGGAACTCCAGAAGAAATATACAAAAAGCCTGCAACTGCGTTTGTTGCAGGTTTCATAGGCTCTCCTCAAATGAATTTTTTCAAATGTGATGTGGTAGAAGAAAATGGTCAACAATATGCTAAGTTTGAGCATGTCAGATTCAAGATACCATCAAGGATAAACAATAGATCTGTCATAGTCGGTATCAGGCCAGAGAATGTATCACTTGAACTACCAAAAGGCAGCGACTCAATTACCCTTGAAGCAACCGTCTATTTCATAGAACGACTAATGCCGGAGACTATATTGCATCTCGACGTTGGGAATGCGAAGAGCAGAATAACCGCTAAGTTACCAAATGATTTGGTCTTGCCTGAAGGAAAAAAGATAGAAGTTTTTGTTTCAACAGAATCACTTCACTTTTTCGATGCCGAGACGGAGGAGAGAATCCTGTGAGCGAGAAAATTGAAGGTCACATTATCTGTCATACCCACTGGGACCGTGAGTGGTTTGCACCTGTTCAAGTGACTAATAGATGGCTCTTGAAACTTTTCAGCAATCTTGAGAAAGTAATAGAGAATGCTGAAACAGAATTTGTGTACGTTCTCGATGGACAGACACTTATTGTGGAAGATTTCTTGAAGACATGCAAGGATGCTGATTTGAATAATCGCATAAGGCAGTTAATAGCTGATGGAAAATTAGTTATTGGTCCGCTCTATGCACAAATAGATTTTCGGATATCTTCTGAATTAACTATTTTGAAAAACCTCGAATTGGGACAAAAAGATATGCAATCGTATCACGCTCCGAATGAAGATGTGGTAGCATGGATGGTTGATAATTTTGGATTTGTTGGCCAAATTCCGCAGTTGCTGAAGATGTTTGATGTAGAATACGCAACTATATGGCGCGGAGTTAGTGACTTAAATCAAAGGCCAGCATTTGAAAATATCTGGGAAGGTTCGGATGGCACAAAGTGCAAGGTATTGTTTCTCATAGGTGGATACAGAAATCTGTATAATCTTTCTTCAACAAGAAAGGCTGCAAGGGAAAGGTACGAATTGGAGATAGAAAAATCAAAGTCATTTTCTAATTCTGGGAAAATTCCATTACTTGATGGGTACGATTTAGATGTGCATCCAGAAAATCCCAAAAAATTTCTAAAGGGCAAAGATGTTGTGCTATCAAGTCCAAGTAAACTCCTTAGCCAAATTGATTTTTCAAATGCGAATGTATTGCACGGAGAACTCATAAGTGGTAAGTATGCTTGCACGTTTCCAGGTACTCTTTCAACGAGGGTGTATTTGAAACAGCAAGCGTACTATACAGAAAAGCTGCTCAAGGTGGTTCAATTCTTAGACTCCGTTCTTGGAGTTGACAATAGTGAACCACTTTGGAGAACTTACATAAAGAATATGATTCACGATAATATCTGCGGTGTTGGAATAGACTATGTCCATTCATCGATGGAGAGGTCTTTTAAGAAGCTCTCAAATATGGCAAGAGATATGATACGAGAAAACCTTGTGGCAATAATGGATAGTTTGAATCTTCCAGCCGGCATTTATGCGTTGAGCCTTTCTAACTTTTCGTACAATACCTGGTGCAGTAATGGGAAATATTGCTTCAAACTAATTTCAGATGGAGTTGGAATAAGTTCGGTAGAGAGCCTGTATACCATAAGCGATGTGAATGGCAAATGGCAGGAAGGTGACTTAGAAGGTAAGGCCTTTTGGGAAAACAATTTCTACACGGCGACGTATTTCCAAGATAAGTTTAGAGTATGGCCAAGAAATGCTCAAAATTCAGAGACTAACTTCGAAGTTGGTGGATTAAATCTGTTCGAGGAGACTGGAGATACCTACACAACTTCTCGGAGAGCCATAGATTTTGAGACAAAGATTACTCATCTCAAAATCCAGTATATCGATGAACACAATATGACTATATCACTGCACAGACAGATTCAAGATGCTACAAGATCAGAAAATTCAAGAGTATCGATAGAAACCGTAGAAACGATAGTATTTGACGAAACACCTGTGATAAAGTGGAAGATAAAGACAAAATCTAAAGGAACAAATTACGTCCTTTCATTTCGTGGAGTAACTCACCAACAAAAAGGTAACGTATTTGCAAAGATGCCTTTTGAGATTGTGAGGAGAGAAAGAAAGAACCAAAATCTGTTTGGTGAAGATCTGCCGCAGGAATTGAAGAGTATGCTTCTTGCTGCAAGAGAGATAGGTGAGAATCGTGTATTTCCATTTCAGGGATTCGTAGGTATAGAATCATCGGACGGAATTTTCTCACTTTTTTCAAGGGCACTTAGAGAATACAGCGTTGATGGCGGTGGTGATATTGAGATCACACTCATAAGGTCTGTAGAGTGGATAGCAAAGGATAATGTTCAAGGAAGGTCAGGTGATGCAGGTCCGTTCATGTACGTTCCACAAGCATCATGCGATAACATGGACCTAGAATTCGACATCGGAATATATGTGAATGGACAGAGCGAACAAAGTAGGGTTGAAGAATTGTACAAGTGGTTCACTCTCTTTGATGAACCTCCAATACTGTTTAGGTACACTAAAAGTGAGAGTAGTGAGAGTAATGTAAGTAATGAAAGTATCACATCTGAAAAGAAGGATATTTCAGTTAAGATGATCGAAGTTGACACACCTTGGCTACCGTTTTCTCGCGATATGGTGATCACGTACAATCCATTCAATTTTAGTTATGGTGGATTGCAACCATTTGAAATAGCGAGGAAAGAGTTACAAGATGTGATTTGCATTGATGTTGAACGAATACATTCCCAAAAAGATATGTCCAATGCCAGAAACACCTCAATTTCGTTTATCGAAGTCCCACAATTTAGATTCTCGAAAAGATTTCCCGTCGATGAAAAGAAAAAGGCTGATATATCAAATTCGTTGAAGCAATTATCAGCAGAAATTGAAGAAGAGATAAAAAAAGAAAAGGAGAACTTAGAAACTTCAAAACACCAAGGACAAGTTTTGAATGGACTTCAATGTGATTACATAAGATCAATGCACAAACTACTAACACTTCAACGGAAACTTCTGGAAATTGAAATTTCAAAATTGTTGTTGCCCAAGAAACCAGTTCAGATGAGAGGTATATTGAGAGAGTTCAACAACGCAAGAGCTAAAAGAAGGGTGTACGATTATCTACTAGAAATCTGCAATTGGATGAAATCCAAAAGCTGCGTTAAATAGAAGGGAGTTGAGAATATGACGTACGTTAACGAGATTCCAAAGAATTTATCACATTACGATATCGTAGTTGGAATTCCAAGTTTCAACAATGCAGAAACTATAGAGCATGTTGTTAAAATGTCTGCTAAGGGCATTCAAAGTATGGGACTCAAGGGGTTAATCGTAAATTCAGATGGGGGATCAACCGATGGCACACCAGAAGTATTCATGAATTCAAAGTCTCTTGGTGTAGATAAACTCACGATAAGGTATACAGGAATTTCAGGGAAGGGTAGCGCAGTAAGGGCATTATTTGAGGTATCGAACAAAGTCAGTGCAAAGGCCTTCGTAATGCTTGATTCCGACCTGAGAAGTATCGAACCTTGGTGGATTGAAAGACTATCGGGACCTGTGCTTTCTGATCAGACTCAGTACGTTGCGCCTCTTTATCAGAGACATAAATACGATGGTACAATTACAAATAACGTTTGCTATCCCTTAACTGCCTCACTGTATGGTTTGAAGATAAGACAGCCAATTGGTGGTGATTTTTGCGTTGGAAGCCATTTAATAAAGACATATTTGTCAAAACCAAATGATGTATGGAATAGCCACGTAGCACGTTTTGGAATAGATATATGGATGACTACAATTGCTATCAATGAATCTGGTTTTAAGCCAGTACAGGCGGCGCTTGGCGCAAAAATACACGATGCAAAGGACCCTGGAAAACATTTGGAAGGTATGTTCATCCAAGTAGTTCAAACATTGTTTGAACTTATGATAGAATATGAAGAGCATTGGAAAAATGTCACAACCGTTGAAACTGCGCAAGTATATGGCGTTCCACCAGTTCAACAACTTGAAGATATAACCGTTGACTTGGACAATCTAAAAAACAAGGCAATTGGTATTTTGAAAGACCGCAAAGATCGACTGAAGTATTTAGACAAAGATGTCATAAAAAGGGTATCACATACTGGAACGATAGATATCGAAGATTGGGTTAACACAGTCTATTCTGTTGCTCTTAAATACAAAGAAACAAGGGAAGAAGAAACAATAAGAGACCTGCTTGGGTTCTACTTTGCAAGGACAGCAGATTTTGTTGAAAAAACAAGAGATATGACTACATTTGAAGCAGAATCACTTATAGACGAACAACTCGAGGCCTTTGTGGAGAAAAAACAAAAAGTCGTGGAAAGATGGTGAGGTGATATCTTGGTACTTGATTATTTGAATTCAATATACAACAATCTGAGTGCAGCGGAAAAAAAGGTTGCCAAATATATTTTGGAAAGACCCGACGATGTGATCCATTATTCTATAACTGAATTTGCACATATTGTTGGAGTGAGTGAGGCAACCATTCATCGGTTAGTACGTAGATTATCTTTTGATGGTTATCAATCTTTCAAGATAACACTGACAAGAGAAACTACAGAAGTTAGACTAGTCATCCCTACGGAGAGTAATCCGCTACTAGATTACATCAGTGAGATGTCTAGTTTGATAGAAAAACTCAAAAAGACTCTAAATGTAGAACAAATCGGAATTGTTGTTCAAAAGATCTTGGAGTCTAGGAGAATCATTTTTTTCGGCGTTGGACTATCGTCGGTTAGTGCAAGTTATGGGAGTTTACTTTTTTCGTTACTGGGATTGCCAACTTTTTCGTACAGTGATCCGCACAATCAAGTTATTGTTGCAACTGGGCTTTCTGACGAAGACTTGGTCATCTCAGTCTGTCACAGCGGAAACATCCGAGATATTGTAAAATCGACACAAGTGGCAAAGGATGTTGGAGCATTTACCATTGCAATAACAGCAGGTGTAGATTCTCCGATTAGTAAAGCTGCAGACATGACATTGTTTAGTCCTGTTACAAGGTTTGAGAGACATGAATTTCTACAAACTAATTTGGGAGAAATAGCAGTAATAGAGATTCTTTTCCGTGCTATTTTGAGCCAAACGTACGAAAAAAAGGCAGATTACTTGGAAGAAGTAGCAAAGGTATTGAAACCAAAGGAATATGATGAAGGCAAATAGAGGATGATGATTGTGAAAATAGGTTTGATGCACTATAGAGTTGGCGAGACCGATGGTGTATCCTTGGAAATGGAGAAATGGAAGACTGTACTTGAACTTATGGGTCATGATGTACATTTCATAGCCGGTGAGCTCAATGGAATGGATGGATTCCAAGTTCCATCGCTTGGTATGGATAATCAGAAGAATCTTCTCATACATTCAAATGCCTTCGAAAGTTTAGAGACACCTTTGGATCAACTCAAAGAAATGTTCAATAGCTATGTGGTAGAAATAGAGAAGGAATTGATGGTACTACCGAAATTTGACATCTTGATGGTAAACAACGTGTTGTCTTTAGGGTACAACCTTGCAGCTTCGTTGGCTGTAACTGGATATGTTGCAAAGACGGGGACTTCCCTGATCACTCATAACCATGATTTCTACTGGGAGAGGGAAAGGTATAGCAAACCAACATGTGATTTTGTCATAGAACTTCTCGAAAATTACTTTCCACCAAATTTGGAAAACTCAAAACATGTGACGATAAACAAGATAGCAAGAGATGAGTTGAAAAGAAGAAAAGGAATAGACTCCACCGTTGTACCAAATGTCTTTGATTTTGATCAAGATGAATGGAAGCTCGATGCTTACAACGAAGATTTGAGAGAAAGGCTTGGCATACCGAATGAGGATATTGTGGTTTTACATGCAACGAGGATAGTCGAAAGAAAAGCGATAGAGATAGCGATGGACTTTGTTGCTGAATTTTGCAAGCTAAATGATAACATTCATTTTGTCGTTGCCGGTTTTCCAGAAAAAAGTTCCACCAGTTATTACGAAAAACTGAAAAGGAAAGCTGAAACAATGCCTTTCAAGACTTACTTCATACATGATTTGATAAGTTCA
>ERZ795060.3728-NODE-3728-length-13647-cov-7.582475_pt1 | contig 13647 bp, 16 predicted proteins | sample MGYA00375144_ERZ795060 | MGnify/ENA primary metagenome ERZ795060 (study PRJEB30189, sample SAMN05720157) | activated sludge metagenome | isolation source: anaerobic digester from wastewater treatment plant | place: Japan | collected 2015-05-15 ... | reverse complement strand
GGGACGCCATGAAGTACCGAATGCTGCAGGCGAACAAAACCGCTAAGGTGCAGCAAGTCCGCACAGCTCCGCCTGTGATCAAGCCGGGCGCGCAGCAGGACAAAGGGAAGGTCGAGGCTCGTTCGGACCTGAAACAGTTCCGCGAGGCCGGCCGCAAAGGTGAACACAGGACGCAAGAGCAACTGCTAGAAAAGATGCTCGGGCGCGCCTTCAAGTAGCTGAGGCTACCAAAATGACTCAATTCGCTGGCACTACCGACACGTTCGACCTCGCGACCCTCAAGGAGTCCCTTGATCCGGTCGTGTGGAACCTGTTCCCGATGGACACCTACTTTACGTCGAATATCGACAAGGTGAACGTCACGAACACGCAGCACCAGTGGGTGTTCGACACGCTGAACGCCGCCGCCAACAACAAGCAGATTCAGGGCGACGACGTTACCGCTTCGACCCAGGGCACGACCACGCGCGTCAGCAACTATACGCAGATCGCGCGCAAGGTCGTCGTCATGTCCCGCACGGCGCAAGACGCCAACACCGTTGGTGGCAATGCGCTGGGCCGGGAAATGATGAAGAAAATGAAGGAGTACAAGCGCGACGTTGAGTTCGACGTTCTCGGCCGTCAGGGTTGCTCGGCCGGTGCGACGAACACGGCGGCGGCCTCGGCCGGCGTTTGCGCGTGGATTTGGGGTACGGGCGCGAACGTTCCGGGCAACACCGTGTACCCGTCCACCGGCGGCACGGGCGGCAACACGACCGGCACGACCCCGAGCTACGCCTCGTCGGTCTGCTCCGGTCAGGTTGACGGCACGACCTCGACCTCGTCCGTTGTCCTCGCCGATATCACTTCGGCGGCGGAACTGGCGTGGGATGACGGCGGTGAGCCGGACGTGATCATCGCTTCGAGCGCGCAGAAGAAGTACATCGACCAGCTCAGCTCGCTGGCGACGCGGACGGCAGACATTGGGCGAGCCGACATGCTGTCGATTCAGGGGTCGGCGAACCTGATCGTCACTTCGTTCGGCACGTTCAAGGTCGTGCTCTCGCGCTACCTCAACCGCACCACGACGCTCATCGTGCAGATGGACAAGTGGGCGCTGGGGCAACTGAGCGCGCCGAAGGTTGTGGACCTCGCAAAGACGGGTGACGCCGACAAGAAGATGATCGTCGGCGAATACACGCTCATTGCGCGGAACCCGCACAGCTCGGCGAAGATCCAGGGCTTTAAGGAGTAACAGTAGCAGCCACTAAGCGGGCCGGGGGCAACCTCGGCCCGTTTTTCTTGGGAGCAATCATGGCGCTTGCCACAACGAGCATTTCCACCGTTGCGACGGCGACGACATCGGCCGCCAATACCACGACCGCGAAGGTGACGGCGCTGCTCAATCCGCTCATCAATGCCGTGGTGTTCGAGATTTGCAAGAAGGGTCCGTTGACGCCGCAGCAGCAGAACGTGGTGAACGATATCGTCGCTGACATTGCGGCGAACTATGCGACGTTCGCCAACGCGATCAAGGTTACTGGCGACTGATGGACTTTCGCGGCGATCCGTTCGACTACGATCCAATCACGGGCCTGCGCGAATACTACGAGGACCTGGGCGACGGGAAGGTGGCGATCCACACCTACCAGGACGTTGCGCCGTTCCTCGATTACGCTGCGGAGTTGCGTAACAGCAGGACCGCTGATGACGGCTGGCAGAAGTATGGGGCGAGCGTTTACGCGATCATCCCGCCGATTCTTCAGGGGATGCTCTACAAGCGCGGCATCAACTTCATGGACCCCAACCATACCGGCGCGGTTGTGGACGCGATCAACAAGGATTATCCGCGCTTCAAGACGACGGATAAGAAGCACTCACTCAAAGGCAACGACTTCGGCAAGTGAGCGTCCGCGTCGTTGTTGAGCAGATCGAGGACCGTGAGCCAATATCGCGAGGAAGTTGAGCGGGCCGGAAAGCTCGCTGACGGCGGCGAACCCGATGCCGCAATGGAAATCTGCAACAAGGTGCTGTTGGACGAGCCGGATAACCCCGGCGCGCTGTATGTGGTCGGGACGGTCCTCCTGCACTCGGCGCGGCACGCGCAGGCGATCCAGATCGCCAAGAGGCTGACGGAGATTCGTCCGAAGGGGCCGCTAGGCTGGTCCCTGCTGACGGCCTTGTATTGCGAGCTCCACCGATACGACGAGTCCATCCGGTACGCGGAGAAGGCCCTTGCGTGTCGCAGGGACGCCAAGACGCTGGCTGACATGGGCTATGCCCACGTGAACGCCGGCAACTGGGAGATCGGGGCCGGGTACGCGCAGGAGGCCCTGAAACTGGCGAAGGGCGACGACTCGCAGCGGGCGAGGGAGGCCGCGCGGGACTCGCTAATCCACCTCGTTTACTGCCAACTGGCGACGAAGAATTGGAAGTCCGGCTTCGAGGGCTACCGGCTCACGATGCGGACGAAGTGGCGCAAGGAGTGGACGTACGGCGACAGCCAGGAGTGGCAGGGCGAGCCTGACGCGGTGGTGATGGTCACGGGTGAGCAGGGGCTTGGTGACGAGATCATGGCTGCGTCGGTGGTGCCGGACGCTGCCAATGCGTGCAAGCGGTTCATCCTCGATTGCGACCACCGGCTCGGCGCGCTGTTTCAGCGGTCGTTCCCCAATGTGGTCGTGACGCCCACGAGGCGAAGCGATACGGTGTATCTGGACCCCGAGAAAACCTCGGCCCCGACGCACCACAAGAGCCTGTTTGGCCTGTCCGAGCTGTTCCGGCGCGAGGATGCGGACTTCCCGCGCAAGCCGTTCCTTGTCCCGAATCCCGACTACGTGCGGATGTTCCGCGGCCTGTTCGATGGCAAGCGGACGATTGGGCTGGCGTGGTCGGGCGGGTTCCCGCGAACGGGCCTTGAGCCTCGCACGGCGGGCCTGAATGCGTTCCTGCCGCTCCTGCGGCGCGAGCAGGCGCAGTTCGTGAGCTTGCAATACAAGGACGACTCGCGCGAAGTCGAGGAATTCGCGAAGGCGCACGGAATCAGCCTGATTCGGCTGCCGTGGGTGACGGGGCAGGGGTCGGATTGCGACCTTCTGGCGGGGCTGATAGCGGCTCTGGACGAGGTTGTGGGCGTGCATACGTCGGCGCTGCACGTTTCGTCGGCGCTGGGCGTTCCGACGACGATCCTGACCCATCGTGGTAGCGGCTGGCGCTACGGGCCTGACGAATTGCTGTGGTATCCGCCTACGACGAAGCTGCACAAAAAGAGGACTGGCGAGTCGTGGCGGGAATGCGTGGGGCGGCTGGTCGAACTGCGGAAATGAGGGTCGGCTATTGCGTCGATCCCAACCCGGCGCTAGCCAGTTTCCGCCTGCGCGTCGCCATTCCGGCGGCGCATCTGCCTGTTCCCCACCGATTCGGCGTTACCGGCAGTCCGACGTTCTTCTACAAGGACGGCAATCCCACGCTCGCGCGCTCGCTCAGGACGGGCGTCATTTACGACGTAGTGAATGACCATTTTTCGGGGTCGCGGGCGGCCAACTATCACGGCATGGCGGCTGCGGCCGACGTGCTGACGACCTGCTCTGAGGTCATGCGCGAGGTTGTGTGGCGCGCGACGGGCCGCGATGCGATCGTCATCGACGACCCATACGAAAACGAGTGTTCGCCGCCGGAAGTGAGCGGCAACGTGGTGCTGTGGTTCGGGCATGGGGCGAACATTTCGAGCCTCAAGCCGTATGCTGACCTGCCTAACCTGGTGATCTGTAGCAACGTCCCCGGCGCGATTCCGTGGACGCCGCAATCCGAGGCCGATTGCCTCTACGGCGCCGCGGTGGTGCTGCTGACGGGCAACAACCCCGGCGCGTCCACCAATCGCATGGTGAAGGCGCTCCGTGCTGGCCGGTTCGTGGTAACGCCGGGCGGCGTCCCATCGTGGGAGCAGTTCCGGGACTTCTGTTGGATCGGCGACGTTAACGAGGGCGTCCGTTGGGCGCTAAACAACCGCGAGGAAGCGTGTCTCAAGATAGCCGCTGGGCAAGCGTACACGTCGGAGAGATTCACCCCGAGCTCGATAACCGGCCGGTGGATGGAAGCATTCGCCTCGACCTCGGGTGCGGCGACAAGAAGCAGCAAGGCTGGCTAGGCGTAGACATTCGCTGCGAGGACCCGCATCACCCCGACGGCGCGTGGAAGATCAAGCCGGACATTGAGGCCGACATTACGAAGCCTCTGCCGTTCCCCGACAACTACGCCGACGAGATGCGGGCGATTCATGTCATCGAACATTTCTGGCCGTGGGACGTTGATGGCATCGTGGCAGAGTGGGTGCGGGTGTTGAAGCCGGGCTGTCAACTGGCGATTGAGTGCCCTGACATTAACAAGGTGTTGGCGCTGGCACAGGTGCCCAACTGCCCGCCCAACATGACGTTTTGGGCGCTCTACGGCGATCCCCGGCACAAGTCGCCGGAGATGATGCACCGCTGGTGCTACAGCGACCGGCAGCTAGCCAAGATCATGGCGAAGGCTGGGCTTGTTGGCATCCGTCCCGAGCCGGCACAGTTCCATCACCCGATCCGCGATATGCGGATTGTCGGGTTCAAGCCCGAGCCTGAATCGCGCCTCGTCGTTCCGGGGCAGTAATGCTGCATTTGTTCGAGAAGGCGTGCGTTGCGCCCGTCAAGGGCCGCACGCTCGTCGTCGGGTCGAAGCTCTACCCAACCAAGATGGTTGACCGGCGCAAGCGGTACGAGGATGCCGTCGGCGTGGATATGGCCGAGGGCGACGGCGTTGACCTCGTGCTGAACCTCGAGGAGCCGCTGCCCGACGATGTGGGCAAGTTCTCGCACATTGACTGCCTGAGCGTGCTGGAGCACTCGCGCCGGCCGTGGCTGCTGGCGGCGAACCTGGAGCGGCTGCTAGAGGACGGCGGAAGCATCTTCGTCGCGGTCCCGTTTATCTGGCGCGTGCATGGCTACCCGGACGACTATTGGCGATTCACCGCCAGCGGAATACGCGAGTTGTTCCCGAACATCAAATGGAAGTATGGCGCGTACGTTCACGCCAATATTTCGCGGGAGGGAGAAATCCTGACCACGAACATCAAGGGGCATCAGTATTACGCCCGCACCGAGTTCTGCGCCTTCGGATATAAATGACGATCACAAGCCGGATTGATGGCATCACCAAAATCGACGCCGCGCATAGCGGCGTTTTCATTTCCGCGCCCCGGTCGGTCAAGGTAGAGCTGACCGCCAATTGCAATTACCGGTGCGGCTTCTGCGTCAAGAGCCTGCGGGCGGATACGGGCGACATGGATCGCGCCATGTACTCGCGGCTGTTGCGCGAGATGCGCGACGCCGGGGTGGAGGAACTGGGCGTTTTCTACATCGGCGAGTCGTTCACCTGCCGATGGTTGCCGGAGGCGATCGCGGAGGCGAAGGAAGTCGGCTTCCCGTATGTGTTCCTGACCACGAACGGGGCTGTAGCGACGCCCGAGCGCGTGCGGGCCTGCATGGATGCGGGGCTGGACTCGCTCAAGTTCAGCATCAACTTCACCGACGCCGAGCAGTTGGCCGACGTTGCCCAGGTGTCGGGCCGGATGTGGCGACGGGCGATAGACAACCTCAAGGCCGCGCGGAACGTCCGTAACGTAGGTGGTTACAGTTGCGGCATCTACGCCTCGTCCATCGCGTTCGATGGCGAGCAGGGCGAGAAGATGCGCGCCGTTGTCGAGGAAATCCGCCCCTTCGTGGACGAGCATTATTGGTTGCCGCTATACGGCATGAGCGGCGCGAGCAAGGCGGCTGGGTGGAAGCCGCAGCCGGGCAATCCGGGGCGGCTGGATGCGATGCGCGACCCGCTTCCATGCTGGGCGGTGGCAACCGAGGGTCATATAACGCATGACGGCCTTTTGGCGGCGTGTTGCTTCGGTGACGGTCTAGATGGCGGTCTAGTCATGGCCGATCTGAAGGAAGTCGGGTTCATGGAAGGGTGGAACTCCGAGAAGTTCCAAGCCCTGCGCCGCGCCCACTTCGCCAAAGACGTTCGCGGCACCGCCTGCGAATCCTGCGCGGCGGCGTAGATGGAACCGTTCCGGATCTTCATCGGTTATGACCCGAGGGAGGCGGTTGCCTATCACGTTTGCTGCCAGTCGATCATCGAACATTGCTCGGAGCCGCACCGCCTGCAGTTCACGCCGGTACGCGGGCCGCGCAGGGACGGTAGCAACGACTTCATCTATGCGCGCTTCCTCGTGCCGTGGCTGTGCGACTTTCGCGGTGTGGCGCTGTTCATCGACGGCGACATGCTGGTGCGCGCCGACGTTGCCGAACTGTTCCGTGAAAGCGTGCTTTACCACGGCGTGCGGGTAGTCAAGCACGATTACAAGACCAGGCATCCGGTGAAGTACCTCGGGAATCCGAATCCGGATTACCCGCGCAAGAACTGGTCAAGCGTCGTCCTGTGGAACTGCAGCTACGCGCCCAACAGGAAGCTGACGCCCGAAGTCGTTGCGAACGCGACTGGCGAGTACCTGCACCGCTTTTCATGGCTGGTGGACTCGCAAATAGGCGAACTGGGGCCGGAATGGAACCGGCTCGTACTGGAGCAAGAGCTACAGCCCAATGACAAGTTACGTCATTACACCGTTGGCACGCCTTGTTTCGCTGATTACGCGGATTGCGAAGGTGCGGAGGAATGGCACCAGACGTATCGGCGAGCGATAGCACCAATCGAGGGATAGCGGATGGCGATCACCACTAACAGCGAGCTGAACACGGCGGTCGCCAACTGGCTGTCTCGCTCGGACCTCACCTCGCGGATTCCCGAGTTCATCGCGCTATTCGAGGCCAAGTTTAACCGCGACATGCGCGTGCCGCAGCAGGAGCGGCGCAACGAGTCGTTCAGCGTCAATGCCGAATATGTGAGCGTCCCGACCGACTTCCTTGAGCTGCGGGCGATGTTCATTACCAGCTCGGGGACGCGGTATCCGATCAACCAGATGCCGCCGTCGCAGGAGTCGGAGTTTTACAGCTCGGGGACGGGTGTCCCGCGGTTCGTGTCGGTGAGCGGGCACACGACGGCCGACGGGACGATGGCATTCCGCTTCGCCCCGCCGCCCGATGGGACTTACACGGCGACGATTGTGTATTACGCCAAGCTGCCTGCGCTCAACTCGACGACGCAGACGACGAATTGGCTGTTGACGAGCCATCCCGATGCGTACCTGTACGGGGCGCTTCTGGAGGCGTCGATTTTCATCGGCGACGATCCGCGCATTCCGATGTGGAAAGCCGCCTACGACATGGCGATGGGCAGTCTCAACAGGTCTGCCAGCCGGTCCCGGTGGAGTTCTACCGGCCTTGCCGTGAGGCCGATGTAATGAAGTTCGTTCCGCTGAACTACCAGCCCGACTTCGATTGCGGCTGGGAGCAGTCGCCGGGCGCGCTGCTGGATTGCGGGAACATGATTCCCCGGCGGCGGCGCTCGTATGCGACTTGGACGGCGCACGTAGATAACGGGAAGATCGCCGACTATACGCGCACGACGTACCCGGTAACGGCGGGCATCGTCCGCCTGCCGAACAACACGGTTCGATGGTTTGCTTTCGAGAGGCAGGCCATCTACGAATTGACGAGCACGAGCGCCGCGACTGATCGCAGCAAGGGCGGCGGGTACTCGGCGTCCACGTTGACATGGACGTGGACGATGTTCGGCAATACCTGCATCGCCGTGAACAAGTACGACAACCCGCAGTCGTCGGCGTCGGGCGCGTTCGCGGACTTGGCCGGGTCGCCGCCAAAAGCACAGTTTGTGGTGTCGCAGTTGGGCTTCGTGATGCTGCTCAATTACAACGATGGCACAGACACGCCGGACGGTTGGTGGTGTTCGCAGCTTGAGAACCCGACCGGCTCGTGGACGCCCAGCAACTCGACGCAGGCGGCGAACGGGCGCCTGTACGACACGCCCGGCCCGATCACGGCGGCATGTGCGCTGCGAGATTCGATTGTCGTGTTCAAGGCCGACAGCATCTACGTCGGCGACTACATCGGCGACACGACGAACGGGATCATTTGGGGCTGGCGGCTGATCTCCGACAAGATCGGATGCGGCGCGCCGCATGGCGTGGCCCTGCTGAACGACAAGCTCTATTTCGTGCATCGGTCGAACGTGTACGAGTTCGACGGCGCGGCTGCGCGTCCGATTGGGATGCCGGTCATCAATACGCTGGTCAATGACTTGATGATCTCTAGCTCATCGCTCACCCGTATGTATGCGGTTGTCGATCAGCGCGAAGGCTTGGTGTTATGGTTCTACTCGTCAAGTGGCAGTAACGACGTGATTGATTACGCCCTTGCCTACAACGTCTATACGGGGCAGTTCGGGACCGTCACAAACGCGGCGGTCAAATCGACCGGCACGGAGGGGACGGACCACTTCGCCACTTGCGCCGTCAAGACGACGCAGGCCGATCTGGTGACGTTCTTGAGCAGCACCGGCGACCCGTCAACGATTGTGCTGATGGGTAAGCCGAACACGACCAAGACGGCCGCATGGCTGGGCGCGTATCCGGGCGCGGCGAACGAGTATGTTGTCGCCGGCGGGTCCGCATTCATCGATACCGGCACCATTGGCAACGGCGAGGATGGGCTACGGATGGATCGCATCAAGCCGCGCTGGTATCGGTACGTCGCGGCCGATCAAGCGGCTACGCCGTCGGGGACGCTGTACGGCACCAAGCTTGAGTCGCAGCTAATCCTCGATAGCGGCGCGACGAACTCGGTTGCGGCCACATGGAACAGCACCGAACTATCGCTCGATGGTGTGATTCAGGACCGCTACCTCAAGGCGACGATCAACATCAGCGGCCCCGCTGAAATCGCCGGGCTGTACCTGAACGCGAAGCTGTCGGCGAGGCTGTAAATGGCGCTTCGCGGCATTCCGCGGTTGGCGAGCCTGCCGACCGCAATAGGCAATTGGGCCGAACAACTCGACAAGGCCGCGCCCGGCGTCTTGCCGTGGCTGCAGGACTTCTTCGCGTCTGTTTTCCGCGAGTTCAAAGACCTCCGCAGCAGGGTCGGCGCATTGGAGTCAGTGAGCGTGGCGACGACGAATACGACGACCTACACCAGCACCGGCGCGTTCACGCACACATGGTCATCCACGGCGGTCGGCGCGTGGGTGACGCTCGTCGCGGGCGGCGGCGGTGGTGTAGGTCAGGCGTCGGGCGCGGGCGGCGGCGGTGGTGGAGGCTCGGGCCAGATCGTTGGCCCCGTCTGGTTCGACCGCAATAGCGCATCCACGACGAGCGGCAGCGTTGGTGTCGGCGGAACGGGTGCCGCATCCCCGAGCGCGACCGCCGGCGGCAATAGCACGTTCGGCAACCTCACGGCTGTCGGAGGGAAAACAACGACCGTCGGCACTGGTGGTGTCGGCGGTGCTCCGACCGGCATTACTGCGCCGACTGGCGGTTCATCGGGCGCGACGGGAGGCAACGGCAGCAACTGCGCGGCGATTGGTGCGTGGTCAACGTCGGGCGCGGCGGGCGGTGGCGGCGGTACTGCGAATGCTGGCGGGCGCGGCGGCGTATCGCCGACGGGACAGCCGGGCGGGACGGGCGGCACCGGCAACGGCACGCAGGGCGGTGGAGGTGGCGGCGGCGGCGGATGGGATGGCCCCGGCGGCGCGGGCGGCAACGGCGCGGCGTCGTTCCCGAATACGCCCACGGCCCCGACTGCGAAGGGCGCTGGCGGCGGTGGTGCGGGCGAGACGAGCGGCGGCGCGGGCGTGGGTGCCAACGGCGCTCCGGGCATCGTGGTCGTGCAGGAGGTGCTGGAATAGTGCTAGTCCCCGTCGATTCTCGCCATCTGCGTAGCGTGTGGGATTACGTCGAGCGCGGCCTGTTTGCCATCATCGACAAGACGCGGGACGATTGGATACCGGCCGATGTGTACGCCGAGATTCGTGGCGGCGTCTCGCGGCTGTTCATGATGGAGTACGGCGGCGAGCGTAGAGGCTTCGTCGTCGTCCAACTGTGGCCGCAGTACCACAACGGCCCGCGGCTGTTCATCCGCGCATTGTGGAGCGAGCCAGGTGCGCTCGTGGCACATCGCGCGGACGTTTACGAGGACTTGGACGAGCTGGCGCGCAGCAATGGCGCGACGGCCATGCGACAACTTTCGCCGCGTCGCTGGGACGCGGACGGGTGGACGCTCAAGCAATACATCTACGAGCGGGAAGTGGAGGCGACATGAGCGGTGGCGGCGGCGAAACGAATACGGTGAGCGAGTTCAAGCCTCCCGAGTACACGCAGCAGACGTGGGAGGACTATCTCAACGGCGTCACCAATCTTGCGGACCGGGAGATGCCGCGCTATCAGGGGCAGGTTGTCGCCCCGATGACGCGGCAACACATGATCGGTCAGCAGCAGTTGATGAATCTCGCGCTGAACGGCACGGCGAGCGGCAACGCAGCGAACTCGATGCTCTACAACACGCTGCAAGGGGCCTTCGACGACCCGTACGCTACGACCATGAACCCGTACGCGGGCATGAACCCGTATATGTCCAATGTCATCGACGCGAGCAACCAAAAGATTGTCGATGCCTACAAGACGGGCACGGCGGCGCAGCTTGACCGCGCGCACGCGCTGTCGCGGACGATGGGCAGCTCGGGGCAGCAAGAGGCCCAACAGCGAAATGAGCAGGCGCTTGCCGAGGGGCTGGCCGCGAACACGCAAGGGCTTCTGTCGCAGCAGTACAACGCTAACGCCGGCCTTGCGGAAAACCAACTGAACCGCGCCTCCGGCGCGGTGCAGGCCGAGCGCAATCGGCAGATGCAGGCGGCGGGGCTGGGCGGACAGCAGCAGGGCCTCGATCTGCAGGCGATCCAAGCGCTGATGGCGGGCGGCGACGCGCAGCGGAACTACCAGCAAGACCTGCTCAACGCGAGCGCGCAGGACTTCCAAAACTGGCTGCAAGGTCCGTACGCGCAATTCGACGTTCTCGGCTCGGCGCTCACGCGCGCGTCTGGCGGTGCGGGCACTACGTCGCAGCAGATTTTGGGCGGCATGAACCCGCTGCAAAGCGCGCTCGGGCTTGGGCTTCTTGGTGCCGGTATGTACGGCGGGGGGATGTTCGGATGACCGGCGCAGAGGTAGCACTTGCCGCTGCTGTTGCCCCCGAAGTGATCGGGGCGACGGCTGCGGGGACGGCGGCGGCGGCCGGCACCGGGGCCGCTCTCGGCGGCATGACGGCGGCTGGGCTTGGCTCTGCCGGGCTGGCCGCGGGCGAGATGGCCGGGCTTGGTGCTGCCGGCATGGGTGGCGGTACGGCCGCGCTGTTCGGCGCCGGGGCGCCTGCTCTCGCGTCGTCGATGATGCCGGCTACCGCTGCGGCGGCTCCCGTCGCCGGTATGGGCGGCGGTACTGCGGCCCTGTTCGGCGCGGGTACGTCGGGGGCCTCGCCGCTCGCCATCGACATGGCGACGATGGGGCCGGCCGCGACGAGCTCGGGCTTTCCGTGGGCGAAGATGGCAACGCAGATGGGCAAGGGTATGTTGCAACAAGATCAGCAGCAGCCCCCGCCCCCGGCGCAGCGCCCGCCGCAAGCTGGCGCGCCGCAGTCGAACGCGGAAATCCTGAAGCGGCTCCAGATGATGCAGGGGCCGCGCTCTAACTTCGGCGGCTTGCTCGCGCAGGCGATGGGGAGATAGCTATGGGCGGATCAGCAGGCGCAATGCCGAAGGGCGACAACCCCGGCAACACGACGGACCCCTACGGGAACCCGACCGGCGCATTCGCGCCTCCGGGTTCGGTGCCGCGCGCGAACGTGCCGTCGTCGTTCTACAACGCGAGCGGTCCCTACACGGGGCCGACCTACGCCTATACGCCACAGTCGGGATATACCTCGCTCGCCGACCAACTGAGCAAGGCTTTCTCGCTCTCGCCGACCTCGCTCGCCACGCCGCGCACCAGCCTTCTCCCGATGTATGCCACCCCGTGGGCGGCGCTCTATGGCGGCCCGTCTGATCCCACGTTCGCGCAACTGTGGGGGCAAGACCCCTCGCTGGGGACGGCCCCGCCTCCGGGGACGCCGGCGTTTATCGGACAGGGCGGAGGCATCAATCAGCCTCCGTCAAATCCCAATCCCCCGCCCGGCCCCGCTGCGCCCCCGCCCCCGCCCCCTCCCGGCACGCATGTCCCCGGAACTACGTATCCCGGCGGCGGGACCGGCGGTGGTGGAGGTGGAGGTGGAGGTGGAGGCGGTGGAGGTGGGGGTGGCGGAGGCGGAGGCGGTGGAACGCCTACGACCAAGGTGTTCGGCGGCAACCACACCGGCGGGTTCGCGCAGTGGCTGGCCGACCCGACGGGCTATCAGGCGAGCATCAACGGAGGCGAGTACACGAACACCACGCCCACTGGTGATGCGCCGGGCGGGCTGCTCAACGCCATGCGCGCGGCGGGCCTCAACGGCGGCGCCGGAAGCCTCCTGATGGCCTCGGGGCTGAACTCGTCGAATCTGCGCTTGGGCAACGGCCCGATGAGCTACGAGCAGCAGATTCAGGGACTCAAGCAGGGCCTGAACAACCGCGACCTTGCCGGCGTCAACTGGGGGGGCGGCAAGTGGATGCGCAACGGCAGTCCCTATGTCTCGCCGGGCAACAGGTTCAGCGGATGGGTTGGTACGCCGGGCGGTAGAAAGCGGGGGTAGACACGATGCCGACGTTCGACGAATACCTGGCAATGCTCCAGCCGAATCAGGAGCAGGCGCGCAAGCAAGCCATGTGGCAGGCGCTGTCCGGCCTCGGCGCGGGCCTGCTCGGCGGGCGCAACTGGCAGCAGGGGCTGTCTCGAGGCGGGCTGCTGGCCTACGACGCCATGCAAGGCTCGCAGGACCGCGCGGCGCAGGATGCGATGGTCGCGCTCAAGCAGCGCATGATGGCGCAGGAACTCGCGGACAAGGACTCGGCGAAGGAACAGGCGGCGAAGGATCAACAGCAGCTCGGGTCAATCTTCGCTGGCGGGCCGAACCTCGCCGCGATGGGGCCGGGCGGGCCTACACCGGCCAACGCTGCGGCCGTCAAGCCGCCGAGCCAAGTGGAGCAATACCGCAAGGCGGCGGCGTTCTACGCTGCGCGCGGGAACGTCGAGGGCGCGAAGAAGCTCGCCGACATTGCCGACGCCATCGAGGGGACGTACTCCACCAGCCCGCAAGTGTCCATCGGCCCCGATGGCAAGCCGGTATATGCGCAGTTCAGCAACAAGGGCGGATACCGCGCAGCCGAGGGTATCGCCCCGCCGCCCGACATGGCGCTCGTAGATACCGGCGGCGCCAAGACGTTCGTGGACAAGCTCACGACCAAGCCCGGAACGTCGTTCGCCATGACGATGGACCCGGCGCAGAAGGACGCGAGCGCGCGCGGATGGGCGGGGCTGGGGCTGGAGCGCGAGAAATTCGGGTATCAGCAGGGCAAGGATGCGGCCGACCGTCAGGCCGCCTCCGTGACCGGCGGCAAGCCGTCCGATGCTCAGTTGCTGTCGCGCGGCTTCCTAGAGCGGATGCAGGCGTCGAACGAAATCATCGGCAAGCTGGAGGATAGCGGCTATACGCCCGGCGTCGGCGAGGGGATCGCGCAGGGCGTCGGCGAACTCCCGGTGGTCGGCGG